>Ga0310696_10001158_pt1 | contig 38791 bp, 34 predicted proteins | sample AusTroGonzalo_MG_4_FD_203885 | JGI IMG/M metagenome (GOLD analysis project Ga0310696, IMG submission 203885) | Bovine rumen microbial communities from tropical cattle in Woodstock, Queensland, Australia - Gonzalo_02 (v2) (version 2) | ecosystem: Host-associated > Mammals > Digestive system >... | reverse complement strand
CCACCTGATGAGCAGGAAGCTTGACCTTGCGGCGAATAATGCGGATAAGGGGTTTGTTCTCGTGCCAACGGCTATAGATCCAAAGCAAGACGAGGAACAGCAACTGACTGAAGCCAACTAACCACATCACAGGTTTCCAGTCATCCCACGAGAACGGGTTGTTCTGAATATCCTTCTGAGGGAAGAACTGGTTGTAGTCTACAGAAGCGGTGTCAATCTCCAACGTTAGCACTTTCAAAGCCAATTGTTTGGACTTATAAGGCTCACCATCTACTTCAATCTCGAAAGGAGGCAGGAGCACGAAGGCGGAGTCCCATGCCGTGATGGTGTAGCGCTGCAAGACCTGCATACGTTTTCCCTCGTCGAGGAAGGTGGTGTCAGTTCCGAGAAGATCAACGATCTCAACCTCTGGAGCCAACGGCTGCATCGGCTTGTAGTCTGGCATCTTCAGTTTCTGTTTGGCTCCGCAAGTGACGTCCAGGGTTAGTTCGCGCTGTTCACCGATAAGGAGCACGAGGGTGTCAATGCGAGCCTCGAAGACAACCTGCGCCTGAAGTGAAAGCGGAAGTAACAGGAGGAAAAAGAGGAAGATATTCTTCAATTTTGTCATGATCTTTGTGCAAATAGGCTGCGCAAGGCAACTACGTAATCTTGGTCGGTACGGACGCTGACATGATCCACATTACTGCGCGAGAAGGTGTCGTTGAGCCGAGAGGTGTGTTCGTGCCACCAGCGTGACTGGGCGGCACGTACCTTGCGGCTGGAAGTGTCTATCCACTGGAGGTGCCCCGTCTCGGCATCACACACACGCATCAAACCCACATCGGGCAATTCGGCAATACGACGGTCATAAACCTGAATGGCCATGAGGTCGTGCTTGCGGCTGGCAATGCTCAGAGGCTGACGAAAATCGCGTTCGTCGATGAAGTCACTAAGCACGAAACAGGTACAACGACGCTTGATAACCTGTGTCAGATACTCTACCGCCTGCTGGATGTCCGTGCGCTGGCTTTCGGGCTTGAAGTCCAGAAGCTCGCGGATGATGTAGAGGATGTGCTTGCGTCCTTTCTTTGGCGGGATGAACTTCTCGATGCGATCGGAGAAGAAGATAACGCCAATCTTGTCGTTGTTCTGTATGGCACTGAAAGCGAGCGTAGCAGCAATTTCCGTAACCATGTCGCGCTTGGTCTGCACGGTGGTACCGAAGTCCAGACTGCCGCTGACGTCCACGAGAAGCATCACCGTCAACTCACGCTCTTCCTCGAAGACCTTGATATAAGGCTTATTGAAGCGAGCCGTGACGTTCCACTCGATGTCGCGGATGTCGTCGCCGTACTGGTATTCGCGCACTTCGCTAAAGGCCATACCACGCCCTTTGAAGGCCGAGTGGTACTCACCGGCAAAGATGTTGCTGGAGAGTCCACGGGTCTTGATTTCAATCTGGCGGACGCGCTTTAGAATCTCAGATGTTTCCACAGCTGTTAGGGTACTTCTACCTTATTCAGAATCTTGCTGACAATTTCATCGGCGGTGACGTTGTTTGCTTCGGCCTCGTAGGTGAGCCCGATGCGATGGCGCAGCACATCGTGAGCCACGGCACGAACGTCCTCGGGAATGACATAACCACGACGCTTAATGAAAGCGTAGGCACGTGCAGCGAGAGCGAGGTTGATGCTGGCACGAGGCGAACCACCGAACTCAATGAAGTCCTTGATTTCCTTCAAGCCATAGTTCTCCGGGAAACGGGTGGCAAAGACAATGTCTGTGATGTATTGCTCAATCTTCTCGTCCAGATAGACCTGACGCACGACATCGCGAGCCTCCATAATGTCCTTGGTGGAGAGTACAGGACGCACGGCAGTACGTTCGCCTGCAATGTTCTGGCGGATGATGCGCTTTTCTTCGTCGAGCTTCGGATAGCTGATGACAACCTTCAGCATGAAACGGTCTACCTGTGCCTCGGGCAGAGGATAGGTACCTTCCTGCTCGATGGGGTTCTGCGTGGCCAACACGAGGAAGGGCTTGGGAAGCTGGAAGGTCTGCTTGCCAATGGTGACTTCACGCTCCTGCATGGCCTCGAGCAAGGCACTCTGTACCTTGGCGGGAGCACGGTTGATTTCGTCGGCGAGGACGAAGTTGGCAAAGACGGGGCCTTGCTCGACCATGAACTTTTCGTCCTTCTGGGAGTAAATCATGGTACCCGTGACATCGGCCGGAAGGAGGTCTGGGGTGAACTGAATGCGGCTGAACTTGGCATCGATAAGTTGTGCCAAGGTTTTGATGGCGAGGGTCTTGGCAAGACCGGGGACGCCTTCGAGAAGTACGTGGCCGTCGGAGAGGAGGCCGATGAGAAGAGACTCTACGAGGTGGCGCTGTCCGACGATGACCTGATCCATACCGGTCAAGAGGTTCGTAACGAAGCCACTCTGGCGCTCGATGCGCTCGTTGAGTTCGCGAATGTCAATGGATTCTGCCATTTTCTTGTATGTTTTTTAGAGTTAACTTATTTCCTTATTTATGACGAAGCTTGGGTATCTTTATAGGCTTGTTCAGTGGCACGATGTCTGGGTCTATGATGTCATTCATCACGCAGATATAATCCAAGAACTGGTCACTATCATAGTGTTTTGCTGAGAATCTAAGCAATGTGCTCCCCGGAGTCATGATCTCCGTGTCTTTGACGCCGACAATCCAGAAGTCGCCATCTTCCACTTGAGGATAAGGAACGGCATCCTTAGGCAAGTCTTCTATCGAATAGTTGGACTCTTCCTCCAAGTCCTCTTCATCGAGGGAGGCATCATTGGACGAAAGGACATTCTCTGATTCTTTGGACGGAAGAACTTGCTTTGTGATGTCATCCACAGAGTCTTCGATTACCTCTATGATTTCAGGTTGACGGGAAGGAACTCCTTGCAGATAAGGAATCCTAAAAGGTTGTAAATAGCCAACACAATAGCCTGCAAGGAACAAGAGCAGACCCAAGAAGCAGATAGTGATGGATTGCCAAAGGGTGTGGTAGCGCGGCTTCAGCGGACAGACGACTGCTATCGGAGCCTTCTCTTTTGAATCATTGTCTTCCTGTTCAGAGGATTCTGTTAGTTGCTCTTTACTTGGCTGTTCATCTTCCTGTAAAGAAGGATTTTGTTCGATTGTTTCTTCTGGAAGGACGATTGATTCGGGAATAGTTTCCTCCGAAAGGGCTGTTTCCTCTGGAACTATTGTTTCCTCCGAAAGGGCATTTACTTCTGGCTGCTCACCAGTTTGTTCTTCGGACACTTCCTCAACCTGCTTCTCTTCCTGTTCCATAGCTACTTCTTCCTCAGCAGGCACTTCTTCTTCCTCCTGCTGGACAGGCTCTTCTGCCTGCTCTTCCTCCGGTTCAAGGGGAGGCTCATCAACAGGCGTCTGTTCCTCCACAGAAGGTTCTTCCTCCGTGATTACGTCTTCCTGTCCAACAGAAGCGGGCATAGTTTCCAGAGCAACAGGCTCTTCGATCCTATCCAACGCATCGAAATCCGAAAGGTTCAGCTTATCATCCAGCAGGATGGTCTCGAACTCCGCAAAAGGCTTATTAACAGCATCCCGAAGGACGACGTCAGGAGTGAACGTGACTTTCGTGTGTCCGGCTATCTGAATACGACTACCGTCGGCCACGCTTACGCTCTCCCGGGCTTCCACGCTGATTAGCTTGAACGTTCCGAAGCCCTTGACCTTGACAATCTTATCCAGCAAGAGGGACTCGCGGATGGTATCGAAGAATTGGCGCACGAAGGTCATGGCCTCCGTAGAAGGGATATTGCCACGATGGGCGAGTGCCTGAGCAATGTCTGTGAGGGTAATCTTAGCGTCCATAGGTTACAGCTCACCTCCTTTCTGTGCGTTTTCCTTTAGCGAAGAGCTGGGCTTGAAATTCAAAACGAGCTTGGGGGGAACGAGCATACGCTGGCCACCGTTAGGATTCGTGACAACCCGCTCCAGCTTTTTCTTCACTTCGAACGAGCCGAAGTTCTGTACTTGCAGGGCATCACCTTCCTCGAAATGCGAAGAAAGCTCTGTGAGGAGGTTGCCAACCAAAGCTTGTGTGTTCTTGGTGGAGAGGCCTGTTCGACGGGCCAAAGCCGCGATAAATTCTTTATGGTTCATGAGAGAGGGAAGGCTGGTTATAGAGATTCTTTGATGGGGATTGCGTAAAGGTCAAAATCGTCGGCTGAAGTGATGCGGACGTCGTAGAAGTGGCCGATGGAGAGAACGTTTGCGGACATACCGCCGACCACAGGAGCGGCAACAGCAGACTTGGAAGCTTCCCAAGTAAGGGGGATGAGGACTTCGGGGTCTACTTCGGGAGAGTCGAACTGGGTTCGGCCGATGTAATAGTCACCTTCCGTCCGGTCGATGATGATGCGCTGTGTGGTGCCGACCTTGGCCTCCTGCACTTCGGCGGAGATACGCTGTTGCAAGCGCATGAGCTTCGAAAGGCGTGCCTGCTTGACCTCGTCGGGGATGTCGTCGGCGTAGGCTTCGGCGCTGTGGGTTCCTTCCTCTTCGCTGTAGGCAAAGGCTCCCATGCGTTCGAAGCGTGCCCAACGGGTGAAGTCGAGGAGTTCCCCGAAGGCATCCTCCGTCTCGCCGGGATGTCCCACCATGAGGGTGGTGCGGAGGTGAATGCCAGGCAGTTCCTCGCGGAGGCGGCCGACGAAGTCGTAGGTCTCCTGCTTGGTGATATGGCGGCGCATGGCGGTCAGGACGGGGTCGGCAACGTGCTGGAGAGCGATGTCAAGGTAGCGGCAGACGTTGTCGTGGCGTGCCATGACGGGCAGCAGTTCCCAAGGGAAGTCGGTGGGATAGCCGTAGTGGAGGCGAATCCAACGGACGCCCTCGATGTCAGCCATGCGGTCGATGAGTTCGGCGATGGCGCGGCGGTGGTAGAGGTCGAGACCGTAATAGGTGAGTTCCTGGGCGATGACGTTGAACTCCTTGACGCCCAAGGCCACGAGCTGTCGCACTTCATCGAGGATGTCCTCCATAGGACGGCTCTGGTGGCGACCCGTGATGAGGGGAATAGCACAGTAGGAACAGCGGCGGTCACAACCCTCGGAAATCTTCACGTAGGCGTAGTGCGAAGGAGTGGTGATGATGCGGGAAGGGGTAAGGGCATCGTCCCAGGCATGGCCGAGGTCAGTGAGGAGGCGAGGCCAGTCGAACTTGCCGTACCAGCCATCGACTTCGGGGATTTCGGCCTGGAGTTCAGAGAGGTAGCGCTGGGAGAGGCAGCCCATGACATAGAGCTTCCGCAGGCTTCCGGGGGTACTGGCGGACGTACCGTCAGCCACAAGACCACGGGCCGACGCAGGCTGTTTGCGTTGGCCTTGTTGCAGAATCATGTTGATGCTCTCCTCCTTGGCGTCGCCGATAAAGCCGCAGGTGTTGATGATACAGATGTCGCCTCGGCAAACTTCGGGGTCGTGGGCCACAGAGTATCCCGCATGGCGCAACTGAGCCATCACACGCTCGCTGTCCACCAGGTTCTTGGAGCATCCCATGGTGAGGATGTCCACATGATTCTTTTTCATCTTCATCACTTCCGGTCTCCAAAGAGGCTGTCAACAAATTCGCGACGGTTGAAGGGCTGGAGGTCTTCCATGCCTTCGCCGAGACCGATGTATCGAACGGGAATCTTAAACTGGTCTGAGATACCGAGCACCACCCCACCCTTGGCGGTACCATCGAGCTTGGTGATGGCCATGCTGGTGACGGCGGTGGCAGCAGTGAACTGACGAGCCTGCTCAAAGGCGTTCTGGCCCGTACTACCATCGAGCACGAGCATGACGTCGTGCGGAGCATCGGGAACGACCTTCTGCATGACGCGCTTGATTTTCGAGAGCTCGTCCATCAGGCCTTTCTTGTTGTGGAGACGTCCGGCGGTGTCGATGAGCACCACGTCCACGTCGTTGGCCACGGCGCTGCTGAGGGTGTCGAAGGCCACGCTGGCGGGGTCGCTGCCCATCTGCTGCTTCACGACAGGCACTCCCACGCGCTCACCCCAGATGACGATTTGCTCCACGGCGGCAGCACGGAAGGTGTCGGCAGCACCGAGCATCACCTTCAGGCCAGCCTGCTTGAACTGCCAGGCCAGCTTGCCTATGGTGGTGGTCTTGCCCACGCCGTTCACACCCACGACCATGATGACGTAGGGTTTCTTGCCTTCGGGAATCTGGTAGCCTTCGGTGTCAGAAGTATTGTTCTCGGTCAACAGGGCGGCAATCTCATCGCGCAGGATATTCTGGAGTTCCGAGGTGCCTACGTACTTGTCGCGTGACACACGCTCCTCGATACGACGGATGATGTTCAGCGTCGTGTCCACACCCACATCGGAAGTGACGAGCACCTCCTCAAGGTTGTCCAACACATCGTCATCCACCGTGCTCTTACCGGCCACGGCACGGGCAATCTTACCGAAGAAACTTTCCTTGGTTTTTTCGAGACCCTTGTCCAGCGTCTCTTTCTGTTGCTCCTTGTTGCGGGAGAAGAAATTGAAGAATCCCATAGCTCTTTTCTTTTTTGCGAGTGCAAAGGTACTGCTTTTCCATGAAATAGCCAAATTTTAATCATAGATTAAGACTGATTTAAGCATGTTAACATTTCCAGTTGCAAAGGCAAGATATATTCGTCGAGCCGCCTCCACCTAGGCGTACCTTCTCAAAGCCGTAGGGGTATGCGTCCAAACCCTTAAGGGTTAGAGCGGGAACCCTTAAGGGTTAGGGCTTGAACCCTTAAGGGTTGGAGCGTGTCTCATTAGTGGGACAAATCCATAGGGCAAACGTAAAACTCCCCAGTACCTCACTATGGGGTGCTGGGGAGTATCGCGTGATAATGTGTTACGTTTGTAATTCTTGTTTTGGAAAGAAACTTGTTCAGAACTTAGTTCTTGAAGAAGTCCTGGACGGCCTCATTGGGAACCATACGCTCATCGAAGGAGTAAGACCCTTTCTCGGTCTTCACCATCTTGATGACCTTGGAGTAGCTGCGGCCATCGGTCTTACCCGTTTGCAGGGTTGCGACTGTTTTTTTTGCCATGGTGCTTCAGTGTTTATTTGATTTCCTTGTGAACCGTCATGCGCTTGAGAATCGGATTGTACTTCTTCAACTCGAGGCGCTCCGGGGTGTTCTTTCTGTTCTTCGTGGTGATGTAGCGGGAGGTGCCGGGGAGGCCGCTCTCCTTCATTTCTGTGCATTCGAGAATCACCTGTACTCTGTTGCCTTTAGCTTTCTTTGCCATGTTGCTTTCTACGTTTTAATAGGTTAAACCGTTCGAGACTGGCGGATTACTGGAGGTAACCTTTTTCGGCAGCCTGCTTGATAGCAGCGTCGAGACCAATCTTGTTAATCAAGCGCAGGCCAGCAGCCGAGATGTTGAGGCTGATCCAGCAGTCCTCCTCGACCCAGTAGAACTTCTTGGTAAAGAGGTTCACGTCGAAGACACGCTTTGTGCGGCGCTTAGAGTGCGATACATTGTTTCCGTGCATCGCTTTCTTTCCGGTGATTTGACAAATCTTAGACATTTCGATCTTTCCTTTTTGTAACTTTCAAGAATTACTTCTTCCAAACAGGGCGCAAAGGTACTGCAATATTTCGTTATCTCCAAACCTTTTGCATCCTTTTTTCATTCTTCGGCCACAGGAAAGTCATTTTTCAGTTTTTCAAGCAGCATTTGCAAGGCGGTAAGGGTGGCACGGGCTACATTTTCCTCTCGCCCGTCGTCGCCAGTAAGCTCGCGGACGTCTATGCCGTCGGACGTACCCACCGCCACGTAAATAGTACCCACCGATGCTTCGGGACCACCGCCAGGACCGGCATAGCCCGTGACCGCCACGGCATAGTCTGTTTGCAGACGTTCGAGTGCCCCATTGACCATGGCCCGCACGCAGTCTTCGCTGACGGCTCCGTGTTCCTGAAGCAATTCTTCGCTGACGCCCAGCAACTGGGTCTTCAATTCGTTGGCATAGGCGACCAGGCCACCACGGAAATAGGTGCTGGCACCAGGCAGGGCGGCGATGGAAGCCGAGACAAGGCCTGCCGTACAACTCTCGGCGGTGCAGACAGTCTTGCCCGCCCGCCATAGGTATTCGCTGATTTCGCGAGATATGACTTTAACTTGAATACTCACGGTTCTTTTATTATATACGATTATACAAACTAACAACTACTCGCTCTGTCTGTCAATTTTATAGGACAGAGAACACCACAGTCCTCAGATAGCCACCCGACTATAGGCCGGTGCCTCCATGGGACAGAAGTCCTTGTCGAGGTACTTGAAGTGTCCTGTGATGGCTATCATGGCGGCATTGTCGGTCGTATAGCTGAACTTGGGAATGTAGATGGTCCAGCCATAGCGGCGGGCATGGTCTTTGAAGGCTTCGCGAAGGCCCGTGTTGGCACTGACGCCACCTGCCACTGCCACATGCTTTATCTTCAAGTCCTTGGCCGCACGACGCAGTTTGTTCATCAGGATGTCCACGATGGTCTTCTCCAGCGAGGCGGCAAGATCTTCCTTATGATGCTCAATGAAATCAGGGTCTTCCTGTAACCAGTCGCGAAGGTTGTACAGGAAGGAAGTCTTCAAGCCGCTGAAGCTATAGTTATAACCCTCAATGGCAGGCTTCGCAAACTGATAGGCTTCGGGATTGCCTTGTCTGGCCAGACGGTCGATAACGGGACCTCCTGGGTAGCCCAAGCCCATGACCTTGGAACATTTGTCGATGGCTTCGCCTGCGGCATCGTCGATGGTCTGTCCGATAATCTGCATGTCGTTGTAGGCCTTGACGAGAACTATCTGCGAATTGCCACCACTGACCAAAAGGCATAGGAAGGGAAAGGGAGGTGCAGAAGCGTCGTCCTCAGATTCCTTGATGAAATGGGCTAAAACGTGACCTTGAAGGTGGTTGACGTCAATCATAGGAATGCCTAAGGAAGCTGCAAGTCCTTTAGCAAAACTGACGCCAACGAGCAACGAGCCCATCAGCCCAGGACCGCGCGTGAAAGAGATGGCACTCAACTCTTCCTTCGACACACCCGCCCTCTTCAGAGCCTGATCCACCACGGGTACAATATTCTGTTGATGCGCGCGCGAGGCCAGCTCCGGAACCACGCCGCCATAAGCCTCATGAACGGCTTGAGAAGCCGTGACGTTGGAGAGCAGCACGCCATCGCGAAGGACGGCCGCACTGGTGTCGTCGCAGGAGGATTCTATGCCTAATATGATAACAGACTCTCCTCCCGCTCTCCCTGTTAGGGAGGGAGAAGAATCTTTAACTTCTTGCATATCTTTTATCATTGATCTGATATTTAACTATTCTTGTTCGGTATCCGCTCCCTCACTGAGGGAGAGCTTTAATGGGTTAATACCTCCACCCCATGCTCCGTCATCACAAACGTATGTTCCCATTGGGCACTGGGAAGTTCGTCTTCGCTGACCACCGTCCAACCGTCCTCTTCGTCGCAGAAGACTTCGTAGGTGCCCATGTTTATCATCGGTTCGATGGTGAAGACCATGCCGGGAACAAGAAGCATACCCGTACCTTTGTGGCCATAATGGTCGATGTCCGGCTCTTCGTGGAATTTCAATCCTACGCCGTGTCCCGAAAGGTCGCGTACGACAGAGAAGCCGTTTGCATGAGCGTGTTTCTGAATGGCATTGCCAATGTCGCCGACATAGACGTAGGGCTTCGAGCAGACCTCCTGCCCAATCTTCAGGCATTCCCATGCCACATCGACCAGTTTCTGTTTCTTCTTGGTCGTCTTACCGCCCACAACATACATACGCGAAGCGTCGGCGAAGTAACCGTCGAGGATGGTAGTGCAGTCCACATTGATGATGTCGCCATTTTCCAAGACTTCCCATTCATTAGGAATACCGTGGCAGACAACCTCGTTCACGCTTGTACAGCACGAACGCGGAAACCCGTCGTAGCCCAGACAGGCCGACGTAGCCCCGTGGCGCTCGGTGTATTCTGCCACGAGGTCGTCGATGTCCTGCGTACACATTCCAGCATGAATCTTGTCAGTCAGCATATCCAGGATGCCCGTGTTGACAACTCCCGCCCTGCGGATGCCTTCGATCTGCTCAGGTGTCTTGATGAGGTCGCGGCTCGGCACTTTCTTTTTGCGTGCCTGGGCTTCAAGGATAATGCGGTCCATCTCAGTGGGTTCTACACCTTCGGGCAGAACCCATTTCAATTTTTTCTTATTCATGGCCGCAAAGGTACAAAGAAATCAGCAAACGACGTCCTTTTTAACAAAGATAAACGTACTCAGCCATAATCCCAAGGCTGTTAAACCTCCATTCAGCAGCAGAAGTTCATAGCCGAAGTGGTAGTTCCACAGCGAAGAGGCCACCTGCGAGAAGAAATAGCATACCAAGGGCGAGGCTACACAAATCCACGGAACAGCTCGTTCCATCGGATGCAGGCGACGAGGGACAAACAGTCCGAAGGCGAACAAGCCAAGCAAAGGGCCGTAGGTGTATGAGGCAATGATATAGACAGCATCAATGACGCTGGTACTGTTGAGGGCACGAAAGACAAGGATGCAGAAGAGCACGACCACAGTCACGACCACGTGCATTCGACGTCGCAGGAGTTCGTCGTCCGGGCGTCGGAGCAGATCCACACACACGCTGGTGGTCAAGGCTGTCATAGCACTGTCGGCACTGGAAAAGGCGGCTGCGGTAATGCCCAATGTAAAGCTCAACAAGGCGGCAGTACCCAAATATCCTCCAGCACACAAAGCTGGCATGACCTCATCGCCCGAGGCTGGAAGAACGATGCCATGGCGTTCGGCAAAGACGTACATCAGCACGCCCAGGGAAAGGAAAAGCAGATTCACGGGAACATACAGAAGTCCGTTCACAATCATGTTTTTTCGGGAATCGTGAAGCGTGCGGCAGGTGAGGTTTTTCTGCATCATGTCCTGATCCAAGCCAGTCATTACGACCACGATGAACGCCCCACTCAAGAACTGTTTCCAGAAGTACTGGCGTGATGACCAATCCTGAAACTCAAAGACACGGCTCATGGAGCTGTCGCTAACGACCCGCACGGCATTGTCTATCCCCCATCCTTCGGTAGAGATAATAGCGCGGATGATGAGCACTAAGGCCGTCAACAGCACCACCGTTTGCAGACAATCCGTCCACACCAGCGTGGCAATGCCGCCACGTCGGCTGTAGAGCCATATCGCCATCAGAATCACCAATGCTGAAACCCAGAAAGGCCAACCCAACGCATCAAAGACCACACGTTGCAGAATTAGGCAGACGAGATAGAGGCGCACGGCTGCTCCCAACAATTTCGAGAGTAGGAAAAAGCAGGCTCCCGTGCGATAACTAGTCAGTCCGAAGCGACTGGCGAGATACCCATAGATGGTCGTGAGGCCCAGGCGATAATAGATCGGCAGCAACACGAAAGCCACCATCATATAGCCCGGAATGAATCCCAGACACATCTGCATATACGTCATGTCCGACGAGTAGACCATGCCCGGCACACTGACAAAGGTGACTCCACTAAGCGAAGCACCCAACATACCGAAAGCGACAGCCCACCATGGGGACCGTCGCTCTCCTCTATAGAACGTATCGTTGGTTGCCTGTCCTGCCGTCAGTTTCGACACCGCCATCAGCAACAGGAAATAAGCGACAGCGACCAGCAGGAACAGCGTTGCACTCATCAGCAACAACAAAATTTAGCAATTATTCCAAAACCGAGAGGCCGGCGGTATCGTCGTCGTCGTCCTTCACATCGGCTTCCGGGGCAAAGCTGGAGTAGAACGTATCGTCGTCCTCAGAAGGCTGGATGTCTTCGTCCTCATCATCCATTTCTTCATCGCGGTCATCGAGTTCCTCGTCACTTTCCTCGTCATCCTCCTCATGACGACGAATACGGTTACCATCCTCGTCATATTCGTCATCTGAGAAGAAACGCAACTTAGTCATCGGTGCTTTTTTCTTAGCGAAGATGGCTTCCACCCAAGTGCCTTTAGCCACTTCCAGGACTTCGCATCCATCGGAAACCTTCTTTTCCAGAGTGCCACCGGGAGCATGTATACGAGAAGCCGGCAAAGTGGTTGTAGTGATTTCAAAAGCACTCTCGATAATATCCTTGACAGAAAGAGGGATGCTCTCCCAACCACCTCCGAAGTTGCGGTCAATCAATTCCAAAAGTGTAGCTGCGGTAATGTGCTTCACATTCTCATAGCTAAGATCGCTGAGACGAGAAATTGTTCGATGACGTATTGCCACGGAACCCTTTTGACGATTCACACGCGAAAAGACAGCCCAGTCGTCAACGGCATACTTGTTTCGCTCACGCTCATCTTCGGGGTTAAAATGCACTACATCGAAAGCCAGACGGATGGTGTTAAGAAGCTTTTCCTCATAGGGTTGGAAACTTTCTTCTTTTGACTCCTGTTCCCACAATTTAACAATCTCTCCAGCACTCACATCCCATATATTGTTTGAGTTCAAATCGAGGATGGAATCCAGCATCTCTTCTTTATGTTTGCTCATTGCGATAATTAAATATATTAGTATCTAAAGTAAAGCGGGCGCAAAGGTATAGGTAAAAGTGCAGATAACCAAATTTTTTCCTGAAATAATGACGTAATGATAAAGGCTTCGTCAGTATTTTGACAAAGCCTTTGTTTTGTACGCCCTCAGGGGCTCGAACCCTGGACCCATTGATTAAGAGTCAATTGCTCTACCAACTGAGCTAAGGACGCATCCCAATTATCTTCTCTGAAAGTACGCCCTCAGGGGCTCGAACCCTGGACCCATTGATTAAGAGTCAATTGCTCTACCAACTGAGCTAAGGACGCAACTTTCTTTCGAATGGAAGCACCTTGGTGGAGTGCTTTTGTTTTGCGGGTGCAAAGGTAGAGACTTTTTACGAAACAGCCAAACTTTTCAGCACTTTTTTCGCCACGTCTCTACTTTTTCACATTGAATTGACTTTTATTTGATGATTTCAAGTTCGCGGAAGACCTTGGACAAAGCTTCTACGGATTCGTCCACCTGCTCCTTCGTGTGTGTAGCCATCAGGGCATAGCGTACCAAAGTGTCCTGCGGAGCACAGGCGGGCGGGATGACGGGGTTGATGAACACACCGGCATCGAAAGCCATCTTCGTCACCGCAAACGTCTTGTCCACATCACGCACATAGAGTGGGATGATAGGACTCTCCGTCTCGCCAATCTCGAAGCCGGCATCGCGGAAACGCTTCAAGGCGTAGTTCGTTACGTCCCACAGCTTCTGGATGCGTTCGGGCTCTTCCTGAATGATGTGCAGTGCCTCGCGGGCAGCAGCCGTAGCGGCAGGCGTGCAACTGGCCGAGAAGATATAAGTACGCGTGTGATGTCGCAGGTAGTTGATGATGCTGCTGTCTGCGGCAATGAAACCACCAATGCTTGCCAGGCTCTTAGAGAAGGTACCCATGATGAGGTCAACCTCATCCGTCACTCCAAAATAGTCACAAACACCACGTCCCTGACGACCAAAGACGCCCAAGCCATGAGCCTCATCGACCATAACAGCCGTGCCAGGATACTTCTTCTTCAACTCAATAATCTTTGGGAGAGGAGCCAAGTCGCCTTCCATGGAAAACACGCCGTCCACTACAATGAGCTTCACGACATCTTCGGGGCAACGCTGCAAAAGGGATTCCAGTTCCTCCATATCGTTGTGCTTGTACTTCAGACGGTGGGAGAAGCTGTTGCGCACACCATCCACGATGCTGGCATGGTCGCGGTCATCGCAGATAATGTAGTCGTGGCGGTCGGTCAATACGCCCAGCACGCCACTATTGACAGTGAATCCCGTAGCAAAGCACATGGTTTCTTCCTTTCCGATGAATTCTGCCAATTCCTTCTCCAACTGAACGTGCAAATCAAGTGTGCCGTTCAGGAAGCGGGAACCGGCGCAACCACTGCCATATTGTTCCATGGCCTTGATGCCAGCCTGAATGACACGCTCATCGCCCGTCAAACCAGTATAGGCATTCGAGCCGAACATCAGGACACGATGGCCTTCCATAATGACTTCAGTACCCTGTTTTCCCTCAATTTCGCGGAAATAGGGATAGATGCCCAGCTTCTTGTATTTCTGCGGACGATCGTACTTAGCCAATCTTTCTTGTAATATTCCCATATTATAATAAGGTGTATTATCTGCTATTAACACATTTTGCGGCGCAAAGTTACATAAATCTTTTGGACTAAGTACTATTTTGTCCCCAAAATATCTATTTCATTGCCCTTTTCTTCCATTTTTGTATGTTTTTTTAAGTTAAATCCCTTGCTTTGCACTACCTTTGTGCCTGAATTATGTGTAAGACAAAACTTCTTTTCATTGCAAACCCCATTTCGGGGACGCACGACAAACGTCCAATCATAGAATCCCTTCCCCGTTTCCTTCCGGAAGAACGTTTTGAGTGGGATGTGGAATGGACAGATCATCGAGGCCATGCTGCAGAGCTTGCAACAAAAGCGTCAAAAGACCACGTGGACGTGTGTGTAGCCATCGGGGGAGATGGAACTGTCAACGAAGTTGCCCGATCCCTATGTCATACCAATACAGCGTTAGCCATCATTCCCATGGGAAGTGGCAATGGACTGGCACGACACATCCAGATTCCCATGAACCCGGAAGGAGCTTTACAAGTATTGGCACAATGCAACATTAAATCTCTTGACTATGGTGTCATTAATGGCAAGCCTTTCTTCTGCACTTGTGGCATGGGGTTTGATGCCTTTATCAGTGAAAAATTTGCAGGCAGCGGTAAAAGAGGCTTGCTGACCTACATCGAAAATACGCTGAAAGGCGGACTTTCTTACGAACCAGAGACCTACGATTTGGTCATCGATGGACAGGAAGGGCATCACAAAGCTTTCCTCATTGCCTGTGGAAACGCATCGCAATACGGCAATAACTTCTACATTGCTCCACAGGCATCCATGTCTGATGGATTACTTGATGTTACAATCATGGAGCCATTCAACGTACTTGAGGCACCACAGATAGTCATGCAGATGCTTAACAAAACGTTGGACAGCAACCCTCACATCAAGACGTTCCAATGCCAATCCCTTCATGTTCATCGCGAGCATCCGGGCGTCATCCATTACGATGGAGAGCCTGCAGAAGCTGGCACGGAAATCGAGATTCACACGGTTCCAAAAGGATTACGTATAGTGGTCAACAAGGATGACGACAGAAAGGATCAGCCCCCAATTATGCATATTTTCCAGAACCTCTACGACCAAGTGACTTCCGACATCAAATCTCAGCAGAAGAAGATTTTGGCCATCAACAAAAACCTCCTCGACCGCATCCTTCAACGCTAAGCCGTTCCCGTCGGCTTCCCGATTGGTTAATGCTCTTCCTCCCATGCCCGACCACTCCCCTCTCCTCACCGACTTTCTGCCCACCACGCGTCGCGAAATGCAACTTCGCGGATGGGAACAGGCCGACGTCATCCTGCTGAGTGCCGATGCCTACGTCGACCATCCCTCCTTCGGTGCGGCGGTCATCGGACGTCTGTTGGAAGCCGAAGGACTGCGCGTGGCCATAATTCCCCAGCCTGACTGGCATGGCGATTTCCGGGATTTCAAGAAGCTGGGTCGTCCACGCCTGTGGTTCGGCGTATCTCCGGGGTGCATGGATTCTATGGTCAACAAGTACACAGCCGCACGCCGTCTGCGTTCGGAGGATGCCTACAGTCCCGACGGACGACACGACCTCCGTCCCGAATACCCCACCATTGTCTATACCCAGATTGTCAAGCGTCTCTTTCCCGACGTCCCTGTAGTCCTCGGTGGCATTGAGGCTTCCCTGCGACGCCTGACACATTATGACTACTGGCTGGACCGTTTTCGTCCCAGCATCCTCGTCGACAGCGGTGCCGACTGCATCATCTACGGCATGGGCGAACAACCCACTTTGGAACTCGCCCATCGCGCTCTCGATTTCCTCGACAGCGGACATCCCGACCTTGCCTACGACGAAAACGGAGAGGCCCTTCTCACCAGCGCCGCCTTCCGCCACCTCCTTGGCACTACTGCCTCCCACTCAACATTATCTTCTGCCACCAATTCAGTTGCCGGCAGTACGTCCACGGGCTTCCCTCTTCTTCCCCAAACCGTCACTCTGCACTCCTCTCCCTCCGACATCCCTGGCGGCATTCGCGAGACCGATCTCGTCCTCCACTCTTTCGAAGACTGCCTTCGCGACAAGCGCCTCCATGCCGAGAATTTCCACCACATTGAGGAGCAGAGCAATCGCTACGAAGCCCAACGCCTCATCCAGCAGACCGGTTCTCACTGGGTGGTCGTCAACCCGCCCTATCCTCCCATGACCACCGAGGAAATAGACCGCAGCTTCGACCTCCCCTACACACGCCTTCCCCATCCGAAATACAAAGGCAAGCGCATCCCTGCCTACGACATGATACGCTTCTCCGTGAATATGCACCGCGGCTGTTTCGGAGGCTGTGCCTTTTGCACTATCTCCGCCCACCAGGGCAAGTTCGTAGCCTGCCGTTCCAAGGAGAGCATCCTGCGCGAGGTCGAGGCTATCACCTACCTGCCGGACTTCCGCGGCAACCTCTCAGACCTCGGAGGCCCGTCGGCCAACATGTACGGCATGAGAGGTAAGAACGAGAAGGCCTGTCGCAAGTGCCGACGTCCTTCGTGCATTCATCCCGAGGTGTGTCCCAACCTCAATGGCGACCATCGACCGTTGCTCGACATCTACCGTGCCGTGGCACAGGTTCCCGGCATCAGACACGCGTACATCGGTAGTGGCGTGCGCTATGACCTCTTGCTCCACGACTGGAAGGACGAAGCACTCAACCGGGCTGCAGCCGACTATACCCGCGAACTCATCCTCCATCACGTCAGCGGTCGCCTGAAGGTAGCCCCTGAACATACCTCGGACGCCGTGCTCTACCTCATGCGCAAGCCCTCCTTCCGCCTCTTCCACGCCTTCAAACGCCGTTTCGACGACATCAACCGTCAGGCTGGTTTGCGCCAGCAGATTATCCCCTACTTCATCAGTTCCCACCCGGGCTGTCGCGAAGAGGATATGGCAGAGTTGGCCATCGAGACCAAGCGGCTGGACTTCCAACTGGAACAAGTACAGGACTTCACGCCGACTCCCATGACCACCGCCACCACGATGTGGGCCACGGGCTATGACCCCGACACGCTACAACCTGTCTTTAGCGCCCATACCCCTGCCGAAAAGCAGGCACAGCGTATGTTCTTCTTTTGGTACAAGCCCGAGGAACGCCGTCGCATCGAAGCCGAATTGCGACACCTCGGCCGACCAGACCTTCTTGCCCGCCTCTTCGATACACCCCGATCACGCAAGCCCCAATACTTTAAATATTCTCAGAAATCTCACAACTCACATAATCCAAATAAACAATGAAAAAAATCCTTCTCATGCTCGTGGCCGCCTTCGTGATGATAGCCGCCACGACGCCCGCTTCCGCCAAGTCCAAGCTGGAGAAGCGTTACGAGTACACACTCCGCAACCTGAAACTCGACAAGCAGACCGAAGCCAAATTCGGTCCTGTGCTCAAAGCCTACCTCACCGAGAAGAAAGCCGCCAACGACCCCTATGACGACCTCAAGGATAAATACAAGGCTGCTGAGAAGGCTGGTACCATCACAGACAGCCAAGCCAAACAGCTTTTAGATGCCAAGTTCGAGGCAGAGACCAAGGAGTTGGCCATCAAGAAGAAGTACTACATTGAATTTTCCAAGGTTCTGAAAGCAAAGAAAATATGGTATGCCTTCGACCTTTCCAACGACAAGATGAGTAAGATTGAAGGACGCGACAAAGGAAAGGATGATTGAAACCAAAGGCAAACGTATTATGAACAAACGATTCTTTTTCAGCCTACTGGCCTTGACCATAGGCATTTCTGGTTTTGCTTGTACGAACCTCATTGTCGGCAAGAAGGCCTCGGCCGACGGCTCCGTTATGATTACCTATTCCGCCGATGACTACGGCTCCTACGGCTACCTTCACTTCTACCCTGCCGCAGACCACCAACCCGGCGAAACCCGTTCGCTCTACGACTACGAAACGAACAACTACCTCGGCGAGATTCCCGAAGTCGCCCACACCTACAACGTCATCGGACAAATCAACGAGTACCAGCTCTCCATCATGGAGACAACCTTCGGCGGTCGCGAGGAACTGACCGACACCACCGGCCTCCTCGACTACGGCTCACTGATGTACGTCACCCTACAGCGTGCCCGCACGGCTCGTGAGGCCATCGATGTATGGACCAAGCTCGTCGAGGATTACGGCTACCGCAGCGAGGGCGAGAGCATCACCCTGGCCGACCCTAACGAAGTCTGGGTATTGGAAATGATCGGCAAGGGACCGGGCCGTAAGGGAGCCGTATGGGTGGCACGTCGCTTGCCCGACGACTGCATTACCGGTCACGCCAATCAGGCACGCATCACCCGCTTCCCCCTCAAAGACCCGAAGAACTGCCTCTATTCCAAGGACGTGATTTCCTTTGCTCGCGAGAAGGGTTACTTCAACGGGAAGGACAAAGAATTCTCATTCCGAGATGCATACGCTCCTAACGATTTCAGTGCCCGTCGCATCTGCGAGGCTCGTGTGTGGACATTCTTTAATCGTTTCTGCGCAGGCATGGACAAGTACCTGCCCTACGTCATGGGCATCGAAGAGCAAACCGAAGAGATGCCTTGGTGTATCAAGCCTGATACCCTCGTCAGCCTTAATGCCCTTAAACAGGCCATGCGCGACCACTTCGAAGGCACGCCCATGGATATGACCTCCGACATTGGTGCTGGCCCCTACGAGGCACCTTACCGTCCCACTCCCCTCTACTTTGAGGTAGACGGCAAGAAGTACTTCAACGAGCGTCCCATCAGTACTCAGCAGACAGCAGTCACCTACCTCGCCCAACTCCGTTCGTGGATGCCCAACCACGTCGGCGGTGTTCTCTGGTGTGGCTTCGACGATGCCAACATGGTAGCCTACTCGCCTGTCTACTGCTGCTCCACCCTTTGCCCCGAACCCTACGCCGAGAAGACTGCTGATCCCTTCACCTTCTCCATGAAGAGTGCCTACTGGCTTGCCAATGCCCTCTCCAACTTCGTCTATCCGCGCTACTGCCAGCTCTTCCCCGAACTGCAAGCTGCCCGCGACCGCCTCGATGCCGATTTCGAGACACAGCAGCAGCACGTCGAGGCCGAGGCCCTTGGCATGACACAGGCCGAGGCCGTAAGCCATCTCACGGGCTACACCTACCGTGCCTCCGGACTCATGATGGATCGTTGGCGTCAGCTCTTCGAGCGGCTCATCGTCAAGTACAACGACATGGCCATCAAGCCCGAGAAGGACGGCCAGTACCTCAAGACCGCAGGCGGCGACCACGTACCTCTCAAGCGCGTAGGCTATCCCGAACGCTATCGTCGCGCAATCATCGAAAAGACTGGCGACCGATACCTCAAGCCCTGAAGAAATTATGTCCAACAGCCTGCAAAGGGACGAGAAAACGACTAAATGTTTGACTTTACCCCTCTTTTGAAAGAAGAAAAGCAGAGGAATGGTCGGAGTTTTTAGATTTTATGCGTACCTTTGCGGCCGATTTAAATAATACTCAGACAATTTAACCCTAAAGAGATAGACAAAAATGAAGAAAGCATTTGTATTTCCTGGCCAGGGCGCACAATTCCCCGGCATGGGCAAAGACCTCTATGACAACAACGCCGAAGCCAAGGCTCTCTTTGACAAAGCCAATGAAATCCTCGGCTTTGAGATAACGAAAATCATGTTCGAAGGCACCGCAGACGAACTGAAGCAGACCAAAGTCACCCAGCCTGCCGTATTCCTCCACTCCGTCATCACCGCTATCTGCCTCGGCGATAAGTTCCAGCCCGATATGGTGGGCGGTCACTCACTCGGTGAGTTCAGTGCCCTGGTGGCAGCAGGTGCCCTCTCCTTCGAGGACGGTCTGAAGCTGGTCAGCCAGCGTGCTCAGGCCATGCAGAAAGCCTGCGAGGCACTGCCCTCCACGATGGCTGCCATCATCGGACTCGAAGATGCCGTTGTTGAGCAAGTCTGCAAGGAAGTCAGCGCCGAGACTGGTATCGTCGTCCCCGCCAACTACAACAACCCCGGCCAGTTGGTCATCAGCGGCACGGTCGAAGGCATCAATGCCGCTTGCGAGCAGCTGAAGGCCGCTGGTGCCAAGCGTGCCCTGCCCCTCCCCGTCGGCGGAGCCTTCCACAGCCCCCTGATGCAACCCGCGAAGGACGAGCTTCAGTCCGCCATCGAGGCAACCAACTTCCAGACTCCGAAATGCCCCGTCTACCAGAATGTGGACGGCCAGGCACACACCGCTCCTGAGGAAATCAAGGCAAACCTAATCGCCCAGTTGACCGCCAGCGTGCGCTGGACACAGGAAGTCCAGGCCATGTTGGAAGCCGGAGCTACGGAATTCACCGAATGTGGTCCGGGTAAGGCTCTCCAAGGCATGATTTCCAAGATTGCCAAAGGTGTCGAAGGCCTCGTTGTCTGCGGAGCTTCTGACTTATAATTCCTTTTCTTCGGAAAAGCAACGCATGAAATCAGATGAAAAAAAATTCATTCATACATGCAGCTTGCGTTGGGCTTTTGATGAGCCTGACGCAAGCTTGCTCTACCAACATCCCTATGGAAGAAATGCAGAAACCCGTCGTTTATCAAGTTTTCACCCGCCTCTTCGGCAGCGACGCCAATGTCAACCAGCACGATGGTTCCAGAGCCGTTAACGGTTGTGGCTCAATGGCCGCCTTCACACCTCAAGCTCTGGACGAAATCAAGCGTTTAGGTGTCACCCACATCTGGTATACCGGCATCATCGAGCACGCTACCCAAACAGACTATTCCGCCTATGGCATCCAGCGGGACCACCATGCCGTCGTCAAGGGAAAGGCAGGCTCGGTCTACGCCATCAAAGACTATTACGACGTAGACCCCGACATCGCCACCAGCGTTCCTGCCCGAATGCAGGAGTTCGAGGCCCTCGTCGCCCGCACACACGACGCGGGGTTGAAAGTGATCATCGATTTCGTGCCCAACCATGTGGCCCGCCAGTACCATAGCGACGCCTGCCCCGAAGGCATTGAAGACCTGGGCGCAGCAGACGACACGACCCAGCATTTCCTTCCGACAAACAACTTCTACTACTTCCCGGGCCAGCAGTTCCAGACCGACTTCGACCTTCGCACAGACGAGAACGAGCCCTACTATGAACAGCCGGCACGCGCCACAGGCAACGACGTCTTCAGCCCCTTCGCCCACCACGACGACTGGTACGAGACCGTGAAGCTGAACTATGGCGTTGACTACCTCAACGGCCGCACCACACATTTCGACCCCGTTCCCTCAACATGGGAAAAGATGACGGACATCCTGCTCTTCTGGGCCTCAAAGGGAGTGGACGCCTTCCGCTGCGACATGGCCGAGATGGTTCCTGCCGAGTTCTGGAACTATGCCACGACACACGTCCGGGAGAAATATCCCCACATCCAGTTCATCGCAGAAATCTACGGCCCCGACAGCTACCGACGCTATATCAACGAAGGCGGCTTCGACTACCTCTATGACAAGGTGGGCCTCTACGACACCCTGCGCGCCGTCACCTGCGGCTACGCCAACGCCAGTTCCATCAGCTATTGCTGGCAAGCCGTTGATGACATCCGCGACCACATGCTCTCGTTCCTGGAGAACCACGACGAACAACGCATAGCCAGCGACTTCTTTGCCGGAAGCGGCGAGCGCGGACGTGCAGCCATGGCCGTTGCAGCCACCATCAGCCGAGGTCCCGTCATGATCTACTTCGGTCAGGAGCTGGGCGAGCGTGGAATGGACGACGAAGGCTTCAGCGGTCGCGATGGCCGGACCACCATCTTCGACTACTGGACCGTGAACAGCATCCACCGTTGGCGCAACGGCGGCAAGTTCGACGGCCGACAGCTTACGCCGCAAGAGGTTGACCTCCAGCGCTTCTACTCAACCCTCTTGAATCTCTGCACAAAGGAGAAGACCATCCGCGAGGGCGACTTCTACGACCTGATGTACGTGAATCCCAAGAGTGACACATTTAACCCTCACAGCCACTACGCCTATCTCCGCCGTTCGGAGAACGAGGTGCTGCTCTGCGTGGCCAACTTCTCTGAGGAGGATGCCGAACTGGACATCAACCTGCCCAAGCACGTATTCGAACTCTACTCCCTGCGTCCACAGCAGCAGATAACCGCCACTGACCTTCTGACAGGCCAAGAGCAGCAGATCAGTTTCTGTGCAGACAGCCCCTCACGCGTGAAGGTTCCGGCCAGCAATGCCGTACTGCTCAAGATGAACGTCCGTTGACGCCTCCCCCGATAGACAAAGGTACAAGATTGTTTATCCCTAAGACTACAACGTGACATGTCGCCCATGTTACGTTGTAGTTGTCGTATAAAACTGCATCATCATGGCAACAGAAGACAACGCAACCCCTATCCTCTCCTTAGATGCAGCCGAGGAAGCTGCCCTCCAAGTCGATGAACGCCAGCTCACTCGCCAGGCCCTCTGGGAGCGCAAGCTCTTGGACTTCAGCCTTCGGAACAACCTCCTGAACATCCGGCTGGGCAAGCGTGCCGTGCAATTCATCTCCTTCGGCGTGGAGCACATGGAAGACCTCCTTCAGACAGGTGAGAACTATTCCCTGCAACCGTGGCCCGAAGAGCGTAAGAAACCCGATGCCGAGGATGGCATCTTCCACTCGGCCACTCAGGCCTCTCCCTTGGAACAGCAGTTCCAGAAGGATATGCAGGGGCATAAGCTCTCCACTTACCTCACGGCCTCCGAGCTGAAGCCCGTGCTGACGAACCTCTACCGCGGTGCGCGCACAGCTTTGGAAGAGAACGGTGCCAACTCGCTGTTCATCGCCATTGGAGTACTGAAGTGGTTCGTCACGGAGAAGAGCGACCAGCCCCGCTTCGCCCCCGTCCTGCTCCTGCCCGTCAACCTTGTGCGCAACGGAGGTGGCTACATCGTGCGGATGCGCGACGAGGAGACTATCCTCAACGTGACGCTCATCGAGTTCCTGCGCCAGCAGTTCAAGCTCCTCGTGCCTACGTTCGACCCGCTGCCGAAGGACGAGAGCGGCGTGGACGTGCCGCTCATCTTCAGTGCCATCCGCAAGGCCATCGCCCAGCACCAGCGTTGGGAGATTCTCGACGAGAGTGTGCTCGGACTGTTCTCCTTCAACAAGTTCGTCATGTGGAACGACATCCACTCGAACGCCACCAAGTTGCAGCAAAGCCCCATCGTCGAGAGCCTGATCCAGCGAAGGTTGACCCTACAGGACGCCAGTTCCGACGTCGATGTCCGCAACTTCGACCTGACATCGCGCCCGGCCGACGTGGCTACGCCCATCAGCGTAGACTCCTCGCAACTCGAAGCCGTCATCGAGAGCGGACAGGCCAAGAGCTTCATCCTCTACGGCCCTCCGGGAACAGGCAAGTCGCAGACCATCACCAACATGATAGCCAACGCCCTCTATCAGGGGAAGCGTGTGCTCTTCGTGGCCGAGAAGATGGCCGCACTCAGCGTCGTGCAGAAACGTCTGGCCAAGATTGGCCTCGACCCTTTCTGCCTGGAACTACACTCCAACAAGGTCACGAAGAGTCACTTTCTCCAACAGCTCCAACAGGCATTGGACGTCACCCACGGCCACTTAAACGAAGACTTCGAGAAGCGCAGCGAGGAACTCTTTGCCCTGCGCCAGCAGTTGAACGGCTACATGCAGGCCATCCACCAGACGGGTGCCTGCGGCTATTCGCTCTACGACTGCATCGAAGGCTACCTCGGCCTTTCCTCCGCGCCAGACTCTTCCTCGCCCGACGCCGTCGCAGAGAAAACATCCCTCGATGTATCTTTCGACTTTGCCGCCAGCCGCACGAAGTCCGACCTCGAGACGCTCTCCGACGAACTCAAACAGCTTGATGACATTTTCCAATTGACTGGCCATCCCCACAGTCATCCCCTCACCGGCCTCTCGCCAAAGGGTGACCGCCGCGAAGAACTCTCACGGCTCGAAAACCTCCTACACCAATTGCAGGCGAATCCGGCCGAGCAGCCGAGCGCCCTCATGGCCGAATGGCAGGGCATCCAGGAGAAGTGGTTCCTCCCGCGCTACTTGGCGACAGGCAAGTTCCTGAAGCGCGTGCAACGCCTCGATGCCTCACTGACGAAAGACCGTATCGCCTCATTCATCGGCGACCTCGCCACCATCGGCGACACCACAGCCATTCCCCAATGGCTGCAACACAAGTCTGAGTGGCGCGACTGGTTCCAATGGTCTTCAAGGCGTGCTTCGCTCGTCAGTCGGGGCTACGCTCCCGTCGTGGAGTACATAGAAGCCGGGCACAGCGGAGCAGAAGCCTCGCGTGCGCTCGCGCGTATATTATATAAGGAGTGGGCGTTGCAGATGATTGATGCCAACGAGGAGTTGCGCCGTTTCAACGGACTCGTGTTCGAGGGCGTCATTGCCCGCTATCGCCAGTTGACCGAGCACTTCCAGGAGTTGACGAAGAAGGAACTCTACTGCAGGCTGGCCGCCCGGATTCCGAACATCAGCATGGAGGCCGCCACAGGCTCGGAGGTGAACATCCTCAAGCGCAACATCGCCAACGGCGGACGCGGAAGCAGCATCCGCCACATCATCGACCAGATACCCAACCTGCTGCCGAAGCTCTGCCCCTGTATGTTGATGAGTCCCATCAGCGTGGCCCAGTTCATCGACCTCGACCAGCCGAAGTTCGACCTCGTCATCTTCGACGAAGCCTCGCAGATGCCTACCTCCGAGGCGGTGGGAGCCATCGGCCGCGGCAAGGCACTCATCGTCGTGGGCGACAACAAGCAGATGCCTCCCACCAGCTTCTTCGCCACCCAGCAGGTGGACGACGAAGACGCCGAGATGGACGACCTCGACAGCATCCTCGACGACTGCCAAGCCCTCTCGCTGCCAGACCATTACCTCGCCTTCCACTACCGCTCGAAGCACGAGTCGCTCATTGCCTTCTCCAACCGGGAATACTACGACGGCCGCCTCTTCACCTTCCCTTCGGCCGACGACCGCGTGTCCAAGGTCAGACTCGTGAAGGTCGAAGGCGTCTACGACAAGGGCGGACGCCGAAGCAACCGCGCCGAAGCCGATGCCGTGGTGGCTGAGATTATCCGCCGCCTCTCGGACGACGAGCTGTCGCAGCGCAGCATCGGCGTCGTGGCCTTCTCCGTCGTGCAGCAGAACCTCATCGAGGACATACTGATGGAGCAACTGGCCGGGCACCCCGAGCTCGAAGCGCGTGCCCTCCAAGGCGAGGAGCCCATCTTCATCAAGAACCTGGAGAACGTACAGGGCGACGAACGCGACATCATTCTCTTCAGCGTTGGTTACGGTCCCGACAAGGACGGCAACGTCAGCATGAACTTCGGCCCCCTGAACAACCGTGGTGGCGAACGGCGTCTGAACGTTGCGGTCTCTCGCGCACGCTACGAGATGATTGTCTTCTCCACCCTGCGTGCCGAGCATATCGACCTGCGACGCTCCAAGGCCGCCGGCGTTGAGGGCTTGCAGAAGTTCTTGAAGTACGCCGAGGGGACAGCCACGCCCTCATCGACGGAAGTATCGTCGGCAGGACAGAGCGGCGCTTTGGCCCAAGACATCGCCGACGCCCTCAACGAGCTTGGCTACGAGACGACGACGAATGTTGGACGCTCGAAGTTCAAGGTGGACGTGGCCATCGTAGACCCTGCGGACCACGACCGCTATTTCCTGGGCATTCTCATCGACAGCCATTCGCGCGCCGAGACAAAGATTGCCCGCGACCGCGAACTGACCCAACCCTCCGTGCTCCAAGGACTTGGATGGAAAGTGCTGCGCGTGTGGTCGGTAGACTGGATGCAGAACCGCCAGCGAGTGCTCGAGAACATCGTGCAGGCGCTGGAGGTCAGGGATAGCCGACCCATAGCCAACAGCCAGCCACTGAACCTGCAGGCTCCCAAGATTGTCGAGGAGAAGGTCAGAAGCCCGAAGCCTGCCGCCACGATGCTCAGTAGCGACAAGGATGCCAAGGCAGACATCGACGACATCCCCGACAAGACGCTGGACGCCACCCTTTTGCAGGTGGTCAACGCACAAGTGGCCCTTCCGCTCGAAGACCTCCTGCGCGCTGCCACGAGGCAGTTGGGCTATGCCCGGCGTACGAAACGCATCGATGCGGCTCTGATGAAGCGTATCGGCGTGCTCATCGTGGCCAAGCGCATCTTGCGCGAAGGCGAACAGCTCAAAGCCGTCTGACCCCGCCGCCAACACCCCTAAGCCCTCCTCCAGAAACCCTTAAGGGTTAACGCCCGAACCCTTAAGGGTTGTGGCCTGAACCCTTAAGGGTTATGACGGGAACCCTTAAGGGTTCTTCAGGCAGGGGCTAAGTGAAAAATGGGAAGGCCGGGGCAGCGGAGTCGCGAAAACCCATAAAAGTAGCAAAAAAGCACTTAGGCAGACGAAAAAAGAAGTAAAAGGTTTTGTCAGGTCGGGGATTTTGTGTACTTTTGCGGCCGATTTGAGACCGAAGGGGCTTAGTAAAGCGCCGCCACGATGGACGGACGCCTCCCGGTAAAACCCGTTAAATACATCAAAATTAAAATGTACGCAATCGTAGAGATTAACGGTCAGCAGTTCAAGGCCGAAGCAGGCAAGAAGCTCTTCGTGTACCATATCCAGGGTGCCGAGGCTCAGCAGACTGTTGAATTTGAGAGAGTGTTGTTGGTAGACAACGAAGGTGCCATCACCGTCGGTGCTCCCACCGTCGAGGGCGCAAAGGTCGTCTGCGAAGTTGTTTCTCCGCTGGTCAAGGGCGACAAAGTCCTTGTATTCCACAAGAAGCGTCGCAAAGGCTATCGCAAGCTGAACGGTTACCGTCAGCAGTTCACGGAGTTGGCTATCAAGGAAGTTATTGCTTAAACCACTAAAAACAAAGAAACGAAATGGCACATAAAAAAGGTGTAGGTAGTTCTAAGAACGGCCGCGAGTCCGCAGCTCAAAGACTCGGTGTGAAGATTTTTGGTGGTCAGCAGTGCGTGGCTGGTAACATCATCGTTCGCCAGCGCGGCACAAAGCACTATCCCGGCAAGAACGTCGGTATGGGTAGTGACCACACGCTCTATGCCCTCACAGACGGTATCGTCACCTTCAAGAAGGGACGTCTGGATCGCAGCACGGTTTCCGTGGAACCCGTGGCAGAGGCATAAAGCCAGTAACCGAACAACGACTTCTCGTCCCTTCCTTCCTGATTGGAGGGGAGGGACTTTTGCTTTTAATCAATCGTCAAATTGTAAATCGTTAAATAGACTAATTACTCCGTGTTAACACTGAAACTTATCAACGAGGAGACCGAGAAGGTCATCCGAGGACTGGAGAAGAAACGCTTCAAGGGTGCCGCAGAGGCTGTCGCAGCCGTGCAGGCAACCGACCGTCGCCGCCGCGAAGCCCAGCAACAGTTAGACCAGGTACTTGCCGAGAGCAAGAAAAAGGCTGCGGAGATCGGCGCCTTGATGAAGCAGGGACTGCGCGAAGAGGCCGAGAAGGCCAAGGCTGCCGTGGCAGAACTCAAGGAGAAGGCCAAGGAGCTGGAAACCACCATGGACGAGGCTCAGAAGAAACTCACCGAACAACTCTGCCAGATTCCCAATATACCCTACGACGAAGTGCCCGAAGGTGCCGGTGCAGAAGACAATGTGGTGGTGAAGTCCAACCTCAAGGAATGCGACGGCACAGACACCGTAGGCAACTGGACGGCGAATCCCGTCGTTGAGGAAGCTCGCCTCCCTCACTGGGAACTCGCCAAGAAATACAACCTCATTGACTTCGACCTCGGTGTGAAGATTACCGGTGCTGGCTTCCCCGTCTATATCGGCAAGGGTGCACAGTTGCAGCGCGCCCTCATCAACTTCTTCCTCGCTGAGGCCAACAAGGCCGGGTACACCGAAATCATGCCCCCGACCGTGGTCAACGCAGCCAGCGGCTACGGCACTGGACAGCTTCCCGACAAGGAAGGCCAGATGTACCACGCTGAGGTCGATGACTTCTACCTCATCCCCACCGCCGAGGTGCCCGTGACGAACATCTACCGCGACGTTATCCTCGACGAGAAAGAGCTCCCCATCAAGAACTGCGCCTACACGCAGTGCTTCCGCCGCGAGGCTGGCAGCTACGGTAAGGATGTCCGCGGACTGAACCGCCTGCACGAGTTCTCGAAGATTGAGATCGTCCGCATCGATACACCCGAACACAGCCGCGAGAGCCACAAGGAGATGCTGGCTCACGTGGAAGGCCTGCTCCAGAAACTGGAACTACCCTACCGTATCCTTCGTCTCTGCGGCGGTGACCAAAGCTTCACCAGTGCCATCTGCTACGACTTCGAGGTATACAGCGAGGCTCAAAAGCGTTGGCTCGAAGTCAGTTCGGTCTCGAACTTCGACACCTATCAGGCTAACCGACTGAAGTGCCGCTATCGCCGCGCAGACACCAAAAAGACGGAACTCTGCCACACGCTCAACGGCTCGGCACTCGCCCTGCCGCGTATCGTCGCAGCCTTGCTGGAGAACAACCAGACGGAGGCCGGCATCCGCATCCCCGCAGCCCTGCAACCCTACACGGGCTTCGCCGTCATCGACTAAACCAAATAACACAATACACAATCCCCAAAGAACAATGAATAAGATTGTAGCAAAGGAACAATTTTCCGAGAAAGTATACAAGCTGGTGGTCGAGGCTCCCTTGATTGCCAAGGCTCGTCGTGCCGGACACTTCGTCATCGTGCGCGTAGGCGAGAAGGGTGAGCGTATGCCGCTGACCATCGCCGACGCCGATGTACAGGCTGGCACCATCACCCTCGTGGTGCAGAAGGTGGGCGTGAGCTCCACGAAGCTCTGCGACCTGAACGTGGGCGATGAGATTACCGACGTGGTAGGTCCCCTCGGCAAGGCAACACATATTGAGAACTTCGGCACCGTGGTCTGTGCCGGTGGTGGCGTGGGCGTGGCTCCGATGCTGCCCATCATCAAGGCTCTGAAGGCCGCCGGCAACCGCGTCATTAGCGTACTCGCAGGCCGCTCGAAAGATCTTATTATCCTGGAAGACGAGGTACGCCAGCACTCCGACGAGGTCATCATTATGACCGACGACGGAAGCTACGGCCAGAAGGGCGTCGTCACCGTAGGCATCGAGCAAGTAATTCAGCGCGAACAGGTCGATAAGGTCTTCGCCATCGGTCCCGCCATTATGATGAAGTTCTGCTGCCTGCTTACCAAGAAATACGCCATCAGCACCGATGTTTCCCTCAACACCATCATGGTTGATGGCACGGGCATGTGCGGCGCCTGCCGTATCACCGTCGGCGGCAAGACCCGCTTCGTCTGCGTCGATGGTCCCGAATTCGACGGCCATCAGGTTGACTTCGACGAAATGCTCTCCCGCATGACAGCTTTCAAGCCCGAAGAACAAGCAGCCCTCGCAGCCTTCACCGCTGCCGCTTCCTCCCCCGCCTCGTCAGTCTCCTCCGAAGCTCCCTCCTCTTCCTCCGCAGGGTTGGGTGCGGCGCATATTTGCGCCGACTCCGCCACTGCCGATTCCGCCTCCCTCACCGACCGCAACGCCCCCTGGCGTGCCGAGCTTCGTGCCAGCATGAAAGCCAAGGAGCGCACAGCCATCGAGCGTGTGAAGATGACCGAACTCGACCCCGTCTATCGCGCCACCACCCGTACCGAGGAAGTCAACCAGGGCCTCACACTCGAACAGGCACAGCAGGAAGCCCGCCGCTGCCTCGACTGCGCCAAGCCCACTTGCATGGAAGGCTGCCCCGTCAACATCCAGATTCCTTCCTTCATCAAGAACATCGAGCGCGGCAACATCCTCGGTGCTGCCAAGGTCCTGAAGATGACCTCCGCCCTGCCTGCCGTCTGCGGCCGCGTATGCCCGCAGGAGAAGCAATGCGAAAGCAAGTGCATCCACTTGAAGATGAACGAGCCCGCCGTGGCCATCGGCTATCTGGAGCGCTTCGCCGCCGATTACGAACGCGAGAGCGGAAATATGTCTATCCCCGAATGTGCTCCGGCCAACGGCAAGAAGATTGCCGTCGTGGGTTCTGGTCCTTCCGGCCTCTCCTTCGCTGGCGACATGGCCAAGCAGGGCTATGACGTTACCGTCTACGAGGCTTTGCACGAGATTGGTGGTGTGCTGAAGTACGGTATTCCTGAGTTCCGTCTGCCCAACGCCATCGTCGATGTCGAGATTCAGAATTTGGAGAAGATGGGCGTGAAGTTCGTCAAGGACTGCATCATCGGCAAGACCATTACCGTAGAGGAACTGGAGGCCGAAGGCTTTGCTGGTATCTTCGTTGGTTCCGGCGCCGGCCTGCCCAACTTCATGAACATCCCCGGTGAGAACCTCAAGGGCATCATGTCCTCCAATGAATATCTGACTCGCGTGAACCTCATGGATGCCTCCAGTGACGATACCGACACCCCCATCCACCGCGCCAAGAAAGTGATGGTGGTCGGCGGCGGTAACACCGCTATGGACTCCTGCCGCACAGCCAAGCGTCTGGGTGCCGAGCGCGTCTTCATTGCCTACCGTCGCAGCGAGGCCGAAATGCCGGCCCGTCTAGAAGAGGTGAAGCACGCCAAGGAGGAAGGCATCGAGTTCCTGACCTTGCACAACCCCATCGAATACCTGGCCGACGAGCAGGGCAACGTCCGTGCCGTCGTGCTCCAGAAGATGGAACTCGGTGAGCCAGATGCCAGCGGACGCCGCTCGCCGCAGCCTATCCCCGGAGCTACCGAGACCATCGAGATTGACCAGGCTATCGTGGCTGTGGGCGTCTCGCCCAACCCCATCGTGCCCACCAGCATCGAAGGCCTGGAACTCGGTCGCAAGAACACCATCGTCGTCAACGACGGGATGCAGACGAATATCCCGACCATCTTCGCCGGTGGTGACATCGTTCGCGGAGGTGCCACCGTTATCCTCGCCATGGGCGACGGCCGTCGTGCCGCTGCCGCCATGCACGAATATCTCTCCAAGTAAGCCATGCGCAAAGTTCTCATCCTCTTCGTCCTGTCTGTTGCGATGGTATCGCAACCCCTCCTTGCACAGAAGCATCGCCAGACTTCTGCCCCCAAGGCACCCGCGCTGACCGTGCTTCAGAAAGCCCGTAAGGCCATTGAGGCCTACGACTTCGAACATGCCGCACAACTGCTCACGACTGAAATCGAGGTTCAGAACAGGAAGCGCAAGCCTACCGCAAATACCGACTCCCTCGAAGCTTTGCTCGATGTCGTTCAGGGCATTGCAACAAAGCTTCATGCAACGGAGCGTATCATAGTCATCGACAGCGTGGTATGCCCCAAGGAACAAGCCTTGAAGGCTATCCGCCTTACCCGTGAAAGTGGACGCATAGACACCTATGCGTCCACCTATCACACCTTGGAAACAAGTGGTGCCACCATCTACGAGAACGAGCTCGGAAACAAGCGCTATCTCGCTCTCCCGGCTCCCTCTTCTGAGAAGGCTCAAAAGGCCAGTTCTTCTAAGAAATCTGAAGATGCCGATTCTGTGTCCGGCGGTATTTCCACCAAAGCATCCACTCCCCTCCGCCTTGCCGTCTCTGACAAGATAGGCGACAGTTGGTCCACTCCTCTCCCACTCACAAGCCTTGGCGAGGACGACATTTCCCAGAACTTCCCCTTCCTTCTCTCCGACGGCGTCACTCTCTACTACGCCGCCAAGGGGCCTGAGAGCATTGGCGGCTACGACATCTTCGTGACCCGTGCCGACGGCGAAGACGGTTCTTTCCTGACACCGGAGAACGTGGGCTTCCCCTTCAACTCCCCGTCCAATGACTACCTCTTCGCCATTGATGAACTGGCTCAACTCGGTTGGTTTGTCACCGACCGCCGCCAGCCCGAAGGCCAAGTCTGCGTCTACACCTTTATCCCCAACGACACGCGCGAAGTCTATGGCGACGAGATTTCCGAGGAACAGCTCCGCTCCTTAGCCCGCCTCACCTCCATCCGCGATACATGGGGAGCCTCCGCTTCCAAGGGTGCTTCCGAGGACAAGAACATCCGTGCAGCCCAACAGCGTCTCGCAGACCTCCGCGCAGGAAAGCCTTTCGGTCAAGTTGTGCGTCCCGATTTCGTCTTCGTCATCGACGATACCCGCACCTACACATGCCTCGCTGATTTCCGCTCTTTTGCCGCTAAAGAAAAGATGCTGCAATACCAGCAGCTATCCAAGAACGTCGAGACCGACGCCACCATGCTCCAGCGCCTGCGCGACAACTACACCACGGCACAGCCTGCCCAGCGCCAGCAACTGGCAGAGACCATACGTCGCCTCGAAACCACCTACTACCCCAACCTCCAGCACCTTGAACAACTTGCCAAGGAAATACGCAACGCAGAAATCTCTAATAAATAAACGCACCGAACCACTATGAAACAAGTCATTCCTCCCTCTGAGCTGATCATCAACGAAGATGGCTCCATATTCCACTTGCATGTACGTCCTGAGCAACTGGCAGACAAAGTTATCCTCGTCGGTGACCCTGGTCGAGTCCAAACCGTAGCCGCACACTTCGACCGCCTCGAATGCGACATCCAAAGCCGTGAGTTCCACACAATCACAGGCTGGTACAAAGGCAAGCGCATCACCGTCATTTCTACAGGTATCGGTTGTGACAACATCGACATCGTCATGACCGAAATCGACGCCCTTGCCAATATCGACTTTGAAACTCGTACTATCAACGACGAACTGCGCGTACTTGACCTCGTGCGCATCGGCACGTGTGGCGGCCTGCAACCCGAGAACCCCATCGGCTCGTACATTGCTTCGTGCAAGAGCATTGGCTTCGACGGCCTCCTGAATTTCTACGCTGGCCGTAACGAAGTCTGCGACCTCGCCTTTGAGGAAGCTTTCAAAAAGCATCTTGACTGGAATCCCCAACTTTGTGCTCCTTACGTTATCGATGCAAACCCCGAACTCATCGAACGCGTGGCTGGCACGGATATGGTACGTGGCGTCACCATCGCTTGCGGTGGTTTCTTCGGTCCCCAAGGCCGCAAGGTACGCCTCGAACTCGCCGACCCCGACCAGAATGAGCGAGTCGAGAGCTTCCGCTACGAAGGTTGGAAAATCACCAACTTCGAAATGGAATCCTCTGCCCTCGCAGGACTTGCCCGCCTGATGGGACACCGTGCCATGACCTGCTGCATGGTCATCGCCAACCGTCTCGCCCATGAAGCCAACACAGGCTACAAAGGCACCATCAACGGCCTCATCCAGCTTGTCCTCGACCGCATCTGATGAAAGAGGATACCATTTGCGCCATAGCCACTGCGCCGGGCGGTGCCATCGGTATCGTCCGTCTCAGTGGCTCTGCCGTCTTTTCCATCGTACGTAGGGTTTGTCGTCGCATCACGGAGACAACTCCTGCACGTACCGCCATTTATACTCCCATCGCCGTTCCTGAGTGGAATCCCGAGGGTTCTGTTCCGCCTCTTGACGACGCTCTTGTCACCCTCTTCCGTGCTCCCAACAGCTACACGGGCGAAGATTGCGCCGAAATCTCTTGTCACGGCTCTCGCTATATATTAAATAAGGTGTTGGAGCTCCTGGTTCAGCAGGGAGCCCGCCTGGCCGACCCCGGAGAATTCACCCAACGCGCCTTCCTCAACGGAAAACTCGACCTCAGCCAGGCGGAAGCTGTGGCCGACCTCATTGCTTCCACCAACCGCGCCACCCACGACCTCGCCATGAACCAGCTTCGCGGAGGTATTTCGTCGGAACTCAATCGTTTGCGTGAACAACTGTTGCGTCTCACGTCCCTGCTCGAACTTGAACTCGACTTCTCCGACCACGAGGAATTGGAGTTTGCCGATCGCACGGAACTACTCAACCTGGCGGGAACCATCGATGAGCGCGTGCGGCATCTTGCACGTAGCTTCGAGACGGGACAGGCGCTGAAAAACGGCATTCCCGTGGCCATCGTCGGCAAGACAAATGTCGGCAAGTCCACTCTTCTCAATACGCTCCTGCGTGATGACCGCGCCATCGTCAGCGACGTCCACGGCACCACACGCGATAGCATCGAGGACACCATGGACCTCCACGGCATCACTTTCCGCTTCATCGACACCGCAGGGTTGCGCGAGACAGACGATGTCGTGGAGCAGATAGGTATCGAACGCACCTACAAGTCGATAGAGAAAGTCTCCATCGTTATCTGGCTCACCGACGAACGCCCCACCAGACATGAGATTGATGAAATGCAAGAGCTGACTCGTGGAAAGGAACTCCTGGTAGTCCAGAACAAAATCGACCTGGCGCAGCCTCTTTGTAATTCCAAGAATGACCTAGCGCAGCCTCTTCCCTCCCTCTTATTCATCAGCGCCAAGTTAGGGCGCGGTATCGAGGAGTTGGAAGAAGCCATCTTCCAAGCCGCCCATCTGCCGGAAATCAACAGCAACGATATCATTGTCACTTCTGCCCGTCATTACGAAGCCCTCCTGCGTGCCCACGACTCCCTCAACCGGGTTCTCGACGGCCTTCATTCCGCCCTCCCCACCGACCTCATCGCTGAAGATCTCCGCCTCACCCTCTCTCAGCTTGCAGAAATCACCGGCGGCGCCATTACCCCCCAAGAAACCCTCAACAACATCTTTTCACATTTCTGCGTGGGAAAATAGTCCAATTGCAAAGAAACACATAAAATCTGCAAAAATAAACCCGTAAATCCCTTGTTTTCAAGTGTTAAAGATTGTTCGGGTTTTTGCAGATTTTTGATTTAGGTATTGTTTGTTTGCAGATTTTTGCCTAACTTTGTCCCCCAGATGTCCCCCAAAGAGTGACGCACCCCCATTTTTTGTCCCCCGAAAGATGGTTTTTTGTCCCCCGTGGCGACATTTGGTAGTAACTCGTTAAAACTATAAAGGCAATGGCAAAGAAACAAACATCAACAACTCAACGAGGACAAGTCAAGCTTCGTGAAAAGAAACTGGCAGATGGAAGTTCCAGTCTCTATCTTGACATCTACTCTAATGGCAAGCGAGTGAAAGAATATCTGAAGCTCTACCTTGTTGTTCCCAATACTGCTATTGAGAAGGAGCAAAACCGCCAGACCTTAGCAGTAGCTAATTCTATGCGAGCCAAACGTGAGCTTGATCTATTTAGTGGCAAATATGAAATAGGACAGCCCAAACAGGAAGGAGTTCGTTTCCTTGATTTTTATCGCCAGATGTGCGAAGAACGCTTGAAAACTCCTGACACTTTGGGTAATTGGGGCAACTGGCACAGTTGTCTTAAACATCTCGAAATATATTGCGATGAGTTTACCACTTTTGATGATATTGACGCCGCTTGGATTCAAGGATTCAAAGATTATTTGAACACTGCAGAGAAAGATACCAGAAAGCGTGGAGGTTCTAAGCGTGTTTACGCTTTCGAGGGATTATCACAAAACTCAAAAGTTTCATATTTCAACAAGCTTCGCGCATGTATCAATGAAGCATTTGAGAAAGGGATAATCACTAAGAATCCTATTAGAGGTATCGATGGATTCAAGCAAGAAGAGGTTGAGCGCGAGTACCTGACAATTGAAGAGGTCAAGAAACTTGCAGCCACACCATGTAACTACCCTATTCTGAAGGCCACCTTCCTCTTTTCATGCCTCACAGGGCTACGCAAGAGTGATATAGAGAAACTTACTTGGGGTGAAATCCACAAACAAGGTAATTTCACTCGCATCATTTTCAAGCAGAAGAAGACTGGTGGTCAAGAATATCTGGACATATCAGAAGAAGCTGTTGCATATCTTGGTACTCGACGGAATGATGTTGACCGTGTATTTGAAGGATTCACCTACGGCACTTGGATATCTCTTGAACTAAAACGTTGGGCTCTTGCTGCTGGTATAACTAAGAATATCACGTTCCATTGTGCTCGTCATACCTTTGCCGTAATGATGCTTGACCTTGGTGCTGATATTTACACAGTATCAAAATTACTTGGTCATCGTGAACTTTCCACCACTCAAATATATGCTAAGGTGCTTGACAAGAACAAACAGGCAGCCGTAAGTTTGATTCCAAAGATATCTGATTAAGTAATCCTTCATACATTATTATAATATGATTAGCAGACAAGAAGCTGTACTAAGCTTTGTGAAGTTCAACAAGTTCTTCAAGCAGCTTAATTATGATATAGGTGTTACGGGTAAGGTTCATCTATCCCAATATGCTGACGAGTTAATGGAATTTGAGCAATGGGTTGATAATGTTATAGAATACGTTCTGTTCAATCCTGATCCAAAAATTATTGATTTAATCAGTGCACTGGGTTCGTCAGAGATTATCAAGAACTATGCAGAAGAAGGGAAAGCTGTTTTAGAAGCCAGCACCTATGATGCTTTGTCCAAAGTTATTGACTCTACGGCAAAGCTGCTGTCACTGGTAAACGAAAGCATCGAAGCATCTAAAGGCAAATTTACCAGCCTACCTGAGGCATTTGCCTTCCAAGATGCTGAAAATCTATTTCTGAGAGCTGTGAAAGCAGGTTATCTGACCTCTGATTTCCAGCCCAAAGGAGATACAGATTTATATACTCTCAAAATTCTTGGCTTTGCCATCGGAGAAGAATTAAAATTGGCACCAAGACATAAATGGTCACACTTCGAGGAGCTATGGAATATTGATTACGCAAATAAGCTCTCCTCCGTTCCTATCAGTGCCAAGCAATTTCAAAGAGCAAAGACTCTTATGGAATTATACCCAGAAGTTGACTTCAACTTGCTTATTAAGCCCAAAGAAGATTCTTTCTTTACTGCGGCATACGGCAATAGAAGGATTCGCACTTTGTACAAAGAGCTTGTGGCATATGGATATATAAGCAAGGAAACTGATTACGACAATTTCCTTAGTATTTTCAATCTTGGAAACAGTAAATTCGTACGTCCTGTAGAATGGATAAGTGATCAACGTCATCTCGCCTATTTCATTCACCACACGTTTACTAAGACGAATAAAAATTGCTGGGTCAAAACGCATGCGTGTTTCACCATCAATGGAGCACCACCAAATTTAGGAACAATGAAGAGTGGTATTGTTTCACTACAAAGAAAGCCTACTTATGAAACATATGATTTAGTGCTCAAACGTATAGCATCGGAGTATAACAATGAACTACAATAAATAACCTTGGCATAGGTTAATAATTCAACATCAAAAGTGGGCAAATCAAATTTGTCCACTTTTTGTTGTCATTCGCATTAAAATAAAAGTCACCTAACAATCTGAGTAATCTTAATATGGATAAACCAAAAATAGATAACATCATACAACAGTATATGCATTGGAAAAAACTGCATATACTAATGAAGTATCTCTATTTTGATAGAGATACTTCTCATTGCTACCACTTGTTGAAAAATAATATTGGCGGAAGCCTTCAAATCATATTTTTATTCACATTAATAAACATCAAAAGCAATGAGAAAAGAAAATTTCTCTCTCTCTCTTTTTCGAGAGATTTATGTGGTCAGGTCATTTGACCACTGCCAAGAGTGGTGATTCGGGCTTACTCGAAATGCTCCACGAAGCTTATGACCTCTATCAGGTCGAAGTTGTTAACCAGGGCAAACTTTATCAGCGTTATGCTGATGATTTTGTCTATAGCCACGAATTTCATGATGCCATTGACGCCTGGAGCAAGAATGAGCACCAGAAGAACTATCACATTCTTGATTCTTTGCTTACGAAGCGTCGAGACCTTGTTGAGCAATTCTTCAATAAGGAAAACGTAAGCGATGTTGAGTTGATGGATATGTTACATCTTTTCAACACTACTCTTCCATCTTCTCGCAACTATGTTGCACCAACCAAAGTAAGAGAAGCCTCAGATTATAATCTATGCGCATGTTTGGAACATTCTGATTTAGCTCTTCTTGCTCGTTGCTGTAACGAAGCAAAAGTCTTCAGTGAAATAATCGATGCAGACGACCTTTTTTCTCTTTTGGATGGTAAAATGACGATGCCTTTACATTCGCGTAATAACAGACTTGTGGCATTCTTCTTCGATCAATTGTCCATCTACAACCTTATCATTCGTAACTGGCAGAACGTCATTGCCCATCACTGTAGCATTGTAAGTTCAACAGGCAAAGGAACATTAACACAAAAGTCCTTGTCTTCTGCATTATATTCAATTGTAGATTTAGAGATGTCGGCACAAGAGAAGATTATTGATGATGCAGTTAGGTCTGTCGGTCAGAAATATCAAAGAAAAAGAAACACGAACAAATAACTGCAAAGAAATGGTCAGGGAGTAAACGAGAGAATCACCTTGATTCTCACGTTTCTCTCTTCCCCACATCCTGTAATACACGTACTTTTGCCCTCCGTAACCGGTTTACAATGGTAACGGAGGGCTTCCTTCATTTTGTTTAACTTAAATAGTGATTAGGATGAGACGTAAAACTTTATCTGACAGTACTCTGGAAATGATTGTTTCTATAGATCAACGTCTAACCGAACTTATTGCCAGTGACATCCCTAAGCGACTTCATTGTATTGAAGAAAAGCTGGATTATATCAATCCAAGAT
>Ga0310696_10001157_pt1 | contig 38805 bp, 21 predicted proteins | sample AusTroGonzalo_MG_4_FD_203885 | JGI IMG/M metagenome (GOLD analysis project Ga0310696, IMG submission 203885) | Bovine rumen microbial communities from tropical cattle in Woodstock, Queensland, Australia - Gonzalo_02 (v2) (version 2) | ecosystem: Host-associated > Mammals > Digestive system >... | reverse complement strand
TATGCAAATGAGCTTAAGAAGTATAAACAAAACAGATCAGAATTTGCAAATATTTATAATAATACAAAAATAAATAGCAATAAGTTTAATCCTATTTTTAATAAACATATTAAAGAAGCTGAAGCTGGTAAAAATGGCAATGAAAATCGTGTTGTTTTAGAAGAGCTTGCGGCTGAAGCTGTAAAACATTTGATTGGTGATACTGAAGTTGATGGTAATGAAATAAACTCTTTACAAACTGATCTTCGTCAGCTTTTAGCTGTTGCAAATAAGAGCACTTTTTCTCCGACTGGAGCTGGTACACTACTTAATCGTCTTTATGCAGAGAGTGCACGAAAATATAAATATTTAAAATCTTTAGAAGCAACATTAGCTACCTCAGATCCTGAGAAGATTAAAGAATCTGGAGATATTGAGAAAGCAAAAAATTTACAACTGAAAAGCGTTGAGTTAGCTATACATGTATCTGATATTTTAGCTAATATTGGTGCATCAGCAAGCAAGGCTAAAACTTATAGACAAAAACAAAATGTAAATGCAGCCGCCGAGCATTTTTCAAAAATATATCATGGTGCAGAAGACATTTGGAATGCAATGGCCAAACTTATTTCTGATAATAAAAGTACATTTACACAAGCAGTACAGACTGCTTTGTCTAATAGCAAAGAAGGAGACAAGTCAGAATTTAACACTGAATTAGACTTCTTAAATGCTCATTCTAAGTTAGCGGATGCTTTAAAAATTGTACGTAAGAAATCAACAAATAATGAAGGTGAATCCTCTTCAAACTATGAATTAGCAAAAAGTATGCTATCGATTTTAGATGAAGTAAAATCTGAATACACACAAAACGTTAAAGAATCAAATGCAATAAATAAATTACGTTTACCCGAGAAAGAGCTTTTAAAAGACAGAGTTCGCAAAGTTCAAAACTATAAAGCACAGGAAGATAAAAAAGAGTCGGGCAATCAAAAGACTGTTTTGATGGACATAGCCAAGTATTTAATTGATAAATTAGGTCCTAGCTCAAAAATTAAAGTAGCACAAACAATAAGACAGTGGGCTGGAAAAGGTAAACCGGAAGGCTCCTTGTTTGAAGTTATTTCTAAAAACTTTAATGAAGATGAATTAAAGAACATAAACAAAGAAGAACTAGAACAAAAGGAATATGCATATTTACAGCCGGCACGTGCAAATCAAGAAGGTAGATATATAACTACTGGTATTTTAAAAGCTTTAGATGCTTTATATACAGATCAGAACATTCAACTTGAACAAGTTGGTTTAGGTAGCGTACAACCTTATAAGTCTGAAAACAAATCTGATAATCAGTTTGAGCTCCGTGCTCAACCTTGGACAATTAAAATACAGGAGACTATATTAAATAATTTATATGCGGAGTACAAACATGTAAAGAGTGATATAGCCGAAAGTAAAAATGAAAAAGTTGTTGCGGCGTATAAAAACTTAGTAGAAAACGATGAAGTAGTACAAAATGTAGAAACTTATGTTGACCATCCGCAAAGTATCCTTTTAACATTTAAAGAACAAAATAGCGGAACAGAACGTGATAATTACTTACAGGCATTATACAAAGGGCTAGCTCATATTTACAATGCAACAAACGGTTTAAAAGATGAGGCCTTAGATGAACATAAGACTACTCCGTTTAACACTGTATGTAAAAATGTAACACCTGGGACAAAAACAGTACAGAATCCAGTTTTATCTGCTTCATTTGCATTAGATAAAATAATTGATGAAACACCGTTTAGCCATGCAGGTGCTGTTCTTGTAAATGAAATTGAAGATCTGTCTGAAACGCTTAATACAAAACAAAAGAAACATGAAGAAAAATCAGAAGGATTGACAGATATGAAAGACATGGAAGTATATCCTGTTTTCCCGGAAGGTCTTTTAACTTTTAGTGAGTCCGGGTCATATCTATATACACCTAAGTCTGAATTGCCTAAAAATCGTACAGAATTAAAACCGTTTAGTGAAGAAGATAGAAGTTTAGTTTTAGATCCTATACTTCTTAACCCTGAATTTGTAAGTCATCCTGAAGTTAAGAATGATCCGGATTACACATATGATCTTATGTTTGATCAGGAACGTCACTTACTCTTTGCAGTCAAATACGAAGGGGACTTAGTTCCTGCTGATGCGGACGGTAGTACCTATGAGTTTGATCCAAAGGCTTCGGGTGAAATTGTTTCTTGTCTTGGTCCTTATTCATTAGATCAAAATAATAAAAAGGGAGAGCCGGAAGAGCAGGAAGAGCAGAGTGAATCTACAGAAAATGAAGAATATAAACCTACAGACGATGAAAACAATATAGCTAAAGAACAAGGCTTTTCATTTTCTGGATTAAATAAACAAGCTGCTGACGAAGAACTTCCGTATACACCAAATACATTTGAAGAATCACAATCTGAAGGTATCGCATACAACCCGGGTGCTGAAAAATCCATGACCAATGAAGAAACTGAAAAACACTTCTCAATGAGTAAGCTAGGTCAGCTTATTAAAAATGCATTGAGGACTGACCCGGACTTTTTCAAAACAGTTGAGAATATTGTTCGTCAATCTGAGATACCGAACCCGGAAGACGTTATTACATTTTTACAATGTTTAATTAAAGCAGGTGGAGAAGCAACCCCTGCGATACGTTTATACAATGCCCAGGCAAGTGAACCTAAAGAGCGTTCATATTTCTGGCATTTAATTAAAACACATGTATGGCCTATCTTACGTAAGGATAGCACCATCAAAGGCATAGCAGAGCAGTTAAACGACAAGGACGTGATTGAGTAATGATTGAAGCAAATCCGTTGCTTCGGTTCCCGGAGTATATACAAACCGAAGTAGAGAACTTAAGACTAGACAAGCAAAACGCTCTTATGATCGCAAAGATTATTGAGAGCAAGTATGTACACCAGTTACAAGAAGAAGGTTTACGTTGCCCAACATTCAACGATATTAAGAAGTATTTGAAATGGGCAAAAGCACATAGAGGCGTTCCTACTAAGGATGCCGGTGCTGGTGTTGGAGATAATGTTGCAGCAGTATTAGCTGATATGGATGAAGAGGCCCAGCAGCAAGCTGAGTCCGGACTGGATACTCCTCCAGCCGAGCCGGCTAAGCCTGCGCAACCAGCTGTGCTTTCAGCAGAAGATGCAGCGTTGATTACAGAGATTGACTTAACAACTCCGAAGAGCACATTGGAAGATGTTAAGAAACGTTTGCAATTAACAATTTACAGATTAGAGAAATTACGTGTTCTGAGTCCGGATACGTACAATGATAAGTTAGAAGTTAACTTAAAAAACTATTATATTGAACTTGCACACTTAACGCATACAGAAGTTAAGATGGCAGAGGAATTAAGAGACTCAGATAAGATAGACGTATCAACAGTGAAATTTATTTTGAATAAGTTATTTCAATGCGTATCACAAGCAATTAACGATACGGACCCAGTGAAAAGTGAGTTATTTTTTAGTGTATTAACAACAGCAATTAAACGCACTAAAAACGAGTATCTTGAACAGTGCCTTAAAGGAGAGACCGGTGATTAACACAGTAGCAGCAATTGAGCCTATTAAATTTAAAGAAGCGGTATATTCAGTTAAAATACCTGCTAACCGTCAGATCAAAATTAAAGATGCTGCGGATCAAAAGAAGCTAACTGAGCTTATACAAGAACAAACAAAACAATTGTTTAATTCTGATAAAGTTGAAGCTCAAGTTGGTCGCTGGTCCATTAAACTCTCTGTACACATTGACGATGCTTCTGTAATGAAACGTATTGAAGCCTACGAAGGTATTGGTCCGGTTTTTAAAGCTGTCATCCAAAAATCACGCAAAGACTATGAAGATATTATCAGCAAACTTGACTTAGATCTTGATAATGTAAAACAGGATGGGTCCTTTTCTTTTCATATTCAATTTACGTCCGGATCCAGTAATGAAAAATATAAAGAGTCTGAACATAAACATGATACCCGCATTTTAGACAAAGCATTGGAAGGTTTTAAAGATATAACAAATATTGAAAAAGATGAAGACGATCCGTATTCATACACAATCACGGTACCGGCAGAAACATATGAAGATGCTGAAAATTTAATTGAGCATATTTATACTAAAGAACAAGATATTACAGGTTTTGGTAAAGGGACTATTGGTCAAACTAAAGATACATATAAGTCGCTTAAAAAAGGTATGAAGAATGCTGTGCATACACATGAAGAAGTGCAGGATAAAATTAAAAAGACATTCAAAGATCTATACAATCAGATTGAAGACTATCCCGGTGTTTTTACAGACAACAGAGATAATGAATCCCGCGTACTAGACATTGGCATTAGGTGCCAACACATGATGGACACATTGGTTCACCTTGGGCGTTTAAATACAAATTTTAGTTCGTCGATAAGAAATGCTATTGGTTATATTCTTAACAAGAATTTTAAGGATGCAAAGATTTACACAGATAAAGGAAACGTAAGTATTAAAGCAGCGAAAACTCTTTTAGCAAAGAACCCTGACTTATATAAGCAATTACCTGAGCTGATAAAATCGCTTGGTATAACTGGGCCATATCAATTTGATACAAAAACATCAGAATTTACAAATGCGGATGTTTCAAAGGATGACATAGATCGCGCATTATTTAAAGCACCTGATATGGAGTTTACAGACGCAGATAGTAAAAAACAACCTGCTCCTAAGAAAAAAGACACGTCTGTTGTTGACCTTTCCGATATTCAATTGTTACCTGGTACAGGTAGTGCTGTACAAGACACAGCAAGAGAAATCGCTAAAGACTTAGTTACTAAACAAACAGGTAACACAGAAGGCACACATTTAAAGACTTTAATGAACTTAACAGAGGCGTATTTAAACACCTCAGTAGCTACACAAAAGGTTAGTGTAAAACGTCCTATTATTGCGATTGCCAATGCGGTTGTTGAAACACTCAATGACTTAGGGAAAGTTTTTACTGGGCATGAGAATGTTGCGTCTGAAGCACTAAAAGATTTTAATAACAAAATTAAAGCGGGTATAGCGTCAACTCATCCGGAGTTAAATGAGGTACTTAGCAAAATAAAAACTAAAGAAGATGCCGAGACATACAAACCCGCATTACAAAACATTTTGGAAAAATTATCTGATGAAATGAATACAAACATTTCAATGCAGAAGATGTTTGAAAATGTACAGGTTTTATATTACGTTAATAATTTAATGCAACATTTTACGGGCGAACCTGTTTATATGCCGGATGTGTTACAACTTCTAAAGAAATCAACAACCACTGCCAAAAACGAAAAGACATTAGCAGAGACTGATGAAAAATTTGCCGCGGTTGAAGATGAATTGTCAGAACGGTATGATCGTATGATTACAACTCGAGAGGATGATACTGCAGCCCGTTTGGAAAAATATGATAACAACCCGGACCCGGTTGAATTTAACGCATTGTTACAGGATAAGAAAAATGCACTAAGATATAATACTTATCCTAAAACAGAGCAAGAAAGAGAGAAAGTTCAAAAAGAGCCAGGTCGCTATTTAGATAAGGAAGAACCTGAACAAGTCCAGTACACACCAGAAACAAGCAATTACGCTGGGGATCTTGTGGATGCTGATGGTGAGAAGATAAAACCAGAACAAAAAACGAACAAAGATCATGATGAGTTCAAGATCCGCACACGTATTCCTTATACAGAAGAACAATGGGAACAAGCTAAAAAACATCCTGGTTTTGCTGAAACACAGTATAAAGTTGATTATCATGATGGTTATTTAGTTGCAGCTCGTGGCTTTGGTTTTGTTCGCACTCCAGCAGCAGGTGGTGGTGTTTGTTTCCGTGTTAAAAGTTTTATAGATAATTCAGAAACGCAGAAAGACGACGCATTGCCATATACACGTAGGAAAGTAACCTTCTTTACGAGTTATTTTATTGAAGACGGAGAAGGTACAAAGAAATGTCCTGTATGTAAAGCGGATCTTTGTGTTCCTTTTGATGGCAGGCATTTTGGTGATGCAATTGTATGTTCAAAAAATTCATCCCATTTTAAAGAAGAACTACCCATGCAAGACAAAGCAGATCTTGAAAGTCGGGACAGGGTTGCTTCTGCGGTTGAACGCACAAAAGTTGGGGGTCATTTAAGTGATGGAAAAGGAACAACACGTAGCTATTTAAAAACAGAGTTGAAATCAGATTACACAAATGTTGGATCTGAAATTGTTGCTACTAAAAATTTAGGTGAACGTCCTGAGCAAAAAGAAGAAACCAGATTTGATAATTCATTACAGCAATCTGATTGGGATGCATTCTTGGAAGAGTCCGGTGACTATTACGAAATGGAAACGCCTCGTAATAGATGGAACAAAACAGAAAACGAAGAACTTGAATTAGCCTTCGTTGACTTAGAACATTCTGTGAATACAGTTAATACTATGCAAGAAGCTGAGTACTGTGTTAATGAATATAATGATGTAAAACAACAAGTACAGGAATCTAAGGTGGATGAAGCAAGTAAGACCTCTTTATTTGAAAGGCTTAACATTGTTGAAAACAAATTACGCAAAAAGATTCAAGAAATTAAAGCTAAGATGAAACAACCAGAAGAGCAAGATACTCCAGACCAAGAGCCGGAGCAACAGCCTGAACAACAGCCAGAACAAAAAGAAGAGGAACAATCTAAACAGGAACCAGAGGAAAATAATAAAGAGTCCGGGTTCAACGTTACTTTTAGTAAAGTAGCAAAACAATATAAAGGATTTAATTTTTATAAAAACATTAGTGAGGAATAAAAATGATAGACGAAATAAAATACAAAAAGTTTGATACCGTAGTAGAGCGAGATGTAGATTACACTCCTCACTACCAGCTAACCAAATTAGCCGACCAGAGCTATCAGCTCTACAGCCATGCAGATAAAGAAGCAAAACAAGGCACATTAGCGGAAACGTTAGTTTCATTAGCTAACTTACGTGGTGGTAAAATGCTTGACAATGCATTGGTAAAAAAGATAGCAGGTCTTAACCAATTCGAATCAATTTTGGTTTCAGGTTCCGCGTTATCTATTCAAAAGAAAGCATCTGCAGAAGAAGACACGAAAGAGCCGTGGAAAGTTGTAGCTATCAATGGTGTCGAATATTTTGTTAAAGCAGATGAAGATATCGAAGAACAAGAAACCGTGCAGAAAATAGCCGCATTAAAACCCGTTGAACATAAATATTCTGTCCGGGTTGTTGCACATAATTTAAACGAATTAAACAAAATTGCAGAAGCAAATATTGGTGCAGATCCGTGCCCGAACTTAGGTGAAAATGCAATTACAATTGTTGTTATGTCCCCTGAATCAATGAGTGACTTACATCAAGGTGTACAAGAAGCATTAGAAAAATTAAATATCTTTGTTCCGTCAGATAACATCCAAGTTTTCCATGACGAATGTCCGTGTGGTTGTGGCTGCAATCCGGAAACTTGTGTTCCTCCGGTCGTAGAACAAAAGGTCCCTGAAATTCCGCAATTACCCCAGCTCCCTGAAGGTCAATTGGTAATGGTCAGCGCAGAAGAACCTACAAAGCAAAGCATTGCATCAAGCAAAGATACTTTGATGGTTTACGCAAGTGCACATTATAAAACATTTAAAATTTACGATCATAATCATAACGTTGTTGCAGAAGTTCGTGACGGTGTAAACGTTACAGCAGAAGATAATACTTCTTTTGCAAGTTCGTTAGATGCACTACTCATGGCTGAAGCCGAGAAAGATCCAGACTTAAAAGTAGACGCGACAGAACATATACAGATCACAGACCAACAAGGCAACGTAAAAGATCCAGGTGCACCGGCTGTACCAGGTGATCAAGTTCTAACAAAAAAAGACGATGACTCTATTGAAGTTAATAAAGTATCTGAATTTAATTTAGATGAAGCAATTTCTAAAGCAGCTGCAGAAGTTCCGGATTTTGTTGAAAAAGAACAAGATGATCTTAATAAAAAATTAGAAGACCATAAAGATCCTAATGAAAAACCCGCGGAAGATACAAAACAAATTGGTGATAATACAAATAAACGTTGGAAAGGTATGCGTGAAGATCCTACATCACATAAATTTGTAGTTTATATTACAGAAACAGAAGAACATATTTTTGATACAATTGAACCCGCAATTGCATTTTTAACGAGGGCATAATCATGGATAAACAAGCTAGCTCCTCAGATAGACACCAGGCAGTAGTTAAAGGTCAAGAAGATCTTACTGGTATAAAAGAGGTACGTATTAAACGTGTCTTAAAACGAAATACGGACAACGAAGTTGTTGTCTCACAGTCTACACGCTACGAGATGTTATATGATAGTGTAGAAGAAGCAGAGCGTGCATATAAAAACATTATTGATGCACAAGAAGTAGCTGAGTTTGATGGTAAACAAGGGGATGATATGAACTTTGATAAAGATGCAAATATACATACTGGTATGAAAATTAAAGGTTGCCGCGTAGGTGTTTATAATCCGTTGACAGATACATTTGAAATTTCAAATCACGGCTGTACAGCAACAATCAATAAACAATTACTTAAGCTTGCAGCAGGAAATAAAAACATTGGCGTTTGTGCAAAATGCGGCGCAATTTACCCTATAGACTTAGGCATGGGTGGTGTAAATAATAACCCAGCCCAAGATCCTACAGATTTTTCTAAAGGTACAGGGGAAGGCCAAGCCATAACACTTTGTCCGTTCTGTGGTAAGTCGGTACAACCTGATATAGAGCAGCCAATCACATTCACGCCTGATACATTTGGGCGTGGTTTACCCAAGATGCCTAACGAAGTTAAGGCAGCAAGTGAATCTTTAATTGAGCCCGGATTTCCTATCTCCGATACAGAACATGAATTACAACTTGGTGTTAGGAGAGAAACAGAACATACTAGCGATACAGGTAAGGCAACTGAAATTGCAATTGATCATCTTTCTGAGGATCCTAAATATTACACTAAATTAAATCAAGTATTACCAGAAGAAGGTGTGGAAAAGAAGCCGAAACGCGATGTTAAAATCGCTGAGGCTGATTCTACCAATGTAGAAGACATGATCAGCAATGCGGTGGAAGCCGCAGCTAAGGAGTTTATTAACAAAACAGCTGATATAGATGTTACTACCTTACCAGATGATCAGGCATTATTTAAGTTTACAGCAGATGTAAGAAATAATAATCCCGGCTTGCATGATCTTTTAGTACATAAAGCACAAGAAGTAAATCCGGATAACGATACAACTTTTTGGGACTTTGCATATTTTGTTTTTAAGTGTATTATTCCTAAAGAATTTAGAGCTAGGTTTGATACAACAGAGAAAATACCTGCATACAAAGCCTTATTAGATGACATACTTTATGCTTATCCGAAACCGGAACAATCTGAAGTTCCTGAGCAGACAGAACCAAGTTCTGACGCAGAATTGCCAAAAACTGCTGGTGGACCAACAACCGGAGACTTAAGTGTATTAAATGTTGATGAATTGAGTGGCATGGAAGATACTGAACAAGCAAAAGAAAAAGCATCTGAAATGTTGAAACTATTTTTTCCGAATGAATCTTGGGCTAATATGCAAATACAAGCCATTAACAAAATGAATTCAGTTGAAGAGATAGCAAACTACATGCAATATATTAAGGACACAAATGAATTAGGAGACTAGATTACATGTGGAGAGAAGACGAGTATAGAGTTTTAGCAAGCGTAGCCGGCGGAGAGTGGACACATTTAACCATGATGTATTTTGTCTTACGTAGACAAATACCGGGCTTAACGGTAGATAGACTAAAAGATATCTTAAAGAAGCTCATAGCATATAATTTAATTAGCACTCAAAACGAGCATCTACCTTTCTTTAATTATAATAACAAGTTAGGTATTACAAAGAAGGGTTCAGATGCTCTTGAGTACTACAAAAGAGTAAGATATGCTATGACAGATAAAAAGATTTACATTTCAAAGGAGGGGGGCGCAATGATTACGCTCCCAGGTGAACATGCCAAAAGAGACGTTCAAATCGAAAGACAAAGATAAAGCCGAATTGGCTAAAGACCTTATTTTTAACGAGAAAGGTTTTAAAGAAAAAGAGTATGATTCTGAAGGTAAAATGAATCAATCAAATGATTTCATTTTTACCGGACAAGGCGGCGGTACATATGAGCGTGATGCAGATACAAATCTAGCACCTGGCGCTTTTGGTTTTACTATGTTTTCACCACGTAATAAACGCATCATTGATCCGACTGTTGAAACTAACTTTGATGCAAATGACAAACAAAAAGATTTTTTCTTTTCAGACCCCTCTATATTAGCTGCGGACAACTTAAATCCTGGTACCAGTACACAAGATGAAACCATGTATAGCGATTGGAAAGGTCAAGGCGTTACTTCTAAAGAACCGTTCCCTGCCGGAGCAGTTGTTCCACAAAACAAACATATTGATCAAAAGAACCCAACTCACTATTTTCAAAGTGGTACAAATGGTAATCCTGCAACAGGAACCACACAAGAAACAAAAGACGGATTTATTCTTTACGATTCAGGGTTAGCAAAAGAAGACGATAAACCTATGTATAACGCTAAGTTATTTGAAACCGACGGTGATGTACATACAACCGCGGGTAAACAAACACTTACTCCTAACTTAAAAAACACAGTAAACACTCCACCACAATCAAATGTTAATTTACAATCAGACCGTATGGGAGCTGGATCCGGGTCCGGGTTTAGTGGCACAAGAGGTGGTAGAGGGGGTAGAGGCGCAAGAACCACGCGAGCTTTTGCTCATGGGTTTACTTTTAATGTTACCGCGGCAGATCGTGTTCACCCTGTAGCCCCAAATACAAATAAAGTAGAAATGACAAATCGTAATGGGGATGAGATGGTGTCTGATACAAGAAATAAACCTGCATCGAATGATTCTACAGTTAAAGTAGTCCCAAATACAAATATAGCCGTGGCCGAGCCTATACCCGGAACAACACCATTAACTGTGGATGTACCTGAGTCTGACTTAGACCGCGGTATGCATTTTAATAATGGAGCCAACAATAATGCTACTTTTGAAATAGATCGTGTCCCTAATAATACAGCTGGAAATGGTGATATAGGCCGGGCCCAGTCCGGGGACAAAGATAAAGAAATTTTTGAGGTATAGTAACACTTACGTAAAACATGAGGGAGTGCCCTCAATTGGAGATTAATAATGAAGATACAAAGCTCAATGAATAACATGGATGCTATTAACAGGTTTAAAGAAGAAACCAGGTTAGCAGCAGCCAAAGAACGCTGCGTTCATGCAGCAATTAGTGATGCGGCACGTCAAGTTACTGCAATTTTAGGCCCAAGCATCTCTTTAGATTCATCTAAAGATACACTTACAGAAATTAGACCTGGTGTGTTTTCTGGTAGAGTTGAAGCTCAACTTTCCGTAGATACAGCGTCAGGTATTAAAAGGGTAGCCTTCCCAATAGATATTAAAGCTTCCAAGGCAATATTGAAAAAAGATTTAGAATGTAAGGCCTATATTGAATCTGCACTTAGTAAAGTAGCAGGTTCCAATGAAGCAATCGTTGATGCGTACGCACAAAAGATTGATGAAAAGGTAGCTGCTTTAACAGCTGAAAATGAAGCTGAACAGCAAATCATCGCCGACATGGAAAACGGCATGAGCAAAGAAGAAGCTACAATGCGTGCTCTTAATACTAAAGCAGCATTAAAAGCAACTGCAAAAGCAGATCAGGTAGCAGCCGAAATCGTTCCTTTTAGCGATATTGGTATCAATGCACCGCAACCGTTCATCACATTGAGCGCTGCGTTTTTACCTGCATACAAAGTAGGTGAAACTATTTCAATAGGCGACTTACCATATAAATGTATTGCAGTTAATGCGAACGAAATTAAATTTCAATTAATCATCGACTAAGGAGGCTGTATGTTTAATAAAAATTATGAAGAATTGGACAGCCTTCTTAAGCAAGCCAAGAAGGCAATGGATAAGCTGGAGAAAGACGTAGAAGAGGAAGATCCTATTGAAACAGAAACTCCAGTAGAAACACAACCATTACCTGAAGATAATAACGCTAAACAAGAAGCAATACAAGCTTATAAAAGCGGTAGAGTTAACGAAGCCGTAGACAAAGTTATTGAATCAGTAAAAAATAAAAAAGAACCGAATAAAGGCCGTGTTGATGAAACAATGGTAAATGTGTTCTTTCAAGATGCGGTAGCACAAAAACTCTTAACTGAAGAAGAAGTTAACGCTTTTAAGAGCTTAGTAATAAAACGTGCTGGAGAAGTAAACGGAGCCGTTAGTGCTGATGAACAAAATAAAGCTGATGCTGCAGAAGCGGATAAAGCTATGAACGAAGCCACAGAAAACCAGGTACCGGCCGATATTGAAAATAACCAGGATCTTCCTGGTGTTGTTCCTAATGAAGAACCTTTACCGGAAGAAGATATATTACCTGAAGGGGATGATATCGAAATTGATATGCATGACACTGCTTCTATCGAAGATAAAACTAAAAAGATTGCAAGTCTTTTAGAAGACATTAAAAATTATAAACCGGCAAAAACAAAAGAAGAAGTCATCTTAGAAGTTGCAGCTTCTACAAATAATGCAATTGAATTCTTACAAAAGACAGCTGTCGCATTATCTGAACCTACAAAGAGTCCGGAACATGCAGGCCGCGAAGCTTTTACAGATAAAACTGTAACGAAAGAAGGCGGCGAAACTCCGAAGTTCCCGGGCCAAAAAGTTATGATGGAAAACACCCAAGAGGTAGTTTCTGTTTATAACACAAAAGGCAAACCTGAAACAGACGTATTTGTAGACAAAGCAGGCAGAAAAAATGTTACCTCAATTAATACAGGTTCAGGTACAATTGGTTTTGTACAAGCTATTAAATTAGACGAACCCGTTGACTTGAAAGGTTTCAGCTATAAAGGTGCTATTACAGGGGAACGTGCACAACAGCAACCTAAAGATGAAGGGGAAAAACTTGCGGGCGCTGGTCATGAAACAGAAAACTATTATGATAAAGTGCAAAAGGTAGCACCTAAATCTGCTGAATCTCTTGCAGGTAAATGGCCTAAAGAGAAAAAACAAGAAGCAGAACCAGTTGTTGAATCAACTGCTTCCAAGGAAGCAGACCTTGAAAAACAAGCGACTGCCTTGGGGTTTACATACATAACAAAGAAAGCGGACGCTCCTATCCCGACAGATAACATTCAAAATGGTAGTACTTTAGGCTCTGATGCTACATTAGAACCTAAGTCAACAGATGTTATCAAAGAAGGTACGAACGTTACAGCAGAAGAAGTGGCTGAATATCAGAAACAACAAATTAAAGCATTCCAAGAAAAAGAGAATGAATTAGCACAAAGGGTTGTTGCCTCTGAAGAACCTGCCGAGCTCAATAAAGAAGCTGAAGCAGCCCCTGTCACAGAATCTGTTGTGGAAGCTACTCCGGAAGTTCAAGCAGAAGAAACAGCTGAAATTACAACTGAAGCAGCGGATAATCCATCAGGTAATCTTGAAAAGCAAGATCCGGCGGCACCTGCAACTCCGCAAGCTACAGAACCTATTGGGCAAAAAGAAAGCCCGTTACAACAAGAATTAGAGGACTTGTTAAATAAAATAAGTAAGGAAGCTCCTGCTGAATTCAGTAAATTTAAGGCAGAAGCAAACAATCCTAAACTTCTCAAACAAGACATCATTGATTACCTTAAACAAAAGAAACAAATGTTAGATGCAGATAAATTTAACGTTTGTGATTTTGACAAATTAGCTGATAAAGTTTTCGGTCTTAAAAAGATTGAACCTAGAGAATCAGCAACAGAAAAAGGTAAGGAAAAAGAAGAGAAGAAAGAAAAGGATAGCAAAGAAGAAGGCGGAGACGAAGAAGATCTCCCCTCTCTTGAAGACTTACTTAAATAAAGATAATGGATAAGTTTACAGTCATTATTTCTGGTATCTTAGATATGTCTGCAGTGCAAGCTTCACTGCAGACATATTACCAATATCCGATGGATCATATGACCATTTCGGATGACGACGTTTTAGTTTTTGTATCGAGTGGTTTACCATTGAACAGTATAGAAGGTATATTATTACATATATTTCAAAGCAATGAAATTACAAATGATTTGAATATATCAATAATACCATATGATGTATTTGAGAGGTTTTTGAACGATGGCAAGACCAATAGCAGATCTACTATTCGATAAGGCATTAGAAGCCTTAAAAATCAATAGCTCCCTTCGTAACTGGGCAGCTTCGGTTGGCATAGATCTTTACGACAACCAAGTAGAGATCATCAATGCCATGATGAGCCCGGACAAGAATAATATTACAGTTTTAGCATCACGTTCCGCGGGTAAAACATATGCAGTGGCTTTGGGTGCACTTAAGATGTGCATTGAAAACCCGGGCTATGAAGTTATTTTCTTTGCACCAAAAGAAAAGCAATCTACTCGTATCTTGGAACAGATAAAATCAATTTGCAACCAACAAAAGGACACACTATATAAAGAAATCAACTGGCGTGCTTCTAACAAGGCTTATTTTGAATTATATAATGGATCATCATTACGCAGCTTGAGTGCCGGACCTAATACGCAAATTGAAGGGTTCCACTGCTCAATGATTGTCACAGACGAGTCACACCAAATTACAGACGAAGTTTACCACAAGAAAATAACGCCAATGTTGAAAGCGGCACATAACCCGAAAGTTATCAAGATTGGTATTTCAATGTTCCGTAACCATTTTTATGAATCGTGCCACAATCCTACGTGGACCAATTTGGTATACCCGTGGGATAAATGTAGAAACCTTTTTAACGCAGGTGTCACAGTTATTGATGACGTAGAATACCCCACATCTATTATTAGAGATATGCCTCTGTCTTATAAAAAGACACGTTTCCCAAATCACCCAGAATATCATTTCCCATCTGAAAATAACATCTCAGAAGAAGACTTTGACACACAATATGAAATGAAATGGGTAGACGGTATCAATCGTTTCCTTTCAGATGCGGATCTTGTATCAATGATAGGTGAACACGATTATCTTATGCGCGGTATAGACGGAGAGACCTATTATTTTGGTCTGGACCTTGCCGGTGGTAAATTAATTAACCAAGGGGTTAAACGTGACTATTCCTCACTTGTTATTGTACGCAAAAATCCGGACGGTACAAAACACGTGGTACATTGTGAAGAATGGCAAGGAGATATAGTCGATCAGATGGAAGAAATTATTGCCTGGATACACCCAATAAACGGACGTTTTAAGTGCAAGTTTGGTACCGCGGATTATGGATCACTAGGTCCGGCCGTGGTAGATATGCTCACACATAATGGTTTACCTATAGCTGGTATTCGGTACCGTTCTTCAGAACCTACGACGGGTATGCCGTATAAGACAGCTATATTTGATAATTTATTTACTGAGCTAAGAAATGACAAGTTTAAGTATCCTAAACAAGACGATATGGCATCAAATTATTTATTAAAGAAACACTTAGAGGAATGGTCCGCCTTAGAGCGTAAAGTTAATACTAACGGTAATGTATCGATTGCCGCGCCTCTCAATACAGATGAACATGATGATGCGTGTAATGCGTGTGTTCTTGCCGTATGGGCCGCGGATAAAATGGACCAAGAAATGAAACGTGTATTACGTAAAGGGCTAACAGATTTTTTAACAAGACCTAATTTATCACGTACAACTACAGATATGAGTCGTTGGGCGTCTAGATCCCAGACACCTAGCTACTTAAAGAAATATTTTGGAGGACGCTAATGAACGATATACATACAGCCTTAAACGGGGTTATAAATGAACTAAATGAAAAGGAGCGTGTTCTCCAAGAACGTGAGGACCAGGCCCGGGCCGCTATAGAAGATCTTCACGATGCTATTGTTGATTACTACAAAACAAATAAGACGGTTGCAGTCACATTATTAGGGGTAGACGAGTTTGCGTCTGTTCTCAAGGAAAAGGTGCTCAAGCTGGATGCGTCCGGGCATGAGCATCAAAAGAAGGAAGTCGTCGACGCACTTGTAGATATATCTACTATGGTCTCCAACCTTAAACAGAAGTTAGACCATTTCATGAATCAGATAAAGAAAACCGACGAATAAATATTGTATACTATAGTATGCGGGATTATAAAAAAAATCCTCTCAAACGGGGTGAGTTAATACCAGAAGAGGATCTCCGTTACGTGTACCTCACCTTAAACTTAGACAGACCTAGTACAGGCCGGTATTTTGGTGTTGGTGAAGCTCCTGTACGTCGTGCATTAAAACATTACGGAATAAAGAAGCCAGAAGCTTTAGGACAGGCCAAAGCACGGGCTACTTGCTTAAAGAAATATGGAACACAAACACCATTACAAAATAAGTCTATTTACAATCAAACAGTAAATACAATAAAAGCTAAGTACGGTGTAATTAATCCTTTTCAGATAGAGGCTGTAAAACATAAAAGTAAGCAAACGTGCATAACAAAGTATGGCGTAGAGAACGTGGCTCAGTCAAAAGAAATACGACAAAAGGCATTAAATACTATTAAGGCCAAATACGGGGCTAAGGCGTTAAATCAAATTAAAATAAAGCACTTAGATATCTGGAATGATGATACCAAATTTAAGGAATTGGTTATTGCCGGAAATGATGGTGATAAATGGTACACAGCAGATCTCGCTACATATTTTGACTTAACAACCAGTACAATACAAGCAAAATTACACGACTTAGATTTGTATAAATATATTAACTATCACACAAGTAAAGCTGAAAGCGAACTAATGTCGTATATAAAAACATTAGGATTTGATGCAGAAAAGAAAGTCATAGAAGGTACCGAGTTTGATATTTATATTGATAAATTAAAACTTGCTATCGAATACAATGGCAATTGGTGGCATTCTACACAAGTCCGGCCTGATTACAAATATCATTTAAAGAAATCACAATTAGCTGAAAAACATGGTATCTTTCTTTATCATATTTTTGAATACGATTGGTTAACTAATAAAACTAAAATACTTAATCAGTTAAATAATTTATTAGGAGTCAATAATACGACTATATTTGCACGTAAATGCAAAGTACAACAAGTTAGTAAAGAAGATGCAAATAAATTTTTAGATGCCAACCATTTACAAGGTCGTGCTTCTTCAACAGTTAATTTAGGTCTCTATTATAACAACGACCTAGTATCGTTAATGACTTTCAGTAAGTCCCGCTTTAATAAGAAAGTTACATGGGAGTTAGTCCGGTTCTGTAGTAAAGCTGGGTGTACTATTACAGGAGGAGCTTCAAAATTATTCAAGGCTTTTATCGTCGATAAGGACCCGGATTCAATAGTAAGTTACAGCGACATAGCCCGGACCAAAGGTACATTATATAAAACATTAGGTTTTAGATGCTCGGGAACCAGTGCACCAAACTATGTTTGGGTACACAACACATACGTATTAAGTAGATACCAATGCCAAAAGCATGTTTTGATAAAACAAGGCTATGGTGGTCTTGGTAACACCGAAGTTGAAATAATGACAAAGAGAAGTTTTGCTCAAATATACGATTGTGGTTGTAGAACTCATATTTGGGAGAAGAAAGTTTAATGGACATGGAAATCGGAAAAACAGCAGGTTTACATAAGAGCGCAGATCATAATAAGACGTTTGCACAGGCAGATTTTAAAGCCCCTATGCCGGCGCCCAAAATAGTTAAAAATGCGTCGATGCAATTACAGGGAATGCAGAAGACAGCTATGATGTCTTCCCAGCAACAACCGACGTTTTGGTACAGTCCTGATTTAACACCTGACGCTTGGCTTTTACCTAAATCTGAGGTTGAAGCCTTACGTTTCTATAAGATTTATTATAACCTGGATCCGTATATCCACTCCATTATAAACATGCACGCACAATACGGATTCTCTAAGTTTTATTTACAATATAAAGATCCGAGCATTGCGGCATTATTTAATAAACTTTTATTTTATAATCAGACATTTGACTGGTACCAATTTGTTTTAGATATTGCCCTCTCTTACTATAAGTATGGTGAGGCCATTATTTGGGGTGATTGGAACACAGCAAGAAGGACTTGGAACAGATTTACATTATTAGATCCGGCTATAGTTGAATATAAAGAAGACTTATTTACCGGGCATGCTACGGTCGAACTCATCCCGACCATAGAAATGAAAAAAGCGGTAAGAACTGCTTTGTTACAAGGCAGGACTGATATTTCACCGCTTTTAGTGGACGCGATACAGAACAATAAAAAATTACCTTTGGACACAGAAGGGCGTCCAGAGAACGTATTCACAGGGGAAGAATATGTTCCGCCAAAGGTAGCAGTTTTTTCTAGAAAGACAGATCCTTCGTCAACGAGAGGAACATCTGTTATCAGTTGTTTACTTAAAGACTTAATTTATAAGGATCAGTTACGCCTCTCCCAGTTGGCCGTCGCACAAAAAACACAGTTACCAATCGAACTTTGGACTGTGGGCCATATTGGTAACGATGACCAATCATCAATGATTCCTGGCGATGATTTGTTGGAAGAGGTAAGGCAGATTATTACCGAGGCTACACAGCAGCCACCGTACTCGATTGTGTATGGCCCATATTTGAAATACGAAGCTTTAGGTGTAGCCGGTAAACTGCTCGATATTTATAACGATTTGGGATACGTCGAAAACCAAATTTTAGTTGGTTTAGGCACAAACAAAGCGGTTGTGTTAGGTGAAGGTCCGAATGTTCAAGGTAAGAATATTGCATTGAACAGACAAATACGTAGTTATCAAGTGGTCCGGGACCTGTTCTCAAACTTTTTCAAGACGAACATCTTATTACCTATAGCCCGGGCCAACAATTTAGTAGATGAAGATGGTCAATATATTATCCCGGATTTAGTCTGGGAACTATCTTTACAACCGGAACATGATAAGGAAACCTTTGATATGTTCTACAAGATGTGGAAGGACGGTTTGGTGTCAACAATGACATTATTTGAAAAGTGTCCTAAACAAATTGACTACTTATTAGAAATGACCAGGTTAACTGAAGAAAAGGGTACTGTATTTGATAAAGGTGATAAACGTTTAGGTAGAGCAAAGACTTTGATAGATGACGGGTCATTACCTCCGGATAAGAGTAAGTCCGGTGGAGCTGGGGCAGGGTCCGGAGCTTCTGTAAATGAAGCATCAGAGAAGGGTGTAGAAGCCGGACGTGGTAACAGTGAATTACGTGATTTCGCATTAGGTGCAGACACGGGTGATTTAGATACATTACCGACCGATATGGGTCCGGATACAGGAGACAACGCAGGGGCAAAACCTGACGTACAATAGGAGAATTTAATGATTTTAGAATCTGGTAAACTTTATAGAGTTAGAACTTTTACAGAGGGACGCGGTTATCCGGTACTCGAAATTAAAGGGAGTGCTGAAGTTTATGTAACAGCCGATGCACATCCGGTTTTGCTTGCGAACGGGGACCCTGATTTGGAAAGCATGGTAGATGTGTCTGGGGAAGTTGAAGAGGGTGTAAACACTCTTGTAGGTTTAATCAGATATATTGTTGTAGTGTATGAGTCCGGGTCTGAGGTTAAAGAAAGCGGTATTATTTCGAGCGCCAAATCCGACGAAATTAAATAGGGGGTAATATGGCAATATTTCAACAAGGTGTTTTTTCAATAGGCGGTGGCACGAGCGGCAAGCCGGTACCTTTATTATCAATTACAACTGCACCTTCTGCTCCATTTGAAAAAGGTAGCAAATATTATGATGGTGATTCCAGCAGTGAAACCTACCAAAAGATTCTTACCGCCGTTGAAGATGATACTTGGGAAAATGCCAAGGTATCCGATCCTTCTTGGGGAACCTATTATTTATATGACGGGCATGCCTACGTCTGGGATGGTAACAGCTTAGAATATTTTGAGCTTAATGATTATCAACAAACTAAGGACAAAACTGATAGCTACACCTCAAACAGCAAAACCACATACCCGAACAGTTATGCTTTAAAAGAAGGTTTAGCAAGAAAACAAGATATTGCAAATATATCCACCTCTTTTGATGGCACCACAGCGACGGATACAAATTACCCGAGCACAAAAGCTGTAGTAGATTATGTTAATTCTCAAGGTATTGCAAGAAATTTTGACGACTTAGAGATTGATAAAACAACACATAATGATTACATCTTGGAATTAGCACGACAAATTCAAGGTAAACATTTAACAAACGGTACTATTTTATATGGTGAAATAAGAAACGCAGATTTACCATTTAATGGAAATGCTGAAGTTCGTGTTGAAATCTTAGAAACCAAAAGCGGGGCTTCACAATATCAAGTAATTGAATTCACATTATTTTCAACAAATGTAGCACCTAACTCATGGACTTATTTGTATTACGGTGCTGAACACTCTGATCCAGCCCAAGATACAACTGCAATCACCTGGATACCTGTTTTAAATCCAACAGACGATTATACACTTACAAGTGTAAATACATACCCAAGCAGTAAAGCTTTAAGTGACGGTCTTGCTACAAAACAGGATACATTAACTGCTGGCGCCAATATCTCGATTGTTAATAATGTTATTAGTGCAACGGATACTACTTATACAGCTGGTGCAGGTATTGCTATTAATGGTACAACAATTTCTGCCACAGATGCTTTACCAGTTCAAACAGATAATTCAGGCAAGGTATTAACAACAGATGGTACAAATACATCTTGGCAATATACAGCCCAATTTGTTTCGGGTACTACGCAAAATGATATTGAGATAGGCTCTGGTCCATCTTACGAAATTGACTGGGATAATTTACAATTTGGTGACCGGTTAGATAATAAGGCAACATATATTGGTACATTTCATGCTCAAGATCCAAATCAGACAGCACAAGATTATGCAGTGTTTGTATTGGATGCACAATATCGCGATATAAAATATATTGGCGATTTAACTGCATCCCTTGCTGGCTTACCAGAATATACAACAAGTAATGTTATTAGTGATGCTCATGAAAGTGCTACTTATAATACTAATATAGTTATTAATAATGTAAATTCAAATTTAATTCCTGCCTTTACATTTGCGCATAGTATGTCGGTAGTGGTAAATGGTACTACTTTTTACGGTCAAATCCCAAATTGTTATGAACTTGATGTAATATGGAAAAACAAGACTGAAATAGATAATGCAGACCCGACTGTGTCATCATATTCTACAATGAGTATATCAAATTTTGGTGGTGGTAATTTTGCTTGTGGTTCAAATTTTGCAGATAATTATGATTTAGGTTATTTTAAAGGAGCAAATTATAATGCTGGCGCACCTTGGAATCTTAATAGAGGTGATTTATTTACAATTCCTGTGTTTGAAATTCCAATTCCATTACCTGCAACTCGTTATATAAATGTAAACAGGCTCAAAGTAAACGGTGTAATTTATCAAATACAAGATAAATCACAGTTTAATGTTGTTACCGATGTAACCTCCAATACGGATCCGGCCTTAGCCTTAACGGACAACACATATTATACATTCTCAGACGCAATTACATCTTTAACTTTATCTAACATCCCGGTTGTTAACTTAGGTCCTATCGAGATCTTATTCACAGCCGATACAGGTTTTGCAGGGGTAACATTCCCACAAGGTACACTTTACACAGGTACAATACCTGCATGGGAAGCAGGTAAAACATATTTAATCTCAATACAAAGAGGCATAGTTGTTGCAGCTGAAATAAAATCAATGGAGTAATAAATGGCAATCGAGGGAAAGAAAATTAATGAGTTGGCAACTACGGCTACCGTTACAGCTGAAACCGTAGTTCCTGTAGTAGTTGTTGACCAAGGTGTTGCAGCTGTAGAAGCACAAAAAGTTACGATACAACGTTTGTCTGAACATGTCAAAGACGACATTATTCCGGACCAGTCCGGGCAGGCAGGTAAATTTCTTTCTACCGATGGTACATCAGTTACATGGGAAGAAGTGCAAGATCCCAGTGTGTTTTATGTAGAAGACACCTCTGCAATAACAGCAACTATTAAACCTGAATGGAACCATGAGCCTGGCACAACTATTATAGTGGGTAAGGCACAGATTGGTGGTGCAGATGTTACAGTTTCAGGTACAAATGCGTTAGCTACAGGATCAAATACAAATGCAACCGGTATAGCTTCTCATGCAGAAGGTATTCAAACTATTGCAGGTTCGCAGTTAAGTGTTTGGAATAGTACAACTGAATATCATGTAGGGGATCGTTGCATCTATGGTGATATTATTTATGAAGCTAAAACAACCAATACAGGAGTAACTCCTGTATCCGGATCTGCCGATTGGAATCTTATCAACACAAATGCAGCACAACATTCCGAAGGTAACTATACAATAGCATCGGGTATAGCTTCACATGCTGAAGGGTTTAATACTAATGCTTCTGGTATGCAAGCACATACAGAAGGCAACCACACGCAAGCTATCGGAGATAACTCACACGCAGAAGGTTATTATACAGAAACCCAGGCAGAGAGTGCACATGCCGAAGGTGTGGGTACAGTTGCAGCTTCAACAGCACAACACGTTCAAGGAAAATATAACATCGCAGATGCAAGTAATGTGTATGCTGATATTATTGGTAGTGGTACCGACGCAAGTCATAGAGACAACATACAAACAACAACTTGGGCAGGTAACTTCTGGACAAAAGGTACAATTACAGATGGTTCTGGAAACGTTTTAAGTAATAAAATTGATAAAACTACAGCAGCAACAATTTCAACCTTAGGTTTAGTAAGACCAGATGGTTCTACAATTACTATTGATGCGTCAGGTACAATTTCAGGTACTCACGGTAGCGGTGTTGAAACTTTACATTTTGATGGTATTGAATTTACAGAAAATTACGCTACAGTTAAAGGCGTTATTACTACAAATGTTCCGGTGATGGTTATACAGAACAACGGACCAAGACTTATGCAGATTAATTATGATTCTGCAACTACCACTGCCACATTTACTGGTGTAACTGATGAAAAAGAATATACTCTATCTGTTAGACTAAATGATACCACTGAAGTTGCTTCTTGTTCCCTTACTATTGTTGATTTACAAAAATTGTTTCAATTTACAACAATGCCCACTGCTTCTGCAACTTATGCGAATAGAATTTGTCAGTATTTAGGAACAGACACATCAAGTTATAAAAAAGGGTATTTTTATGCTTGTATAAATAATGGTGGTTCTTTTAGTTGGTCAAGAATAAGTGTTCAACCGGAAGCAGCATCTTTCGCTTCAATTACAGGTCAACCTACAGATAATACTAATTTAGCAACTGCTTTAAATGCAAAACAAGATAATTTAACTGCTGGAAGCCATATAACAATTAATAATAACACGGTAGCCACAGCAGGTCTTCAAGAGACACTTACGCCTAGCACAGGTATAAGAATTGATAACTCTAATAATATTAGCGCTACCACCATTGATGATTCTTTTGGAAATACAGCGGACGTTGTAATAAACTCGTTGGCTTTCAATACCACCTATCAATTAGGGGTTGTTGATTCAATTACTATTGCTGATTATTCTCCCGATCCGACAACGACAGAAAAGTATGAAGAAACTACAATTTATTTTACTACAGGTTTAAATGGTACAACAGTAACTTTGCCTGTGGGGGACAGCATTATATGGGCAACGCCGGAACCACCCGAATTTGGACCCGGTAAACGTTGTATAATTTGTATTGTAAATGGTTTAGCATTAACGGGAGGAAATTAGATGTTACGTATCTTTAGAGCACTATTAATTCAAGCAGCAAACGCAGTAAGGACTTTTATAGCATTTGCAACTGGGAAGTGTAAAACAAACGCGGTTATTAATTGTAAAGTTGTTGGCAATCCTCTCATATATAATAATATTGTAAGTGGGTTTAATTTAGATGACCGTATTAATTTTCCTTATTTCCGTGAAAGAATTTTGGCTGCTAACTACTGGGAAGTTGTTTGGAGATTCAAATATAATGGTGCTTATACAAGTCAAGGTATTTTCGGTACAGAAGCATCCTACGCTGCTGGTATAGCAATTGCTTCCAGCAAGATTGTAATGAGAATCAAGACAGCAAATGGTTATAGCGATGGTTTTCAGTCAGTAACAGGTACAACCACATTACAAGATCAAATTATTTATGATGTAAAAATGTCTTATGATGGATATACTTACAAGATATTTTTAAAAGAAAGTGGCAATAACTGGGGGGAACCTGAAGCCACTATAAACACAACTGCAAAAATTATATTTAATCAACCTTGGAACCTTGGTTGGTTAGATGACAGAATCGCACCTAGTTATTGCTACTCAGATATTTATTTAGAAAATTCATATTTCAAATTTGACGATACAACTGTTTATTTTGTTCAATATCCTTTAATAGTTAGCGACCCGGTTTTGTTAAATGATGGTACGGGTACTTCTAAATATGAGTGGAGTGCTTACCCATCTCAAGATGCGGATAATAAAGGTAAATTTACTGCATCTAGCGTAATAGATAATATAAAGGAAAATGATGATGGTGACACTATTTATATGTGCGATGGGCCATTTATTACATATAAAGCATATACAGATGCAAATGAAAATAATATTTATTTAGCAACAGATAAACCAGAATTTAATGCAGAATTAAAAAATATTAATAATAATGGTTGTACTCTTGCAGGTACTACAGTTACAGGTAAAAATGGTGCTTATTTACAGACAACCCAACCTATTGATTTTACCACATTAGATTCCTGGGAATTTCAAACGGTGTATACATATAAAGGTGGTGGTTCCGAGCCGATGATTTTTGCGTCCGGGCCTAATGATTATTGTGGTCTGATCTTTCTTGTAAGAAGTGGAACCTTACAGTTGTATGGGAAAACCGCATCTGCTAACTCTTGGAATTATTTTTCCGCAGAAAGTATGAACTTGAGTATGACATCAGATACAACCTATTGTTTCAAATTAGGTTATTCTTCCACCGATGGTTATTATTTAGATTATGCTACTGCTAAAGATGCGAGTACAGCTGTTTATACACGTATATGGTCTAATACGACTAAAAAGGATAAAATTTACAGTACAACTGTAGCCCAATTATTAAACTGGACATTTAGGTCCAATTACTATTACTCTATAGGTTCTATTGATATAGCACAAACTAAATTTATTGCAGATGGAACAGAAATTGTTTTTAGTGATAATTATATTGCTTCACCCGTTTTTAATGCTCAATTAAAACAAATGGAAAACCCGGAAGCATTATATCAAGATTCAGTTATAACGATTAACTCTGTAGATTATACACGTAATATTGCTAAAGATAAGAGGGGAAAATTTCCAGAAAATAGCACAGAAGTTAAAACAGGCACATTGTACCATGCGTATACTAATGAAAATAATATCACAGATAGTGTTTATACAAAAGATGACCCTATATCAGATGGGCTTAGTGCATGGACACAGCCTACATTAACCGCTAATGGTACACTGGGTGGAAATAGTTTTGCAGTTTATAGTTCTGCCCCTATTTTTGAATACCCAGGTTATATTTATGAACCTTATTGTGCATTTGATAATGACAGTAATACTTGTTGGAGCCCAGAACTTACTAATGCAAATGACCCAATTGACTTAATTATTTACAATCCTAACCCATTGAAAGTTACTGCTTTACACTGGGAAGTATTCGATTATAATAGAAGACCAGCAACCTGGGAATGGTATGGTAGTAATGACAATGAAACTTATACTTTAATTGCAAGTGGAACAAACACCAGCAATGATTTTACTTTAGAATTTACACCTTCCTTTGCTTATAAGTATCATAAATTTAGAACATTAACGTCCTATAATTATCTTAATGCTAAACAAATAACATTAACAGCCAGAGAATTGGTTGCACCTTCAACATTATATGATTCTACACTTACTGCACTAGATCCACAACCAGAATTTGTGGTAGGAGATGGTGTCACTGCAACCAATTTACAATTAGGTGCTTTAATTGTTCCTGTACACGAAATACATAATTCAATGGAAATGGTTTTACATATAAAAACTAATGCTTCTTGGCCTAACTATTGTTTATGTGCTTCAAGTGCAAATGGTACTCAAAACACACCTAGTGCATACTTTCAAATTTATGATAGCACCCGCCAATTACAGGCTTGGATGTACTCTTCTTCTTGGACAAGCGGTAGAGGAGATATAGCTAACGATTATTTCACAGGTATAAGATTAGACTTAAATACTGAATATTGGTTTAAAATGACTTGGGATGGCACTGCGTATAACTTTTATGTATCAACAAATGGTACAGATTATACCCCAGGTAATACTTTAGTAAGTTCAACTCCTATAAATTGGGATAATAATAAATTATACTTAGGTTGTAACTATAATAAAGAATATAATGCTAACAATGTATTTAAGAATTTCTATTTAGATGGTACTTATATTAAAATAGATGGAGAAACCATATTTGATGGTAAGACCGCTATTCTTGGTGTTGATTATACAAGTGATGGTTGTACTGTTTATGGTTATCCAAAAAATACTTTAGTAATTAATAATACTTTATATGATAAAAATGAACAAAGCAACGTACTCGTTGGTATCGATTCAGATATATCTTTAATTAATAATACAGACATTAATACAGTAATTGTATCTGTACCTGATACGTACGCAGATAAAACTTACCATGCGTATACTAATGAAAATGATATCACAGATACTTGGTATGTAAAAGATAGTCCTATAGTGGCTAGCAACAATGACTTTAAACCTAAGAATCTTATATCCTCTGGGCCTTTAATAGAGAATAACGGGGTTTACAGTAATTTCTTTGAGACCGGGTCCAGGTTAGTTTATAACGCACCTAGGACTTACTCAGGTAAGGGTCAGGTTATTAAATACCTTGAATATGTATTTAAAGTAAAAACAGGTAGTAGATTCTCAGGATCCGATCGTATTTTACAAGGTTCTGGAGACAACTATGTTATTGGTATGGTAAGTGGGCAAATATGGTGGAGGATGTTTAATACAACCTTGATAACTATAAATGACGCAGCTATTACCACTAATACAGAATATATTGTTAAAATGCAATATGAAAATGGGGTATATAGTGGGTGTTACTCTATGGACAACGGAGAAACTTGGTCAACCCCTGTTACTGCATCAGACAAGCCTGCACCATATATTACTGAAACAACCTTTGATATTGGTACGCGTGGCGGTGGATGGAATTATGTTACCGACTGGATGGGCTCTATTGATATGGCCCACTCCTACATTAATATAAATGGAGAGGTAACAACATTTGATGCAAGCACAGGTCCCTCTACAGTATATGAGTATGATTCACAGGAAGATAAATTCATAGTAGAAGACCCACAACCTGAATTTGATATTCTTGAACCTCATTTAGTAAATGCAAATATGTATGGAACACTAACTGAAAACAACGGTGTATATAGTGGCTTTGGGGCAACTAATTATATTACAACAAATGGCAACTTTAGTCCTGAGGATAAACCTTGGACAATAATAATTAAAGGTAAATTTAATCCTATAAATAATAGTGACACTGGTTACGTCAGCACGGGAAGTGCTGTTGGTTTTAACTTATTCTGGCATGGTACAAACAGTGGATATAAAGGTGTTGGTATTGAGTTGTCTTCTGGCGGTTCACATTACAGTATTGGTTCTATCGATTCTATATTCAACTTTGTAGCGGATACCTTTTATTGGATGAAAGTTGAATTTACTGGCACCCAATACATATATTCTGTTTCTACAGATGGTACGAATTACATTGAACAAGGGCATATTGATTCTACCACACCAATTTATCAAAGCCAAGTCCCTAGTAAGTTATATTTTGGTGTTGACCGTCTTCCTTCTTCAACCACTGGTTCATATATTGATATGAAAGAATCTTCAATAACAGTAGATGGTGTTACAACTACTTTCTGGGACAACAGGTCTGGGGTTTACATTGGAGATACTCATTATGAACCAAACGCAACAGAAAATAAAACAAGGAGTGAGTTGGTTCCAGTAACATCTGCAGAGACCTCGGCACCAATCACATCAGCAGTTTATACAAATTCTGATTATAAACCTCTTTTCCTTGATTCATTTACTGATTATACAATAACAAGACTAGAGGTTGGGGGCGAAGAATTACAATTATCTGACTTACCGCGTTTTGTAAGAAAGGATTATCCCATCACATATGTTGTAACATATAATAATCAAATACTTAATTACGCATATGCAGATAGTAATGTAGTAAGCATTATAAAGTATAGAAATACATTTAATGTTTCTGGTCTCTATCCAGGGGCAACAGTTACTTATACAGTAGGTTTTGCTGAAATTACCAAGTCAGATGAAACGCCTATTGAGGTATACTCTGGCTGGATTGTAAAATATAAAATCAATTATGATGGTGGTATATTAGAAGAAGGTTCATACCAAGTACCACCATCAATTGAAAGACAGGCTTTCTCAGTGGCTTTAACTCCACTTTTAGAGTTTACTATAACACCGACTCCGGCAGACGCAGACGTAATTTTAGGTGCTTATACAACTGACGCATATGGTGGTTATGTCTTGTTACCTCAATATAAGCAGATAAATAATTCTATTTATGTACCTGCAGATACCTATGTGAAATGGGAAGTTTCACAATATGGCTATATAACTCAATCTGGAATACAATTAATGGAGAATTAAAAAATGAATAAGAACGTAGTTTTAAATGCAGTATCAGCATATACAGCAAATAAAAACAAAATCAACTTAAATAATTATCATTGTGATATAAGTGATGACAATATTATTTCTGGTGGTTACGATGCTTTTTATGGTTCCCATTATTTTAAGTCCAATGTAGTATTCCCATTGGCAGAAGCTGAGTCTTGGGAGATACAGTTTGATTACCAATATAATTATACATCAGCACAAGCACAACCCTATATATTTGGTAGTTCTTCTTCAAATATATATGATTGTCCTAACTTTTATATCTCTAGTTCTCAAAACCCTATAAAATTTCACTACTGTTTACCATATACTGACCATACCTGGAGATATGATTTTAATACAACTTTAACTCCTACAGAGGGTCAATGGTATAGATTTAAAATTGGTAAAACCAATGATTTTACTTATTATATAGATTATAAATTAAAAACTAATGATGTTTGGGACGCTGAATTTACAAGACTTTGGTCAGACCAACCTATGACAGTAAATAAGAACATTTATTGTGTTAAAGCGATGATGTTTTTAAATACACAACCGGATCTAAATCGTTATACTACTTCTAAAATTGACCTTGAAACTTTAAAAGTTTATATCAATAACGATTTATACTGGGCGTCTTATTCAGAGTTTGCTATAGATGAACTTGTTTACTTGAATAAAGGTTTTGCTCAAGTCGGTCAAGATGTTGAAGCGAACCATTTACTTGATTACTTACACGGTAATTGTACAGAAATTGGTAAAGTTACGGCGGTCGATACTGACACAGTTACAGTTACTTTCAAATCAGAAGGTCAAAGTAGCGAGTCTACTCACGAAAATAATAGTGATGTTATTGTTTCTCACACATCAAGTCCAAATACAAAAAACAACAGTGATGTTGTCCTTACAGTTGCTCAAGATAGTGCAACAATTTCTACCTATGGTACTTTTGAAACGGCATCAGTTAATATCGTTGCAACACAAGACGATGCAGATATACGTTGTACTACAATGCTTGATGCAAAACCTGTAGACTTTACTTCTAGTAGATGGTCAGCAAATACAACCTTACCCTATTACGGTTATGAAATAATTACGCAACCTGTTCCACCAAATTACACATCTTATATTCATTATGGCGGTCAAGATTATAGTGCTTCAGATTTCCCGGTATTATGTAAAGTAAAAGATTGGGTAACAACTTGGATAAAAGACCCAAGCAACAATATAATAAGTTATAAAAACTATGAGATGAGTGTTTCTCATTTAATTTATTATCAAACCGTTACAGTAACATCTCCTATTGAAAATACTACGATTGCTTTGAAAGTAAATGGTACTTCTGTTGCAGGAACCTCTGTATATGTGTGGCCCGGAGATATAGTACAATATACAGTATCAAAAACTGGGTATGAAGATTGGGTGGCCTCGTATACTGTCCCAGTTTTAACAGGTATCAGCACGCAAACATTAGTGGTAGATATTTTATACCCTCTACCCGCTACATATACAATTGAATCTGTTCCCACTGGTGCAGGCATATTTTTAGATACAGACAATAAAGTATACTCGGGGTTTACTAATTCAAATTATATAATAACTGTTAAGACGTTTCCAACTACATCTTCTAGTTACAAATTTATAACAAAAGCTAAAATGGTTTATGGGTCTAACTGGAACACATTATTTTCCAATTATGAAAATGACTATGATTTTGGTTTAACTAGCGGAAATGTTCTTTACTGGGATGTTTATGGTGGTGGAACCAGTTTAGGTTTTACTCCAGTAAATGGTAAAGTTTATTGGGTGGCTTTAACAAGAGATAATAGTACATATAATGCCTATATTTTGGAAGACACAGGTGCATATAATGTTACCACGTTACCTGAGTTTAGATTTTGGACTTTATTAAAATCTGCTAGTGGTGATGCAGGTATGTTCAATAATCATCGTATATGTATGGGTAACTGGAGAGGTCAAAATTACCCTTGGAAAGGTAATTTAGATTTAACAAATACAAGAATCTGGGCCGATGGTGTCTTATGGTTTGACGGTGTGACTGCAAAAGAAGGTGTAGACTATATAAACAATGGTTGCACATATACAAATACTTATTCACAAGATGGTGATTCTATTACATTACCTCTGGAATCTGACGTTGACTGGATGGTCGCAAAATATGGGTACAAGACACAATATGGTACGAAAACAGTAACCCAAACTGAAACAGATACAGTTAATTTGGAGTTAGGCGATGATAGCATACACGCATATAAAACTGCAAGTTCTATTGTTGAAGGGGACAAGGTTAAAATCAACGATGGTATGGCTGATAATGCTACACAAGATTGGTCTGCTTATATATACAATACGGACAAGGTTGGTCCTTATACACAAGATAAGTTAGTTGTTCATACAGATGGTGATGTTGCTTATTGTGCAGGTAAGCCTGGTTTTACTGAGCATGATGTTACAGTAGACTCAGGGGAAATTTACCACGCGTACACTAATGTAAACGATGCTACAGATAGTGTTTATACGCCGGAATTTACCCTTGAAGATGGACACACAACATTTAATTTAGAAAATATTACAAATTATAATTGTAATTACTTAGGGGGAGGCATATATCAAGGTGGAAATAATACTTATTTATATACTAATTTCCGTTTTGATACAGATAACGCCAACTCTTGGGAAATACATTTATGTTACACGCACAATACAAATCCTAATGATTGGAACACAATCGTAGGTCAATATCAAAATGATAACAGCGGTTTCACATTAAATGTTCGGTCGAATGGCAACCTTCAAGTCAATTTATTAGCCCCTAATAATAGTTGGCTAATCGCTGATAGGTCTGTTAATTTGACTATGGAACAAGGAACAACCTATTACATGATTATAGGTTATGATAGTAGTTTAAGTGAAAATCAGTATTATTTTAAATATAGTACTACAGACTTTCCTACAAGCAGTGATGCACCATCTTGGACATATACAAGCACAACTAAAAATAGACAAAATGAAGTATTTGCTATGCTAGGTTGTAGAATGAATCCGACAGGTAGATATAACACGGGTAAATTAGATTTATCAAAATGTAAATTTATACTAGACGGTGTTGAAGTTAATTGTGGTTATTTTGAGCCTGCTACAGTATTGTATGATTCTAGTTTTGATGCTCTAAACCCTCAACCTACTATTTTGAATAATTCTTTTATACAACCCTTTTTAGCATCTAATGGTACAATGGGTGGTGATAGTTTTGCTGTATCTGCTTCTGCCACTTTTGGTTCTTATTATGCTTGGTATCCCTTTGCTTCTGATGCAAATACAACACAAGGAAAAACTTGGGCAGCCTCAGGTAACACAGCAGATTATATAATGTACAATCCAACACCTATTAAGATAGTTTCTTTTAATATTACAAATAGAAATGAAGGTAGTTCTTGTAGGCCAATAGTGTCTGGAACAGTGTATGGTTCTAACGATGGTAGCAGTTATACATTAATTACATCATTTACCAACAATATTACAAGCGGAAATGCAACGTGGACACTAAACGTTAATTCAGACACTGCTTATAAGTATTATAAAATATCAGGTGTTAGTAATAATACAGGTTATATTGGTATAGGTAAAATTAAAATTAATGCAATATCATCCATATACATTGATAATAATGCTTTTAAGTATACTCCATCAAATAACTTGATTAAAAGCATAACATCAGATATAGTATTAGTAGACAACACAACCATTAATGATGTTACAGTTACAACACCTACTCAAGGTTATGAAGATTTGACTTTCCACGCGTATAAACCTACCAGTGGGGACACTTACTTTATAACAGATGATCCTGTTTCAATGGGTAAGTTTAATTTTGCTAATATAACTAATACAGGCTGTATAAGTTTAGGTGAGGGGGTTTATCAGGGCGGTTCAGGCAGATATTTAATAACTAATGAAATACCTGCAATACAAACAGCAGATAGTTGGGAAATTAAATTAAAAACTACATATAATGGGGGCTCAACTTATCCTGCTCTTATGGGTTCCTCTGATTCTTCATTTTACCATGCACCGCACGTGCATTTTATGAATGGTGTGCTCAAAGTATGGTTGTCTTCAAACGGTTCTTCTTGGCTAGTAGAGGGTGGTGCAACCACTTGTCCAGCAACTGTTGGTGCGACATATTACATCAAAGTTGGTTTTGAGGCAGACCCGAATAATACAGGCAAATACCAGTATTATGTATGGTGGTCAACAGTTGGTTGGGAAGACACGGGTACAAAAAATATAATTTTAAATAATACAACTGCAAAACAATATTGCTCTGCACGGCTCGTATTACTTAATATTTATGGAAATAATCAATCTTATACAGGTGCTTACTACTACAATGGTACTATTGATATGTCAGAAACATCTATTACGGTAGACGGAGTAGAAACCACGTTTGGTTATTTTACAAATCCATCAACGCTTTATACATATAATAGTGGTGCAGACACATTTGATGCCTTGGACCCGCAACCAGTATTTATCAAGAGTGCAAGTAACATTATTATAAATGACACAGCCTATGTAAGAACACCTGCAGATGATATAGATAAACGTGTATATAGTGATGCTGTTATTATGCTGAGTGCTCCTGTAACTACGGCTAATAATAGTATAATTCTTACAGATGATGCATACAGAATAGTTAATGTTACAGCTCCATCTGATAAAACAGCATATATACAAAGTTCAGGGTGTGGTTATCAACCTGTAGAGTTTCCTATACTTATTAAAGCAGGAAATACAGTAGGTTTATGCTTAAAAGATGCCTCTATTAGTGATACACCTTATGCTTACTGGAGTTGGTTAGCCACAGAAAATTTAGATTTACATTATCAACAAATAGTTTTTAATGTTAATGTTTCTGACCCATCAATTATTTTTAAAATAAATGATGCTCAAGTAACAGGAGACAAATTTTACGTATATCAAGGTGATTCTTATACATATACTGTAAAGAAAGAAGGGTATTCAACAGTAACTGGTTCAGGCTCAGTAAAATATGGCTCAGCAGATAATAAAATCACAACAATAGATATTACATTGACGGAAATAGAAAGTGCGGCACTAGATGTCTCTAATTTTAACTATACAGTTGACGCAGAAAATAATGTAACACTTACAGAATATATAGGGGAGCCTACTGAAGTAAGGTTACCGGACGTAGGAGAATAAGATGCCAATTAATGTAAAAACAGTACAAGTAAAATCAGATATTTTTGCTAATAACACTAATATTACAGCAATAGATTGTAACTTCTTACCTTGGGAAAATAATACAGTTTCTTTTGCAAACTGTGTGAACCTTACCAAAGTACGCAATTTTAATGATGCAGTAACTAACATGGCAGATTGTTTCATCAATTGCTCTAATTTAAGTGTAGCACCTATTTTGCCGGCAAGTGTAACCAATGTAAGTGGAGCCTTTACAAATTGTACCCGCTTAACAAATGCATCTATCCTCCCAAATAATGTAGTTGATGTTTCTAATTGTTATTTAGGTTGTACAAATTTAAAATATGGGCCTCTCACAATCCCTAACAGTGTAACCAATATAGAAGGTATGTTCAGCGGGTGCTCTAATTTGATTACAATACCAAATATTCCAGATAATGTTACATCTCTGTACCAGGTTTTCAGCGGTTGTAATAGCATCAGTAATGTTTATATTGATTCTGAAAATATAACTAATGTAACAGATATTTTTGCCAATACTACCCAAACAAAAAATGTTTATATACAATTCCAAAATAATAGTGTAAATACAACAACATATAATACATTTTATGCAGCGGGTTATAGAACAGATGGTTCCTATGCAAATACTTATTTAATTGATAGTGGTTCACCTGTTCCTCCAACGCCACCTACACCAGGACCTAACTCCATTGATGTAACAGGTTATGTATATAGTGTAGATAATGGTGTAGTAACTTTACTTGATGCACCTATAGATGCAAATGGGGAAGTAACATTTCCAAACATAGAGGAAGAATAAAATGATAATTAATAATGTTTCAAAAGTTCAAGCAATAAATGCAGTATTATATAATAATAGTGCAAATGTAATTAAAGTAAACTGTAATAATGTACACTGGGTAAATAATTCTGCAGCAAGTGCTTTTGCAAGTTTCCCAAATTTAACTACGGTTTCAAATATAGGAAATACGGTTGAAGATGTTGGGGGTATGTTTTATAACTGTAGAAGTTTAGTAAATGCTCCAACAATTCCTGCAAGTGTTAATAATATTACATTTGTTAGAGCATCTCAAATGTATTATGGTTATCAATTATCTGAACCTCTTGATTTTTGGGGATCATCAATAACTGCTTTATATTTAACTACCACAGATTTAAGTGTTCCTCAAACTTTAGTATATATGTATTATGAAGATTACGGAGAATTTATGGACTTACCTGTTGCTACTGCTGAAGCAGGTCAAAATAATACTGTTGTCTTTACAATACAAGATTACCCTGAATATGGTCAATCAGTAACAGCGACAGGAACCAGGAACTCTTCATTAGACCAAGAGGGTATGCTTTGGCCTGAAAGATATGAGTCTGTTTTTACAAATTGTACAAACTTAGTAAATGCCCCAGTTGTTGAAGGTGGTAATTTAACTGATATGAGTAGTATGTATGCTGGTTGTACTAACTTGGTAAATGTTCCTGCTATTCCAAATGGAGTTACATCTTTGAATAGTACCTTTTCTAATTGTACAAGTTTAGTGACAGCACCTACGATTCCTGACTCAGTTATTTCTATGACAAACACATTTTATAATTGTACCAGCCTAGAAACAGTACCCACATTATCAAATTCAATAACAAGTTTGCCAGATACATTTTCTGGTTGTCAAAATTTGGTTAATGTTCCAGATATACCTAACAGTGTAACGTATATGTCTTATACTTTTTATAATTGCAGAAGTTTACTTAGTGCACCAAATATTCCTGCAAATGTTACGAATTTTTATGGCTGTTTTAGTTGTTGTAATAATTTAGACCTCTACAATGGTTATTCTTTAGCAAATTTACCTGAAGCAGTTTATATGTCTTATATGTTCAGTAGTTGTTCTAAACTTGTTAACGCACCTATATTACCTGCAAGTGTACGTGATAATGGTTGGTGTTGGAGTGGTGTATTTCACGCCTGTACTAATATGATTAACCCACCTACACTCCCTAACGGTATAGTAAAGATGAATATGACTTTCTATGGTTGTACAAATATGGCTACTATGCCTGATATACCGAATACCGTTGTAGATATGCCCTTAACATTTTCAGGGTGTACTTCTTTAGTTACATTGAAAAATATTCCTGCTAGTGTCAATAATATGTATTGTACGTTCTCAGGTTGTACAAGTGTAACAGGAGATATTTATATAGAATCTAGTAATATAACAAATGCGGCAGCGTGTTTTAATAATACCACTGCTACCAAGAATGTATGTATTCCTTTAAAGTATGCAAATAACGTAAATACAGCAACCTACAACGCTTTTATAAATGCTGGGTACAGTATGTCTTCTCGTGTAAATGGCGTACAATTATATAACATAGCAAATTATGTTCCGCCTACTCCGCCCAACTCAATTGATGTAACAGGTTATGAATATAGTGTAGACAATGGTGTAGTTACCTTAACAGATGCTCCAGTTGATGCTCAAGGTGCAGTAAAATTCCCAAACATAGAGGAAGAATAAGATGATTATAAATAATGTAACAAAGGTACAAGTAACCAATACAATATTAACAAACAATAGTGCAAATGTAGTTACCGCAGACTGTAACAATGTGCATTGGGTAAACAATGACGCATCTTTTGCTTTCTCACAGTTTCCGAACCTGACTTCAGTGGCTAACATAGGAAATACGGTTGAAAATGTTGGTGGTATGTTTTACGGGAGTGAGTCACTAGTAAATGCTCCAACTATTCCGGCAAGTGTTACAAATACCATCGGCGTGGGAGGTACAGTTACATATTATGCCTGGTCGTTACAAGAGCCTATCCATATTTATAAGTCCTTTATTTATAGAGTATACACATTAATAGAAGACTTGTCTGAGTATGCATCCACATGGCAAGAGGTACCTTGTTATATATATAATGAAACAACAGAATTATTTGAAGAATTTGATTATCTATATGTAAATTATCAAACGGATTTTGACGCGTTTCAAGTTGAGTTTTTGAATAATATAAGAACTACAACTATAACAAGACAAGGAGCTTACGATGAAGAGGCTGCTGGTTCCACGGCAGTTGGGTTATTTGAAAACTGTTCTGGGCTAGTGACCGGGCCTGCATTTGGTGGAGCAAACACAACTTTAGACAGATGTTTTGCTAACTGTACATCACTAACAACAGTTCCATCTTTACCAGCTAACACAACTACAATGGTAAATACATTTGATAACTGTTTATCATTAACAAATGTTGCTAATATCCCGGACACAGTAACAGATTTATCATACACATTTGTAAATTGTTATGCGTTAACGGATGCTCCAATAATACCGAACTCAGTTACAACTATGTATAGAACATTTGGAGATTGTAGGTCTTTAATTAATGTTAATACACTTTCAAGTAATGTATCAAACATGGCATTGGCGTTTGACACCTGTACTAATTTAACGCATGTAGCTGAAATACCAAACAGTGTAACAAATATGAATAGCACATTTGCATACTGTTTAACTTTACAGACAGTACCTAATATACCGAGTTCTGTAACCGATTTAGGGCACACATTTCAGAATTGTGCCCAGATCTCTAATTTACCGACCGTACCAAATACGGTAACATCTTTAAACTCAACCTTTTATGCTTGTACAAATGTAACAAACTTGGCAAATTATACAATACCTAATAGTGTTACAGACTTAAGGTTTACATTTGCTGTTTGTTACAATTTAGTAACAGCGCCGGTAATACCAGAAAGTGTTATTACAATGCAAAACACATTTAGGTCTTGCCATGCTTTAACCACGGCCCCAGAAATACCAAACAGTGTAACTACCTTGGCTGATACATTTTGTTTTTGTGATCAATTAGACTTTCCGGCTGGGTCCTCTTGGGAAAACAAAGCAGTCACAAATATGTATGAAACCTTTTATGGGTGCAATAGTTTAACAAATGTTCCCGCATTACCTAACAATGTAACTAATATGTATTTAACTTTTGGGAATTGTATAAGCCTTGTAACTGCCCCAATAATTCCTAATACAGTAAATGATATGCGTAGTACTTTTAGGAATTGCACAAATTTAGCAGGTGATGTTGTGATCTACTCGGAGCTTATTAACAATACATATAATTGCTTTAATGGTACGGAATTAACAAAGAATGTTTATATCCCTTTACAAAACAATGAAGTCAACACAGCAACATACAATGCTTTTATGACTGCCGGATATAGTACATCTTCTCGTGTGAATGGAGCACAATTGTTTGATATATCAGAGTATGTTCCACCTACACCAGAACCTAAGCAAAAAACCATAGATACAGACGGGTTTACATATACTGTGGATGAGAACGATGTTGTAGTTTTAACAGGACTTGATATGGCAGATAAGTCTACGGTAACATTGCCAAATATAGATTAAGAGGTAATAAAATGGCTATTATAAATGCTTCAAAAGTATACGTTGATAAAAATATAATGAAAAATGATAAGGCGGTTTTTTATGTAAACCTTAATAATGTGGCTTATGTAAATAACGATGCTTCAAATGCCTTTGTCAATTGTTCAAACTTGGTGTCTTGTACAAACTTAAATAGTGAAGTCAACGAAGCAA
>Ga0310696_10001156_pt1 | contig 38810 bp, 28 predicted proteins | sample AusTroGonzalo_MG_4_FD_203885 | JGI IMG/M metagenome (GOLD analysis project Ga0310696, IMG submission 203885) | Bovine rumen microbial communities from tropical cattle in Woodstock, Queensland, Australia - Gonzalo_02 (v2) (version 2) | ecosystem: Host-associated > Mammals > Digestive system >... | reverse complement strand
TGAAAAAACTGACAGCAATTGCGCTGGTTTGCGTACTCCTGCTCTCGTTGACTGCCTGCGGAGAGAAAAAGGATGTCCCGGAACTGCTGCATCCGATGGAAACCGTCAATGCAGTGTACAAAGTACAGAAGAAGAATCTGGAAGTGCGCAAGACGACCGGCGGCTATGTCGTGCCGGAATGCGTCGATATGAAATTTGATTTTGACTCCACGGTGCATGACGTCAATGTCGTATCCGGCGACCATGTGACGAAGGGACAGCTTCTTTTTGAGCTGAATTCCGGTTTGGAGGATGAAATCCGCAGACTCGAGATCTCCCTCGAGAGAGAGCAGGCCGAGTTTGAGTATGACCTTGAGAAGTTCAACCAGCAGGTCAAGGATATGAAGAAGGTCGCTTCCATGATGGGAAGCGGGTATGACGGAAAACTGATGAAGCTCCAGATCCAGGAGATGCAGGTTCAGTTCAACAAGAGCCACTCCGGATTGGAGAAAAAGATCAACAAGGAAAAAGAAGAACTTGCGGAGAAGCAGAAGCAGCTGGAGGAGTCCAGCGTGTACGCGCCCTGCAGCGGAACCGTTGTCTATATCAATATCGCGGAGGACGGCGACAGCATCGACGAGAACAAAACCTTCCTCACCATTGCGAAGGACGATTCCTACCGCTTGGCCTGCCCGTATATCTCCGAGACGGATCTGCGGTATTACAACAAGGTTACCGCACAGATCGGAGACACGGAATACGAGGTGACGCCGGTATTGTACACCGAGGAAGAGCTGTACAACCTCGAACGTACCGGAAATAGTTTCGATTCGTATTTTACGGCGTCCCTTCCCGACACCGTCAAGGCCGGGGAGTATGTGCTGTTTTCCTTCTACCAGATGACATCCCAGCCGGTGCTTTCCGTGCCTACCGTGGCTCTTACAAAGACCGGCAAGACATACACCGTGACGGTGATGCAGGACGGCCGCCTTGTCACAAAGGACGTGACCATCGGCGACAGCAGCCTCAATGAGACCGTTATCACGGGAGGCCTTGAGGAGGGCGAAACCGTATATGTCGCCAAGGATCTTGCGAGATACGGCGTGACGTACACGACTGCAAAGGCGGAGAAGGCCGAGATCTCGGAGCATGTGCTTCTGTCCGGCGCCAACCGCGTTGCCCAGAAGTCAGAACAGGTTTTCAATGAGGTTCCCGGTGAAATCGTGGAGTTCTGCGTGACATCCATGTTTAACGTGCTGGTGAAGAAGGGCGACCCGATCTTCGTGGTGAAGTCCTCCGTGAGCCGTTCGTCCCTGGAGCAGGCAAAGCAGGATCTGCGGAAATTCGAGAACGAGTTCGATCTCCAGAAGCAGAAGATGGAGGAGCAGATCGAGGACCTTGAAAAGCGGATGAAGAAGATGAGCAAGAAGGATCTGGAGTATTCGCTTGCGGAGCTGGACCTGGAGGACCTGAAAAAGTCCCTTGCCGAAAAAATCGAGGACGCCGAGGAGCAGATCGAGAAGCTCTCGACACGCATCTCCAACTATGAGCAGTGGGACGGACAGAACGTTACCGTTTACGCGGAAAATGACGGCGTCATCAGCAGCCTTACCCGATACAAGGTCGGTGATAACCTCAACGAGGGAGAGTATCTGTTTGACCTGTACGACCTGAATTCCTACTGTATCTGCATGGAGCGGTTCAGCGAGGATTACACGATCCGGTACGGTCAGGAAGTGACCTTCGAGACTGTTGTGGACGGGGAAACCCGCGAGTTTTCGGCCAAGATCATCTCGGCGCCCAACGTGCGCCCGTTGGATGCATCCGATCGCAACAAGGTTTACATCGCCCTTGACAATCCGGATGATTATTCCAAGATCGGGGAAACCGGTATCGTGGGATTCACCGAGTTCGGACTTACCGACTGCATGGTGATCGATGAGCTTCTTCTCGGCCACGACGCCAAGAAAGAGGAAGAGAGCTCAAAGACAACGACCCAGACGAACCCCGGGACTCCCGGCGGGTTCAACTGGTACGGCGAGGAGCAGACGGAGACCACGGTTGAGATTGAATCCAACCAGCTCGACAGTGAGAAACATGAGAAACAAAAGGGCGCGGCTTATGTCTGGGTTTACGATGACAGCGGCTGTGCCGTCAAACGGTATGTGCGCGTAATGAAGCAATTGGATGGTCGTTGCTGGATTGTTGACGGCCTCAGCTACGAAGATACGATTCTGTTCCACTAGGAGGTCTCATGTTTCGGTTTATTACACAAAAACTGCTGAATAAAAAATGGCTGATCCTGAGCATCATCATCGGCAACATTCTCCTTGTGGGTATCGCAAGCTGCAACCCGATGTACTCCAAGGCGGCCCTCCAGAAAATGCTTACCAACAGCATGGGATCCTACCTGGAGGAAAAGAATGTTTACCCGGGTATCCTGAAGGTTGACACGCGACTCAGCAACACGCTGCTCAAGTCCAATACCTCGAAGTATTTTCAGGATTATCTTGCGGTCAATGACACCGTTGAGACTATGTTCGGCGAGTCCGCCACCTACAAGGTTGCATTTTACGAAAACAACAGTGCAACCAACGCAAAGTACGAGGTTTCCCGCACGACTCTCGGAGACCTGACGGTTAAGGTAGCATCCCTGACCGGTCTGGAGGACAAGGCGGAGATCATCTCCGGACGGATGTATCAGGAAGGCATTGATTCGGACGGATGTCTCGAATGTATCGTCAACGAGAAGGCTTACCTTTCAAAGTCGTTCGTCGTGGGCGACAAGATCGAAGTGTACGGCTATAACAACGCCAACGGAGACCCGCTGCGCCTGTGCATCGTCGGCGTCTTCAAGGCGAAGGACACTTCGGACCCTTACTGGGTGAACGATCCGCTGTCGTACCGGGATGAAGTGTTCGTCCCGCAGGCGACGTACGTGGAGCAGTTCCTGCAGCCCGGCAACGTCCAGGGAAATATCCGTGCCCGCTGGTATCTGATCTACAAGTACGACGAGATTAAGACGGAAAATGTCGAGAGCATGCTTCAGACCTATCGGGATCTGAAGGCGGACTATGAGTCCGGTTCCAGCCAGTTCTATGCCACCTGCAACTATGAGGACATCTTCGAGCAGTTCCTGAAGGACTCCTCCAAGGTGAAGGCAACGATGTGGATCCTGCAGGTTCCGATCCTTGTCCTGTTGGCCGTGTTCATCTTCATGGTATCGAATCAGGTGATCGGCATCGAGCAGTCCGAGATCGCCATGCTGAAAAGCCGGGGCGTCAGCCGGCTGCAGCTGATCCTGACATATCTGATCCAATCGTCGATCGTCGGCGCCATCGCGCTCGTCATCGGCATTCCCGTGGGATACCTTTTGTGCCATATCTTCGGATCCACCAACGCGTTCCTCTCCTTCGTGGGACGGAAGGCGATGCCGATCCGCATCAGCGGGGAAGCGCTTCTGTACGCGCTGATCAGCTGTATCGCAGGTATCCTTATCATGACGCTGCCCGTGCTCAAGTATGCGCGGTTCAGCATCGTGGAGCAGAAGACCAGAAAGAGAAAGAGCAACAAGCCCATGTGGCAGAGAATGTTCCTCGATTTTGCGCTCCTTCTGCTGGCCCTGTACGGATATTATGACTTTAACAATCAGAAGGCCGAACTGATGAAGGCGGTTGCGAAGGGAGAATCGGTCAACCCGATGCTGTTCTTCTCGGCGTCGCTGTTTATCTTATCAAGCGCCATCGTGTTCCTTCGCGTCGTTCCGCTTTTGTCCGCTCTTGTGTTCCGCATCGGAAGAAAGTTCTGGAAGCCCGCTTCCTACGCTTCCTTCCTGCAGATCACCAGGGATTCCGGCAAGCAGAGCTTTATCACCGTATTCTTGGTGTTGACCATTGCCCTCGGTATTTTCAACGCGAACATCGCGCGCACCGTCAACCAGAATGAGGAAGACCGCATCCGGTATACCGACGGCACCGATATTGTGGTGAAGGAGCAGTGGCCGAGCAACCTGAACAACGTAAAGAACGGCTACGAGACGACCCTTCGCTATAACGAGCCGGACTACAAAAAGTACGAGGACCTGACGACGACATTTTCCGATAAGGTATCCTCGGTTACCAAGGTGCTACACGAGAATAACGCAGGCATCGTTGTCGGCGGAAACAATGTAGAAGGTCTTGAACTTTACGGTATCAACACCTATGAGTTCGGCCACACGGCGTGGATGCCGGAGGACATCGAGGATCACCACTGGTACGAGGACCTGAACGCTTTGGCGTCCAACCCCGAAGGAGTCATCATCAGCAGAAACCTGATGGAGTCCTGCGACCTGAAGATCGGAGACGGAGTGACCATCCAGCGCCGGAACGAACTGGGCGAGGTCATGGGCAAAAAATACATGACGATCGTGGCGGTCACGGATTACTGGCCGGGGTATGTGAATACCACGGAGAAAGAGGGCGAGGACGGCGAGACCATGATGGTTCCCGTAAACGTGCTGATCTGCAACTACGACAACCTTCTTCTGGATTTCCCGGTTACGCCCTATGAGATCTGGATCAAGACCACGGGCAACTCGCAGTTTTTGTATGACTGGGCTGCGGAAAATGAGGTCACCTTCGCGGACTTCACCGACCGCACCGCGGATGTCATCATGCTGAAGAACGATCCGTATTTCCAGGTCACCAACGGTATGCTGACCATCACATTCATTGTTGTTCTGGTTTTGTGCGCCATCGGATTCCTGATCTTCTGGATCACGTCCATCCGGTCCCGCGAGCTGATCTTCGGTATTTACCGCGCGATGGGTATGTCCATGGGAGAGCTGATCCGGATGCTGATCAACGAGCATTTCTTCGGATCCGTGCTGCCGATTTTGTTCGGCGCAGGCATCGGCGTTCTGGCGTCGAAGCTCTTCATTCCGCTGATCCAGATCGCGTACTCGCCGAAGATCCAGTCGATCCCCGCCAAGACGGTCATGCAGACCGGGGATCTGGTGCAGATCGGTATCGTGGTTGCCGTCATGCTGTGCATGTGTATTACGGTAATCTCCGTGCTTCTGTCGAAGATTAAGATCAACCAGGCGTTGAAGCTGGGTGAGGATTGATAAGGAGGCTGCTATGAAAGAGATTTTGAAAACCGAGCAGGTAACGCGCAGCTTCCCTGTCGCCGGCGGCGATTTCCTTGCATTGAAGGGAATCAGCGTGACGGTGCCCGAGAACACGCTCACGATCTTAAAGGGTCGTTCCGGTTCCGGTAAAACAACCCTTCTGAACATTATCGGTGCGCTGGACGCACCGACGTCCGGCACCGTCATTTTCGACGGGAAGGACATTTCCAAGGCGTCCGATAAGGAGAGGGAAGTGATCCGAAGACATGAGATCGGATACATTTTCCAGTCCGTGGCGCTCATCCCGGTCATGACGGCGTACGAGAACATCGAGTATGCGCTGCGCCTTGCAAACTACAAAGGCGATTATCGTGAGCGCGTTATGGAATGCCTGAAGCTGGTGGGACTCTCGAAGCGTGCAACCCACATGCCGCAGGAGCTGTCCGGCGGTGAGCAGCAGCGTGTTGCCATCGCAAGGGCGATCGCCCACAAACCGAAGATCATTTTCGCGGATGAGCCTACCGGAGAGTTGGACTCCGCGACAAGCCTTCAGGTTATCGCAATTTTCAAGGAGCTGATCGAGAAGGAAGGAATCACCTTCGTCATGACGACCCATGACACGAAACTGATGGGCTACGGCGACGTGGTTTATGAGATCCAGGACGGTGAGATCATCAACACCGAGTATCACGGAAAAGGAGAGCAGCTGCGATGAGTGACGAAATAAAAAACGTAGACAAAGCTTCGCTGGATGCCTCCGATATCCGCGAGTCCGTGATCTCCCAGGAGCTTCGTGACTCCTTCATGCAGGCCTATGCGAAGAACACCCAGGGCGAGCTTGAGGATCAGCTGGGCGACAACGTCATGATCCTGTGCGAAAACCTGGTGAAGATCTACAAGACCAAGGAGACCGAAGTCCTTGCCCTGCAGGGCTTGGAGCTCAAGGTGGAGAAGGGCGAGTTCGTCGCGATCATCGGTAGTTCGGGAAGCGGCAAATCCACCTTCCTCAACATGATCGGCGGTCTCGACCGTCCCAGCGCAGGCAAACTGTACGTGGACGGCAAGGACCTCTTCAAACTGACGGAAAGCCAGCTTGTGGATTACAAGAAAAACACCGTAGGCTTTGTGTGGCAGAACAACGCCCGCAACCTCTTCCCGTACCTTACGGCGCTCCAGAACGTGGAGCTGCCGATCCGCTTCGGCGATAACAAGGACGTGGAAAAGAGGGCGATGGATCTGTTAAATCTTGTGGGAATGGCCCACAAGAAGGACAGCAAGCTGAACCAGATGTCCGGTGGTGAGCAGCAGCGTATCGCGATCGCCATCGCACTGGCGAACCGGCCGAAGCTTCTTCTGGCCGACGAGCCCACCGGTTCCGTTGACCAGCGCACCTCGGACGCCCTGTTGGATGTGTTTCGCAGGTTAAACACGGAGCTTGGCATCACCATCGTCATCGTAACCCACGACATCAACCTCGCCAAGAAGGTGAAGCGTGTCGTGATGATGCGGGACGGCAAGACCAGCAGCGAGCGTATCATCAAGCAGGAGTACGCCGATCCTTCGCTTCTGAAGGGATTTGTCGAGGAGGAGACCCACAATGAGTTCGCGATCCTTGACCGCGCGGGCCGTGTGCAGATCCCGCGGGAAATGCTTGATTCCATCGGCGTGAAGGGAAACCGGATCCGTATGACCGTTGAGGATGGTAAGATCATCATCGTGAACGGGGAGGATGAGAATCCGGAGGATTCCGAGAAGGAAAGCGGAAAGACCGAGGGCCGTTTCCGCAGGAAAGATCGGAACAGGGAATAAAGGAAACGATCAAGTCCGGTCAACGAACCTGCAAAGGTTCCGCGTCCGGACTTTTTATGTTTTTATTGTTCTTGGCAAAACAGGAAAAAAGTCGTAAGAAGCGCTTGACTTTTTAACGTTACCGTGGTAAAATCGAGTAAATAAGATTTACCGAGAGGAGGAGTGTGCATGAGTCCATGGTATTGGCTTGCAATTCTCGTAGTTCTTGTTCTTGTTGAGATTTTCACGGTTGCACTGACGACGATCTGGTTCGCCGGCGGAGCTTTCGCCGCGTTACTCACAAGCTGCTTTACCGACAACATCGTATTGGAGTGCGTGCTTTTTGCCGTAGTATCGCTGGCACTTTTGTTCTTCCTCCGGCCTTCCGTTGTCCGCCGCTTTAACAAACGGCGTGCGAAGACCAATGTCGAGGCCGAGGTAGGCAAGACCGTCAATGTCATCGAAACCGTTGACAACGCCGCAGGTACCGGAAGGGTCACCGTCCGCGGAATGGAGTGGGCGGCGAGAAGCAACCGGGAAGAGGTTACATTTTCCGTAGGGGATAAAGCAACTGTCATCCGCGTGGAAGGCGTAAAACTGATCATCGATAAGGAGGAATAATCATGTTGAGCTTTTTGGAGACGTCCGCGTCTGAACTTTTCTCCAGCACCGGCTTTTGGATTGCCGCAGTGGTGGTGATTTTGGCTATTATGTTTGTATCGTGTCTGCGCATTGTTCCGCAGGCGCATGCGTATATCGTTGAGCGCTTCGGCGGTTACCAGGAGACCTGGAGCGTAGGCATTCACCTGAAGGTTCCGTTCATCGACCGCGTGGCATTGGATGTGCTTTTGAAGGAGCAGGTGGTGGATTTTCCGCCGCAGCCCGTGATCACAAAGGATAACGTTACGATGCAGATCGATACGGTGGTGTATTTCCAGATTACCGATCCGAAGCTGTACGCCTACGGCGTGCAGAACCCGCTGATGGCCATCGAGAACCTGACGGCGACGACCCTTCGTAATATCATCGGTGACCTGGAGCTCGATGAAACCCTCACCTCCCGTGAGATCATCAACGGCAAGATGAGAGTTTCCCTCGACGAGGCGACCGACCCTTGGGGTATCAAGGTCAACCGTGTCGAGCTGAAGAACATCATGCCTCCGGCAGCAATCCGCGACGCCATGGAGAAGCAGATGAAGGCCGAGCGTGAGCGCCGTGAGTCCATCCTGATCGCCGAAGGTGAGAAGAAGTCCACCGTCCTTGTTGCCGAAGGTAAGAAGGAGTCCGCGATCCTGGAGGCAGAGGCTGAGAAGGCGGCTGCAATCCTCCGCGCAGAGGCGAAGAAGGAAGCGACGATCCGTGAGGCGGAAGGTCAGGCGGAGGCGATCCTCCGTGTGCAGAAGGCCAATGCCGACGGCCTTCGGTTCCTTAACGAGGCAGCGCCCACCGACGCCGTGATCCGCTTAAAGAGCCTTGAGGCGTTTGCTAAGGCAGCTGACGGCAAGTCCACGAAGATCATCATCCCGTCCGAGATCCAGGGCATTGCGGGTCTTGTGAGCGGCGTTACAGAGGCGGCGAAGGCGCCGAAGAATTCCGACGATACGACGCTTTCAGAATAAAAATCAGAAAACCGGGGGAGAACCATGTGGCATTATTCGGACAGTGACGGCAGCGATAATTTCGACGACTTGAAAGATCTGGAGGTCGTTGAGATCAAGACGACGGATCTGCCGAAGGAGGTCGAGGAGGAGCTGGCGAATGCAGGAACCGTGAAGGGAGCAGTTCGCCGCTTCTTTCTGGGCAGGGCCGATGATTACCGGACCGGCACAACCGTGGCCGGCAGTTTTTGGGAACAGTTTAAGGTATGCTACCTGACCCAGATCCTGATCGGGATCAATGTATTTACGTATATTTTGCAGCTGATGTTTGTCGAAGGCGGCGAAGACCGTCTGGTGGAATGGGGCAGCCTGTCCTGGCCGAAGGTCATGAACGAGGGAGAGTTCTGGCGGTTGTTCACCTGTCAGGTTCTCCATGCAAACGTGGCTCACCTTCTCGGAAACATGCTGGTGCTGGCAGTCTGCGGAATGATGCTGGAACGGCGGTTTAACCGGCTTCGGGTGTTGATCATCTATCTGATCGGCGGTTTCGGAGCATCGCTGGTGTCCATGACCATCGGGCATTATTACCCGACAATCTTCACCATCAATTTCTATGGATACAAGGTCGGAGAGTACAAGGTCTATGACATTCCCTCCATCGGGGCGTCCGGTGCCATCGCGGCATTTCTCGGAGCTGTTGTGCTTTACAAGCTCTTCTGGAGCGGTCCGTTGGACGGGTACTACGAATCCAGCTGGAAGCCCATCATCGAAGCGCTGGTTTTCTTTGAGATCGTGCAGATCGTGCTCGGCTTTTTCAAGGATACCCCGGGTGTGGATAACGCCGCCCATATCGGTGGTTTTGTGACCGGTATCTTAGTGGTCTTCATCTACATGGTGATCCAGTATCGCAGCCAGACGGCATGGGACTGACCAAGACCTGAGCAAAAGCCACAGGGGATCAAATAACTGAATCGAATAAGCAAAAGAAAGCGCCGATCCCGTGAGGGAGCCGGCGCTTTTTTGTTTCATTCGGAAAATGTTTTCGTCAAATGTTGGTTTCCTTGTACTTCTGCTCGCAGTAAACGCAGCGGTAGATGCGCTTCTCCGGGTTGGTCAGACGGAATCGGTGCGGGAGCTCCTGCTCGATGCTTGTGATGCATCGGGGGTTCTTACACCGAAGGATGTTGGTTACTTCCTCGGGAAGCCGCACACGGCGCTTCTCAACGATGACATCGTTCTCGATGATGTTTAAGGTGATGTCGGGATCGAGAACGGCGAGAGTGTCAAGATTTACCGTGATCGGCCCTTCAATCTTGATGATATCCTTTCGCCCCATCTTGTTGGAGGAGGCGTTTTTGATGATGGCAACGCAGCAGTCGAGCTTGCCGAGCTCCAGATACTCGTAGATCAACATGCCCTGACCGGCCTTGATGTGGTCGATGACGACGCCCTGGTGAAGTCCGCCGATATTTAACATAACAGTACCTCCTTAGACTTGCGGGATGCGGTCCTTGAGACCTAACATCAGAATGATGAGAGCCATTCGTGCGTAGACGCCGAAACCTGCCTGACGGAAGTAGGCCGCGCGGGGGTCGTTGTCAACCTCCACGGAGATTTCGTTGACGCGGGGCAGGGGATGCAGGACGAACATGTCATCCCTTGCGAGTTTCATTTTCTCCGGCGTGAGGATGAAGGAGTTCTTCAGGCGGATGTAATCCTCCTCGTTGAAGAAGCGTTCCCTCTGAACGCGTGTCATGTAGAGGATATCGAGGTCCGGCATGACCTCATCCAGCGAGCGGACCTCCTTGTAGGGGATACCGCGGGCGTCCAGCACCTCCTCCTTCAGGTAGGCGGGGATGCACAGCTCCTCGGGGCTTATGAGGATGAATTTGATGCCCTCGTAGCGGACCATGGCGTTGATCAGGGAGTGCACGGTGCGGCCGAACTTGAGGTCGCCGCACAGTCCGATGGTCATGTCGGAGAGGCGTCCCTTGAGCTCAAGGATGGTCAAGAGGTCGGTGAGGGTCTGCGTCGGATGATTGTGTCCGCCGTCGCCGGCGTTGATCACGGGGATCCGGGAGTGTTTGGACGCTACGTAGGGAGCGCCCTCCTTCGGGTGCCGCATCGCGCAGATGTCCGCGTAGTAGGAAATGATCTGGATGGTGTCGGAGACGCTCTCGCCCTTCGCGGCGGAACTGGAGTCGGCGCTCTGGAAGCCGAGCACGGAACCACCGAGGTTGAGCATTGCGGACTCAAAGCTTAGGCGTGTGCGGGTGCTGGGCTCATAGAAGCAGGTTGCAAGCTTCTTTCCGTCGCATACGTGGCGGTAGCGTTCCGGGTCCTTCATAATGTCCTGCGCGAGAGACAGAAGCTCGGAGAGCTCCTCGGGCGTCAGGTCCATCGGGCTGATGAGATGTTTCATGGCAGTCCTTTCCGGTCAAGATGACCTAAAACTGGAGTATGTAATGCGTGACAGTCACGCGGCGCCGCTCCGGCGCAAAGAGAAGCCTTACGGAAACTATACCGTAAGGCCGAAATCAAAGTATCGATTGCAATTGAAAAATGAAATATCGCTCACGAGACCGCCGAGGGTCGTGAGGTCACAGGGGTATTCGCCGTTGGTAACCCAGGTTCCGATGAGATTGCAGAGAATTCTTCGGAAGTATTCGTGCCGGGTGTAGGAGAGAAGACTCCGGGAATCCGTCAGCATACCGATAAAGTTGCCGAGGACGCCGAGGTTGGCAAGGGAAGTCATCTGTTCCTCCATTCCCTTTTTGTTGTCGTTGAACCACCATGCGGAACCCTGCTGGATCTTACCCGCACAGGACGAATCCTGGAAACAGCCGATGATGGTGCCGATGGCGGCGTTGTCGATCGGGTTGAGGGAATACAGGATGGTCTTCGGAAGGGAATCCTTTGCACAGAGCGAGTTGAGGAAATCCGCAAGCTCCGCGCAGGGCGTATAGTCGTCGATGCAGTCGCATCCGTTGTTGGCACCGGACTGCAGGAACAGTTTCGTGTTGTTGTCGCGCTTGACCCCGTAGTGAAGCTGCATCACCCAGCCTGCCTTCGTGTATTCCGAAGCGAGGAATGAGAGAAGGTTGGTCTTATACTGAAGCTGCTCGTAGAGATCCACGGGTTCGCCGGCAAGGGCTTTCCGGAAGATCGCTTCCGCCTGCACATCCCCGCAGGGAGCATAGCATACATAGGGCATCCCGTGATCGGAAACCTTACAGCCGTTTTGTGCGAAGAATTCGATCCGCTCGTGAAGCGCATCCTTAAGATCCGTGTAAAGCTCAATGGATCTTCCGCAGGCACGGGACAGATCGCCTTTGATGTAGGAGATGAAATCCTTCTTCTCGATATCCAAAGCCCGGTCCGGGCGGAAGGCCGGAAGAACCTTTACAGAAAATGTGGTGTCCATCGCAAGAAGACGATGCCAGCGCAGATCGTCTGCGGGATCGTCGGTCGTGCACAGAAGCTTTACGTTGGAACGGCGGATGATGCCGCGCGCAGACATGTCGGGATCCTGCAGCACAGCATTGCATTGATCATAGATACGGCGGGCGCTCTCTTTCGTGAGCGGCTCCGTGATGTTGAAATAGCGCTGAAGCTCAAGATGGCTCCAGTGATAAAGCGGATTCCCGATGGCGCGCTCCAGGGTCGCGGCGAAGGCTTCGAATTTTTCGAAGGGATCTCCGCTGCCGGTGATCAGTTCTTCCGGAACACCGTTAGAGCGCATTGCGCGCCATTTGTAATGGTCGGCGCCGAGCCACAGGTCGGTGATGGAGGAGAAGCGGATATCCTTGGCAATCTCTTCCGCCGGGATGTGACAATGGTAATCAATGATCGGCATCGCGGACGCGTATTGATGATACAAAACGCGTGCGGTTTCGTTGGACAGAAGAAAATTGTCATCCATGAATACCATACCGGCGTCCTCCTGCGGGCTTTTCCACGGAAATATACCACAGGAAGCGAAGGAAGTCAAGGGAAAAGGAGGAGCATTTTACGAAAAATGAGCGGAAAAGCACAAAGTGTGGTGCAGTTCGCTCAGGACGTATACAAAATGTAAGAAAACGGCTTGAAGAGCCGGCGGAACTGTGGTAAAATAACATGTGTTTTGAAAAAAACGTGCCGTACAGCAGAAATTGCGGCGCGAACGACATGGAAACGCCGGATACCGAACCGGCGCCGGGAGGAGATTGTCATGGCTCAGATTGTGACCCTCGGAGAGATCATGCTTCGATTATCAACGCCGGGAAATCAGCGGTTTGTTCAGGCGGATTCCTTTGATGTATGTTACGGCGGCGGGGAGGCGAATGTGGCGGTATCCCTTGCGGGATTCGGCTATGATGTCTCCTATGTGACGAAGCTTCCGAAGAATGAGATCGGCGACAGCGCCCTGATGGCACTTCGCAGAGAGGGCGTCGACTGTTCGAAGATCGCCCGCGGCGGAGAGCGCCTCGGGATCTATTACCTGGAGACCGGAGCTTCGGTCCGTCCTTCCAAGGTGGTATACGACCGCGCCCACAGCGCCATCGCCGAGGCCAAGCCGGAAGACTTTGATTTCGATGCAATCTTCGAAGGCGCAAAATGGTTCCATTTTACGGGGATCACGCCCGCCATCAGCGATTCCGCAGCGGAGGTGACGAAGGCGGCTTTGATCGCGGCGAAGAAGCACGGTGTCACGGTATCCTGTGACCTGAATTACCGGAAGAAGCTGTGGAGCAGCGAGAAGGCGAAGGCGGTGATGACCGATCTGATGCAATATGTAGATGTCTGCATCGGAAACGAGGAGGATGCCCAGAAGGTTCTCGGGTTTGTTCCCGGCAATACGGATGTGACCAAGGGAAGTCTCGAACTTGCAGGTTACGAGGCAATGTTTCGGCAGATGCAGGAACAGTTCGGATTCCGCTATGTGGTGAGTTCCCTGCGGGAGAGCATTTCCGCTTCGGACAACAACTGGTCTGCGGCAATCTGGAACGGCAGGGAGTTCTACCATTCGAAGACCTACAAACTTCACATTGTGGACCGCGTCGGCGGAGGTGATTCCTTTGCGGCCGGTTTGATCTGCGGCCTGATGGACGGCAAGACCGGTCCGGAGGCGTTGGAGTTTGCGGTTGCGGCGAGCGCCCTGAAGCATACGATCCCCGGCGACTTCAATCATGTAACCCGCGCCGAGGTGGACGCTCTGGCCGGCGGAGATGGAAGCGGCCGCGTACAGCGATAAGAAACCGACAGGCACAGCCTGTGGCGATAAAGCCCCGTGTGAACCCGGGGGAAAGAGAAGGAAGCCGACGGCAGGTCCGCGGCACATACAGGAGGGAAAGGCAATGAAGATTTTAAACGTTAACGACGCTGCATTTGAAGCGTACGGAAGAGTTGTAACGGGGTATGACACCGACGAGCTGTTGAAGGTTCTGACCGAGACGACGCCCGCACCGGTGGATTCGGTTGTGTATGTTCCGTCGGATGCCGGATTGGAAGCTACGCCGGCGATGGCTGATTTTACGAATAACTGCTACGGCGGTATGCCGATCCAGATCGGTTACTGCAACGGTACCAACACGAAGCTGAACTGCCTTGAGTATCATCGCGACAGCGAGATCGATATCGCGGCAACGGATTGCATCCTGCTTCTTGCAAAGCAGCAGGACTGCATGGGCAAGATGCTTGACACCTCCAAGGTTGAGGCGTTCTTCTGCCCGGCGGGCACCGGCGTTGAGCTGTATGCGACGACGCTTCACTATGCACCCTGCAGCGCAAAGCTCGGCGCACAGTTCCGCGTTGTGATCGTGCTTCCGAAGGGAACCAACCTTGAGAAGCCGGCCATCACCGTGAAGAACGATGACGACGCAAGACTTTTCGCAGCCAACAAGTGGCTGATCGCTCATCCGGAGGCATCCGAGGCTCAGGCAGGCGCTGTGATCGGTCTTACCGGCGTGAACATTGATATCGCAGGTGATATCGCTTAATCCCATCGGCTTACTATTTTGATAAATAACGAGGTGGCAACATGAAGTGTCCATATTGCGGAGCGGAAAATACGAGGGTTATCGACTCACGGCCGGTGGAGGAATCCAATTCCATCCGCCGCAGAAGGCAGTGCGACGAATGTGATAAGCGGTTTACTACCTATGAAAAGGTAGAGACGATCCCGCTTGTCGTCATCAAGAAGGGCAACGTGCGCCAGACGTATGATCGCGCCAAGATCGAGGCCGGCGTATACGCATCCTGCCATAAGCGCCCCATCAGCGTAGAGCAGATCCGCCAGCTTGTGGATGAAGTGGAGACCGAGATCTTCTCTATGGAAGAGAAGGAAATCCCGAGTTACAAGATCGGCGAGCTTGTGATGGATAAACTCAAGAAACTGGACGAGGTAGCCTATGTCCGTTTCGCTTCCGTCTATCGTGAGTTCAAGGATGTAAACACCTTCATGGATGAGCTGAAGACGCTTCTCGATCATGAGGACACCTCGACAAAGTGAACGAAAACGACACCGTGCTTTCGTCGTTTTGTCAATTGAAAAAATCGAATGCATGATTTTCGGCGGCCTTTCGTAAAAACGGAAGGCCGTTTTTGTGTTATCCTGCGAATGGAAAACCGCACCGGAACATCGTATGATTATCGGGAAAGGAAACGGCGCGAGCCGGGTGGAAGGTATGATTTGTTCGGTATTTGGATTTTCCGTTACGGGGATTGAGGCGTCGATCGTGCGCGTGGAGGCGGATGTGTCAGGAGGATTGCCGGGGCTTGATCTTGTCGGGTATCTGGCGGGAGAAGTTCGGGAGGCAAGGGAGAGGGTGCGGGTTGCATTGAAAAATTCCGGGTTCTTTGTTCCCTCAAAGCACATTACGATCAATCTTTCTCCTGCGGACGAGCGGAAGGGAGGTACGGGGTATGACCTGCCGATCGCCATGGGAATTCTCTGCGCACTGGAAATACTCCCCATGGAACTGACGTCCGGATACGGGTTTGTGGGGGAACTCGGTCTGGACGGCAGGGTGCGGGGAGTACCCGGGATTCTCTCCTGTGTCTATGAGGCGAAGAAGCAGGGCTTTCACTCCGTCATCATTCCCGCGGATAACATGGAGGAAGGCGCATTGGTTGAGGGAATCCGTGTGTACGGCGCACCTTCCCTCGCCGAGGCCGTGCGGCATTTTACGGGGGACGGAGGGAACCTGCCGCTTTCGGTTACGGCGGAAGAGACAGCAGCCACGGAGATTACGGAGGATTTTTCCCAGGTGCGGGGACAGTTTCTCGCCAAGAGAGCCGCAGAGATTGCGGCTGCCGGGCGGCATAACCTGCTTCTCACAGGGCCTCCCGGTTCGGGGAAGACCATGCTTGCCTGCCGGATTCCGGGCATCCTTCCGGAGATGACCTTTGAGGAGAGGCTGACACTTACGAAGGTGTACAGCGTTGCCGGAATGCTTCCGCAGGGAGGCGGACTGATCCGGAAACGCCCGTTCCGCGCACCGCATCACACGGCGACCGTTCCGGCACTCGCGGGAGGCGGAAGAATGCCGATTCCGGGCGAGGTATCCCTAGCCACGAACGGTGTGCTGTTTTTGGATGAATTCCCGGAATTCCGGAGGGGGAGCATCGAGGTGCTGCGGCAGCCCCTGGAGGAGCGGAGGATCCATGTGGCAAGACTGAACGGAAATGTGGAATTCCCGGCCGATTTTATGTTGGTTGCCGCTATGAATCCGTGTCCCTGCGGCTATTATCCGGACAGAAACCGCTGCTCCTGTACGGCGGATATGATCCGGCGGTACCGTGGAAGGATCAGCCGTCCGATCATGGACCGCATTGATCTGTGTGCATCCATGCCGGGGATCGGAGTGCGGGAACTTACGGGCAGGGAACCAGGACCGTCGGAGTCGAGCCTTCAGATCCGGAGCCGGGTGGAGCGTGCCATGAAGATGCAGAGAAAACGATTTCAGGGGCTCGCGTTTTCGTACAATTCCGAGGCGCCCGGAGATACGGCGGACCGCCTCTTTGCCTTAAGCAGTGATGCGATAACGAGACTCAACGGATACGCGGAGAAAACGGGTTGCTCTGCCAGAAGCTATTACCGCCTCAAGCGGGTGGCGCGGACAATCGCGGATCTGGAGGAGAACGAAACCGTGGAGAGCCGCCATATGAGCGAAGCGATCAGTTATCGAACGGAGGAGGATGATGTGTCCTGAGGAGTAATATGCCGCATGGCTTTGTTGCCTTGTGACGGAAAATGTCCTGCGAAAACGTCTCGTTGCCGTATTCGGAAGCCCCGGGGGCGTTTATTCGGCCTCCGAGGAAGAGTTGTGCGGCATCGGCGGACTCACCGGGGAGGCAGCGCGCAAACTGGTGTCGGCGAGGGACGCTGCGTTTCTCGACAGACTGCTTACACGCCTTGAAAAGGGCGGGATACGATTCCTCTGGCATGACTCGGAGGAGTTCCCGAAGCGCCTGCGGCGAATCCCGGACGCACCCGTCGGATTGTTTCTTCAGGGAAGACTTCCGAAAGCGGAAATCCCCGCAATTGCGATCGTCGGCACAAGACAGTCAACACCGTACGGGGAGTTCGTTGCGAGACAGTTCGGACAGGGGTTCGCGGATTCCGGCGTTCCGGTCGTAAGCGGACTTGCACTGGGGATTGATGCAGCGGCACACAAGGGGTGTCTCCTGGGAGAAGGATTTCCCGTGGCGGTCTTAGGGTCCGGGATCGGTACGCCGTACCCGAGAAACAATACGGTACTGTACCGGAATGTCACGGATAGGGGATGTGTGATCTCCGAGTACGGACCGGGAGTGCCGGCGCTGTCACATCATTTTCCGAACCGGAACCGGTTGATCGCGGGCTTAAGCGACGGCGTATTCGTTGTGGAGGCGAAGGCGAAGAGCGGCACCCTGATCACCGTGGACCGGGCGTTGGAGCAGGGAAAGGGCGTGTATGTCATACCCGGCCGTGTGACCGACCAAAACAGTATCGGCTGTAACCAGCTGATCCGGGAGGGAGCGCAGCTGGTTACCGATCCGGGGGAGGTGTTGGCGGACCTCTCCACTCAGCGCGGTCTGCCCCTCTTGTCGGAAACGGAGGACGGAAGCTATTGTTTTGCCGGCGGATCGGCCGAAAAATCCCCTTGTGACAAAAATACAAAAAAGTCCCTTGCAAGCGACGAAAAAATAGTGTATGCTTTTCTGCGTTTAAGTCCGAAACACTTTGACCAACTGGTTTGGGAGTCCGGTTTGACTCCTTCAGAGCTCGCGGATGTTCTCGATTCCATGGAACGGAAGGGCTTTATCGAGCGGATTTCCGCGGGGTGTTACAGTGTGAAGGACACAGACACGCAATGACCTATGCGGGACAACGGCACAGCTGTCTACCGCATCGCGTATACGGAGGAAAGTATGGCTAAGTACCTTGTGATCGTGGAGTCCCCTGCCAAAGCGAAGACGATTCAGAAATTTCTCGGCAAGGACTATAAGGTAATCGCCTCGGGCGGACATGTGAGAGATTTGCCGAAGAGTACCCTCGGTGTGGATACAAAGCAGGATTACGAACCGCACTATATCACAATCCGCGGAAAGGGAGAGCTTCTCTCGGAAATCCGCAAGGAAGTGAAGAAGGCGAAGAAAGTGTTCCTCGCGACTGACCCCGACCGTGAGGGAGAAGCGATCTCCTGGCATCTGATGCAGGTCCTGAACCTGAATGAAAAGGATACGAAGCGTATCACATTTAACGAAATTACGAAAAATGCCGTGACGTCGTCCATCGCCGGTGCCCGCGGTATCAATATGGATCTCGTGGACGCACAGCAGGCGCGCCGCGTTCTGGACCGTATGGTGGGCTATGAGATCAGCCCGATTCTGTGGTCGAAGGTAAAACGCGGACTGAGCGCAGGCCGCGTACAGTCGGTTACGCTCCGCATCATCAGCGACCGTGAAAACGAGATCGCGGAGTTTTCGCAGAGAGAATTCTGGACCATCGAAGGAAAATTCTTTGACGGCATTCACAAGGAGCCGATCACCGCGGTTTATACCGTCGACGGTCACCGCGCCGAACTGGCCTCCGGGGAGGATGCACAGAAGATCATCAAGGCGGTCAACAACTCCGTCTTCAGCCTGACGGATCGGAAAGTCAGCGAGCGGAGACAGAAGGCGCCCCTGCCGTATACGACCAGTACGCTGCAGCAGGACGCTTCCCGCAAATTGAATTACAGTACACAGAAGACCATGCGCGTTGCGCAGCAGTTATACGAAGGCGTAGAGATCAAGGGCCACGGCAGCATCGGTCTGATCACCTATCTCCGAACCGACTCCACGCGTGTCAGCGAAGAGGCTGCCGGCGCTGCCGCAGCTTTCATCAAGGAGCGCTACGGGGAGGAATACCTCGGCGCCGACCGCTCCGAGACATCTTCCGGAAAGAAGATCCAGGATGCACACGAGGCAATCCGTCCCACCTATATCGATATCACGCCGGCTTCCGTGAAGGATCAGCTTCCGAACGAACAGTACCGCCTGTACCAGTTGATCTGGAAGCGTTTCATTGCCAGCCGGATGGCTGACTGTGTCTCCAGCGTCACCACATTTACCATCGGAAACGGAAGCCATACCTTCGCGGCAAGCGCAACCAAGACGGTGTTCGAGGGCTACCGCAACGTTTATTCCGATTCCGAGGATGAGACAAACAACGAGAAAAGCGCCCGCTATGTGCCGGAGACCGGCGCGAAGTTCGAGCGCGCCGAAGTGGAAGGGGAGCAGCATTTTACGCAACCGCCCGCCCATTATACCGAGGCGAGCCTTGTCCGTACGATGGAGGAACTGGGGATCGGACGTCCGAGTACCTATGCGCCTACCATAACCACGCTTCTCACGAGACATTATATCGCGAAGGACGGCAAGAGCCTTTTTGTGACGGAGCTCGGCGAAGCGGTCAACGAAATGATGAAGAAGGCGTTCCCCTCCATTGTTGCGGTGGATTTCACGGCCAACATGGAGCTTCTGCTCGACGGCGTCGAGGAGGGAAGCGTAAACTGGAAGAATATCATCCGGAATTTCTATCCGGATCTGACGTCCGCTGTCGCAGATGCCCAGAAGGAACTGACAACGGTTAAGATTGCCGATGAGGTTTCGGACCAGCCCTGCGATGTATGCGGCCGCATGCTCGTGGTGAAATACGGCCCCCACGGCAAATTCCTGGCATGCCCGGGATTCCCGGAGTGCCGGTTCACAAAACCCTATGTGGAAAAAACGTCCATCGCCTGCCCGAATTGCGGCAAGGAACTGATCATCCGCCGCACAAAACGGGGCAAGCGGTATTACAGCTGTTCGGGATATCCGGACTGCGAATATATGTCCTGGCAGGCACCCAAAGGGACATCTGCCGGGGAGAATCCCGCGGATCAATAAATGTATATAGATGTGCGAAGACGGGGCGGTACACATGGAACAGTTGAGGGTGACAGGGACTCATCCCTATGACCTCTGGTTCGGTCATGGCGTACTCGGAAAGCTTTCCCTTCTTTCCGAATTGCGCCCGGACTGCAGGTCGGCATGTTTGGTATGCGATGAGACTGTGGCAGCGTTATATGCCGGGCAGACGGAGCAGGTGCTCCGGGGGCTCGGATATGCGGTGTCACGCTTTTCGTTTTCGGTGACGGAGGATCCCAGAGGGATTTCCGTTTACGAACGACTGATCGGGCACCTTCAGGAGACTGCCTTTGACCGTACCGGGATACTGATCGCACTCGGGGACACGGAGGTGCAGCATCTTACAGGATTTACTGCCGCAACCGCGTCGGAAAATGTCTCCTGGGTATCGGTACCGACAACGCTCTCGGGCATGATCGCGCCACGGACAAGCGAGCGGTACAGCCTCCGCATCAACGGACGTGAAAACGCTGCGGGCGTAACGCATGCACCCGTATTGACTCTCTGTGACATGGATCTGCTCGCCACGCTTCCGGACTCCGGCATCCGCAGCGGATATGCCCAGGTAATCCGGTATTCCCTCATGGGATTCAACGCGGTCACCGCAAGCCTTCCGAAAATCCGGGACGTACGGCTGCCTGAGGCGGGAAGCTCCGCCGAGCTTCCGTCCGACGAGACTGTCGCCGCATGTATCCGGGCTTCCGTTTCTTTCCGAAGCGATGAGGGAGAGCCGAAGGAGCCGGGAACCGAGATTGTATTTGCCGACGCTTTTGCAACAGCGATCGAGGAGTGTTCCGGATTTTCCGTGTCGAGAGGTTATGCGGTTTCCGCAGCCATGGGAATCCTTGCCCAGATGTCCGTCCAAACAGGCAGCTGCGACCGGAAGAGATACCGGTATCTGGCAACGAGGCTGATGCAGACAGGACTCCCGACAGGACCGTCCTTTACCGCGGAGGAGCTTCGGGATCATATTGCGGAAATCGAAAAGAAATATACCCGTATCCTGTTCCTCAGGGATGTGGGATGTGCCCCGGTGGAGACGGAGGGGATCGGAAAGCGCTTTGCGGAGGCTATGGAGACCTGCAGGATCGTCCACGCCGTACCGGTGGGACAGTCGGAAGTGTATCTTCCCTACTCCAAGGAGCTGGTCATCCGCACGGCCTTCGCCTGGTTTTTGGACGGCTTTTCCCTCCTGGATGTATCGGAGATGCCGGGAGATGACATCAAGACTATGGATGCCTGCCTGAGGGCTTTGTTGACAGCGGAAGAGGAGCCTCTCCGATGCGGCGAGAGCGCAACCGTGCTTCGGTTGCTGCTGCCCCTGATCGGTGTCCTGGATATTGAAAATGTAAAGTTCCTTCTTGGGGAGGGATTGTTCCTTCGGCCGCACGAGGGTTTTCTCAAGCTTCTTCGGGAGCACGGGATGACCGTTACCGTGAACAAGGCCGAACGGGAATTTGTCGTCGGCGGAAAACTTGTACCCGGCGAGTATGTGATCACCGACCGGAATGCCGCAGAGCAGGTGTGCGGACTTCTGTTTATCCTTCCGCTTCTTCACGGAGACAGCACGATCACGATCCCCGAGGGGCTTCTTCGCAAAAACATCATTCATATGACCATCAATGTCCTTCATATGGCCGGAGTCAATGTGTTTGTGACTCCGGAGGGATACTCCGTTCCCGGGGAACAGCGCTATGACCGTTTCGGCCTTCGCGGATTAACTCCGGAGCGGGACTGGTCCATTGCGGCGGTGTTTAAAACCCTGTCCTATATTACCGGCGAGGAGATTCCCATCGCGGATCTTCCCGAGGTTTCCCTGCAGGGCGACCGCGTCATTACGGACCTTCTACGGAACCTTCGCGAGGCGTCTTCGGAAGGGGAGAGCGAACTTCAGATCGATCTCTCCGACGTGCCGAACCTGATCCCGTGCGTTGCGGTTGCAGCATCCCTGACCGAAGGGGTAACAACCACGATCACGGGACTTGAGGTGCTTTCCGACCGTGAGGGAAACCGGATTCAGAGCATCGCGACGGTTTTGTCCGTGCTCGGTGCGGACATAAGCATCACAACGCTTCCCGGGGAAGAACAGGCGGGAGAGGTTTATGTCATCCGCGGCCGCAGCGCCCTCGACGGCGGTGTCGTGGACGCTATGGGAGATCATCGAATCGCAATGATGGCAGCTGTCGCGGCCTGGGGCAGCGAACAGCCTGTGACCGTTACCGGGGCAGACGCCGTAGACCGTTCGTTCCCCGCATTTTTCGATACCATAAACTGATACTATGTAACTCATACGGAGGATTCCATGAGCGTTATTCTTCTTGATAAAATCCGCAGGATCAACAACCTTCTGCACGACAAATCCAACGCGGAGAAGGTTGTATTTTCCGACATCTGTAAAATACTCGGTGAGATCCTGAACGCCAATGTGTTCGTCTTGAGCAAGCGGGGGAAAATCCTCGGCGTTTCGCTGCGTTCCGACGTTCCGACGCTTCCGAGCCTTCTCCCCGGGGAGGTCGGCCAGTTCTCTGATACCGCCCTCAATGAGCGTCTCTTAAATATTCTTTCCACAAAGGAAAATATGAGCATGCCGATGCTCGGGTTTGAGGAGGAACACGCCGCATCCCTGTTCGGGATTGCATCTCCGATCGATGTCGCGGGAGAACGCCACGGGACGCTCCTTTTGTTCCGAAGCAAAGAACCCTTTACCATCGACGATATCATCATCAGCGAATACGCGACGACCGTTGTGGGGCTTGAGATCATGCGCTCCGTCAACGAGGAGTCCGCAGCGGAGGTGAGAAACCGCCAGAATGTCCGCAGCGCGATCAACACGCTGTCCTTCAGCGAGCTTAGCGCCGTCCGCGAGGTGGTGAGCCAGATCCGAGGCATTGAGGGAGTGCTGGTGGCGAGCAAGATTGCCGATGAGATCAAGATCACACGATCGATCATCGTGAACGCTCTCCGCAAACTCGCCAGCGCGGGCATCATCGAGTCCCGTTCCTCCGGAATGAAGGGAACCTACGTCAAGATCGTGAACCCGTATTTCCTTGACATTCTGGAGAGCAGCGCCGCAGAGCGCAGGGAATCCTGAAACCGTTTTCGATCAGGGGCACGCAGCAGAAGGCATGCGTGCTCTTTTTATGCGAAAAAACAATGCATTTTCCGAAAAATCCGCTTGCAACCTTGAAAGACGTGTGCTATACTGCCAAAGTCACGAATCACGCGCTGTCGACGGAAGGCCGGTTCCCTGCGGGGTTTGCCTTTTAGGGGCTGCGCGGAAGAACAAACCAATTGGAGGTATTATCATGAGTAACGTAATCTCAATGAAACAGCTTCTGGAAGCCGGCGTACATTTCGGTCACCAGACAAGACGTTGGAACCCTAAGATGGCTCCGTACATTTATACCGAGAGAAACGGTATCTACATCATCGACCTGCAGAAGTCTGTCGGTAAGGTTGATGAGGCTTACGCAGCGGTGAAGAACATCGTTACGGACGGCGGCAAGATTCTCTTCGTAGGAACGAAGAAGCAGGCACAGGATTCCATCAAGAGCGAGGCTGAGCGCTGCGGTATGTACTATGTAAACGAGCGTTGGCTCGGCGGTATGCTCACCAACTTCAAGACGATCCGCTCCCGTATCGCTCGTCTGAAGGAGATCGAGAAGATGTCCACGGACGGTACGTTTGACGTACTTCCCAAGAAGGAAGTTATCGGCATCAAGAAGGAGTGGGAGAAGCTTGAGAAGAACCTTGGCGGTATCAAGGAGATGACCAAGATCCCCGAGGCAATTTTCGTAGTAGATCCGAAGAAGGAGCGCATCTGTGTTCAGGAGGCTCATTCCCTTGGCATCACGCTGATCGGTATCGCCGATACGAACTGCGATCCTGATGAACTTGATTATGTAATCCCGGGCAACGACGACGCTATCCGCGCCGTGAAGTTGATCGTCGGCAAGATGGCTGATGCCGTTATCGAGGCGAACCAGGGCGAGGAGCTCGTGGACAACAGCGCTGAGGCATCGGAAGAGGCTGCAGAGGAAGTTGCAGAGCAGTAATTCAGATATAACACAGGGTGAACGCCCGGATAGGAGAATAAAACTATGGCTACAATTACAGCAAGCATGGTGAAGGACCTCCGTGAGACAACCGGTGCCGGAATGATGGACTGCAAGAAGGCGCTGACCGAGACGGACGGTGATATGGAGAAGGCGGTTGTATGGCTTCGTGAGAACGGACTTGCCAAGGCTGCCAAGAAGGAGAGCAGAATTGCTGCAGAGGGTATCTGCGCTGCTTTCGTTACGGATGATTACAAGACCGCAGCAGTTGTCGAGGTTAACTCCGAGACCGACTTCGTTGCGAAGAACGAGAAGTTCCAGGAGTTTGTTGCAAAGGTTGCTAAGCAGGCTGCTTCCACGGATGCCGCTTGCATCGACTGCTTCCTTGCTGAGCCCTGGTGCGAGGATCCTTCGATTTCCGTTAAGGAAGCTCAGGCAAACCTTGTTGCGGTTATCGGAGAGAAGCTTTCCATCCGTCGTTTTGAGAAGATTACCGCTGAGGACGGTTTCGTTGTGAGCTACATCCACAACGGCGGCAAGCTCGGTATTCTTGTTCAGATGAAGGGTGAGGCCAACGACGCTACCGTTGAGTGCGCAAAGAACATTGCAATGCAGGTTTGCGCAATGAAGCCCGCTTACGTTCGCAAGGAGGAGATCTCCGCTGATTTCATCGCTTCCGAGACCGATATCATCACGAAGGAAGCTCTGAAGGAAAATGCCGAGAGCGCAAAACCGAAGCCTGAGAACATCGTTATCGAGCGTATCGTTCCCGGCCGTCTTGACAAGGAGCTCAAGGAAATCTGCCTTGTTGACCAGATTTATGTCAAGGATCAGGAGAAGAAGGTTGCAGCTTACGTTGCAAGCGTTTCCAAGGATCTTGACATCGTGAAGTTCGTTCGCTTCGAGACCGGTGAGGGTATGGAGAAGCGCGAGGAGAACTTCGCAGAGGAAGTTGCAAAGCAGATGGGTATGTAATTCCCGAACAAACACGCGGGGGTGTCATTTGACGCCCCCGTTTTTTGTATTTATACGCCTTTGCCGGTGTGTATTTGTGGTTGATTTGGTCAGATAAGTATGGTAGAATGAGCAATGGAAATGAGCGGGGTAACCCGCGTGGTATTTCCGGAAGGAGCAGAGTTGTGGGAAGATACGGAAGAGTGCTTTTGAAATTGAGCGGAGAAGCCCTTGCGGGGGATAAAAAGACCGGATTTGACGAAGCGACCTGTATGGAAGTCGCGAAGCAGATTGCAAAGCTGGTTGCGGACGGAACGCAGGTGGCGATCGTCATCGGCGGGGGCAATTTCTGGAGAGGAAGAAGCAGCGAGACCATCGACCGCACGAAAGCCGATTCCATCGGTATGCTGGCGACGGTCATGAACTGCATTTACATGTCGGAGATCTGCAGGTGCTGCGGAATGGATACGGAGATTTACACTCCCTTTGCATGCGGTACCGTGAGCGAACTGTTCTCCAAGGATAAGGCGGTTGCCGCAATGAAGAAGGGAAGCGTGATCTTCCTTGCCGGCGGGACCGGACATCCTTATTTTTCGACGGATACGGCTACGGCACTCAGGGCAATCCAGCTTGACTGCGATGCGATCGTCATGGCAAGAGCCGTGGACGGCGTGTATGACTCCGATCCGAAGACGAATCCGAATGCAAAGAAGTATACCACGGTGACGTATCAGGAAGTGCTTGATAAGAAGCTGAAGGTGCTCGATCTCACGGCGACCGTTATGTGCATGGAGAACCGCATCCCGACGCTGGTGTTCTCGCTGAATGAAGAGAACGGTATCGTCAACAATGTGGCAGGCAGCAACACCGGCACCATTGTTACGGCAGACTGACGAGCTTGGGGAGATAACAACAATTGCAGATAACCGTTTCGGCGGTTGAAACAATAGACAGGGCGCAGGAGCCCGGACAGGAGGGTTTACTATGAATGAACTTTTGAAACAATTTGAAGCTACCATGACCAAGACTTTGGATTTCCTGAAGGAAGAGTATGCGAATATCCGCGCGGGACGTGCGAATCCGCATCTTCTCGACAAGATCCGCGTTGATTACTACGGAACACAGACCAATCTTCAGGGCGTTGCCAACGTATCGGTTCCCGAGGCCCGCGTGATCGCGATCCAGCCGTGGGAGTCGAAGATGATCAAGGAGATCGAGAAGGCGATCATGGCTTCCGACATCGGGATCACGCCTTCGAACGACGGTAAGATCATCCGCCTGACATTCCCGGAGCTGACCGAGGAAAGACGTAAGGAACTGGCCAAGGAAGTTAAGAAGAAGGGCGAGGCTGCAAAGGTTGCCATCCGGAATATCCGCAGGGATGCGAACGATGCGATCAAGAAAGCCGGCAAGGAGATTTCCGAGGACGAGACGAAGAAGATGGAGACGGATGCGCAGAAGATGACGGATCGCTTCATCGAAGACATCGACAAGGTTGTCGAGGACAAGACGAAGGAGATCATGACCGTCTGAGTTCGTTCCGTCACGGATGGATCACGGATTGCAAAGGGCGTCACAGACGCCCTTTTCGTATGGTACAGTAACAGTAAGAAGATTGAGGAAACAGTATGGCATTTTCCAAGAAATCAGAAACCCCGGCCGGAGCCGTGCCGAAGCATGTCGCCATTATTATGGACGGCAACGGACGGTGGGCGAAGAAACGGTTCCTTCCGAGAAACGCCGGTCACGCCCAGGGCAGCCGTGTCGCAGAGCAGATCTGTGAGGACGCGTGGAATCTGGGGATCGAATACCTGACCATCTATGCATTTTCCACGGAAAATTGGGCGCGACCGAAGGATGAGGTGGACGCCTTGATGAAGCTCCTTCGGAAGTACATGAAGGACAGTATCGCGCGGAGCAGCAAGAACAATATGCGTGTGCATGTCATCGGGGATATCTCGGCGCTTGACGAGGATCTGCAGGAGAGCATCCGGAAACTGGAGGAGGTTTCCTCGGTCAATACCGGACTGAAGTTCCAGGTTGCGATCAATTACGGCGGCCGGGATGAGATCCTGCGGGCAGCGAAAGCCTTCGCCGCGGAGTGTGCCAACGGGACGAAAAAACCGGAGGACCTGAACGAGGCGCTGTTTTACTCCTACTTCGACACCGCCGGGATTCCTTATCCGGACCTCATGATCCGCACCAGCGGCGAGATGAGGACATCCAACTTCCTTCCCTGGCAGCTGGCCTACACGGAGTTCTATTTTACGGATGTGCTGTGGCCGGATTTCAACAAGAAGGAACTTCAGAAAGCGATTGCATATTATGCGGGAAGAGACCGTCGTTTCGGCGGTGTCACCGAGGAATAATCGGAGGAAACTATGTTTAAAGAACGATTGATCAGCGGAATCCTGCTGGTGTTGATCGCAATCGGTGCCATTTACGTGGGAGGATGGGTCCTCTGGGGCGTTCTGCTTCTCATTTCGGTGATCGGAATGGCGGAGCTGGAGCGCGTCTTCGAGATGCACCTTTCCGTGCCTGCGGCGCTTTGCCTGCTGGCGGCGATCGGGTACTATCTCCTGATCAAATTCGGGCAGGAGAGTTATACGGTTCCGCTTCTTCTCGGGTTGATGCTGGCGCTTTTGATCACCTTTGTGATCGGGTACCCGCGCTATGAATTTACCAAGCTGCTGGTATGCTTCTTCGCGCTGTTCTATGTGGCAATGACCATGTGCTGCCTGTACCGGATCCGAATCCTGTCCGGCGGCGTCTATCTCGTATGGCTTGCCTTCCTTGGTGCGTGGGGATCGGATACCTGCGCCTACTGTGTCGGAAGACTTATCGGAAAGCATAAGGCATTTCCCGTACTCAGCCCGAAGAAATCCTGGGAGGGCTGTGTCGGCGGCGTCCTCGGAGCAGCGCTTCTCGGCTTTGTTTTTGCCCTGGTATTTGAGGGGAAAATAACGGCCGTGGGTAATCCTTTGCTGGCTTGTCCCGTGATCTGCGCCTGTGCATCGATACTGTCCCAGTTCGGCGACCTTGCGGCTTCCGGGATCAAGAGACAGCACAACATCAAGGATTACGGCAAGCTGATCCCCGGTCACGGCGGCGTGCTTGACCGGTTTGACAGCGTGATCTTTACCGCACCGGCGACGTACCTTCTGTTGTCGCTGGTGTTCGGCGCCTGATTGTTATACATTCTGTTTGAAATTGTGAGGCAATAAGGAGCGGCTATGAAACGATTGTCCGTCCTCGGTTCGACCGGCTCGATCGGTCGTCAGACAATGGAACTGGTGCGGCGTTATCCGGAGGAGCTTTCCGTGACCGCACTGGCGGCGTTTAATAAAACCGACATTCTGGAGGAGCAGGTGCGCGAGTTCCGGCCGAAGGTGGTCTGTGTCTATGATCACGACGCCGCACAGGACCTTCGCGCGCGGATCCATGACTGTGAGGGTACCGTGGTAACGGAGGGCATGGACGGCCTTCTTATGGCTGCCGCTTTGGAGCAGGCGGATATGACAGTTGTCGCTGTGGTCGGCATGATCGGTATCCGTCCGACGATTGCCGCCATCGAAGCCGGAAAAACGATTGCTCTCGCCAACAAGGAAACCCTTGTCACGGCAGGACATATCATCATCCCGCTGCTTCGGAAACACGGCGTTTCCCTCTATCCCATCGACAGCGAGCACTCGGCGATCTTCCAGTCGCTGCAGACGCTTTCCGGGGAGAGGGACTCATTTTTCGACGGAAGCCCTTCGGTCAGGCGTATTTTGCTCACCGCTTCGGGCGGACCGTTCTTCGGGCGTTCCAGGGAGGAAATGGAGAAGTTTACGGTGGAGGATGCATTGAAGCATCCGAATTGGTCCATGGGACGGAAGATCACCGTCGACTCCGCGACAATGGTCAACAAGGGACTTGAGATGATGGAGGCGCGATGGCTGTTCGGCCTTCGCCCGGATCAGATCCAGGTGGTGATCCACCCGCAGAGCGTTCTGCACTCCGCGGTGGAGTTTACCGACGGAGCCGTGATCGGGCAGATGGGGACGCCGGATATGCGGCTCCCGATCGAATATGCGATCTGTTATCCGCAGAGAAAGGAACGGATCGCTGACGCTCTGGATCTTTTCTCTGTCGGCAAACTGGAATTCCGCAAGCCGGACGAGGAGAATTTTCCGGCGTTTGCGATGGCCGGTGAGATCCTTGCGGAAGACGTGTCTCACGGACAGATGACGGGGACGACGCTTCCCGTTGTCTACAATGCGGCCAATGAATATGCGGTTGCGAGATTCCTGTCCGGAGAGTGCGGATTTATGGACATTCCGAGGATGATCCGCAGGGCGGTGGACGCGCATCGCCTGACAGAGGCGCCGACACTTGCGGAAATCCTTGCGGCGGAACAGGAGACCTATGATCTTCTCGGAGCCCGCTGATATATGAATTGCGTACGGTATATCGGGGAGGAAGTTTGACGGATGAAAAAGAAATCCAATTCATCGACAATCCTTTCGGTTGCCCTGCTGATCGCGGCCATTGTGCTTTTGGTTGTGACAGGGCATCTGAACATTCTGCTTGCGATCTTCATGATCGGGGTAGTCATCTGTTTTCATGAGTTCGGCCATTTCCTGATCGCGCGCCTGAACGGCGTGACGGTGAAGGAGTTTTCCCTCGGCCTCGGACCGCGCCTTCTTTCGTGGAAAATGCTCGGCACCCGCTGGTCTTTGAAACTGCTTCCTTTCGGCGGTTCGTGCCTGATGCTCGACGACGGGGAGCTGGCCGCATTTGAGGAGGAAGAGACGGAGGAGAATCCCGAAGAGGAATCCCCGAAAGAGGAGGACGGGAGCAGTCCGGAGGGGGAAGAGAACGCGGACGCGGGCACTTCCGCTGACGAAGAAACAACCGGGAAGACGAAGAAAGCCGGCCTGAAGGAGGATCCGGAGAACGGTTCCTTCGCTTCGAAAAATGTATGGCAGCGAATCAGCATCATTTTCGCAGGTCCGTTCTTCAACTTTTTACTGGCGTTTCTGCTTGCCTGCATCATCCTCGGGTCCATCGGTTACGACCCGTCGGAGGTCAGGGCGGTAAGCGATGAGGTGGCGGATCAGACCGGCCTCGAGGCGGGAGATATCATTACCTCGTATCAGGGACACTCGATCATGACAGGGCGCGATCTGGCTCTCTACGAGTCGCTGGACGGGGTTCCGCGCACCATCTCCATCACGTACGAGCGTGACGGAAAATCCTACTCTAAGACATACGATGCCCTGTTTATTCAGAAATATCTCTGCGGCATCTCCTACACGGAATACCGGGAAGGCACGATCGTCCCGATGACGCTTGAGGGAGTTACCGGAGCGGCTGAGGAGGCCGGGCTTAAGAAGGGCGACATCGTCGTGCGCTTCAACGGAGTTGAGATCAACACCGCCACCGATTTCCGAAACTATGTCGAGGAACATCCCATCGGTGCGGATCCGGTGGAATTTGTCATCTCGAGGGACGGTGTGGAGCAGACCGTGCGCCTAACGCCGAAGCTTACGGAAGAGTATCAATTCGGCTTTGATTACAACACAAACAGCCGGAAGAAAGTAGGAGCCCTCGGTGTCATCCGGTACGGCGTCCACGAGGTCGGTTACTGGATCAAGGCAACCGTCAAGAGTCTCGGATACATGCTTCGGGGAAAGGCTTCCCGGAAGGATGTCGGCGGCGCGGTGCGCGTCGTCAGCGAGATGAGCGACGTCGTTGAGGACAGCTACAAGACGGACGGAGCATTTTACGCATTTTTGAATCTGATCAACTGGGCGATCCTGTTGAGCGCAAACCTCGGCGTCATGAACCTTCTGCCGATACCGGCCCTGGACGGAGGACGGCTTCTGTTCCTTTTCGTTGAGGCGATACGGGGGAAGAAGGTGAACCCGAAGGTGGAAGCCACGGTGACCATGATCGGGTTTATGCTTTTGATGATCCTGATGATCTTCATTTTATTCAATGATATTTCCAATGTGTTCGGCATGATCCTGCCGAGATAACGGAGGCTTTCCATGAGAGCGGGAACAAAAATCGTAACCATCGGTGGCCGCGTGATCGGCGGCGGAAATCCGGTGCTGATCCAGTCGATGTGCAATACCAAAACGGAAAATGTGCAGGCTACCACGGAGCAGATCCTTGCACTCGAGAAACTCGGATGCGACATCATCCGCGTAGCCGTTCCGACTCCGGAGGCTGCGGAAGCCATCCGGGAGATCAGGAAGGGGATCCATATCCCGTTGGTCGCGGATATTCATTTCGATTACCGGCTCGCACTCGCTTCGATCGCGGCAGGGGCGGACAAGATCCGCATCAACCCGGGCAACATCGGCGGCGAGGAGAATGTGAGAGCGGTGGCTGCGGCAGCCAAGGCGGCAGGAATTCCCATTCGCGTCGGCGTCAACAGCGGATCCCTCGAGAAGAATCTTGTGGAAAAATACGGCGGCGTTACCCCGGAAGGCCTTGTGGAGAGTGCCTTGGACAAGGTCCGCATGTTGGAAAATGCCGATTTTGACAATATCGTCATCAGCATCAAGTCTTCCAATGTCATGCTTTCGGTGAAGGCCCATGAGATGATCCGCGACCTCACCGATTATCCGCTTCACGTGGGGATCACCGAGGCCGGAACGGTCAATATGGGCAATATCAAGTCCTCCGCGGGGATCGGGATCCTTTTGTATGAAGGGATCGGCGACACCATACGGGTTTCCCTCACCGGGGATCCGGCAGAGGAGGTCCGCTCCGCCAAGGCGATCCTGCGGGCGTTAGGCCTTCGCAAGGGCGGGATCGAGATGGTTTCCTGTCCCACTTGCGGACGCACCCAGATCGACCTGATCGGGCTTGCGGAGAAGACGGAGAAGATGCTTGCGGAATATGACGACTTAAATATCAAAGTCGCGGTAATGGGATGCGTTGTCAACGGGCCCGGAGAGGCCAGGGAGGCGGATCTCGGCATCGCGGGAGGAAAAGGCGAAGGACTGTTGTTCCGAAACGGGACGATCCTTCGCAAAGTTCCCGAGGAGGGGCTTTTGGATGCCCTTCGGGAAGAGTTGGAGAGAGTGCGTACGGAGGCAGGGAATGCAGATTGAAAGTGCCATCCGCGGACTTCGCCTGCCCGCGGAACTGCGCAGCGACGCGGCGAAACTCGACGTCAGAAAGATTTCGGCCAATCGCAACGACAACACGATCACCATACACGCCGTATCGGAGGAAACCATCCCTTACGGCGTACTTCGTATGCTTTCGGAAACGGTACATGATCAGGTATTCCCCGACATCGCAGCGTCCGTATGTATCTGTGCGAGATTTGATTCCATCGAGAACAACGACGATGAGAACGAGGCGTTCCGTCTTCTCCTTGCGCTGATCAACGAGGAATACAACGAGACGTTCCGGCATGTTTACAATGCAATACTGCGCACGGCGGCATTTTTCGTCGAGAACGGTATCGTGAAGATGACTCTGCCGGGGGACCGCTTTTTCACCACGACCCAGGCGGATTTTCAAAAGGATTTTGAGGCGTCGATCCGGTTCTGGAGCGACCGATTCAAACATCTTAACGTGGTATACACGGAGCCGGACGATCTGTCGGAAACCTATTCGGCGGAGCGTGTTTACAACGCGGAGGAATACATTGCAAAGGGACTTCGGAACCGTTCCGCGGAGGGACATGCCGGGGCGGAGTCCCGGAAACCGAAGGATCTCACGGTGCCGAAGAAACAGGAGCCCGTCGCGGAGGAGCAGCCGAAACAGGGCTTCCAGAAGCGGCGCAAGATCCCCGAGGATCCCGATCTGTTCTATGGAAGACCGTTTGATTACTCGTCGTTTACGGCAATTTCCGGCATCCTCAACCAGTACCAGAAGGTTGTTGTTCAGGGACAGGTATTCAAAATCGAGACGAGGGATCTCCCGAGACGGAAATCTCAGGACGACCGGCCTTCCAAGGATGTTCCGAAGAGCATCGTGACCTTTAATATCACGGATTTTGAGGACTCCATCTCCGTGAAAATGTATATCCCCACCGAGGAGCTGGGAGCATTTCTCGAGAACCTTCGTGAGGGCAGTTTTGTGTGCCTTGCGGGTGAAGCGGAAAATGATCCCTACATGCACGAGATCGTCATCAGCAAGATCTCCGGGATCCGCAAGGGTGAGGATACCCGCGTAAAAAGGATGGATTACGCCTCGGAGAAGCGTGTCGAGCTGCATTGCCATACTCAGATGAGCGATATGGACGCCGTCGTGGACACGGCAAAGCTTGTGAAGACAGCCTTCGCATGGGGCCATCCCGCCATCGCGATTACGGATCACGGCGTCGTGCAGTCCTTCGTGGACGCAGCCCACGCCATCGACCCGAAGAGCTTCGGGGATGATGCCGAGAAGAAGGCCGCATACGCCAGATTCAAGATCATCTACGGAATGGAAGGCTACATCATCGACGACGAGGGCGCGCGGAAACCCGACGGAAGCCCGTATGATCTTGAGGCGGACAAAGAGGAAATCCGCAAGATGCCGTGCTACCACATCATCCTTCTGTGTAAGAACGATGTGGGCCGGAACAATCTCTACCGCCTTGTGTCCAAATCCCATGTGGACTACTTTTACAAGAAGATCCCGAGGATCCCGAAGAGCCTTCTGCGGAGACACCGCGAGGGTCTGATCGTGGGATCCGCCTGTGAAGCGGGAGAACTGTTCCGGGCAATCCTGTGGAACAAGCCGGAGGAGGAAATCCGCAGAATCGGGGATTTCTACGATTATTACGAAATCCAGCCCATCGGCAACAACGCCTTCATGATCGATTCCGAGAAGATCCCGCAGGTCACCGACAGGCAGGATCTGATCAAGCTGAACAAGAGGATCGTGGATCTCGCCGACGAGCACGGGAAAATGTGCATCGCCACCTGCGACGTGCATTTCATGAACCCGGAGGACGAGATTTACCGGCGCATCATCATGGCCGGCAAGGGCTTTGAGGACGCTGACCGGCAGCCTCCGCTTTACTACCGGACGACCCAGGAGATGCTGGAGGAGTTTGAGTATCTTCCGGAGAAGAAAGCGTATGAGATTGTTGTCACCAACCCGAACCGCGTGAACAACATGATCGAGAAGATCAATCCCGTGCGTCCCGACAAGTGTCCGCCCGTAATCGAGAATTCCGATAATGAGCTCCGAGAGATCTGCTATGCGACAGCCAAAGGAAAATACGGAGAAAACCTTCCGGAGATCGTCAGCGGACGTCTGGAGAAAGAGCTTTCCTCCATCATCGCCAACGGATTTGCCGTGTTGTACATCATCGCGCAGCGTCTTGTAAAACATACCAACGACGACGGTTATATGGTCGGTTCCCGGGGCAGCGTAGGCTCCTCGTTCGTGGCGACCATGGCCGGGATCACGGAGGTGAACCCGCTTCCGGCACACTATTACTGCAAAGAGTGTCATTTTACGGATTTCGATTCCGATACGGTGAAGGAATACCGGCTGATGTCGGGCTTTGACCTTCCTCACAGAAACTGTCCGAACTGCGGGAAACCGCTGATGCGCGACGGACAGAACATTCCTTTCGAGACATTCCTGGGCTTCTTCGGCGAGAAGGAACCGGATATCGACCTGAACTTCTCCAGCGAGTACCAGAGCCGCGCTCATGCGTACACGGAGGTTCTGTTCGGTAAGGGACATACCTTCCGGGCGGGTACTGTAGGAACCCTTCAGGACAAGACTGCCTTCGGCTATGTGAAGAACTATTACGAGGAGCACGGCATCCCCAAGCGGACGGCGGAGATCGACCGTCTGGTGATGGGGTGCGTAGGCGTGCGGAGAACCACGGGACAGCATCCCGGAGGGATCATCGTTCTTCCACACGGGCAGGAGATGGACACGTTTACGCCCATACAGCATCCGGCCAACGATATGACCACGGATATCGTGACCACCCATTTCGATTACCATAAGATCGACCACAACCTGTTGAAACTGGACATTCTCGGCCACGAAGATCCGACGATGATCCGAATGCTTGAGGATATCACCGGCATCGATGTGCGGACGCTCCCGATGGACGATCCGAAGGTTGTGTCCCTCATGAGAAGCACGGAAGCGCTTGGGATCACGCCGAGTCAGATCGGCGGGTGCGAAACCGGAAGCCTTGGACTGCCGGAGCTCGGAACAACGTTGGTCATGAAGATGTTGAGCGAGCTTCAGCCGAAGAATTTTTCGGACATGATCCGCATCTCCGGACTGTCCCACGGAACCGGCGTGTGGGCGGGCAACTCCCAGGATCTGATCCAAAGCGGAAAATGTACCCTCGCCACGGCCATCTGTACCCGTGACGACATTATGACCTACCTGATCTCCATGGGAATGGACAATCAGCTGTCCTTCAACATCATGGAGAAGGTGCGAAAGGGAAAGGGACTCATCCCGGAATGGGAGGAGGAGATGAAGGCCCACGATGTGCCGGAGTGGTATGTGTGGTCCTGCAACCAGATCCAGTATATGTTCCCGAAAGCGCACGCCTGCGCCTACGTTATGATGGCGTTCCGTGTCGCGTGGTTTAAGCTGTACGAGCCGTTGGCGTATTACGCTGCGTATTTCTCCATCCGTGCCAACAATTTCAACTACGAGATGATGGCCATGGGACAGGCGAAGCTGGAGGCCCTGATCCAGGAGTACAACCGGCGGAGCGAAAGCCGCAACAAGGATTTCGCGCTTACCGACAAGCAGCAGGGCGAGCTGAAGGATATGCGTCTTGTCCAGGAGATGTACGCCCGGGGCTTTGATTTTATGCCGATCGATATCTACCGGGCGAAAGCGACACGGTTCCAGGTGATCGACGGGAAGATCATGCCGTCACTTGTTTCCATCGCCGGTCTTGGCGCGGTGGCCGCACAGGCCATTGAGGCCGCTGCCGATCCGTCGGATCCGTTCCTTTCGAGGGAGGATTTCCGAAACCGCTGCGGCGTCGGCAAGAGCGCGACGGAACTGTTGAAGGATGTGGGTTTGCTCACGGATCTTCAGGAGACAAACCAGATGAGTTTGATGGAGTTTTTAAAGGAAAGCCAATGATAGGTGTCTTGTATTTATTGTTGTGCATGATCGCGGGTTTTGCGCTGGTCCTTCTGCTGGTGCCGCGGGTCATGCAGCGGAAAATCCTGACGGTGGCGGGAGAGCGGGCGCGCAATCCCTTCTTTGCCCTGTTCCCGGCATGCTTTCTCTCGGGAACGGCGCTTGTGACGTGGCTTGTGTATATCGTCGGATGCGCCTTCCGAAACAGCGCGCATCCTCTGATGTATTCCAACGCCGTGGTGATGCCCTCGGTAGCAGTGCTGTCGGCAGTGTGCATTTTTGCAGTCAGAAAGCGCGTGAACTTCCGGGAATTTGCGAAGGCGCTGAAGCCCACCACCAGCGAGATGGTGTATTTTGCGGTCTCCCTTGCGGTGTCCGTTGTCCTGATGATCGCTTCGTTCCGCGTGATCCACGGGGAGATCTGTATCGCCAAGCCGGTGATCGAGGATTTTGCACTTCATGTGAACCTGATCCGGTCATTTTCCGTGTGGGAGAAGCTGCCGGCGCAGTTCCCGTACTTTACCGACGCGGGGATCAACTATCATTTCATGATGGATTTCCTTGCGGGAAACCTTGAGCTTCTCGGACTTCGGATCGATTTCGCATACAACCTGCCGAGCATTCTCGCAATGACCGCCTTCTTCTGCGGCATTTATGAGATTTTCTTCCGCCTCTGCGGGAAAAAGAACTATTGCCATATCGTGTGGATGTTGGTAATGTTCCGGTCCTCCATGGGCATTTTCCGTTTCATCTCGGATAACAAGGGGAATCTCCGGGAGGCGTTCCGGACGAATGAGACATATATGGGCGTGACCGAAAACGAGTGGTGGGGGATTTACCAGTCCAACTCGTTTATTAACCAGCGGCATTTGGTTTTCGGCTATGCTGTCGCTTTGTTCTGCGTGAGTTTGTTCCTGCCGTATCTGATCCGCGGGATGCAGGAGAGAGGGGAGATACGAAAGCAATGTGTCGCCTCGGGCAACAAGGGATTCTTCCCCTATATCAAGGCTGTGCTGGCTAAGGAGGCTTTTCCTCGGAAGCGGTCCGCAGTGCTGACGGCAGTGTTTGCGGGCTTAACCCTTGGAATGTGCGGGCTGTTCAGTGCCCACTCCGTCATCGCGGCACTGCTTCTGCTGTTTGTGTTTGCGTGGTTTTCCTCCGACCAGCTGACGTTTCTTCTGACGGCAGCGATATCGGTTGCGCTCTCCGTTACGGAAACGGCGCTGTGTACCGGAAGCATGAGCGGTTTTCAGGTTAAACTCGTGAAGGCATGGGTTCTGCCGGAAACCGGCATCGGTGCGATCTGCAAGCACTTCTGGCTTCTTCTCGGAGTGATGATCCCGGTGTTGATCGTATGGTTTATTAAGACGGACGGCGTGCGTAGGATCGTGCTTGCCGCTTCGGTACTTCTTTTTGCCTTCGGCTTCCATGTGCAGATGTCGCCGACGATGCTCCAGAACCACAAATATATGCTCCTTGCGATTTACCTGTTCGGGCTGCAGGCCGGCATCGCACTGTGTACTCTGATCAGCGCAGGCCGGAAGAGGATAACGAGGTTCGCCTGCCTTTTGCTTGCTCTTGTCCTGTTTGTCCCGCTGACGGCTACAGGACTTTACGACTTCTATCTGGTACTCGACAAATGCAAGGTCAAGGATTCGTACCGGTATGAGCTGTACCCGCCGCTTTTGGAGTGGGCAAAGGCGAATCATGTTACCCGGGATACCGTATTTATGGCTCCGGATAATTTCATCAGCATGATGAACACAGCCGGGCTGCAGAATTATATGGGATACTACGGGGTTATCGTCGATGCGGGATATGAGACTGCTGAGCGGGCAGATGTGGTAGACCGGATCATCCACGGACTTTATCTCGAGTTTCAGCTGGAAGCCATCGAGGAGAGCGGCGCGGATTATCTTGTGATCCAGCGGAGACTCCGGGCAGGGGATTCCCGTCTGCAGGAGGGTTTGATCAGAGAGCGGTTCCTCTGTGAATACAGCCGGTATGAGGGCGAGAGCGAGTTTGCGGTATACAATTTGCACGTCGTGATCGGCGAAGAATAATTCTGCTTTAATTTTTGAAAAAAAGTGCTTGCATTTTCCGTTTTCTTTTGGTAATATCATTAACGCAGCATTTGGCTTGTTGGTCAAGGGGTCAAGACGCCGCCCTCTCACGGCGGAAACGGGGGTTCGATTCCCCCACAAGCTGTTTTCCGGACCGGGTTTTGTCAAATCCGGTCCGTTTTTCTTTCTATGGCGAAAGGAGGTCCCTATGAAACGCTTTCGGAAACTCATTGCAATGGTTCTCTGTCTGACGCTGGTCGGTGCTTTTTTTACGGCATGCACGAAGTCCGGCAACGGGTCGGATGCGACGCCTGCACAGGAAGCCACGCCGACGGAAGTTCTCACACCGACGCCCACGGAAGTCCCTGCGACTCCTACTCCGACGCCGAATCCGTTGGATGACATGACGCTCAAGGACCTTTACGCCGATGATTTCAAGATCGGTATTGCGGTTCAGACGGGTTCCCTCGGAAGCAAGCCGGTCATGGATGAGATATCCTCGCAGTTCAACAGCATGACCCTTGAGAATGCTTCCAAGCCGGATGCACTGCTTCGCATGAAGGAGAGCAAGGAAGGACTTCCCGGGACATATACCGATCCCGTAGTTGATGTCGACGGCTTGGCTTCGTATATGAAATTTGCAAAGGAGAACGGAATTGCAGTGCGGTTCCACACTTTGCTCTGGCATTCCCAGACTCCGTCCTGGCTGTTCACCGAAGATTACACCGTAGGCGGTGCGAAGGTGAGCCGAGAGGTGATGCTTAAGCGG
>Ga0310696_10001155_pt1 | contig 38811 bp, 41 predicted proteins | sample AusTroGonzalo_MG_4_FD_203885 | JGI IMG/M metagenome (GOLD analysis project Ga0310696, IMG submission 203885) | Bovine rumen microbial communities from tropical cattle in Woodstock, Queensland, Australia - Gonzalo_02 (v2) (version 2) | ecosystem: Host-associated > Mammals > Digestive system >... | reverse complement strand
GTGTGCCAGTCCGTACCGGCTACACCGAGTTCGTGCTATCACAGCACAAAAACACATTTCCTCGCTCGTGCGGTCAAGCGTTGTCGATTCATTCACACTACATTAGAACAAACTTATTTTATACTACATTTCAGAATTTCACAAATTCATTACAAATTCGTTACTTCAAACTTACAAACACACGTGCAAAAACGCATTCAGTTCACTATCTGTATAAACGTCGTTTTATTCATTCAATATGAACGTATGCACAACCCACCTGCATACACCGACTAGGGTCGCAATTCTATTCAATATACAGCCAAATAATTCTATCATAGTAAGCGACAAAGTACACGAACTCCCTAATTATTCACTTGCATACCAAATTCAAATTGGTTTGCTTTAAACGGCCCGCAAAAAATTCGCTCAAATTATTCTATACGCTACCGACGCTTTAGAATTCAATTCTTTGCAGGTGCAAAAATTCATTTTGCAGCCGTAATTTGCCAGTAATTCAAGGAACGGCACGCAGCGCACTATCATAAGCAAGGGACAAAGTACTCCTTACCTCCTTTGCGGTGGTGGTGTGTTTGTTTGTTATGCCGGTACACACAAACGGCGTGCGGGGGTTTTTGGTGCGGGCTGGTAGTAGTGCCAGCGCCTAAAAAGGTTTTATTTTGTTTGGAGGCTGGCAGGGACTCGGACCCTGACAAAATACACCTGTACAACCTCGAATAACGTTATTTTGTCACGTTTAATTTAGTAGTAAGCAATCCGACAACGTTCTCAACTTTAATTGTTGACACTCCTTTGTAAAGACTCAAAAATTCATCATCTGTTAGCGTGTCAAAAGTTGCCAAATACAAGTTCTTTGAGTAGGCGAGTTTGTAAAGTTGCGCTTTACGTTCAACGGCGTTTGATAGCATGCCGCGTACCTTTTTACGCTGCGTTGCAATATCCTGAAAAATGACGTTTCCAATGGTTTTTGCCGTTTCGCTGGTCCTTGTGGTTTTTTCGGTGTTAATACGTGTGACTACCTTGATTTTTGCAACTGTCAGTTTGTCGAAGTTTGCAAAAAACACTTTTACGGCCTCCTTGCGTTCTTCTTGTGTCCAGTCCTTACGAAGGTTCTGGAAATCTGCAAAGTTTGTTTTAATTGTTTCGTCGTTCCAGTTTGCAACGTTCATACGTTTAGCAATTTCATTAATTGCTGCTGCTTTGGTTGTGCTTAAATTTTTTGTTTCCATGATGTTATAATTTTAAGGTGTTAATAAATATTTGAACTTTTACACTGCAAAGATACAAAGTCACATTTTTTCGCAGAGCATTTTTTTTTACACGTTCCAAAACTAAATTTTTAGTTTATCTACGTAACTCGTTGAAAATCAATGATTTAGCGACCACCCACCCCCGAAAAAAATTTTGAGAGACCCCATAAGCCTCTCTTCGTTATTTTTCATAAAATTTTTTTGGAAAATATTTATTTTAAAGTTTTTATTTTATTTTTTTATTTTTTTTTTGTAAGTTTGCGGAGTAATTATAGTAATAATTTAAATAGATATGTCAAGAGATTGGATGGGCTGAAACGGGGCTTAAATGAGAAAGGAGCCGTCCTTGGGAGGGGCGGCTTCTTTGGTAGTAAAAGTTCAAATATCAACATGGATAAAGTGCGGCGGATGATTTGTACATTGGCGATACTGATTGAAAAAAGATGAAATGATTGTCTCCCGCCGCCGATGAAAAAGCGGTGCAAAGATAGGGAATAAAATGATACGGCGGAACATTTTTTTACTTTTGTGTTGAAAAAAGTTGTATTTTTGCGGACGGAATCCTATGGAAACGGAAAGATATGGCAGGTAACACGATAATATACAGGGCACAGCCCGGGTATCAGGAGATGGCTGTGAGGACGAACGTCGACGTATGTTTCGGCGGCGGGAACCTTGGGGCCGGCAAGCTGCATCCCTTGGACACATTGGTTTTAACGCCAAACGGATGGGTTGCGATTGGAGACCTGAAGGAGGGTGATTTGATAAACACTCCCTTTGGATGCCCTGCCATGCTTTTGCATATTTTTGAGCACAAAGGGAAGGATATTTACCGTTTGACGACGAGTGACGGACGTAGTGTGGAGTGCGGATTGGAGCATCTTTGGTCGATAAGGACAGAGAAGCAGATGTATAAATATCACAATTTTGGAGGCAAGGATAGGTTTCTGACTACTTGCGATACCGCAGAACTCATAAAAAGGCTAAAAGAGGGCAAAAAGTCGTATCTGCCTGTACCTGACGCACAGGAGTTTTCGGAAAAGGATTTTGTGATACCTCCGTATATCCTTGGTGTTATGATAGGTGACGGATGTCTTACAGACGCTGCGTGGGTCGGTGATACCGCTTTTTACATTTCGAATGCCGAACGTGATGTCATCGAGAAGATTATGGTGCTATCTGAAGCGACGAGGGTATATGAGTATGACGGAAATTTCACAAAGAAGTTCTATTCGCCATTTGCAGCGGAATATAAAAATTATTGTGCAAAAGTCGGATTAAACACATATTCTTACAGCAAGTTCATTCCCGAGGAATATCTTTGGGGTAGTATCAAGCAAAGGCGGGAACTTCTCGCAGGGCTATTTGACACTGACGGCCACGTTGCCGACAACGGATGTTATTCCTATTTCACGACAAGTCACCGTTTGTGTGAAGACGTCACGGCATTATGTAGGAGTCTTGGTTATATCGTTACTGTGTCTTATGACGGCAGAACGGATAAATACACTAACGGCAAGGCTTTCAAAATTTGCATACAGACACCTGAAAAGATATTTTCAAGCAAGAAACACTCTGACCGTTGGGAAAAGGTTTATTCGAAGGGGAAAAGTTTCGTAAGGAAGAGAGACCACGTGTATGTAGTCTCGGTAGAGAAGACACGTGTTGCCGATGCGAGATGCATTTACATCGACGACCCACTGCATCTTTACATCGTTGATGATTATATTGTAACCCACAACACCTTCGGAGCTGCCTTGGCTACTGCCGAGCCGTCATTAGACCCGAGATGGCGTGGGTTGGTGGTGAAGAACAACATCGACGACTTGAAGCGTGGAGGCGGAGTCACGGACACATGGGAGAACGAGCTGTTTGTTGGCGGCGGACACATGAGACAGTCAGAGATGCCGAGATTCACGTTCCCAGGCGGGGCGTATATCGACTTCTGCCATGTGGCAGACCAATCGGTGAGGGCTATCCTGAGACGTTTCAAGAGCAGTCAATACGATTGGATATACTTCGACGAGCTCACGGAGTTCACATGGGACGCCTTCAAGACGCTCGTGTCACGTAACAGGGGCAAATCGAGATATGCGGGCAGGATTCTTGCCACCATGAACCCTGAGAGGGAGTGTTGGATAAGGGACTTCATCGACTGGTATATCGGAGAGGACGGCACTATAAGACCCGACCGTAACGGAGTGGTGCGCTACTTCTTCATCATGGGCAATGACGCCAAGGACGTCTGTTGGGGCGACTCCAAGGAGGAGGTCTATGCGATGTGCAGGGCTGAGATTGACGAGGCACGCCATGGGGAGCCTTGGGAACAGATGGTGAAGTCGTTCGTGTTCTATCAGGGACACATGAGCGAGAACAAGCTGATGCTTGCCAACAACCCAGGATATATGGGCACCGTCGCCATGATGGGAGGTGCGGAACGCAAGAAGCTGCTCGGCGGCAATTGGAATGTCTCGAGCAAGGATGAGGAGGGCGTGCTCGTGACCTATGACGAGGCGAGCGCAGTGTTCACCAACGACGAACAGCGCAACAACGACCGATGGGTCACATGCGACCTTGCCGACTTGGGCACGAACAACTTCCTCGCATTGGCATGGGACGGCTTGCATATCATTGATATAGAGATACTTACGATGTCCCGACCGAAAGAGAACGCCGAACATCTCAGGGCGTTTGCGGCTCGTAACAATGTCGCTGACAGCCATATCATATTCGACGCCGTGAGAGCGGGTATCTATATCAACGACTATATACCCAATGCGGTGCCGTTCGAGGGTTACAGGGCGCCTTACGGCGTGAACGCCCTGCAATACATGAAGCTCAAGGACTGCTGCTACGGCAAGTTCATTTGGCTTGTGAAGAACGGATACGTCTCCTGTTCCGAAGAAGTGGCGAAAAGCACGTTCCTGCATCAGAAGATAAAGGACAGGGTCACGATACAGGAGGAGTTCATCAGGGAGATTCGTGTCGTGCGCTTCACCGATGCGCAGAACGGCAAGAAACGCCTTCTCACGAAGAAGGAGATGAACAAACAGCTCGGCAGCGGTCAGTCTATGGACTTGCTCGACCCATGCTGTATGCGCATGTACCCGTTGCTCGACATCGCCGACGGTTATGAGTTGGAGAGCACGAGAGGCGAATACGACCGCTATCAGGAGGAGGTCGACTCGGGACAGAGGATAAACATATACGATGACGCAGCATTCGGCGTCAGCTACGGAAGATGACAATTAAAATACAGATATATGGACAAGGAACAGATACAGTCGACAATCGAGGACTTCAGGACTAACGGAAAGAACATACGTGTCAGGGACATCGCATACACACTGCTTTCCAAGATGTTCTCCGACAACAACATAGCCTATCAGTGTCTCTTCGGCTCCGATGGTTATGAGGCTTATATAGCCGACGACATGAGAGCCGAATTGGAGGCTTACATGACCGACATGGGATATATCCGCAACATGAATGCGGATTCCGACACGGGCGGCATCTCGTTCGAGGAGAACCGTCGGGAGATGGAACAACTCCTGAAACAGACGCAAAAGGCGTTGGACGACGGCGTCATTGAGGCTAAGGACGGCTTGAAGATTATGGCTGACATCCGTGTCAAGCTCAATGACAAGTTCAAAGTCGAAAGCAAACAGCTCGACCGCATGATTATCGTCGAGAAGAAGTTCGACTTCGTATGCCCGCACACACGTCACGAATGCTACCAACTCGACAAGGAGGAGGCGATGAGACGATGGAATTTAGTTGAAAATCAATCAATTGAAAAACAATAAATTATGACAACACAGGAACAGATAGACCATTTGCTTGCAGAACCCGACCGTCTGCTCGAGAGAAAGCCCTTCACGAGAGGGGCTGAGATGAGTTCCCTTGACATCAACCTGCCTGACGTGTATGTCGGCGGCAGAGTCAAGGCTCAGCTTCCACGTGTCAAAAGGCACGTGATTTCACAGGACACCTATATTGCGGAGTTAGACCCCGACATGCACAAGGTGCTTTTCGATGACAACATCCCTGCCATTGCAGCGCATTACAAGGACGGCGACTACTCGGAGATGAACTTCATCAAGACCGCAGTGCCGATACAGCGCAGCATCATGGAGAAACAGACGCTCCACATGGCGTCGAACCCGATGAAGTTCACTTTGTCGGACAAGAAACCGACCGACAAGCAGCAGGAGATGTTTGTCGTGTTCAAGAACTATTGGGACTTGCGCAATCAGGACGGAATGAAGGTCAAGATGGTGGCGACGGCGAAGTCATACGGCGACGCAGGCTTGCTGTACTACATGGACAGACGTGGCGAATGCCGCTCACGCATCATATCGTATGCCGACGGCTACGTCATCTGCTCGCATAACGACCAGAACGGAGACCGCCTCTTGGAGGCTCTTTGCTACGAGGCTGACAACAAGACCTACATCGACTGTTGGGACGACAAGAACTTCTACCGTTGGGAAGCCAATCAGAAAGGCGAATGGACTTTGGAGAAGTACAACGGCGGGCACGGCTTCAGGGAGATACCGCTCATCACCAAACGCACGAGGGTCGCTTGGGAGGGCACACAGTCGCTCGACGAGAGCTACGAGATATTGTACAACATCTTCCAAGTGCTTCAGCGCAAGTGGGGATGGGGCATGTTGTACGTCAAGGGGCGCATAGACAAGAACGCACAGAAGATTGCGGGCAACATCGTCCTGAACGACGTGAGCTATGAGGGCAAGGGTGACGCCAAGTTCTTGGAGCCTCCTGCGCCGCAGAACATGATTGACACATTGGACAACATCTTCGAGCGCATTCAGATAGCGTCAGGCACCACCTTCATCCTACCTAAGGACATCCACACTTCAAGCGACACTTCGGGCGTCGCCGTTCAGATGACACAGTCCTTGGACATCCAAACCGCAAAGAACGGCATCGTGGAATGGCAGAACGTCGCCGACAAGATGGTGCGCCTGTTCAAGCAGGGTCTCGCCATGGAGTTCCGCAACAAGAAGCTCTTCTCTGAGGAGGACATCAAGGTCTTGGAGGATCTGAACATCAATGCGTCGTTCGACGTTTGGCAGCCGTACTCGGAAAGCGAATATAATCAGGCATTGGCAACTATGAAGAATGCTGGAATCTTGTCACAGAAGACAAGCGTGGAAATGAACACTATTTCACGTCCTGATGAGGTTGAGAGAATTAAGAAGGAGGAACAGGAACTCATTGATAGGGAGCTTGAAAAAACTCGTAAGACCAAAGAGATAGAATCTCAATTTAATAAAATCATCTGCTACTACGAATGAGTAAGAGATTTTTTTGAAATCCCATATTCTTTATTTAATTGTTAGGCGAAAGGCACCCCAAGTTAATGAGGTGCCTTTGCTGTTTCTTGCCCGACCGTCCTGCGTCTCACGACGGAGTCTGTCGGGACTTCATGAGTAATTATGCACAAAGAAGTTAAGTTTTCATTTTTCCAACGCCGAGCTGACTAATTTCTTGAAAGCGTCTTCGGTATCGTCTGTGAATCTTGTCTGTTTCGACAATTCCCTTATGGCGTCGCCGATGTTTTTGTCAAAGCCGACTACGATTGCCGCTTTTTTCAGATGGTCGATGATGTCCTTGTATTCGAGTTCCTTTTCTATCAGTCTGCTTTCCTCTGCGGTGATTGAGATAGTGTCGGTTGATGTGTATGTGCCCGTGTTATGGCTTCTCTCTTCACATGTGTATGCGATGCAGAAATCGCATTCGTGGTTACAGTTGAATGGTGTCATGTTTATTCCTCCTTTTCAAATAAGTCCAGTTGTTTGTGCGGAAAATCGAGTTTTTCCTCTTCCTCCATCTTGGCAAGTAGTTCTTGGAGGCGCTTTATCTCCGCTTTTATCTCTTCCTTTGTCATATCCAATATATCAAAGGCGCTTCGCTTTTCTTCCTTGAAAACACATAGAAAGCGTATGCCACTGCACTGCCTCCGCCTTTAATCATACCATCGAAGTCGCCGTTCTTTGCACACAGAAGCCGCTCCTTGAATTGGTATATCGCTTGCAAGTAGCCCGTTCTGTAAAGCCTATCCCATCTGCCTTTGCCTTCCAATGCGGTCGTCTTCATCAAGAATATGCAAGGGCAACCATACGGCAGTATCTGCAAAGCGTGTTCGACCATTTCCGTTGCGTATTTGAATGGCGGATTCGTGAGTATGCAGCAATCCATGCCGTCAAACGGCATTTCGTTGACAAGAAGGAAGTCCACTCCACCTTCGCCATATCCTCTATCCACGAGGTCTGTACTGACCACGTTGTGACCGAGTTGTTCAAGACGCTTTGACAAGTCGCCAGCACCACAGCAAGGCTCGTAAACATTGTGCGGAATTACGAAAGCCTTCGCCAACTTGTCAATCGCAATTCTGTCTGTTGCGTAGAAATCCTCATTTTGCCGTTCCTTGTCCGTGTGGTTGCTTGCGCCCAATGTCTTCCAAATGGATGCTTTGTTTCCAATCCAATCCTTGTTTTCTGCCATATTCAATCCTCCTGCATCATTTTCCCCATGGTCTTGTCTTGTTCTGTTCGGGTATTGCGACAGTCGGATGTTGGCGTTGGTACTTCAATGCCCATTCGCCGTTGCTAATCTTGATTTTGTCACGCCACCGCTTGTCGAAGTAGCGTTCCGGCACAAACAAGTTGAGTTCGCTGTCCTTGTCGCCTTGGTAAGTGCCGTTTTCGTCCCAGATGAGGCGTTCTCCGTCGATTTCCCCGACGAGGATGTTCTCTCCGTCACGTTTGGCGGGTTTGACGTTCTTGACGACCTGTCCTGTCCTTGTGATGACCTTGGGGCTGTACTCCAACACTTCCTTGCAGACGGGATATGCGAACACGATGGTCGCTTTTATCCTGATGGCTATGCACTTCGACTCGTCTGGCTCGACGATGTACTTTATTTTCTCTTCGTTCATTGCTTTTCCTCCAATTTTTTAAGTTCTTCTTCAAGTCTTTTGTGAAAGTATTTCTCGTCATCGTCTCCGCTCAACAGCCAATCCACTCTTTGTGCGTAGACCGCAGCCTTGCGAAGCACTTTGACTGCTTCCTTGAAGCGTTCTATGGTATCGCCACCGAAGTAGTAGTAATACATTCTGTCTTCGTACACGTTGCCTTCTTCGTCGTAGTCCCATCGTTCAAGGTCTTCCTTGCTCTTTTCTATCTTGTTCTTCCTTACGATGTCCTCTATATGGTCGGCAATGTCCTCAATATGATGTTGTTTATAGTCGAATGCGCCTCCGCTCATTGTTTTGCCTCCTTGTACTCGTTGATTCTACTTTCTTTTTGATTGTGTCAATAGTCCTTATTCCGTTGTACCCTATCAACTTTGCATAAGGATACTCCCTTATGTTCTTATAGTTCGGATTAGGGTCGAAAACTATGTTGAAATCCGCATCGCACAACACTTGGTGCAAGTGCGAAATCGGATGCTCTTCCGCAGTAGTGTATGCTGGCGAATAAACCGATGCGAGGAAAAGTCCGTTGATACCATCATCCTTCTTCAAGTTATCCAAAGACATCCACTCTGCGAACTTCGGTTTTTCATAGCATCCGATTGACGGCTGTTCCAAGTAATGCGCGTTGAAGTTATAATAAGTGTCGCACATAATGTCGTATCCTAATTTGTCGCAGAAGTCAATCGCCTTTGCAAACCAATGCTTCATTTCCACAAAGTTGGGCACTTCTTCGTATTTTAATCCGAGCAATGTGCATAGGCAGCACTTGAAGCAATCGCCATGAGTCGGGCTGATTATTCTTTGATAGACCAAATCCATTGTCATTCTCCTTTCTTGCTGATTGTGGCAAGGTCTACGATATATTCTATCTTGTCTTTATTCATAGTATACTTTTTTAGATATTGTTATTTTGAACTCGTCGTTAGGTTGCAATCCGAGCTGTTTCGCCAAGTCCATCCAATCATAATGTATAAAGTCAGGCACCCCATCTTCATTTACAAAGCCTTTGAGTTTTATAGAAACCTCCTCTTTAATAAATTCCAATTCACATTCGTGGTATTCTTTTTCCGTGTTTTCGTCCATATAGAACCTGCCGTCTACATCGTATGAATATTCGAAACAGTCAATTATTTCACCTGTTGCAATTACTTTGGCTTTCATATCTTACACAATTAAATTACGTTTGTAATGGCACACATATAAGCCACAGCATGGGCAGACGACATAATCGCCGTCTCTTTGGTCATGGTGCAGCTCGTTCTCTTCGTAAATCGCCTCGCAGCCGCATCTGTTGCAGAACATCTTGTATCTCTGCACTGCGAGATTCCCTTGTTTGATTATTTCCATGTTATTTCTTCTCCTCCCTGTGTTCCTTGATGAAATCGTATATTGCATTGGTCGCAAAGTCTGTCGGGCTATCCTTTTCCGTGAAACTCACTACGGTTTTCCCGTCGTCTCGACCTTTGATGAACATCGCCATCCTCCAAAGGTAGTTCTCCAAGTCGTCGATGTACCGTTGCATCTCGGCAATCTCCTTCACGCCGCTTGCGTCGATTGACGCGAATTTCTTCCTCTGTCTCTTTTTCATCGGTCATCCTCCTTTCTTGTTTATCCCGTAAAGGAAATCCTCTGCGTCCGTCATACCGTTTATTTTGTCTATTGTGAGTGATGTTCTGCCGCCGTCGAGGTAGTCTCGGGAGTCTATGTGATATTCCACCTTGACCTTTTTGTTAATCCCGATGCGGTTCAGAGTTTCAATCAGTTCCTCGTCCCAAGCGATGAGCCAAATGGTCGCTGAGCCTTCTGCGCCCTCTTCCGTGACTTCCAATTGCACGTTCTGCATAGACCACTCGTGTCCGCGCTTTGAGGTGCCGTAGCATGTCACAGGCAGTCTCCTAATGACTCCGACGCTCTCAAATGAGAGGGTGCTTCTTCCTGTTTCGTCTGTCTTAATCATATCATTTCTCCTTTACAAATATCACTCCCTTGTGGTCGGAGCGGTCTTCCATGGAGCAAGCTCCTGTTATACGTTTCTCTATGTCGTTGGTGCATTTCGCCGCCGTGTCGAACACACAGCCTTGGCAGGCGTAGTCGCCTGATTCCTCGACGACACGCAAAGTACCGAGTTTATAATGTGCGAATGTCTCGTTTATCCTTCTCTCTTTCATTTTATATGTATGTCTTAAAATTTCTTTTTCTTCTCTGCGGGTCTCATGAAGCCGATGAAGCCTTGTTTGAAACCCAATCTGTTTCTTTCCTGCCATACCTCACGTTCCGTGATTTGTGAGAGCAGGTGCGTTTTTTTCGATGTCACAATCTGTGCGACCTCAGCCTTACAGACAAGCAGGACGTTCTTCTTCGGCGTGACCGACAATCCTGCGGCTCGGAACGGGAGAAAGACGCCCCGACAGTACTTGCCCGTCTCCTCGTCTTCATGTTCGATGATGGTTGCTCCGACAAGGTCGCTCAGTCTGACCGTGACGTAGTATTCCTTGCCGTCGAACACTTTCATGTTGCGTATGCGTCCATCGGGCTCGGTATCTTCCACCAATGCGTTGAAATCTATGTCTTCGATGTCTGCCATATCAGAATATCAGTTTGATGATTAGTAAAACGAACGAGACGATGAAAGTCCAAAAGGAGCGCATCATACATCTGACGACCTCTTCTTTTTTATCTCTGTCGTCTCTGAACTCTTCACACAAAGCCGCATACGCTGCTGCTGCGCAGACGGTGGCTATACAGCTTAGTATCATCACTATAACAAGTATTAACGTAAGTGCCATATATCCGCCTCCTATCTGTTTTCGATTTTCACCTTTGAAGTGTCGCCCTCCAACTGGCATTCGGCGTCACCGAACACGGTAAGGTTCAGACGGGCGTCTTTCTCCGCTATGATGCGGATGTTCTTGCACGTCTTGCTGAGCAGTAGCGAAGGGTATGAGTATGACGGCACTCGCACACACGCGTCTCGGCAGTCCAACATGTACACGATTGTGGTGTCCGCCACTATGTCTTCAGCCCCGACGTATCTGCAATACATCTTGCTTGTGTATCCTTGTGGATAGTCAACGATTTGCTTGCCGTCGATGAAGTTGGCGTATTCCTCCGTAAATGCGTCTATCGGCAGTTGGGCTCCTTTGTTGTCGAGGTCGAAGAGCCATTCGCCGCCGTTGACGTCGCAGATGACACGGAATTTCTCAGCCTTCGTCTCCGCTGCTTTCCATTTGCGCATGTAGTCGTTGCAGACGTTGCCGCTACGCATTGCGTTGTCTATCCATTCTTGTACAGTCGGTGTGTTCATATTTGTGCACTATTAGAAGTCCGTTTTTCTCTCTTATGAAGAACTTTTCGCCTAACTCCGAATCTCCCTTGTCGTCGATTTGTTTCGCTAAGATAGCAATTACTTGCGAGATTTTCATTCCAACACCTCCTTTCTCCAAATCTTCTTGCAGTGCCTGCGGACACGCCCTGTCACACAAGCCAGTATGCCGACGTATGTCGCTCCTACCGTGTTGTTGTCAACCGCATCCTGAAGGCTTTCGTATTCTGCTTCGAGACGTCCCGAAAGACCGTACTGACCCACACGGAAGTTTCCGTGCTTGGTCGGCTTATGGTGCTTGCCCTTGTCGCTGCGCTCACGACGCTTCAGTTGCGCCAATTCAATGTGTGTAAGTTGTCTTTTCATTGTGTTGCGTGTTTCGTTATATATAAACATGACGGGGCTGCCCGCTCCTCATGATTTCCTGCACATCTTTCCAATCGGCTGTGTTGTTGATTCTGACGTTGGAAATGGTGACCTCTCTGATTAGGTTCTTTGTCTGCTTGCTGAATATCCTGATAAGCGCGAAGTCCCCGTGCTCATCCAACAACTCTTTTCTCAGCCTTTCGATTTTTGTGTGTGTCATAGTCTCAATTTTTTTTGCAAAAATACAAAAATTTTTAACACCGACAAATATTTATTAAAAAATTTTTAACTTTTTTATATTTGAATTGCATTGTGTTGATAGTCAAAAAAATACAAACACGTTTTTGTTGAAAACTTTTCGTAAAAAACACACAAATATCTGATACTCAAATGTTTGGTCTGAATTTTTTTTTGCTTTTTTATGTTCATAACTCAAAAAAAAGTTGTACTTTTGCGGTGTGATTTTGTCTCAAGACCTGAGGCACATTTAAAACTTAATCCTAAAATACGAATAAAACATGAAGTTCACAGCAGAACAGGCGGTTGAAGCCCTCACCGCCATGATTGATGCCAAAGACAAAGACCTTGATTTGAGCAGAACCATTACAGAGAACGTAGAAAACGCTTTCAAGATGGTGGGTGACAACGAGACGATGGAACTTGCCGATTTCACCAAGTTAGTCTATCCGTTTGTGGCGACAGCCGCAGGATTGGCACACAAGAACGCTTCGACGGCGACCAAGACACTGCAAGAGAGAATTGCAGAGCTCGAAAAGCAGGCGAAGCCGCAGGAACCACCCAAACCCAAACCACAAGATACACCACCGAGTGATGACATGAAAGCTCTCCTCGACCGTATCGACAAGTTGGAGAAAGACAAAGCCGAAGCAGACAAAGCGGCGAAAGTAGCAGCAAAACGCAGCGAACTCAAGGCGGCGATTGCCAAGCAGGGAGTTGACGACAACGAATGGGTTGACACGTTGCTGAACGAGGTAACGGTAGCGGAGGACACCGACGTCGAACAGAAGTCAAAGGACTACGCAGCCCTCTACCAAAAACAACACGTGGTTAAAACCTCGATAACACCGAAAACACCGGGCGGCAAGCAGAATGAGCAGTACGACCTCTCAGACCTTGACACGCAGCTCGGGCAGATGCGAGGGGACTTCGGTCAAAAGGAAACTAAATAACTAAAAAACGTAAAAGTATGGTAAAATCAGTAGATTACGGCTATTTCCGCGGCAGAGTCCTTGTTCAGAAACAAGGAAGCATTGGCGGTTATAAGTCCGTGTTTGTGAAACTCAAGGAGTTGCACAACGAACTCGTATACCCGACTTTCGGCGGCATCATCATGAACCCATTCAAGGGTCGTGCGAAGTTCTTCGCAGGCGACCTTTTGGAGTTCCGCACCAACGAAAAAGGTGTCCGTCCTGAAGTTTACATTCTCAAGACATACAAGGTGGCAGACGCTGTCAGCAATTCAACCACAGTGTATATCGAGAGAGACGGGTACAAGCACATTCCATTCGTCGGTGACGTCCTCATGGTCGCCCCTGACGTGATCGGCGGCACAGGCAAGGCTGTCACAGTTTCAGCTGTTGTCAAGACAACCGCAACAATCGGCGGTCATACTGTTGACGTGTGGCAGCTCACAGTGTCAGCAGCTCTGACAATCGCCAAGGGCAAAGTCATGGTCGAGGCTGAAGAGGCTGGTGACAACAAGGCTATGCTCGTCAAGAACATCAACGCCGTCGCTGACTGCGATGCCGACATGATGTTTGACAACGTGGCTGACACAGCGAACATCGGTACTGAGTATGAAGACTATGTCGACGCACGTTACCTCTACACTCCTGCACTCGGAGGTTTGATGTACACCCACAAGATGTCTCCACTTCCTGAGTGTGTCTTGAAGCTCAACCGCTCGAACGTGAACGGATGGTTCAAGGTGAACTACTACGACATGCGTTCTATCCCTGACACCAACTATGTCAACAACGCCATCGCAGGTGTTGAAGAGGACATTGATGTGGTCAGCACAGAGGTTTCAGCCAATGCGCCTAAGTCAGGTGAGACAGACCCAACAACCGCCACAGTCGGCGTTCTCGGTGGCATCTACACCAACACAACCGACAACGGCGTGTTCATGTGTATCGCTATCTCGGGCACAGACGAGAAGACCTACACTTGGAAAGAAATCACATTCGTCGAATAATTAAGAAAGGAGTAACACTATGGCAAAATATGATTCAACAATGTATGCAGCTCTTTGGTCAAAAGAGGGTAGAGCCATTCAGACTCTTATTCTTAACGACCCGAACCGCATCCCGCAGTATTACACATTCTGGCGCAGCAAGTTCCGTGTCGACTCTGTCGTCACTCCAACCAACCCTGACGGCTCAGCAGCCTTCATCGTTCGTCAGCGTCAGATTGAAACAGGTGTCCTGATGGACATGAGAGCTCCGTTGGCAGACGGTACACCGATGGAGAAAGGTAACGCCGCTCAGTATACGGGCACAATCCCGGATTTCATCGGCAAGGTTTACCACGAGACAGCTCTCGAAAGAGAGTACAAGGAGCAGTTGTTCGAGCAGGTAGGTGAGGACAACATCTCTCTCGCAAACTACGTCATCGACTTCTTGCAGAGCAACATCAACTCTGCGAACATGACTCTTTCGCACATGGCAGCTCAGATGCTTTCAACAGGTGTCGTGAACTACAAACAGGGCGAAGGTATTCAAGGTGGCATCGTCAAGGCAGCTATCCCTGTTGAGAACTTCCTCAACGCAGGCGGCGTTGTTTGGTCAGACACAACTAACTTCAAGTTCTTGGATTGGGGTCGTAACCTCGTCATGCTCCTGAACAACAAGTTCGGCAAGGACATCGCTTGGCAGGTGGAGATTCCAAAGGACATTTGGACAAACTACATCCTGAAGAACGCTCAGGTCATCGAACATGTCCGCTTCGTCTACAACGTCAACGGCGCATTGCTGCCATCATCTGAATTGGTGACAGACGACATGGCTTTGAACGCCATCGCAAAATGGGAAGGTATGCCAGCCATCTCCATCGTGGAAGAGAAGCAGAAAGACATCACCAACGGCATCGTGAGCGGATGGGCTCAGAACATTGCCGTCGTGCGTCCTTTGGGCTTCGCAGGTCTCGTGTTGCACACAAGTAACCTCGACTCGAAGTTGGCTAAGTATCAGAACAACCTCATCTCGGCTGTCTACACTCCTGCCCTCGGCGGTCTGTTGACTATCGAGAACGCAGTGGTGCCTAACGGCATTTACAAAGAGTGGCACGCCAAGGCAATGATGCAGGCTGTCCCTGCTCTTGACGAGTTCCTGTACCACTTCATCATCAAGACGAATGTCGCAGGTTCACCCTACAGCTTCTAAAAGACAAAAGTAAGACGTAAACTATGGCTACGATAGAGTTTGACATATTGCAATACATGAGCGGTCTTACGGGATTCACCTTTGACAAGGCGGTGCTCACGCGCATCGCCTTGGAAAGGGGTGTCGCTGAGGTGACGGAGTACGGCGAGTTGACGAAGCGTGACCGTGACCTCATCACCGCAGACCTGCTTCTGGCCGCCTACCTTTCGCCTACCGTTTGGGCGAGTTTCGACCAATCACACGGCAGCTACAAGAAAGGCATCGGCTCGCAGACGATGTACAACAAGGAGGACATTTACAACTACTTGTACAACATCTACAAACTCTATGAAGACGAGAAGTTGGACGAGTTGGTAGACAATTCCGCCCACGTGTTCTTCCGCAACGACATCTAAAAACGAGAGAGAACTATGGCATACATCGACAAGGACGAACTTCAGGACTATCCTTTTACAGGGGTGTTCTACAAGTCTACGATAGACAAGACCAAGCCTTTGACCCAACAGGTCGAGGAGGAGGTCGTCATCGCAGAGGTGGTATGCGACATCCAAGAGGACTCCAACGCAAGGGTTTCCGCCACTGCGAGAGCGGTCTATGATGTTTACGTCCCTTTCGATAGCGACACCGACGTTGTTCCCGTGCAACGAGGCAATATGTTCCGAGGCACCCAATACGGTCTGCTCATCGCAGGCAAGGTGATAGGCGTGTTCCCATCGCAGTTGGGCACTTTCGAGAACTATTCCGAGCGCGGCGGCGACGTGGTGCCGCACCGTTGCCGTGGTTATCTCGCAAGGGTGGAGGCTTTTGACGTATGAGCCAATATGCCTATGGCGGTATCTATTGTGTTATTCCTATGGGAATGATATATAACGAAGCCATTGCTAATTCGGCACGCAGAAAATTTTATAGTTATTTCAAAGTTGATGCCAAGGCACTTCAGACAAAAACTCTTAATCAAGGTATTGTTTATGAAATAGACAAGGTTATTAGCAATGAGATGAATCACTTAAAATATGCTACGTTCGATAGAATTAAGGTTCATAACACATATAAGCCATCTCAAGCGGAAAAGGCAAGACGTTGGGAGAAACTTTTAGAAGAAGTTCGAGATTCTTATGGATTCGCCATCTATCACAATGGTAAAAGAGTGTTTTATCGCCCCGTTGCGGGAAACACTAATGGCGACCGAATAGAAGCATTCTTTGATGAAAATAAGAATAAACTACCAAGCGTAGGTTCGGTCGGTGGCAATAATACAAACAATTGGAATATTGTTATCGCCGTAGCGCACTATTTAGCAGCACGTTTGGAGGCTAAAGGTGAATATCCCGATTCTCCCGTTTATAAGGGCTATGGCAAGCGCGTAATTCTTTATTGGGCGCAAAAAATAGCCGATATTGTTAGAAATAAATTTGGGAGAGTAAAAATGCCTGTTCAATATGGATATATTCTTTCAAGAACAGGTGACGAAGGCGAAGTATTTAGAAGTCATCAAACACCATTATAATGTAAAACATGAAAGATACAAACAAATACGCAAACACAAGTAAGGTCGAGGAGTACCTATACAGCGTCCTACAAGGCGTTGTATCTGACCACACATTCGCAGGCACGTTGCCGAGCGCTATCGGTAACGAATGGGATAATATGGTGCTCATTGACTGCGACCTGCCTATGACCGACTACGGTGTGTATAGCAAGGCGACAGTCTACGTGTTTTTGTATGCAAGACCTTTTGCCGATGGTTCGAAGAATGTGGCGAAACTCAACACGATGGAGGACGCATTATGTGATATGTTGGATTCAATCAGCGACGACCACTACTCGGTTGACAGACTTTCTAACGGCGGAGACTACGACTCTTCAATCGGATGGCACCGCAACTACGTCTACTTTAACTTAATAATAACGAATTAAACAATTAACAATTAAAACATAGGAGATTTAAATTATGATTACAAAAACAAGTGCGACTCCATATCGTCGCTTTCAAGACCCGACAGGGATTATCTTCATTCCTTGGGCAGGCAATGGTCTCGGTGTAAACGGTTTCGACATCCACGATATCGTTGGTGACACAGTGTCATTGACACAGGATGACGCCGAGCGCACTGAAATTCCACATGAGTTCTCAGATGACCCGTTGGATGAAAACGTCAGCCTCGGTAACAAGAATCTGACCATGCAGTGCCTTGACTTCCAAAACGTCATCATGAAGAATCTCTTCGGATGGGATACAGACATATCAGGTTATGCTGCTGCTCCTGCACAGTACAAAGACCTGTGGTGCTGCGTTATCCTTCAGTTCGAGGGTAAGAGCATCGTCATGCCGAAAGTCAAGATGGACTCAAAAACCACCTTGGAGAATATGCGTACAGACATCGCCCGTGGCGAATTGTCAGGCGTTCTTTACAGCGCCGACGTGAAACTCGGAACAGTAGATGCAAACACCAACATGTTCATCATCGAAAACGGTCACAACTTCTCAATCGGTCCTGATGGCAATGTTACGGTTGTCTCAGTTGCTGCTGACGGCACTGTTACAATGTCAACATCACCTACCACAGTGGCAGTCACTTTGACTCAGCCTACTAACGGTACAGTCGAAGGTCTCGCTGTTGGTGCCAATGCCATCGTACAGGGTGATATGGTTTACCTCACAGCAGTACCAGCTGAAGGTTACAACTTCTCCAAGTTCACCATTGGTAGCGATGATATTGCACAGAATCCTGTTGCATTCGCTGCTAATGCTGCGACAACGGTTGCTGTTACATTCGTTTCAGCATAATACTTGGGAAGAAACATCTCATAACAGGGAAAGGGGATTGGTCGAGTACCGTCCCCTTTTCTTCTAAGTAGTAACAAACAAAAAACGAAATAATATGTCATTGATAAAAACAAATACAGGTCGAACGATATTCAAGGATGCCGAATCAATGCTTGTAATGCCATATGTGTATAACAGCACGTTGAAGGACTATGTCTTGGGAGACAACATCTACGACCTTTCGGCTATCATAGGCGACTCCATTGTCATAGAGCAGTCTGAAGGCAGCACGACGACCAAGGAGAACGAGTTTGTCGCGTCACCGTTGTTGCAGAACGTCTCAGGCGGAAAATACGGATTTACGGCGCAGATTCTCGACCTTCAGAACGCCGTTTTAAAGGCTTTGTTTAATGCCATGACAGTCATCGGCAAAGAAGGCTTGGTCGCTTTCAACGACGATTATACGCCTTTATATGCGTTGATAAGAATAAGTTTCGCTGACAGCGGCACTCCTGACGTGATATTGCCTAAGGTGCAGTTGAACAGCCGTCTTTTCATTCAGCAGTTACATACGAGGGCGGGTCAAGGTAATATCGCAGGCACTGCTATGGCTTGTGACGTGTGTGTGCAGAACAGTTCGCAGGCGGGGGCGCTGCTGCAGTTTTCGTCGCCGAGCACCTATGTTCTTCGTACGCCTGTGCTGTTTCTCCCGAAAGACCAAACTCCGATGTTCGCTTCATATAACGGAAGTATTGGCTTTTACAAAATAGACTTCACGTCGGGGGCGAAGACACAGTTGTACGTTGACTCGACAAGTGGGACTTGGTCTGCTACACCTGTATAAAAAATCCTTGCGTTATGTAAGAAAAAAGTCGTATCTTTGCGGTTGAAATAAAACTACACGAAAGATGCCAATAATAAAAGCTAAATCAGATGTAAAACAACGCATTAAGCAGCAGGAACGCGAGCTTTTACAGGTCTCCGATGAGGCGCAGAATCGCCTCGCGGAGATTCTTGCCGATGGTTTTACGGTAGAAAAGTGCGCTGGGACTGAATGGGAAATCAGACCTCTGCGAATGGGAACTGAATACCTCATTGTGAACGAGGTTTGCAAACTGAACATCGAAAACGGAGCGAAATACGGTGATGTGTTGCACGAATTAAAAAACTCAATGCCAACGCTTTGGGATGTATTTACGCTTATCTTGTTGAACGACAAGAACAAGATATACCAGAACGGTGACACAAGCCAAGGATTCAGCAAGCTTTTCTATAAGACAAGAAAGACAATCGAATGGTACGCCAACAAGGAGGAGATGTCTTCAATATTGCTGACCACGCTCCGACTTATCGACGTGTCTTTTTTTATAAACGCTCTGGCTATGCTCCAGATATTCAGAGCGAGCGTCACGGAGAAGAAGAGGACGAGGACAAAGACTCAAGGACAGAAGTGATACGCTCCGTGAGCGAAATTGGAGACATGGTGGACTTCCTGAAGGCGAATCCGTTCATGACGATGGAAGACTATTTGTGGAAGTACAGCATACCGATGATAAAGATAATGGGTATGGACAACTCGCGCGTCAACTACTTGTCGGAGAAAGAGGCTCAGAATCGTAGGGGTAGAGTGCTTGATATGAACGGTAAGAGCGTCGAAGACCTCAACAACGACCTTGGAGTGGAAATAAACTTTGACAACGAATAAAAAAAACATAGGAGATATAAAAAATGGCAGACAATGCGGCACAAGCAATAAAAGACTTGCAGAAAAATCTATCAGAACTTGATGTGTCTCTTGACAAGACTATAAAAAATCAAGAGAAGTACACACAAGGCATTGCTCAAATGTTTCAAGAGGCGGCGAAACAAGGTATGGTCAGCGTCGATAACCTCCTTTCTTACATTGGTAAGCAGACGAAGAGTATGTCCAATGCAATGAAAATCAAGTGGCAAATAGACTTGGGTACGGGAAAGAAGGGAGAGTTAGAACAACAGATAGCGAACTTGAAGAATGACATCACGAAGTATGAGAAATCGAAAGACACTCACGCCGTTGAATTATTGAAGCAACAACTTAAAGACCTTGAAGCCGAATACAAGAGTTTAGCCGATGCATCAAAGAAGTCTGCCGCTCAGATGTACGACGACATGCTTAAAATCGTCAATGTCGCAGCAGGGGGTAAAAAAGATAACAAGGGTACCGCTTGGAGTCAAGCGAGAGCAAGATTAGACGACGACAGGCGCAAAACCATTGACAATATAACCAAGGCAGAGGAGAAAATTGTCGAATTACAGGAAAAGTTGGGTAAATACAAAGAAGGTTCGAAGAATTGGGAGAAGACTAATCAAGCGATAGAAAAAGCGAAGAGTTCACTGCAACAATACCAAGATAAACTAAATCGACTCCAAGGTCGAAAAGTAGAGGATGCTTCGGCTAAAGCCATCAAAGACCAAGTTACCAACATGCGTGAGTTGTACAACTTGAACAAGCAATATCAACAAATGTTGGGCAAGAAACGTCAAGGGTTGTTGGTCAATCCACAAGACTTGGATGATACAAAGCGTAGGCTTCGTGAAATTCTCGATGTTATGAAAAAAATCGAGACGGAACATCCGGGTTCAAGAAAAACCGCCGCCGCTCGTCTTGAGACAGAGCGTTTGCGTGATAGATGGAAAGAGGCGAATAGAGAGACAAAGGCGAATAGACTTGAACTTGACAAGATGCTCCCGACTCTCCAACGTCTTGCCTCCGCTTTCGGTATCGCTTTTTCTATTCGAGGTCTTGCACAGTTTGGTAAGAAGCTCATTGAGACTCGTGGAGAGTTTGAAATGCAGCAAGTGGCTCTGCGTTCCATCTTGCAGAACAAACAGTTGGCTGACGAGATTTGGGACAAGACGATGCGTGCGGCATTGCAGTCGCCTTATACCGCTATGCAGTTGACGAAATACACCAAACAGTTAGCTGCTTATCGTATAGAGACGGAGAAGCTGTTTGACACCACGAAACGTCTTGCTGACGTTTCCGCAGGTTTGGGAGTGGATATGCAGCGTCTTATCTTGGCTTATGGTCAGGTCAAGGCTGCCAACTACCTCCGTGCGTCTGAAATCCGTCAGTTTACCGAGGCAGGCGTGAATATCCTTGGCGAGTTGTCACAATACTTCACCGAAGCCAAGGGCGAGATGGTCTCCACCGCTCAGGTGATGGATATGGTACAGAAGAGAATGGTCAGGTTTGAGGATGTCGCTGAGATATTCAAGAGAATGACCGACCAAGGCGGCATCTTCTACAACATGCAGTATGTGCAGTCTCAGACCGTCAAAGGTCAGTTGATGAAGTTGCGTGACGCCTATGACCAAATGTTAAATACGATAGGCAAAGGAAATGAAGGCACTATTAAGAATTTAGTCTCAGCATTGAATGACATTGTGCGTAATTGGCGTACAGTAGCGATAGTGTTGAAATCTATCGGTTGGGGAGTCGCCATCAATTGGGTTGGGAAATATGTTTTGGCTTTGAGAGATTTAAGTAAGGCTTCCAAAGCGACAGCTGCTAATTTGGTGAAATTTAGGTCGGTTTTGTCAAGTTTGTCAGGATTTATAACTTTACCGACAGTAATTGTCGGTATTGCTACGGCTTTATTGAATATGTCTCGTCAAATGAGAGCTGTCAATAAAGAAATAGACGAGCAGAATTATCATCTTTACGAGAGTCAGAAATACTTTGAGGAGTTAAGATACAAGATTCAACTCAATAACAGTTATATCGAAGACGAGACTTCTTCCGAGGAGGAAAACACAAAGGCGAAAGAAGCGAACCGTGCTATAATGCAGAAGTTGATTAACGAATATCCACAACTTGCAGCGCAAATGGAAATTAGTGAGGATGGGTTAATCACGATGAACGATGCGTTGGATGCAAATATCCGCAAACTTAAAGAGCAAAGAGTTCTCATCAATGCAATGAAAACGCAAAGTATGTTCTCTGATACTGACCAAAAGAATCTTTCTGATTGGGAGATGAAGTTGTCGAGCATACGTGTAAAGATGAGCTCTGTGCAAAGCGAGGCTGAACGACTCGTTTCTGCAATGGAGACCAACAATCTGCAAGGCACCAAGTTATATGAGATATATACAAAGATTGCAGAATTGGATATTGCAAACGATGCGTTGGGCGCAGCGAGGTCGTTTGAAGAAATGGCAAAGGCTATCCAAAACATGCCATTTGAGGAGTTTGACAAATTAAATGATGAACTCAAAGATTTCGACGAATACAAACTTCCTTGGTTTGGTGGCAGTCAATTGGAACGTAAAATGGGACTCGGACATGCTTTATTGCCGTGGAGTGGAAGTTTCGAGATGTACGATATGTGGGGAGACGAAAACCGTGCTATATCTGCTTTAGACAATATTCAGTCCGAATTGATGCGTTATTATCGTAACGGCATTCAAGATAATGAGGAATATCTTGAAGAGGTCGGAGATATGACTACAGAAGAGTTCTTGAAATGGCTTGTAAAAAATGCAGGTAGACTAAACAAAGATACGGCGGAAGGCATCAACAAGGCTAACGAAATATTTATCAAGACACTTGCGCCTCAGTCAGATGAGATGAAGTCTTACTTAAACAAGTATTTCAACAATTTGTTGGGTATCGACGAGATGGCTTTTGTTAGAGCTGAGGCAAGATTGGGATGGTTACGTCAGAAGGTGGCTGAACATGAAGCATTGCCACAGTTAGGTATGTTGGAAAATCCTGATAGAATAGCCGAATACGAAGCTATTTTACAAGAAATCAAAGAACTTGAATCATTTCTTAAAAATCGAGGAATTGATTTCTTTGCTACTGCTGAAAATATAGGTGGTACAACTGAACCTGACTTCGAGCTTAATGCCGCCAACCTTCGCAAGCAGGTGAATCTCTTGGAGGAGATGAAGAAGCGCTATGACGAGCTGTCAAAGTCAGCTTATGGCTATGCCAAGAGCGAGGCAAAAGTACGTCAAGCGTTCGAAGATTCTTTTAAAGAAATCTTCAAAGGTACGGGCATCACAATGGATATGATAGACTTCACTTCTATGGAGGGACTATCAGCATCAATTCAAAAGGCATTAGATGCTGCAACCAACATCAAAGATGAAGTCAAGCAAGAAGTGATGAAGAAGATTGATTCTTATGAGGCGAGAATTGAGATAGATGCTCAAGTTAAGATTAGAGAAGATTTTGCAAAAGACATCGAGAAGATGTTTAACAACTACGACCTCACGGTTGACTTGGAGAAATTGAATTTACCTGCGGGAGAATTAGCGGGTATATTCAAATATGACGTCACCACAGTAGATATGTTGAGAAAGGCGGTTAATGACTTTTACGACAAACAAGTCAACCTTGGCGATGACCCTAAAAAATTGACCGAGCAAGTGCAAAAGTTTAGAGACAAGATTGACGATATGGAGCGCAAGGCTCTCGTCAACAGACTCAAGACGTACACCGCTTATTTGGAGAAAGGTCGTGATGAGGCTGTCAAGATACATCTTGACGAGTTGAAGAAGATGGCTGAACTTGACGCTTTATATAATGCAGGATATTATACCGATACTCAATACAACGATATTAAGGGCAAGATAAAGAAAGAGACCGACGAGTCGTTGGCGAAGAAAAAGTGGGAAGACTTCAAGAAGAGCGACTTCTACATTATGATGTTCCAAGACTTGAACAACGTCGCTGACGTGAGTATTGACATAATGATTGAGAAATTGAACGCTCTCAAAGAGGAGGTTAAGAGACTCAACCCGAAACAGGTCAAGGAAATCGTCAAGACTCTCGACAAGTTGGAGAAGACCAAGAGGTCTCGCAGTTTATTTGGCACATTCAAAGAGGATAAAGAACTTAAAAAAACGTGGCAAGCGGGTAATAGAGATGAAATGTTGCCGTATTGGGAACAGCAAGAGATGTTTTGGCAACAGATGCACGATTATGCTGCGAATGATGTAGCTAAATTACAAGAGGCTTATGATATATTGAGTCACGATGGTATTGAAGGGAATGAAAAGGTAGCGAAAAAGCAGTTGGACAACGCTCAAAAGTATCTTGACACCGTCAATGAAAAACTCGAAGAATCCAAAGAAAACATCGAAGAAATCACCGAGGAGCAAAACGAGGGTTACGCAGCTTGGGTTCGTTATCACATGGGCGTAGCGAAAGGCGCTCAAGACTTCAGTAATGCAGCGCAAGCCGCAGGTACTATCGCTACCGAAATGATGGATATGTTCGACAAGGCGGACAATGCGAGCAAGAAACTCGCCCACGACCTTGTCGATATTGCGGTAAATGCAGGCTTATTGGTAGCTGATATTGCGAAAGCAATCTCAAGTAAAGGAACGGATATCGGCGCTATGGTTGACGGTCTTATTAAGACTTGGAACATCATCAAGAGCGGGATAAGTGCAAGTGAAAGAGACCTTAATAGAACGATTGACGATAACAAGTTGAAACTCGAAGAACTTGAAATCACACTCGGAAGAGTCGAAAAGGCGAGAGAGAAGGCGTGGGACACTCAATCGGCAGTTCAGGCTTCCAACGAGATGAATCGTATAATCAAAGAACAGAAAAAGGCGTATCAAGCATTGATTGCTGCCGAAAATGCTAAGAAGAGTACCGATGAAGACCTTGTTCGTCAATATGAGCGAGCGATAGACGAACTCGATGAGGCTCTTGAGGAAGAAAAAGACAAGATGCTCGAACTCTTCGGTGGATTGGGAGAAAATGCTTATCGTGGCGAGGCTCAAAACTTTGTCGATGCTTGGAAGTCCGCTTTCCTTGAGACAGGTGACGGCTTACATGGGTTACAAGACCACTTTGATGAGTTCCTACAGGAGTGGTTTGTGAAACAGGCTACGATGCGTATCGCAGGGCGTATGCTGCAGCCGTTGTTCGAGCAGATTGACCGTGCCGTTGACCAATACAATGCAGGCGGCACGAGTGTGTTGATGTCTGAGTTGAACGCCATCCGTGAGAAGTTCGGTATCATCGCTCCTCAGTTGTCAGACGCTTTAGAGGCTCTTGCAGGTCAGTGGGGATTGGATGGCGAAGGCGGATTGAGCGGTCTTGCTGCAGGTATCCAAGGTATGACAGAGGAACAGGCGAACATCCTTGAGGCTTATTGGAACAGCGTAAGGGGATACACCGCGAGTATTGATATGAACGTGTCGAGGATTGCGGATATGTTGGGTGCGGGTACGAGAGACATCACGAACCCTCAGTTGCAACAATTGCAGTTGATAGCCGCCAACGCACAAGCGACACATCAGTTGTTATTATCAACATCAAAGAGCGGACACCCGATGGGCGGTTATGGTTTTAAGGTGTTTAACGACTAAAACTTAACAATATGGCAAATTTGAACATTTTAGGCGCTTGGATATTGTCGTTCGAGGGTGGTTTCGTCAACCACCCTAACGACACAGGACATGAAACAAACAAAGGTGTTACAATAGCGACTTGGAAAAAGGTCGGCTACGACAAGGACGGAGACGGAGACATTGACGTTGACGACCTCAAACTCATCACAGATGACGATGCAATCAACAGAGTGATGAAACCTCATTATTGGAACCGTTGGAAAGCGGACGACATCAAGAGTCAGTCGCTTGCCAATATCCTTGTGGATTGGGTGTGGTGCAGTGGCGCACACGGCATCAGAATACCTCAGGAGATGTTGGGCGTTAAGGCTGACGGCATAGTCGGAAACAAGACGATATCGGCATTGAACGCAGTTGATGCACAATCGTTTTTCTTGCAGTTGAAGAAGCGCAGGGAGGAGTTTTTGAACGACATTGTGAAGAAAAATCCGAGCCAAAAGGTGTTTCTGAAAGGATGGCTGAGACGGCTGAACGCAATAGGTTTCGGATATTTGGAATACAATAACGGAAAAATTTTGAAATTCAATGAAACTTTTAAGAAAAAGTCGTATCTTTGCAGTGACAATTTCTTCAGAGTTTAACCATTAAAAACACTATAAAAATGACTTGGTGGCAACATTTACTCTTAGACAGCGGTCTCTCGGTGGCGTTCGTTTGGAGCGTTATTCTTGCTATAAGATACCGCAAGCAAAACATGCAGCTCAAAGACATTGAGGTCAAGAAGAGCGAAAGCGAAGCGGGGACGCAGGAAGTGGACTTGCAGAAAGCGAAGATTGAACTCGGTGAGATGTTCATGGAGAAATCCGCCGAGATGTTCAAGCAGATGCAGACATTGCAGGAGCAGACCTACAAAGCCACAATGAAGAACGGCACCGACAATGCCGACATCATCAAGCAACTGAATGCAGTGGTTGAAGAACAGAAGCGTCAGTCAGACGAATTGAAGAGGCAGGGAGATGAGCTGCAACGCTTGAGTGAGGGGCAAGAACACATGGTTTCCTTTCTCAACGGTGAGTACCAGAGCTTCTTAAAAGAAAACGGATTTGCAACAAAAAGCAGATATGCCGCTGCGAAAAAGACTCCATCGAAACTGAGAACAAGAAAAACGAAGACAAATGAAAAGTAGAATGCTATTGCTGTGCGCTGTGATTGCAGCTATGATGTCATCATGCCGCACCGTCAAAGAGATAGAGTATCGTGACGTTTATATCCACGACACCGTGACGCTGAAAGAGGTTGTCCACGACTCAATAGAGAAGATAGTGCAAAAGCACGACAGCATAGACCACTACATCGAGAAGTACATCTATGTGGACAAGAACGGTGTGGTGCATGAAAGGGAAATCGAGCGGCTGACGCAGTACATCAGAGAGAGCGAATCCGAATTTCACCAAAAGGAGAGCGAATATAAAGAGCGGATAGCGGAGTTGGAGAGACAACTGAGCGAGAGCCAAACGGTTGTCGAGGTGAAGAAACCGCTCAATTGGTTCGAGAAGACGATGATAGGTTTGGGGGTGTGTTTCATCATATTGGTTGTCGGCTACTGCATCAAGTTGTTTTACAAATTTAAAACGAAATTATAGCGATGAGTAAAGAGAGATTTCTGACGGTGTTGATTCCAATCAAGGACAGCGACTGTGAATCGGGCACATATACCGTACAAACGCTTCCTGCTGCAAGTGCGAGCAACATCAACAAGATATACAAGATGACCGACGGTACATACCGTCGTTCTTGGTTTAATCCCGCTTCGGGGCAGTCAGGTGCTTATGAGTACGCCACCGTCATAGACCGTGAGTTCCCATATCTTGGCGACCCGTTGGAAATCTACGACTTCACATACGATGCCACAAGAATGGGCACGGCTCCGACCATCTCCGCTCAGGGAGTGATGCGTTTCGCTGACAGCGGAGACACCACCTTGGACGGCTTGTGGTCGCAGGAGTGTCACGTCATATTCAACGGCGAGAACTTCTATCTGAAACAAGTGCCTACATCGGGCAAGAACAACGAGGACGCACGTTACAGGTACGATATGGACTTCGTTGCCGAGCGTGTTGTCTTGGAGCACGTGTATTTTTACGACATTGTATCGCCTTTCATCACCGAGAAGCCTGTGTCGGAGAATGTCACTTTCAGTTTCTATGGCGACATCGTCGAGTTGATAAAGCGCCTCAATGCAAGTCTCATCCGCTGCGGTTTGGCTCGGATGACGAGGAAGTATGTCAAATACCCTCATTACGACGAATGGGTGCCGTATCTCACCTATGAGCAGTGGAATCAAGTGTTCCTTGAGTACCCTGAATTCACCACCACTGCCGATTTGTTTGAGGGTGGTGTTGAAGAGGCGGTTACGTTCGTAAACGAGATAGGTCGCGACACCGATCGTGATTATAATCGCTATCTGCACGCTTACATTTTTCTTTCAGACGACGTAACAGGCGACTACATTGTTTCGGGATATCAGTGCGCGTTGGGTAACGACGCCGAGGGCAATCCCGTCACTTCCGAGGAGAAGTTAATCACTTTCGACAAAAACACCATTCACGAGGCTTTACAGCAGATTCACGACACGTTTGAACTGCAATACTATATAGCGAAGGAAAAGGACGGAAACGGCGTCTTTACGGGCAATACGACGATTTGGGTGGCGGATTGCGAACACGACTTTGCCGATTGGGATGAAAATGATGGAGACTATGTGCGTGACGCGGATGGTTTGCCTACTACCGAGAGCCCTTTTGACTATGGCGTAGAAGATACCTTGCTGTCAAAGGAGAAGACCAATACCACGCAGAAGATTGTGACTCGTATCACGGGTGTGGGAAGTACAGACAACATCCCTTGGTATTACCCTAATCCTAACCCCGACGGGTGGCTCAGACCTCTTTTGAAGACGTTGGGCGAGGTGCAGGATGAAGTCGCGATAGACTATCCTACAGGAGAGGGCACGACGACACAGGAGATGACACGCTACGAGAAGTTCCTGAAGAACAGGATAGGGAACAACTTCCAATATGGAATTATAAGGGATACTAAAAATCAAATAGAATACCAAGAAGCAGGATATTTGACTTCAGGGATAAATCCTTATATAAGCCTCGACGGGATTAAGGCATATTATTTGATTAATCTTAAAACATATGTTTTGTTGACAGAGCAGCCAAGTGATTGGGCGACTAATTATGGCAGTTATTATAAATTGGTAGATGGAGAATATATCGCCTTGACTTCTGCCGAAACATTTGAGGAAGATACATATTATAAGAGGGATGCGCTTTACAACGAACCTAAATTAACGTTTGATTTGTCTTACGCTTCCGCCGGTAATTGCACCAAATTTGTCATCCAACATTTATCGGGTAATTCTGTCGTGGAAACTTATGATTCATCTCAGACTTATCAAAACCCGACTCCATTTCAAGCTTGGTGCCAAAATCACAATGGACGGAGTTATTTAACTTTGACGAGCTTGCCAAGTTACAAGTTGGCTATTGGATTCTACATATCTTCATGGCCTAAGTCAAAGATTGCTCACTATGAGGGATATTTATATCAATCCACAACCATATCTTCTGAGGGCTATTTCGAAAATTATACAGACCCCGATACAGGCATAACACATATTTTTTCCAACAGCTCAGGATATGTCGCAAGTAACTTTTACGAAAAAGAGGGTCTTTATCCATATGCTGTGTTCGCAGTATCCCACACTCAACAGCCCAATTACAGCACAATAATACATTACACGTATTGTTCTGAGGCGGGTTATAGTCTTATAGATAGCAACAGCAACAGCATTGAAGAGGCACGCAAGCAAAAAGTCACTCCTATAATGCGTTATGCAAATAAACAATATAGGGATAAGCGAACAAACGTAATATATTTGTGCAATAAATCCGAGCAACCTAATCCAGCAGGTGGCGGACAAGGAGAGAATCGTGTGTTTGAGGCTAATCCCAACATGCAAGCTGATGAATATATGAATACCTTCGTCAATATGAAACTTGCGCTGTATGATGACACGGATTCTTGGTATCTCAATAATAAAGCCGTGCTGTTATCGGATTATGGCATTGACAGTGTCACGGGCGAAGGCTACACTCCTGACATCTTTGACACGATAGAGTTTGAGAGGGTGAAGTACATCACGCCTCAGCCGAATCTTATGCCTGAGGTGTACATCAAGACTGACGGCGAGCGCAGGTATTACAATGCGCATAACTATCTGCCGTTACAGCAGGGGACGGAAGCAGACCTTGACAAGCCTATCGGCGAGGAGTTGGGAGATGACGGTATGGGCAGGGATGTCATCATCAACCCTATCTACAAGGAGAATGAGACAGACCCGAACAACAAACATTACGACTTCGAAAACGAATATCTGCAGACGCATCCTCACGAGCACATCGAGGACTTTGATGACGTAAAACCTACGATAGAGGGTCAGACAAACAGCGAAGTGATTATCGGCGGCGTTCCAATCCGCATCGACGTTGTGCGTGAGTTCGCCTATGACCTGACGGATAACGACGAGATATGGGAGAACAACGATAGTGACAACGTGGAAGGCGAATACAAACACCCTTATTTCTTCGCCAAACTCGCCCCTCTCGGGTTCAACATCTTCGACCTCGCCTTACAGGACGATATGGTGATTTCTATGACGTCAGGCGACTGCGGTGCTTGTAACTTCAAGATTGGCGTTGACGAGAACACCAAGAAGAATCCCGTTCAGATTTGGCCTTACGACGTTTGGCGAGGTGATAGTAAGACTGACCCGACGAAGAAGTTATACAGTGCGGGCGATTTGCGAAGATACATAAACACCGATGGCTTGTATTACGACAAGGGCAATGATGGTATGGTTCCAATCACGCCTGACGCCGACGCCTTCGAAGGCGGTTGGCTCGAGAGCATATCAATGTACAGACGTTACACATATACAGCGGAATCGGTGCAGAACGGCGAGGTGGGTACGATGAAGAAGGACGGCAACACTCACTTTGAAGGCGATGTCGTGACAAACGGACATTTCATAGACAGCCAACAGGATACTTCCACAAACTCCGTGTGGGTCGCACTGATGAAAGACACCGACACCTATGGCGTGCTGATGCCTTCCGCGAAGCCGAACTATGCCGATGAAGCGTACAACGTGTATATCCGTCCGAAGTCCATAGCAGACGTGCATACGTCAGAGAGCACCGAAGAGCAGGACGAGGAGAATGCCGACAAGTTCGTGTTCATCAACATCAAGTTGCCTCAGGTGTATCTCCGCAGGGCTGAACGCGAGTTGTCAAGAAAACTCGTAGCATATATGAACGACAACAACTACGAGAAGTTCAATTTCTCCATTAAGTTCAGCAGGATTTTCATAGAGGAGAACAGCGAGATTGACGACAACCTGAACGAGAACGCGGTGCTTTATGTGAATTTCAACAATCACACTTACCGTCAGTATGCCAAGCACTACACATATAGGATGTCGCACGATGTCGCATTGCCTGAGATAAATGTAGATATGAATGAGGAACTGAGCGTTTCAAGGTCATTCCGTCAACAGCAGGAAATCGAACTCAGGAGAAACAACAGCAGGGTTGTCGCGCAGATAAACGCATCTGTGCAGCAGGCGCAGAGCGGCATCACTAAGAGAATGATAGACCGAACAGGAGATGTGATGCTCCCAGGCAACATCTATATCCAAAGGTCTTCCACATCCATCGTGCAACTCGGTGGCGGTGAAAGCGGAGGGGGAGGTGGAAGTACCGTCGTGACGGGAGTCCAATGGGGATATTTCTAAAATTATCACAAAAATTTCCGCTTTATGCGGATTTTTTTGTAATTTTGCGAATTGAAAACAATTATACACAAATAAACGACACGATATGGCAGACTTCAAGATAATGCAGGGTTTACAGGCAGGCTACGACGCTCTTCCCGAGAAATACGGCGACACCGTCTATTTATGCACCGACACGGGGCATTCCTATCTCGGCACCAAGTTGCTGTCTCCTCGTGTCGCTCAGATATACGCAAGCGGCAAGAAGGTCTACTACAACGGCTCTGACGTCACTTCAAGCGCCGACTTGGAGAGCATAGTGCAGAATGCGCGGGGTGATTGGTACGGCTCTCAAACCGCTTATGACGAGTTGACGGACGCCAATACCGTACAGGCGGGCATATTGTATCATATAGAGGTGCAGCCCGATTGGTCGGAGACAGACCCGTCGCACTTGGGTTATGTAAAGAATCAACCTAACATATTGGATATGCAGCACGTCGAAGAGACGCATACACTGAAGTTCTTCTACACCAAGCACAATCAGCCCGTGCCTTACACTTCTACGTCGCAGCAAAATGAGGAATAACAAAAAAACGGAATATTAACAAATATAAAATATAAAGACTTATGCCTACATCGACCAATTACTTTGAATTTGTCATAGACCCGTCAACGGGTAATCAGATAGAGGTGAGGGACAAATACGCCCGCGAACAGTTGGTTCACAAGACGGAGAAGACTGTGGAGAACTCTCTCCCTGCGAAACCTACCACTTACGACGCATGGCTCGCCATGGAGCGTTTCCTATACTTCGTGCCCATCGACGGCGAGGAGAATCAATATGAGGCGTGGACTTTGTTCTTCATCGGCGACCCAACCGTTCCTGCCGACTACACCGACACGGACAATTACGAGTGGGTGCAGATTGCGGTGACTGATACCGACCTCACTAACTTCTCGACGAAAGGTCACACACACGAGGTGATACCCGAGACCGAGGTGGAAGACCACGACTATACCCCGCAGGGTACGGTAAGCGGCAGTTTCACGGGCAACGAGGGCACCACCGCGTCAGACGGCTCGCATCAGCACTCATTCACCCCTGCAGGCAGCGTGTCAAGCTCATTTTCAGGTACAGAGGGTACGACAAGCAATGACGGCAGTCATACGCATTCTTTCACTCCTGCGGGTTCGGTGTCGAGTTCATTTTCGGGGAGTGCCGCCAACACGGATTCTGTCAGCGACCATAAGCATTCGTTCACTCCATCGGGCACCATATCGGGTTCTTTCACGGGCAGCGCGGGCAATACGGGCAGTGACGGTGTGCACAATCACACGCTGACAAAGACGGCGAAGAAACTCTCCACCAAGAAACTCAGCGTGGCTCCTGCCACTTCGGTGAACTTTACGGGCTCCACCACCAACGCGCAGCGTGCCACGGGCGCTCTCGAGACCCTGTCAACTTATGACGCTTCCAAGGCTGTCTTCAATGGCATTGATGTCACTGACGGCGTGCTTTCGTTCGTAACTAAGAAGATGACGACGGCTGACACCGTATCGGGTCTCTCGGCCACCATTGACGCGTCAAAGGTGACATATAACGGCAATGGCACCGCAACCAATGAAGATGTGGCAACAGGCGCATTGTCAGACCCTGCGAGCGGAGACCCTACGGTTCTTGCCGACGCATCAGTGGACAATTCCACGGGACACACACATACGTTCACTCCTTCGGGAAGCGTCGCCGCGACCTTTTCGGGCACGAGCGATGAGACGGGCGATGCGGGTGGACATCAACATTCATATACACCTTCGGGTACAGTCACGAGCAGTTTCTCGGGCACAAGCGACGACACGGGCAGTGCGGGCGGTCACACACACACCTTGACTCCTGCGGGCAGCGTGACGAGCAGTTTCTCGGGTACTGAAGGCAACACAGGCAGTGCAGGGAGTCACACTCACGCGTTCACGCCTTCAGGCGGCGTGGCGGCATCGTTCTCGGGTTTGAGGGCGAATCTCAAGCACAAGGTGGACAACAAGAAGGTTCGCACATCTCCCGACAGTGAAGACGAGGGCAGTCACGCCTACGATTGGTACGGCATCCTCTTCGACGAGGACGAGGATGACCCGCAGAAGACCCGTGTGGGTAATATGGACATGCACCGCATGCTGCCTATACAGACGAAGCTGCGCAGATGTATCTTAAATGATGATGGTACAGTGAACTACTATCTTGATGACAGAGACTCCACCAAGAAGGCGGGCAGTCAGGAAGGATGGGTTACATCTGATGTTACGTTCTTAACCAAGACTGAGACTGACGATGTCAGAGACAACACAGAATACCTTAAATCCGTCAAAGGTCACAGCATTGTTTGGAATCAGTTAGTGAAGAATGGTAATTTTGTAAGTTCAGATTATTGGAGTGGTGGAACTGCGGTTGATAATGTATATACTTGTACAAAAGAAGCTACAGGAACTGCAACAACACACATAGCAGAACAAGGCTTATCCCCGTATGTAAATAATCATAAGTATATATTTTTAGCAACTGTTAAATCTAATAATGAGTACACTAAAATATCATTACTACCAACTGGTACTTCTTCAGATGGTGCCTCAGTATATACATTATATTCTGAGTGGACAAATTTACACTATTTTTGGACACAAACTGGTATTCATAACAATCTACATATAAGGGGATATAACCAAGGTTATCCTAATAATGACATTTCATTTTCTATTAAAAATGTTATGTGTTTTGACCTCACTCTAATGTTCGGTGAAGGCAATGAACCCACAACAGCAGCACAGTTTGATGCTTGGCTTGCTCAGAACGTAGGATTGAAAGACTACTATGACTATGATGCAGGCTCCATCTTGAACAACAAGATGGCTGGTATTAAGACTACTTCGAACGGTCAGACAAACACTTATCCATACGATGTCACCAAGATTTACGGTCAACTCAATGGCGAAGGTGACTTGACACAGGTCTATCCTAACGGAATGTTAAGTGCAGGTAGTATTAAGGATGTACTGACTAAAGACAGTGCTGTGGTGAATGTTGGTAGAGCTGATTTAGGTACGTTTGATTGGCATAAAAATGGGACAAGTACTACAGGAGGATGTTATTATACACTAACAAACCCTGCCATGAATAACACTGCAACTAATAAAAATGTTATCATAGATAGAAAATATATAGCGGATACGAATGCTTTTAGTATGGGAACACCTTCTAATAATTATACATGCTTGGCTGGAAATGGTAAAATTTTTATTGATGATGTAGACATTTCTGATGCTGATGAACTAAAAACAAGTCTTTCTGGTAGGTATGCTAATTTTATGGTTACACCCCTCACTTACACCAACCTCGTGTATAGGGACAACGGCATCGACATCCCATTGAACCAACTATTGCCTAACGGCATCAACGTAGGCAAGGGCGGCACTATAGAGATTGTCGCTCCGCAGGTAGGCGGTCAGGACATCATGATGGCTGCTCCTACCTTGACGATAGAGAAGTATCTGTTACAGGCGGGCGCTACCCTTGACGGTTCAGACGGTCAGGTGATGGTTGAGATACCTGAACATTGGAGAAAGGTATATACCTACCTTGACGGAGCCAAGACGATGGTGAAGGCTATGATTAGCCCTTATCCGCAAGAGACTACAGGGTGGATACATGTCAGGAAAGGCTACATATCCGCTTACGAGGCTAACATCGACGCAAACAACAAGTTATGCTCCACTTCAGACATCAAAGACTTGGTTCTTTCTGTCGTCAATGGAAAGGTAAACGCCACCTGTGACGTGTCTGTCATCGGCGAGACGGGTGCTCCCGCCGATTGGGCTGCTTACATCGCAGGCACACACAGCCTGTTCCCGACAACATCTGTCACTATGGAGACGCTGAGGACTGACGCGAGGGCAAGACACTCTATTGACGGTGACCCTGACACAAGATGGAATATGTTGGTCTACGAACAGTGTCTCGCCTTATATTGGCTCTATGTCATAGAGTACGCCAACCTCAACTCACAGGCGACTGTCAATGTCGCTCTCGACTACGATGGCTTCCATCAGGGAGGCTTGGGCAACGGCGTGACAACAGTAGATTCTACGGCGTGGGGTAATTTCAATTCGTCTAACCCGTTTGTCCCTTGCGGCATCACAAACTGCTTGGGCAACCATAGCGGCGAGGTGATTCTCGCGCTTCCGTCGGCTTTCGGAACAAACATCAAGGTATCTGTCAACAGTTATCGCGGCGTGGAGATGCCGTTCGGTCATATATGGAAGTTTGCCGACGGCATCAAGTATCTCGGCGACGGCACACAGCAGGCTGTCTTACGCTGCGGCACCCCTGCCAATTACTCGTCTGACTCAAATTCAAATAACTACACTTCGATAGGCAATAATGTCGGTAGCAATGGTTATAAGAAGAAGATAATGATTGGCGATGACGGCGACATCAACTGCAAGGCTGTAGGAGGAGGTGCTTTGAAAGCCTACTGTGATTATAACTATCAGGCGCACGAAAACGGGACTTACTATTGTTCTCTGCTCGGTGGTCACGCGTACGGGGCGCTTGCGGGTCTCGCTTGCGTCGGCTCGCTCTTTGGTCTTGCGTACGCGTCCACGTCCGTCGGCTCTCGGCTTTGCTTTTTTGAAAAATAACAAGTGATGGCAGAGGGAATATCTCATCCCTCTGCCATAATACATTGATGAATAAAAAAACACTTATATCATGAAAACGCAATCAGACAACAGACCACAGCCGATTGAAAACATCGGAAAAGGCAACTACTACGTCAATATGGACGTGCATGAGATTACCGAAGAAGGCAGGACTTACTACGAGTACGACTGCGTGCGTATTGCGGGCTATCCCACCTATGGCGCTACCGTAGAGGCTTTGATACGTGAGAAATACTCTCAGTCCGACGAGTTTGCAATACAGCGTCAAAGGGATACCAATCCCGAGAGGTTCGCAGAGTACAACGACTTCTGCGAGGCTTGCAAAGATAAGGCGCGTCCTGTGTTTTATCCCAACGAATAACACAAGAAGGAGAGGAGTGAAATATGGCAAGGATATATCAGGTTAAAGACCCTTCCAACAATGCCTTGAACGACATACCGTTGGAGGATAACGCAGTTCTGCTGAGCGGCTATTGCAGTGATGTTGGAACTATTTCAAACGGAAAACTGTTTGCTTATGATGGCTTTACTTTACAGGCATTATATACAAGCAATGGGTTTACGTCAGAACTTATGCCCATAGGTGCGCATATTTATGCTTATATGGGTTTTTCTTATTTGACAGATACGGATGTAAATAGTCTCAAGGCATATGATTCTTATTATGAAGTCCCGCTTTCAGACAATGGCGTTGTCATTGGCAGCCAAACTTTTACACGTGATTTCGGCAACTATGACGCCGTTTGGCTTGAGGTGAATTTGGACAGCTCTCATACACATTGGTATCCTGTAGGGATTACAGGTTCTACAGGATTGCAGCCAAAGGGGTTATACATCTATCTTGGCGGTTACACAGGTGATGTAGAGAGTCAAAACCAATCTGACATTGACAAGTTTATGCTTGAGACAAAGAATGAGTTATATTACTATGACTCTACTTTAGGGATGATTCCGTTTAACCTTTGGGAATTAGACCAACAGGTAGGATGGATTGAAGCGCAACTTGCGGCTATTTAAAGGAGGTGTATATGTCAGTTTATAGTGAAATAGTTCGTCTTACGAATTTGAGAAACAGAATAAGGAACAAGTTGATTAACTTGGGTTTGATGTCCGCTTCGCAGAGGGCGAGCGACAACGACCTCTTTGACTGTACAGAAGCGATAGAGGACATAGGAGGAACGCAGTCGATAACGACGACTCAACAGTACGATGTGGCGGGTAAGCAGTATGCTCAAGTGTCAGACCCCAATTTGATTTCTCAGAACATTGCCAATGGTGTTACAATTCTTGGCGTCATGGGCACTCATTCAGGTTCCACGCCACCAACGCCGACGCAGACCAAGTCAATGTATTTGGGCGGCACCACGGCACCCGATGTGATATATCCCGACTCAGGGTATATGCTCAGCGCGGTATATCCCGCCATGTCTGTCAATCCGACCTTAATTCCCGAGAACATCAAGAGTGGCGTCACGATACAGGGTGTCACGGGAACGTATGGTACCACGATTGACTATGCTGTAAGTGTGGTGCAAGTAATGAGCAATAGAGAAATGCATGCTTTTTTGACGTGCAATGATATATCACAATTGATTTTTTTGGATATCAATTGGGTGAGCGGTACGGTTTATACAAGTGGAAAGGTTATAAATGTGCGTTATAATCATTATGATTCCATTTATTATGGTACGGGCGCAATATATCTTGACGGCAGTTCTTCAAAAATAGAACGCGAAACAATTAGTTGGGTGTTATCGTCAAACGGTTTGCTAACGGTAACACTGCCTGTTTCAAGTACGTGCACGTTCGCGGGCACCGATTCATATTATTGTGTTTATGGATATACTGTTTAAAACAACATAACTTATGGGAAAATCATCACAATACACACATTACATGAAACGTATAGACGTAAACGATGCGTCTACATATGACATTGAGAGTCATTTCACTGGTCTGCGTTATATGAAAGCCGAAGGTATGAATGACATCGGCAAGACGAAGAACATCTACACCGAGGCTTACGCAGACAGCGACAGGCTCCGTGTCCATATACCGTCAGCGTCCATCAATGGCTATACCAACGAGGCGACGAAGATTACAATGCATTTCCTTATCATAGGCGATGCGTCTTTGCGTCAAACAACATTGAAGAACTTCATTGATTATCTGCGGTTGGGCATTCACCGTTATTGGGATGATGCCCGCAATTTGGAGTTCGACTTCATTGTGACCGACGAGATAAAGGTCAGTGACGAGCGGTGGCACGGCAACTGCCCGTATATCGAGATAACCGTTCCTATGCAGAACTTGAACGGCAAGACAAAGGTTCATACGTCTTAACCATTTTCACTATATATAAAAGACGGGAGTTTTCATTTGCTCCCGTCTTCCCTTTGCTTTCTCAATATTGTAGCGAGTTGTTCTATTTCGCATTTGAGGAAGCCAACACTTTGGTTGTTTAAAGTTTTCTGCTCAATATTATGTTTCTTGCAAAGCTCAAGAAACTTGTTTCTGTTTTTAATTCCCGTGATACGCATTGCCTTGTCATAGTTGACAAGGGAGTCTTTGTTGTAGTATCCCTTGCTTTCGGCGTTGAATTTGCTTACGAGACCCATTGCGTATGTTTCGGAGCATTCGTCGTTGTCGATGCGGTGTATGCCGCCGGCGAGGATGCGTCTGAGTTCCGTTAATATCGGTGAGAGTTTTGTAGCCATCTTTTCTTGAATCTTCTTACTTTGATGTAATGCCTGATGGCGAGAGTTGTTGTGGTGCAGAGACCCGCCGCTATGAT
>Ga0310696_10001154_pt1 | contig 38845 bp, 36 predicted proteins | sample AusTroGonzalo_MG_4_FD_203885 | JGI IMG/M metagenome (GOLD analysis project Ga0310696, IMG submission 203885) | Bovine rumen microbial communities from tropical cattle in Woodstock, Queensland, Australia - Gonzalo_02 (v2) (version 2) | ecosystem: Host-associated > Mammals > Digestive system >... | reverse complement strand
TTTATCCAAGATTTTTTAAAAGCACATAAGCCTTTGAAAAAGAAATAGTTCAAGCTTGTTTTAGGTCTCTTTTTGACACATATAACATTTTCAAAGCAATTTCAGGTCTCTTTTTGACACATACGCCCGAGTTTGTTATTTTGTGGTAGTATCATTATCTCTAACTTAAATCCATAATTATAAGTTACAAAGATAACTTCTTATTATAAGATATTATTAAATTTTGGAATATATTTTTATCAACAGCAGGAAAAGTTTATCAAATTGCATCTGTATTTTCTCCGTACCAAGTCCGTACCAAGTCCGTACCAACTCCGTATCAAGTTGCTCCCTTCTTGCTCCAAAAAAGAATGGACAAAAATACAACAAACAAAGATGCCAACCCGCGTCAGCAGCTTTCATATATATTTCTTTTCTAGGTAGGGCAAATTCACTTAAACCGTTTCTTTCCCATCTTTTTCGAATAGTTTAAAATCGTCAAAATCACCCTTTAAAATGCGTTTCGCTTTTTGCAGACTGGTTGGTGCTTTGGGGAAAGATTTTCCGACAATTCTTGCATGAAAAATCAAATCGTATTTGCCATAATTTTCCTTGAAATATTTCTTTGTTTTAATAAGTTGGGTTGCTGCGGTGTCGTATGCCTTTCCTTTAAACTCGACCAAATATAAACGATTGTCATCCAACAAGAGTCCCCCATCACATTTGCTCTGATTGCTGTTTGCTATCAATCCTCCGTCAATCTTTAAACAGATTCCGACATGATTGTTAGGATTTTCGGCAGTCCATTTCCGGTTGTGTTCTCCTCTTAACACAAAAGACTTGCGTGCATCGTTGCTCAATTCTGCATTAGCCGAAAATGTGGGAGCCGTAATTTTTCCGTTGTTGCTTTGAACATTCATAATTAGTCGTCATTTACTGGCAACAAGTCCAGCAGTTCGTCAAAATCAGAATTGATATTATCGGAGCAACTATCAATCGCATCTGCATTAATCAATTTGGACTCTTCATCTTTTATGCTAAATATTTTGCCATCCTCGAGTTTGTATGCAGAAACATCGGCAAAGGCAACCCTCTTTTCTTTACTATAATTACCTATTTCTTTCCCTGTTTTTTCAAATACCTCTTCTGCTAAAATAGAATTGTTGAGCGAACTTAAAATATATGGTGAATGAGTGGAAATTATAAGTTTGTTTTCTTTTACGGCATTGTTGTGTTCTAACAAATTATGTAATGCTTTTTGTTGAGATGTCGGAAACAAATTCTGCTCTGGTTCTTCAACTATATTGAGAATCCGCTTGATATTGAATTGTGCCGCCAAATTCGACAATAAAATTCTTTTCTGTTCTTCTGTATAGTCTTTATTATTCAATATTTTAGCTGACTCATTCTTGAAATACTCCCGATAATCTTCGCGCATTTCCTCTCCGGATTTTAGCAATCCCGAAACATAGTTTGCCACAACAAACAATGGTATAAATGATTGGAAGCCACTGGCTGTATCCGAAAGAGGCAACTTATAGCCATTTCCTTTCACATACAATATGTCGTTCTGCCCGTTATATTCAATATCTACGTTGGCAATAGGCAAATGGAATAGTTCTTTTTCTTTTATGTTTACTTTAGCTTCCTGGTAAATTTCCTTGAATTCTTGAAGAGAACGAGACCAAAGTTGAATGTACGCTCCCCCATTCACATTTTTTACAGAAGACACGAAATTCCTTTCTGCAGGGAAATAGGTAATTTTGGGAAGTGTATAGTTGTTGTCAGAAATCTCTTGTATTTCAGGATTTTGTCCCGCCCTATAGGTTATGTTATAGGCTTCTCCTTCATACTGAATTTCAGTCTTTTCGTGTACATAATCATTAATACGATGATACTCCAAAAGATGTTTAAATGTGCCTTCGTTTTGACGGAATTCAAGACTTAGTCCGCCAGTGCGAAATAAATCCTTTTCCATCCACAGGAATATTGAAATAAGTTTTGCAACGGTGCTTTTTCCTGACCCTTGGTCTCCGATAAAAACAGTCACTTTATTGATATCTATCCATCCGTCATTTTCAACGAACCCTTCGCGGATTGGGCCGAAATTCTTTATTTTAATTCTGCTCATAACCGAGTATGTTTTGTTCCGCAAAAATAAACTTTTTCAATACAATAAATTATGATTTGTCGTTTTTTGTGATGTCTGAATGCCAATTTTCAACAAAAAAGCGTAACTATTCGGTTACGCTTTTTTATCGTTTTGATTTTCAGTCTGTTATTTTACCTCCTCAAAGTCAACATCCGTTACTTCGTCGTTGTTGTTGCTTGATGAGCTGCCCGATGACTGCTGCTGCTGTCCGCCCATGTTCGGGTTAGCCTGCTGCTGACCTGCACCGGCACCAGCGTTCTTGTACATGTCTTCGGATGCAGCGTGGAAAGCGTTGTTGAGGGCTTCCATTGCCTTGTCGATTGCAGCGACATCCTGGTTCTTGTGAGCTTCCTTCAGGTTGTTCAAAGCGCTTTCGATAGGAGCCTTCTTGTCGGCTGGAATCTTGTCGCCCAATTCCTTGAGTTGCTTTTCGGTCTGGAATATCATCGAGTCGGCCTGGTTGATCTTGTCGATTCTTTCCTTTGCAGCCTTGTCGGCGTTTGCATTGGCTTCGGCTTCGGCCTTCATACGCTTGATTTCGTCGTCCGAAAGTCCCGATGATGCTTCGATACGGATGCTCTGTTCCTTGCCTGTGCCCTTATCCTTTGCCGAAACCTTCAAGATACCGTTTGCATCGATGTCGAAGGTAACTTCGATCTGCGGAACGCCACGCGGTGCTGCTGGAATGCCGTCGAGGTGGAAACGACCGATGGTCTTGTTGTCGCTTGCCATCGAACGTTCGCCCTGCAATACGTGGATTTCAACAGATGGCTGGTTGTCGGCAGCTGTTGAGAATACTTCCTGCTTCTTGCAAGGTATTGTGGTGTTCGATTCGATGAGCTTTGTCATTACGCCGCCCAAAGTCTCGATACCGAGTGACAACGGGGTAACATCAAGAAGTAATACATCGGTAACGTCGCCTGTGAGGACACCGCCCTGGATTGCAGCACCAACAGCCACAACTTCGTCGGGGTTAACGCCCTTCGACGGGGTCTTGCCGAAGAACTGCTTTACCTTTTCCTGAACTGCCGGGATACGGGTTGAACCGCCGACCAACAGAACTTCGTCGATATCCGATGCCGAGAATCCTGAATCCTTCAATGCCTGCTGGCATGGAGCGATGGTTGCGTTGATAAGACGGTCGGCCAACTGCTCGAACTGCGAACGGGTCAAGGTCTTTACCAAGTGCTTTGGAACACCGTCAACCGGCATGATGTACGGCAGGTTGATTTCTGATGATGTCGATGACGACAATTCGATCTTTGCCTTTTCTGCAGCCTCTTTCAGACGCTGGAGTGCGATAGAGTCCTTGCGGAGGTCAACGCCATTTTCCTTCTGGAATTCGTCAGCAAGCCATTCGATGATAACGTGGTCGAAATCATCACCGCCGAGGTGGGTATCGCCGTTGGTCGATTTAACTTCGAAAACACCGTCGCCAAGTTCAAGGATTGAAATATCGAATGTACCGCCACCGAGGTCGAATACTGCAACCTTCATATCCTTGTTCTTCTTGTCAAGACCGTATGCCAAAGCTGCTGCGGTAGGCTCGTTGATGATACGCTTTACCTTCAAGCCTGCGATTTCGCCAGCTTCCTTGGTTGCCTGACGCTGCGAGTCGCTGAAGTATGCAGGTACAGTGATAACTGCTTCGGTTACATCTTCGCCAAGGTATTCTTCGGCGGTCTTCTTCATCTTCTGGAGGATGATTGCCGAAATTTCCTGCGGAGTGTAGTTGCGGTCGCCAATCTTAACACGCGGAGTGTTGTTGTCGCCACGTACAACTTCGTAAGGTACACGTTCGATTTCCTTTGTTACGTTGTCGTATCTTTCGCCCATGAAACGCTTGATTGAGAAAACAGTGTTCAACGGGTTTGTGATTGCCTGACGCTTAGCAGGATCGCCGACCTTACGCTCGCCGTCCTTCAAGAAACCTACTATTGAAGGGGTGGTCCTATGACCTTCGCTGTTGGTGATAACAACAGGTTCGCCGCCTTCCATAACTGCCACACATGAATTGGTGGTACCTAAGTCTATTCCTATAATCTTACTCATAATTTTATGTTTTTTTTTGTTTTACAATTTTGAAAAATTCACGACCGAAATATGGCAATCTGTGTGCCAGCGGAATGGAAAATTGTTGAGAAAAGCGGCCACTTTTATTTGTAATGCATTGAATATTAGTATTTTGTGTAAAATGTGGGATTTTTTATGGCAAAAATCTTCATGTCATACCAAAAGTTTCGGTGTGTTGTTTTGTCACAAAAAAGTTTGAAATTTGGGATTTTGGTGGCAGATAGGGTGACAAAATGGCAGAGGGGGCTTCGCCAGTTTCAATGCCTGCGGCGTTTCATGTGCTGCGCACGTTTCTATGGCTTCGCCGTTTCTTAGTTTGGGATCAAAGGCTAACAGGCTTGAAGTCATTTGGGGCTTTTAGCCTTCTCTTCTTTTAGCCCCTCTGAGTTTAACTTCGTTGAGGGCTACTTGTGCTGAGCGAAGTCGAAGTACGCCGTTCAATGGCTTCGCCGTTTCAATGCGTTTGAAGCCATGGCGCGATGCTACTGCTACAGATTATCAATTTTCATTTCAAAATTTTATAACAATCATTATAATAATAAAAATTATAATTATCTTTGCAACATAATAATTATAGGTCATGAAAGTAAATAATCCGTTCATAATAACAAGCAAATATGTCTCGGATGAATATTTCTGCGACAGAGAAAAGGAAACTGCAGAACTTGTAGGAAACATACGAAATTGGCGCAATACAGTCTTGGTTTCGCAGCGAAGAATGGGCAAGTCTGGACTTATCGGTCATGTGTTCTCAAGGCCAGAAATATCGAAGGAATACGAAACTTTTTTCATTGACATCTACGATACTACAAGCCTTGATGACTTCGTGTTGCGTCTGGGAAAGGAGATATGCGAAAGGCTTCAGTCTCGCGGAGAAAAATTAGTGGAAAAGTTTCTTATGACAGTGACATCTATAGTCGCATCGTTCAGTGCAGATCCAATAAGCGGTATGCCATCGATAGATTTGAAGCCAAGTACAGCAAGTTCGGCAGGAAAATCATTGGAACAGATATTCAAATTTTTGGAAGGCAATTCAAGGCCATGCATAGTTGCAATCGATGAGTTCCAGCAGATAGCTGACTACCGTGATGGCAAGAAAATAATTGCCACCTTGCGCAAGCTTGTGCAAAACTGCCAGAATACCTGCTTCATATTTGCGGGAAGCAACCGAAGAATGATGGGACACCTTTTCAATACGCCTTCCGAACCATTTTTTATGAGTTGTACACCGCTTTATCTGGATGCTATTGCTCTTGATAAATACACGGACTTCGTAAGCAAACACTTTGAGGACAATGGGAAAAAAATCGAAAAAAAATGTATCGAAACAGTTTACTCCCTGTTTGATGGACATACTTGGTATATGCAATATGTATTCAATAGAATTTTTGAAATAACAGATGCAGGACAAAGTGCCAATCTTCAGTCGATAGAAACAGCATTAAGCAATATTCTTGATATCTTCGGACATGTTTTCCAAGAAATGCTACTTAGAGTTTCCGAAAAACAGAAGGCTTTGTTGATTGCCGTCGCCAAGGAAAACAAAGTGAAAAATATTACAGGTTCGCAATTTATTTCGACATACAATCTGAAGACGGCAAGTGCAATTCAAGGTGCGCTTAGACCGTTGATTGAAAATGAAACGATTACGAAAGAAGTTGATTGCTATCGGATTACTAATAGATTTTTCTCAATATGGATAGCGAAAAGATATTGATTTTATAATAAACATTATAATAATAAAAATTATAATTATCCATTACCAACTGTCCTTGAATACATTTCAGATGCTTAAATACTAACTAGCTTAAAGCCATTTGGAGACTTTTAGTCTTCTCTTCTTTTAGCCGTTCAATGCCCGCTGCGTTTCTTTGTTTGGGCTTGAAGGCTCAAAGGCAAAAAGGCTTGAAGCTATTTGGGGACTTTTAGTCTTCTCTTCTTTTAGCCGTTCAATGCCAGCTGCGTTTCTTTGTTTGGGCTTGAAGGCTCAAAGGCAAAAAGGCTTGAAGCTATTTGGGGACTTTTAGTCTTCTCTTCTTTTAGCCGTTCAATGCCCGCTGCGTTTCTTTGTTTGGGCTTGAAGGCTCAAAGGCAAAAAGGCTTGAAGCCATTTGTGGGCTTTTAGCCTTCTCTTCTTTTAGCCTTTTAGCCCCTTCTACCTAGCAGCATTATCCCCGTAAACAGACTGAAGAATATTACCCCATTGATAATGCAGAACATATCCTCGACGCAGAAGAAGCAGAGACAGATAACGCACCACCAAATCATTGTTGCGTTTCGCGATTTGATTGCCGTGCGGAACATTGCAAAGAACAGCAGGAGCAATGAGGCTATTCCCAGAATTCCGAACGAGGCAAACGAACGCAGGAACTGGTTGTGCGATGCGCAAGTACCCTCATAGTTTTCACCGATGCGAAGTTTCATCTTTTTTTGAAACTCAACATAGACATCACCCTGCCCAGTGCCAATGAGCCAGTTTTCGGAAATGACATCCAATGCAGAAGACATGCATTTGATACGTATGGTTGTAGATTCGGTGCGTGTGTATGGGGTTTGCTCGTTATCGTGCTGCGCCTTTACGCTTGCAATCATGGAGTCGATCCTATATTTTACCATAGGTATGGACATGATAACAGGAACAAGAGCAATAATGCTTGCTGTAACTGCTATCGACAGCCATTTGGGAATGCGTTTCGACATCAACATCCTGATTATTAAGTACACTGCATATACAGAAAGGATTAAAATCGTGATTTTTGATGAAAGCAGGCAGATGAATCCAATGTTTGCAACAATCAGAATGATCTCACCGACAATAAGCAGTTTGCGATGCGCCCAGTCTTCGCGCATAATGCTTTCGGTAAGCAAAATTATGGCAAACATTACATAATATGAGTGATGGTGCGGAGACCTTAGCAAATTTGTGTAGAAAAACACGTCCACATTGTTTGTTTCGGCATAGTTGCCATACGCCTTTACGATGCTGAATATCATTATGGCAAAAATTCCTGCAATGAGCGATATTTTTATAAAGGACAGTTTCTTTTCTATGCCATTTTGCCTGAAAGCAGTGGAAATGAACGGAAATGCAAGCAGCGACATGGCTGTTTCCGTATTGTGAAGCGCAGTATCAAGGTCGTCTGAATACGTAAGACCTACTATGTAGAGTGCAAAAGGTATTATCATCGCCCAAAAGCCAAGAGTTCGCGCAGATTCTCGCAAGGCACGATAGTTTCGCGGCCTGCACAAAAACATTAGGCAAATGGCTGCTATTATCGGAGGCGTATATTCTATATGTACCGGAATAAGAAAGGCAACTGCACACAGTAGCACAATTTCAAGCAGATCAAGATAATATGTAGACTTCCCCGTTGTCATTACAATTCACAAAGGTATAAAATTCAAGCAGATAATATGCAAATTATTAAAAAAAAACGGAAAACCGAAGTTTCCCGTTGAACCTTTTATCAAAAAGCATCAATATTGATGCTGATTTATGTACCTGTTGAGTTCATTGACCGAAGAAGTAAACGTGAACACGTCGTTAACCTTGAAGTAGTTTCTGCGGTCGTAGCAGTGATCGTATGCGTACTTTGCAAATGTAAGCCTGTCGCTGTCGAAAGTAAACAGACGGCAGATTTCCCTTACCTGTTCTGCACTTATACAGGTTGCTGCACAAGCCTGCTTTGCTATCGTCATTTTTGTGCTTGCATACGGAGTTCCGTTTATCATTTGCAGCAAATCGTTAAAATCATGATCCATCATGATGTAGCGGCAGTTTGGATTGTCACTTTGGAAATATCCGCCATTGTTGTAACCGCCGTAGGGCTGCTGGTAGCTTGCCATCTGGTTTGTTATGAACCTATTGAGCTGGTCAACCGACGACGAATACGTAAATGCCTGCCCTACAATATAATATCTATAACGGTCGTAACAATATTCAAAGGCATATTCAGCAAATTCAAGTTTGCTCGACTCGTATGAGAATTCCCTGCACAAGTCTCTGACCTGGTCGGACGTCATGCAATTGAACCTGCAAGCCTGCTTTGCCACCGTCATGCGCGAACTGTCGAAATAGCGCGCCCTTACTTGCGACTTTAGCGAATTGAAGTCGCTCTGATGCATAGGAGTACTGCAACGCGGATTGTCGCTAGGGCCATAGCCAGAGTTCCAATGTCCACCGTTTCCGTAACCGTTGTTGCCGTAACCATTGTTACCATAGCCATTATTTCCATGTCCATTGTTACCGTGACCGTTGTTGCCATGACCATTATTGCCATGACCATTGTTACCATAGCCATTGTTGCCGTGACCGTTGTTACCATGACCATTATTATTGCCATAGCCATTATTACCGTGTCCACCGTTGCCATGACCATACTTGTCATCCTTGGTTTCGGTAGAACCGTTGTTGTCCTTTACTACGGTTGAACCGTCATTGGCCTGACTGCCAGACGAAGAATGATGGCGCGAGGTTGTGCTTACAGTCTTCATTGTGTACACGTTTTCACGACCCTTTACAAGCTGTATCTTTATTTCCTTGTCATCGCTGCTTACCGAATAAGTCCTGCTAAGTGTAGGAACTCCACTGCGCTGGAACTCAACCCTTATGCTAATATTTTTGCCGCTGATGTTTTCTGCCTTGACATTGGTGGCCGCCGTACTATTCTGCTTTACGTTGTTGACATACAAAGTAAACAAATCGCCATTATCAGTATAGAATACCAAATCGTTGTTTTGTGCGATGCCGACAATGGCAGCAAGGCAAAAGATTGCAATGAAAATAATTCGTTTCATAAATCAAATATTAAATAACCTCGCAAAGGTAGTCTAAAATATTCAAACACCAATCACTAATCCAATATCATTTTTGATTATATTTGCCAAACATTTTTTTTGACATGCACAAATGGATTCAAACGAAAACAAACCAGTAATAGCAGTCGATTTCGACGGAACAATAGTAACCCACCGCTATCCACAGATAGGAACTGTACTTGAAGGAGCATTCGAGACCCTCAAAGACCTTAAGCGCAACGGCTTTACACTAATCCTGTGGACTGTCCGCGACGGCGAACTGCTCGACGAAGCCGTGGAGTTCTGCAAGCAGCACGGAGTTACATTCTATGCGGTAAACAACGAGCATCCCGACGAGGTTTTCAATCCCAAGTACATGAGCCGCAAGATTGTTGCCGACATCTACATCGACGACCGCAATGTGGGCGGATTTATCGGCTGGAACAAAATCCGCGAGCTACTCATTCCTCAGACATTAAACAAGAAGGAAGAACCCGACGAAGATGAATACGAGGACGATTACATACCAGAAGAGGAACAGCCAGCAAAACGCAAGTGGTGGCAGAGAAAATAACACTCTGCGCAAAATAGAAAGTTTTTTTTTACTTCATGCTTTGATATTTGATTTTTATATATAAATTTGCAGTATATTAATCAACATCAAATATCACAAAATTATGAATAGGATAATATTAATAATGATTGCTACTGCAATTATTGCAGGATGTACTGAATATAAAATGAAACATTGCAAATGCGACGATATGTCAGCACAGGAAGCAGTGACAGGACTTATTGTTGGAACAGCCATACAAAATAATGAAAACGACTCTTTGGTTAGTGCCTGGGAAACAGGAAGCGGAGTTATTACATCGAATGACAACAATATATTCGGGATAGTAAATAATGACGGTTCCCCTATTGATTTTTCAAAATATTCGGTACTGTTTCATCGTACATTTAGTGGTGGGTGTCGTGTTATATTTTTAAGGGACGTCGAAAAAGATAGCAATGCGAAAAAATATGTTTACACAGTTAACAACTTGAGATGTGGATATTGCGAAGAATGTTTTATTAATATAAATCTTGTTATAATTCCAAAGATAGAGAACGGCTATTATGTTGAAATTATAGAAAAGAACTCACAGTGGATTCATCATAAAATCAAAGAAGAGTCTCTTATGGGGACTTATATATTTAAGGAAGATACTGACGGAAGCTGGAAACTCGAAAGCGAAACTAAACATTAACAGACACTCAACAAGAAGGAAGAACTCGAAGAAGAGCCTAAACGCAAGTGGTAATAAAGATTCACAATAGTTCAATGAAAAGACTTGTAACATTTATATTAGCATTGCTAATTTCCGTGGCATTTATTTCGTGTACACACGATGTCGGAACAGATGTTCCCAGACCCATACGAAAATTAATCTCGGAGCAAAAGGGCAACTGCCTTACATCTGTTCAGAAATACCATTACCAAGGCAAAGAGGTGTATTTGTTCGAGTCGTCATCGTGCGCAGATTACCCTGCTACAGTGTATGACGTAAAAGGTAATGTTATCTGTATGCCATCGGGAGGATTGTCGGGTGCAGGCGACGGAAATTGCCCCTACTTCTACGAAGAGGCGACAAACAAGGAAGATGTATGGAAAAAGTAGCAATAAGAATTACCAGCACCACGTCATTTCGGAAGCTAGTCGTAACACGCGATACGGAACGAAGAGCGTTGTGAAGACTGCTATCCGAAACGCTGCTTGCAGCCTCGCGAAGCCTGCGAGCAATCTCCTATAGCATTATTATTCAAGGAGATTGGCTTTGCCGAGCTAAAGGTACCGCATAAACGAACTCACAAGGCTCGTACCTGCGCCTGTTCGTTCAGTCTTGCGGAATGACATTTCATTTTTAGCGAGTAAAAATAATGTTTTCTACTGCTGCACATCAAATCTCAGTCCGTTCCACTTTACAACAATTTCCTTCTTGCCTTCGGGACGGTTGTTTATAACAGCTGTAATGTCCTTGCCTACGCGCGGAAGACTGTAGGTCACAACTGGATATTCGTTCCACCAATTGTCGTATTGCTCCTCGGTGATAGGCTTGCGCTCATCAGTTTCATGATTAGTAAGGAAGTATTCGCCCTTGTCAACAATTACGCCTAGGTTTTCCATGCCAGTCTTTACATCTATGCCCATAACATATTGGGTTACATACGTTATCTTGTGCGTAGTGTTGTTGTATATGCCGAAAACTAAACCGCTGAACTCTGTTTCAATGGCTCTGCTGCCCTGAAATATCTGCACCGACTCAGCAAAAATCTTGTGATTGCCGTCGGAACTGTTCCAATAGCACATCTCCACGAGCGTTCTGCTGCCTTCGGTATCGTATTCGTCGGGCGGATAAACCTTTTCGAAACTTGCAAAACCATTTTTAGCGTCTACAGTAACCTTTTCGGTCTTGTCCAAAGGCTCGTTCTTGAGGTATCTATGCCACAAGTCCGACAAATACCCATTCAGCTCATCTTCCGATTCTTCTCCAAAATAAGCATTGATAAAATCGTTTATTATAGGCTTCTGTCCTTGATATTTAACTGTTTCTGAGTATGCGTATTCTTCATTTTCCTCCGGATAAGGATTTGTCTGTGCAAAAGCACAAAAAGCCGCCAAAGTAAATACAGCAACGCAAATTGTAAGTCTTAAAGTCTTCATATCGTTTATTATTTAAAATTCATATTATCAATGTTAACTTTCCAAAATATCCCTTATAATCGGAACCAGATACTCGAACTTCACAAAGCGGTGCGTTACCTTGTCGAACTCGTGGATTGTAAAGCCTTTGAACTGTTCCTTCAGCGAATCGTAGCTGCCGAGAAGTTCATCGTCCTTGGCAAGTGCAAAAGTCAGTTTCTCCCTGTCGAAATGCACATCATTGAATGGTCCAGTAATGAAACCCTGATATGCATCGAATGCTTTCTGCGAAAGATAATGCTTTGTTGCTGTTGCATAGTTGATTAGCTCTACGCCAATAAATTGCCTAAGCGATTCGTTTGGACGCGAAGCGGGATTTATGGCAAGAGCCTTCAGTCCGCACAATGCCGACATATACATTGTCATCATACCGCCAAGGCTTGTCCCTACAATCATTCTAATGTCGTGGGTGTCAATTTCGTGACGCAGCTGTGCAATCAACGCATCGGGCGACTGCGTATAGTAGTCGAGCGTTGGCGAAACAATTTCGTAATCGGGAAAATACTCAATTAGTTTCTTCGCCTTCAGCGCATTTCCAGCCGAATTGAAACCGTGTATGTAAAGTATCGACTGCATATTATACTGGTTCTTCGTATTCTTCTGTTTCTATCGGAGCCTCCCTGTTGTCGGTGCGGATAATCCTTTCCTCGGGATGCTCCTGCCGCCAGTCGTCACCAAACTTATGACCACAATGCTTGCAGAACTTGGCATCGCTATCGTATTCGTACTCGTGGCACTGCGGGCAAATCCTGAATACCTCCCTTTGCTTTTTATAGCTCTTGGCCATGGATGCCGACACAATACCTGTAGGCACTGCAATTATCGTATAACCCATCAGCATCACAAAAGCCGACAGGAAACGACCAAGGCCTGTTGTTGGCGTAATATCACCATAACCCACAGTTGTCATCGTCACAATAGCCCAGTATATACTGTTGAAGATATTATTGAAATTTTCTGAATTTGACCCCCCTTCAACCATGTACATAATCGTCCCCATGGAAATCACAAGTATCAGTACAAAAAGGAAAAACACTATTATCTTCTTGCTGCTGTCGCGAAGCGCAAGCAACAGGAACTGACCTTCATGCATGAAATTGAACAGCTTGAACACACGGAACACCCTTATCAACCTGAAAGCACGCACAGCCAACAGATAACGGGCACTTCCCATGATAAAACTAATGTAAACCGGCAATGTGGATATCAAATCTACAATTCCATAAAAGCTGAATACGTATTTCAAGGGTTTAGGCGAACAATATATCCTTGCAAGGTACTCGAATGTAAAGAAAGCGGTAAAAACGTACTCCAGTACAATGAAAGTAATCTTGAATGGTTTTGAAATTCCAGCACTTTCTATCATTAGCACGAGAATGCTCGCAACAATCATAATCATCAGCACGACATCAAAAAGCTTACCTGCCTTGGTATCGGAGCCAAAAATTATTTCGTACAACTTGTCCTTGAGCTGCTGATTATGCCAGAATTTCACAAGGAAATTCTCTTTCCAGCGATTCCAGAATTTTACTTTATGCTGAGATTCTTCCATTTGTTACTTAAGGGGAATTTTTTTTATGCGGCGTTCGTGTCTCCCTCCCTCAAACTTTACTTTCAAGAAAGCCTCGGCAATCTCAACAGCAAGTTCTTTTGTAACAAACCTTGCAGGCATAGCGCATATATTGGCATCATTGTGCAAACGGGCTAGCGAAGCTATCTCCACATCCCAGCACAAGGCACAACGTACTCCCTGATGCTTGTTGGCTGTCATGCTGATGCCGTTGCCAGTTCCGCAAATTGCAAAACCAATGCACTCGCCGGCCTCAACAGCGCTAGCCAATGGATGGGCAAAATCGGGATAGTCGCAACTCTCGCTCGAATATGTGCCAAAGTCCTTGACTTCATATCCCTTCTGCCTCATATACTCCATAAGAAAAGCCTTCAATTCAAAGCCTGCATGATCGCTAGCAAAACCTATACACTTCATTCGATAAATTTTAAGTTTGCAAATTTAAGAACTTTTTCGGATTTCTACAACAATACCGCAAAGATGTATCACAAAAAAATCGGTCGGAAATATAACCGACCGACCTTATATTGATATACAGCACGTTATCTTGCAGCCTCAGTGGTAAAACTCTTCATTTCACCCAAAACTTCGCTCATTGATCCCAAATTGGAATATGTAACGTAGGCCTTATAGTAGTAGGTGGTAGATGGCGAAAGTTCGCCCAATGTTCCCGAGAACACACCTGTTCCAAGTCCAGAGCCTACCTGCATCTGTGTTGGATTCGAGAAATCGGCACTGGTTGACCAGTAGAAGCCCTTCACTCCTATTTCTCCACCCGAAACAGAACCGTTCAAATGAGCAGATGTAGAAGTTACATTCGTAGCATCACCGGTAGTTACAACTGGTGCGCTATGGTTAACCGATGCAAATACAACAGATTCGCCCTTCAATACCATAGCGGAATCCTCGGCCTGCACAATTGCACGGCAATAGTAAGTTGCATCATCAAGGTCAACAGTTACCGAAAATGGAGTCTGTACTCGTTCTGAATAAACAACAGTGGCATTGTTGAAGTTACCGTTCTTGGCATACTCAAAACCGACTTTGTCAATATTAAGATTCTCGTTGTTCTGGTAGCTGCCTTTCAGTTTTACAGTTCCCAACGACATTATCTCAGGCTCAATGGTTTCAACAGTAAAGTCAAGATCAAAAGTTGTAAACTCCATAACATCACCAACATCCAAGTCATCTTCATTCTTTGCGTATGCCTGATAATAATATTTAGTATTGGGCTGCAAACCGGTAACCTTGGCCTCAAAAGCACCCTTGCCGCCATGTCCGCACTCTACTGTCTGCGGATTTTTCAAGTTCTTGGATGTACTGTAAAAGAACCCCCTCTCGTTCACTTCGCTGCCACCTCCTGTCGACATAACCTCACCCTTCAACACTACCGAAGTTGAGCCAACTCCCGAACACTGAACGGTCTTAACAGTTACCACTTTCAAAAACGTGTCGCACCCGACAAATACAACCAACGACAAAACTGTGACGATTGTACAAATTAAAACTATACTTTTCTTCATGATCATTATTGTTTGATTTCACAAAGGTAGCAATAAAACAAAGACAAACAAAAAAAAATCTTACAAAACATCGTCAACTTACCTAAAATCAGAACCTCAACACATTTAACTTTTTATTTATACTGTCCATACAATTTATAATCTAAATTTGCACTGATAAAAGTTCAAGCCCTATGAAAGCATTAATATCTATGATTATATGTGCGTGCATTTCGTTATCCATGTACGCCGTAAATCCAGTGAAAATATACAAAGGCAGAAGCGTATATAGCAGCGACGTAATATGCAACGTAAGCAACAACAAGGTATATCTCAAAAACTCGGTTTACAACAGCGACGTAGTATGCAACATCAAGGGCAACAAAATATACAAAGCCAACTCTGTATACAACAGCGATGTTCTCTACACAATAACCGACGGCAAAGTCTACTCTGGCAATTCTGTGTATAGCAGCGACATAATAATGACCATCCGCGACGGCAAAATATACAAGGGAACATCGGTTTACACCAGCGACATTATTGCCACCGTGAAAAACGGAAGCGTTTATGCCGGCACTTCGGTATATAGCAGCGACATTATGTTTTCATTCAGCGGCAATCTCACCCTTACCGAATTCGTTGCCGTATGGCACACCGTAATGTATTCATGGTAAATTTCTTTTCAGTTTGACATATTCACATATCTACCTATAAGACAGCAAAATACATCGCCAACATTTTTAACACCAAGTTGTAAATATGTCGTTTTGCCACAATAAATAATCATTAAAAAATCGCATTACTTTTGCAAATCAAATATCAGGCGCAATGAAGAAAGACGTAACTACTAAGGTTCTTATCGCAATAATCACTGGAATGCTGGTTGGAATAATCGTACTGCTATTCCTACTTAACGATGCGAAAACTAAGGATAAAAACAATCAGAAAGAAAGCGAAAACAAGATAGAAAAGATAACAAGCGACCGCGACAACATACAGGGCAAGTTTGAGTACCTGCTCGAAGACTACGATATGCTCGAGACGACAAACGACAGCCTCAACGCCGAGATTAGCAAACGCAAGGAAGAAATATTACAACTTATAGATGAAGTAAAGAACACCAAAAACTGGGCTGCAAAAGAAAAAAGCGAGTACGAGAAGCAAATAAAGTCCCTCAAGGAAATTATGAGGCATTACGTATATCAGATCGACAGCCTCAACATTCTCAATCAACAGCTTATTGCTGAAAACCAAATGGTTAAAAGCGAAAATACTAGATACAAGTCGGAAAACGATGAACTTGCCGACCTGAACACCGAATTGATGACCACCATCGAGGACGCAAGCGTAATAAATGCATCACATATTAGTGTTATCTACCTTAACGCCCGCGACAAGGAAACCAACAAGGCAGATAAGATTGAAAAGTTAAAGGTAACGTTCACCTTGTCGGCCAACAAGCTGGCAACTCCTGGCAAAAAAGTGATATTCCTGCGGATAAAACGTCCTGATGGGTATTTTATGTCATCCGGAAAAACATTTACGGCAGGCGACACCCAGCTCTCATATACCGATTCAAGAGAAATTGGATACGACAACCAAGCTATCGACGTATCAATATTCCATAAAATTGACAAAGCGACAAACAAAATCACTACAGGAAAATACGAAGTCAGTTTGTATATGGATGGCAATGAGATTGGAAAAAGCTCCTTTGTTATCGGGAAATAAACATTCGGCATGGACGCAATGCCTATAATAGAAAGAACTACAGATTGGAATGCTTTAATAATCCTAGCATCAGCCACTATTATTTCCATACTATATATTATAACACGCCTTACATTCCCCGACTTCTACAAATTAATGATACATAGGCTCTTCATTGAAAACTTTTCGGGAAGACAAATAACAAAGCCAACAGAAGTCTCGTCAATCGAAGCCTTGACAATAATAATCTCCATCCTGTCAATTTCTACAATGGCATTCACAGTGGTTTCCTACTCCGATTACACAAGCATACAGACAAGTTCCGGCAGCGAATGGAAATCCATGATAATCGCAATAATATCATTCTCCGCCTACAACTTATTAAAAGGACTGACAAATCTATTTCTCGGATTTGTATACCGGCTTCAAACCTACGCGACCAGCTACAACACACTTATACTTGATACAGAAAGAATGCTTAGTTTTGTGTTTCTGCCACTTTTTGCATTTTGTCCATTTGTTTCGCACAAAACAGCACAAATATTAATACTGGTAGCCATTATCGCCACTGTTCTGCTTATAGGGTTTCAGTACGCAACATTTTTTTCTCATTTAGTAAAAAATAAATTTTTGAATCATCACTCAATTTTGTATTTTTGCGCCCTCGAAGTTTTACCCATTCTGATAATTATCAGAATTGCTTTTTAACTTTTGAAAAATGATAGTAAAAGTATAATTTATAGGAGTTTACAATGAAAATTAAAAGTGTACTCGTTTCCCAGCCAAAGCCTGAGACAGACAAATCACCATATTATGACATTGCGAAAAAGTACAACATTAAGATGGATTTTCGCCCCTTTGTAAAAGTTGAAGGAATTCCATCAAAGGATTTTCGCAACCAAAAGATCAACCTTGCCGACTACATGTCTGTAATTTTCAATAGCCGCCATGGTGTTGACCACTATTTCAGGATGTGCGAGGAACTTAGGGTTCCTGTAAACGATGCAAGGAAATATTTTTGCATATCCGAATCAATAGCATTCTACCTACAAAAGTATGTAACATACCGCAAGCGTAAGATTTTCTATGGCAACGGCACTTTGGCAAACCTCATGCAGCAGATTCAGAAGTTCCCGGAAGACAAGTACCTTGTACCTTTAAGCGACGTACACAAACAGGACATTCCTGAAAAACTCGACGAGGCAAAGATTTCATACGACATTGCTGTTCTTTATCGTACAGTAAGTTCAAACATGTCCGATATGGAAAGCCTTGGTCATGACATTGTGCTGTTTTTCAGCCCGGCAGGAGTAATGTCGCTCAAGCAGAACTTCCCGAACTTCAATCAAGACGAAGAAAATGTATTTATAGGTGCATTTGGTCCAACAACTGCAGAAACTGTAGAGAATTTGGGATACCGCCTCGACATTAAAGCTCCTACTGCTGATAGTCCATCGATGCCGGCAGCACTCGAAAAGTTCATAAAGGCACACAACGGAAAATAATATTAGCCGATCCGAAATGCCATCCGATACTGAAACTTCTCAGGTTGTAGCCGTCAACAACTACGGATGCCCCGATTTCTTGAGGCAGACTTTGAAGAGAAGTTCGATGCTGAAGCATAAGACCGACATCGAAACACTTTTCAGGAAAGGCAAAAAGGCTAACATCGAATACATAAGGCATACATATAGGAAATATTCAGCCACCTCGTCATACGGCGAGGTGCGCATTTTTGTATCGGCCCCCAAAAAATACTTTCATCATGCTGTCGACAGAAATCTGATAAAGAGACGTATGCGCGAAGCTATACGGAAAAACCTGCAAAAAATGCGGAAAGCTTGTGCCGAAAACAATACTACAATAGATATCGCGTTTGTATATCAGACGAATATTATTAACAATTATTCCGACATTGAAAGGATAATTGTTCTATCTTTACGGAAAATTTATTCTGAAGTTTATGAGAAGATTTGAAAATATAATAATAGCTGTTTTGTCCACCGTGTCAATGCTTGCAATGTCGATTCAGGCGAAGGCTCAGGACAATGGCAAGACCGACTACAATTTCGAGAGTGTAAAGAACCTCGATATTTTTCATTCGCTGTACAAAGAACTTTACCTATACTATGTCGATCCGATTGATCCAGAAAAGACAATTAAGACAGCTATCGACAAGATGCTTGAAGGTCTTGACCCATATACGGTCTACATTCCCGAAAACCAGATTGAGGACATCAAGCTGATGACAACGGGTCAGTATGGTGGAATAGGTGCTCTTATACGTCAGGACGGCGACTATGTGATGGTTACCGACCCGTACGAAAATTCACCAGCTGCAAAAGCTGGAATTATCGCAGGCGACAAGATCCTTGAAATTGACGGACATTCGATGAAAGGGAAAAAATCCGATGAAGTATCGGAACTTTTGCGTGGCGAGCCAAATACTAAGGTAAAACTCAAGTTGCAAAGGATGTTCAAGGACGAACCTATCGAATTTCAGATAACTCGTGAAGAGATAAAGTTGCCATCTGTACCCTATTACGGAATCATTGACAAAGGTGTGGGCTATATTGCACTAAGCAGTTTTACCAACACTGCCGCAAAAGAGGTACAGGATGCCCTCGAAAGCATGAAGAAGTCGGACAACATAAATTCGCTTGTCCTCGATTTGCGTTCCAATCCGGGCGGACTGCTCATAGAAGCCGTCAAAATTTGCAATCTTTTCGTTGATGCAGGTCTGGAAATAGTAAGCACCAAGGGCAAGGTTTCGGAATGGGACAAGTCGTATAAGACAACCGCAAAGCCAGTCGACAAGGACATTAAGATTGTTGTGCTTGTAAATGAAATGTCGGCTTCGGCATCGGAAATTGTGTCGGGAAGCATTCAGGACTTAGACCGTGGTGTTGTTGTGGGACAGCGCACTTTCGGCAAGGGACTTGTGCAGACAACAAGGAACTTGAGCTACAACGGAATGCTGAAAGTAACAACCGCCAAATACTACACCCCTAGCGGCCGTTGCATTCAGGCACTCGACTATTCGCACCGCAACGAGGACGGAAGCGTCGGTCATGTTCCCGATTCGTTGATTTCCAAGTTCTATACAAAGAACAAGCGCGAAGTTTACGACGGTGGCGGCATTACTCCCGATGTAGTTGTCAACGACAGCATATCCAATACATTGCTAACCCAGCTTATGCTAGCCGATATGTTCTTCAAGTATTCGGTATGGTATCGCAGCAAGCACGAGTCCATTGGCGACGACCCTGCAAAGTTTGTATTCACCGATGCCGACTACAAGGATTTCAAGAATTTTCTTGTGCGCGAAAAGTTTGAGTACAAGTCGTTCTCGGAGGAAAGCGTGGAGGATTTGATTGAGGTTGCCAAGAGCGAAAATTACTACAACAACATCTCGAAGGACATCGAGAATCTTCTGTCGAAACTGAAACAGGACAAGGACAGGGATTTGGAGCGCTACAAGGACGAGGTTGAAAGATGGATTGTAAGTTACATAATGCCGAGATACTTCTACGAAAAAGGCAGCATAATGTTCAGCATCAACTACGACGAGGAAGTAAAGACGGCGATTGAAATATTGAAGGACGAAAAGAGGTACAACGAGATACTTTCGCCAAAGAAATAATTAGCAAAAGAAAGAAAAACATGGATACAGTATTAAGTGGAATCAGATCGACGGGAAATCTCCATTTGGGCAACTATCTGGGGGCAGTAAGGAACTTTGTAAGGATGCAGGAAGACAACAACTGCTACTTTTTCATAGCCGACTATCATGCGCTGACTACGCACCCGGCAACCGAGGAACTGCACCGCAATGTACGTCAGGTGCTGGTGGAATACCTTGCAAGCGGCATAGACCCCGAAAAGTCAACCGTGTACATTCAGAGCGATGTGCCCGAAATTTGTGAGATGTATCTTCTGTTGAACATGAACGCCTATTTGGGCGAACTCTGCCGTACTTCCTCGTTCAAGGAAAAAGCCCGCAAGCAGCCCGAAAACGTAAACGCAGGACTTCTGACCTATCCAGTGCTTATGGCCGCCGACATACTTATGCATCATGCCGACAAGGTTCCTGTTGGAAAGGATCAGGAGCAGCATCTGGAGATGACGCGCAAGTTTGCCCGCCGTTTCAATACCATGTTCAATGTTGAATATTTCAAGGAACCGCAGGCATACAATTTTGGCGGCGAACTCATAAAGATTCCCGGACTTGACGGCTCAGGCAAGATGGGCAAGTCGGAAGGCAACGGCATTTTCCTTGCCGACGACGAGAAGGTTATACGCAAGAAAGTTATGCGCGCAGTTACCGACAGCGGACCAACCGAGCCAAATTCGCCTATGCCCGAACCAATACAGAACCTTTTCACGATAATGAAGGTTGTTTCTACACCCGACACTGTTGCATATTTTACCGAAAAGTACAATACCTGCGAAATCCGCTATGGCGACATGAAGAAGCAGCTTGCCGAGGACATTGTTGCAATAATTAAGCCCATTAGCGAGCGCATCAAGGAAATAGATTCTGATGCGGAATTTTTGAAGCGCACCGTTGCTCGTGGAGCCGAGAAAGCCCGCGAAAATGCCATCAAGACCGTCCGCGAAATGCGTGAGATAATGGGATTCAAGAAATTGTTCTAACGGGAAATAAGTACGGATGTTACGTGCATCGTCCCCAACCTAGAAACCCAGAAAACGAAACTGGGCTAAAAGAAGAGAAGGCTAAAAGTTAAAAATGGCTTCAAGCCTTTGAACCTGCAAGCCCAGAAACGGCATCAGCCACAGAAACCTGAAACGGCGTCAGCCATAGAAACGCCGAAGGCATTGAAACCTGAAACCAGAAACCCTGAAACCCAAAATAACAGAATCTGCGTCTTGCATCACCCTTCGATAGTTGCTACAAACGCTCCATCTACCCTAACATCATGCACGTTGAATTTGGCAAACTCATTTTCAGAATGCCATGCCTCACATCTTGCAGTACTGTTCGAACTTGAAATGATTATTTCCTTAAAATCAAAATACTGAGAGACATCCTCAAGCGTAACTTGCGGACTTTCGGAAAGAACAACATAATCGACCTTTATCCTATCAATGCTATCTGATTCAAATGGCATGAACTCATCGTCAAGCACATACATGGTAATTCCATCGTAGCAAATAAACTTATTCTTGAAGAACACCTTGCGGTTGTCAATGGTCGTAATCGTTGAAAGCATCTTGTCTTTACCAGACGATAGGTTTACATATTTCTCACGGTCAAGACCTTTTTTCAACCAATTGTTTTTGGCGGTAAACTCAATTTTCTCCGACTGAACCGAATCGAGGTTTGCAAACATTATGTTGTCGGTGCCGTCGATTATGTTTATAGCAGTAGCCTTACCAATATTGTATACAATCAGTGTCTTTTGTGAATTCGACTCTATCGTCTGCCACAAGTTTGTCGCAGCAAAAACAACACATAATGCCACAGCAGCAAAAATATGCCTGTATTGTTTTGTGAAGAAAAAGAAGACCGCAAACATTATAATTATTGCATACAACAAAACAAGCTGCGTTGCATCAATATAGATGTCCTGCGTAGTTGAAAACGGCAATTGTTCTATTGACAGGCAGGAATAATTCATCGCCTTTGCAATCCACGACAAGCAATGTGCAACAGCTGTAGACACATACGGAATCCATGATACAGCAAAGAAAATGAAACAAGTCCATATTGCAATTGTAGAGATGGGAATCATCACATAATTTGTCAGCAGGAAGTAGTTGGAGAACTGATGGAAATAATAGAAACAAAGTGGTGCTGTTGCAAGCTGGGCAGCCACCGAAACGGTTGTGAGCGACCAAATCCAGTCAAGGATTTTATTTCTTACCTCAAAAATTGCATACAGCTTTGGTTGCAATATGATAATACCGATTACCGCCGAATACGAAAGCTGGAATCCAATGTTTACAAGGTTGTACGGATTTATCAGAAGCAGGATGAACATGCTGGCAAATACCGCATTAAGCGAACCTGGACTATTGTTCTGCAACTTCCCTAACGCCATAATCGAAAACATTAGCGAAGCTCTCGTCACCGATGGCGACAAGCCTGTGAACAGGGCATACAACCAAATGAGCGAGATGGTTAGCACAACTTTCAGCCAGTTGAGCTTGTCGTTTCTGATGAACGACAGCAGGAAGAGGATAATGCCGTAAATTATACCAACGTGCAATCCCGACACCGCCAGAATGTGCATTGCTCCAGCCGACGAATAAGCGTGGCGTATGTCATCGCTAAGCATATCGCTGTAACCCATAGTCATTGCCGACATTACAGAAACCTCATCGCTGGAAAGCCCAAAATCGCGTAACAGACCAACAAGCTTCAAGCGCAAACGTGACAACTTTGAACGGAACCCCACAGCTCTATCATCAACAAGACGCCAGTCGTCGCTCGACAAAAAGTCGGAACTGTAGATCATGTTGTAGGCTAGGTATTTCCTATAGTCAAACTCTTCCGGATTCCCTTTATTTTCTATCCCCGACAATTCGGGACTAAAGACAATCCTGTCGCCTGCACGCAAAAGCACCGATGCCGAGTCCTTTTCCAAATAAAGCAAAGTGCGTCCCGAAGTTTCAATCCACTCGTCACCATCCCTGATCGCAGATACATTTATTTCGAGCGAAACATTGTTCTCCTTTACTTTTGGATCGTCGGCAATTTCGCCAACTACAAATCCGCTGTATCCTGCAAGACTGTCTTTTGCCTCCCATTCGTTGTTGAACGTTGTCAACAGGCACCCCGCAGAAAAAAGGAAAACGTTGGCCGATATTCCAACAGCAAGCGACAAGCTATACTTCGGAATTTGCTTCAAAACAATGAAACATATTGCAGAAATGCCAAGGAAAGCCCATCCTATCCATTGCGGTACAAATACGAACAAAGCCACTACAATGCCAACAACTAATGGTACTGTAAGCCTAACAAATGGATAACGCCTTATTTCTTCCGCAAAAGACAAGGACATTATTTACTGATTTTCTCAATAACTTTTATCAATTCCTCGTCCGACATTCCAAGGAATATCAGCGAAGAATTTGCAGCCTCTACAAGTTCGTGGTCGGGATAGTCGGCAATGAACTTTTCGTAATACAGACATGCTTTCTCCTGATTTTTCAAGTAGTTTTCGTAAATGTACGCCTTCTTGAATATGCAAAGCGGATAATTTTTGTAATCCTTGTAGTTTTCCTCGATTCTTGTCAAGTATGTAATTGCATTGTTGGGCTGGTTGGCGTTTTCGCTTATTTCGGCAGCACGGAAAAGGTATTCGGGAGCAAGAGTATCCTCGGCGAACTTGTCGGCATACTCTGCATACAGGCGCACCATCTCTATGGCCTTGTCCTTGTCGATTGCCTCGGTCTTAACCTTGTATAGTTCGGTTTCCTTGGCAGTAATCTCATTTCGCATAAAATATGAATCCTTTTCGGCAGATTCTACTTCTTTAGCACTAGAGCTTTCCTGTTCTGCATTTTCGTGCTTGCAGCCAGCCAACAGGCATAACACAAAAGCAAGCATTAGCAACAATCCGTTTCTGTGTAAATTCAGTTTCATTTCAATTGCGTTTGGGAATGCAAATCTAATGAAAAATATTGTTGTCGGACAATTTTTATTACGGCTCTTTCTGTCATCTCGGAAGCTATGATTTTCCGATGATGCGGATACGAAGAATCGTGAAAATCAAGCTATCCGTGATCTCCTTATTTGACTACCCAAATGTATTAAAAAGGAGATTCCGCACAGTTGAACAATATTACGCTCCCCGTTCCGTATCGCGTTATTGTTCTAACTTGCGGAATGACAGGAAGACGTAAATAAAAAAGGCGAAAGCATTATGCCTCCGCCCAAAAAATGATAATTATGACAATACTTTATTCAACAACAATGTTCTTTACAACAACTCCATCGGCAGTTGCGATTCTAACCATATAGTTAGCCTTTGCAAAACCTTCTGCGCTTATAGTTTCAAAGTTGGAATTTACATCCTTGCTCATCACTACGCGACCAGTCATGTCGATTATAGTAATGTTCTGCATACCTTCGGCAGCAATGTTGATAACAGAGCTGGTCGGGTTTGGATAAACATTTATTTCTCTGCTTGCGGTTTCGTCAATTGAAACTTCCGGGTCGGTTACTAAAATATAATCTTCCTTGGTTTGGATAGGAAACCATCCACCAAATATATCGAGTGTATTTATTTCTTCATCTGAAGCAGCAAGAGTTACACTATAAAGCCCCGCAGATTCGTAAGTGTATGAAGGATTCACATCCGTTGATGTTGCGCCATTAATTGCGCCAAAAATCCATCGATAATAGATTGTACTTGTATATGGTTCATCGTTCAAGGTTGCAGTTGTATTGTTTGTAAAATGAACAGTTTCTCCTGTTTGTATTGCTGTTACATCGGCAGTGAAGTCAACATTGAAAACAGGAGTAGGAGTTGCACTTACATTTACACCTACGGTCTTTGTGTTTTCTTCGTTGTTTGCTCCGTAAGCAGTAAGTGTAGTAGTGTAGTTTCCTGCTGTTGCGTAAGTAACAGTTACAGTGTTTTCTGTTGAAGTTGCTGGGGTTCCACCTTCAAAAGTCCATGTTATGCTTGTTGCGTTTTCGCTAGTGTTGGTATAGGTAATTGTTTCGCCAGCAGTAATGTAAACAGCCGAGCCGCCGAGCAATTGGGTTGCTTCGGGGTCAGTAGTGAAATCGGCAACAACTTCATTTTGTGGCTGTGGTGTTACTCCAATGGTTACGGTCTTAGTGCTACTTTCCGATTCATCAGCATTGTATGCAGTAAGAGTTGTAGAAAAAGAACCAACTTCTGCGTAAGTCACTGTTACTACATTTTCTGTAGAGGTTTCAATATCACCACCTGTAAATGTCCAAACTATATGATGGGCATTTGTACTGGCATTAGTGAATGTAATGGATTCGCCTTGATAGATTGAAACGAACCCCATATCTCCGTAGTTGTCATGTATTTCGGGATTAGCGGTGAAATGAGCCTCAATAAATTCTGAAGTTTCTTCCTCGATTGTTACAACGATGCCAGTTGGGAAAGTTACAGCTTGATTGTTAAGTGGCACATTGTTTCCCATTACATTTGCTGTTCCTGTTACATTGCACGAAATGTTAAGGTTGTATTCATCGGCAGTGGTCGGAGTTCCTGTAAGATGTATTGTTGCAAAATTGTTTGTTGTAGGATCCATCTCGGTACGGCTTACGCAATATGAAAGTCCTTCTGGTAAGTTGGTAAAACCTGTGATTGTCAAGCTTGTAATTGTTGCAGCAGCCTGCATTCCCATATATTCAACATTGGTATTTGCCGGGCATTGGATTGTGATGCAAACATCAACGGCTTCGTTTACATTGTAGGTAAGTTCTTCGGGAGCATAGTACGGAATTGTTGTCTGGCTCATCGGCTGGTTGGTTACGGCAGGACAAGGGTCGTCGCAAACAATCTCAGATGGCTCAGGATCGTCTGTACCTTCTCCGATAGTCAATACTATGCCTGTTGCAAAACTAACCGATTCGTTGTTAAGCGGATAACTCATTCCCATAGCACTTGCAGTACCAGTAAAAATGCCCGACAATTCGAGATCGTAGTCGTCGTTTGCTGCTGGTGCAGTACCTGTGATGTGAATTGTTGCATAGACATTGGTTGTGGGGTCCATATCCACGCGGCTTACACAATACGACAGACCTTCGGGCAAATTGGAAAAGCCCGTTATGGTAAGGCTTACTATGTTTGCTGTGGCGGGTATTGAAGCACCATACAAGGAAACTGTAACATTTGTTGTTTCGGGGCATTTGATTGTGATGCATACATCAACGGCTTGTCCCTGTTCGAATGTAAGCGACTGCGGACAGTAATACGGAACGCTGGTATTGCTGAAAGTCTGGTCGGTAATTGGTGTACATGCGTTGTCAGTACACACTATGCTTTGTGCGAAACCGCACACGCTCATTGCAAAGATTGCAATTGCTGAAAGTAAAAATCTTTTCATAGCTATAAAAATTAAGATTCTAATTTATTTTAATGACGCAAAAATAAACATCTTTTTTATATTAACAATACTTCCATTAAGAAAAAACAAATAGGGACGGAACCCGCCCCTATTTTATAAATGGACAAAATTTACTTTGTTTTGCTCTCTATATAGGCAACAACTTCACCTACAGTCTTGAAAGGCTCAACGGTGTCGAAACGGAAATCGAATTCCTTTTCGATAGCCAATGCAAGCAGAATCATCGACAACGAATCAACACCCAAATCCTGCATAAGCAATGTCTGGTCGGTAATATTGTCAGTATTTACATTCGGCTTAACACTCTTGAACACCTTTTTCAATCTCTCTAATGTATCCATAATCATCGTATTAATTGTTTTTTCTATCTACTTTCATAGCACCGGTACGCTTAAAGTCCTCGGTACGGATCTTTGTAACAGCAATCTGCATGTACGACGGCAATTTTGCATTAACCTCGTCCACAAGCTTATTCAGTTCTGCACCAACAAACTGCGGATCCTGATTTTCAAACGAATCCATACGCGGAAGGATTTCGATTCCGATAACCATTTCACCGTCCTTCTCAACTTCCTTAACCAAGCAGTCGCGTACGCGTGCATCCATATAGAAGTGTTCCTCGATAGCTTCAGGAGATACGTTTTCACCATTCTTGAGAAGGATGATGTTCTTGATACGACCTGTGATATAAAGGAATCCGTCTTCGTCGAAACGAGCGAGGTCGCCGGTCTTCAACCAACCGTCTTCCATAGCTTCGGCAGTAGCCTGAGGATCGTTGTAGTAACCCATCATTACATTTTCGCCCTTAATCCAAAGTTCGCCGTTTACGAGCTTGAGTTCCTGTGCAGGATAAGGTTGTCCTACTGATTCAGGTCTGTCCTCAACATTTGCATTTCCGGAAACGAGGTTAGCTGTCTCGGTAAGTCCGTAACCCTCGAGAAGGGTGATTCCGAACTGCTTGAACATAGCGATTAACTTTGGCGGAACGTTTGCAGCACCGCAGATAAGCTGATGCAATTCGCCACCGAGGAAACCAACGCCGTACATCTTAACAAGTCCGAGAAGGATTTCGGCCATACCAGGAACTACAACAAGGCAAGTAGGCTTTATTGCAGGAATCTTACCGATCATACCCTTAATATCCTCGCAGCTGTAGATAAGCGCACCAGTGTAAATGCAAGAAAGGAAGCCTCTTATAATACCGAAAATGTGCGACATTGGCAGCAATGCGATGTAGCGGTGAGGCTTCAGCACACTGTCGGGCATGAAGATACCGTTGAAAGCACCGCGCATCATAGCGCCCTGCGAAAGCATTACGCCCTTAGGAGCGCCAGTTGTACCGCCTGTGAAATATATGCAGGCAAGGTCTTCTTTCTTAACGCTAGCGCATGGTACGAACTTGTCGGAGGTTTCGCCAGCACGGAGAACCTTAATAGGCAGAGCCTCGCACATTGGCATAAACTCGTCGCGAACAAAAATTGCTTCGATGTCGAATTTCTTAACCGAACCAGCCACTGCAGGAGCAGGAAGCTGAGCTGGAAGCATAACTACGGTATAACCAGCTGTGGTTATTGCAAAGAAAAGTTCCATAGCATCAATGGTATTGCGGTCGAAGACAGCAATTTTTGCACCCTTCGAAAGGTTAAGGCTTTCGATAAGGGCACGACGTTTACCAATACGTTCGTAGTACTGACGGTATGTGTATGTATTTACCATATCCGAAACTGCAGGTCTGTCGGCATAATCGCGATTAACTTTCTCCAACAAATCCACTAATGTCGGCAAGTAAGGAAGTTTTTCCAATTCCTCTTTCGGAATCAAGTTAAAAAAGTAATTTTCCATAGTCTTATGATAATTTGTTATTTGTTTATTCGTTTCAATAATTCGCCCTGAAGTTCAACCATAGCATCGTGCAACTTTTCGGTTTGGGCCTTGATGTAGTCGGCGGTCATGCCTTCGGTAGGCGGATCGAGGGTGAAGGGCGTTCCTACAATCAGTTTTGTGCGCTTGAAGAAGTTGTAAGGTCCGTCGATGTACACCAAAACTATCTGCACGCCGGCGATTGCCGCGATTGTTGTTATTCCCGAATGGAACGGAAGTATTTCCCTGTTTTTGCCGTGGCGGCCTTCGGGATATATGCAGATATTCTCTTTTTGGTTACGCAAGATGTCAACCGACTGGTAAACCCATTTTGTATCGACATTCTGGCGGTCGATAGGAATACATCCCGTATGACGCAGGTACCAGGCCATGCCCTTGTTGTTCTCGAAGCGGTCTTTAGCCGCAAGGTGGTGTATAGGGTCGCGACGGAAAATTGTTCCGATTATTGTTCCATCGAGGTGATTTATGTGATTGCTTACAAGTATTGTCGGTTCTGTCAAGCGATTTTTCTGTCTTTTCTTATCCACGTAATACGCCTTGGGGTGGAACACAAGGTGTACTAGGAAGGCTAAAATCGCACAAAATATTTTCTCTCCTGCCTTTTTCATCAACTATCTTCTCTTGACAATTTTAGATTGCGAAGATATATATTTTATTTTTAACAACAAGTTTATTAAATAGCATATAAAATTGTGAAGCCTAGCTTTGTGCGCCCATCAATTTGTATGTAAGCCACATATCCGTGTATAAACGACAAGAAACGACTAACAAACGAAAGTAAACGTTTAAAAACCGACTTGTGTTTTTAGGTTGCCAGACCTTTGCAGCGGTATATTTATTTACAATTACATGGACGGTAAAAACGATATTGAAACAGCATTAAAATGGGCGTATGACAACCTATTAGAGAAGTCATATTATTGTAATGCGATTGAAAATTATGTGCGTTTTAGTGCTGGCGGTATTAAACACGCAGTAAGGTCAAAAACTTATCCCACAAAAATCAAACTCATTTATCAAGCAGTAGAAATGTTACAACGTTCTGTACTTATATGGAATGGGGCTGATAAAAAGAATCGAAAAGATGTGGTCAAAGTATATCATCTCCAATCATATACAGATATTGACGGTGAACAACGTACAGTTTTTATTGTACTGAGAGAAATGAAAGACGGCGTTATCTATTATGACCACAACACACAAAAAAAACCTTAGTATGGTTCAAAATGGTACTTTTACAGTTGCCAGTCCTCTACTAAGGTAATGTCGCATATCGACATTGCAAACATAGCGAAATTTTCTCAATAAGCAATAAATCTCAACGAAAATTTAAAATAAAAAACAACCTATATGGATGACAAAATAATAATATATCAAACCGAGGACGGGCAGACGCAATTGGATGTTAGGCTTGAGAATGAAACGGTATGGCTAAGTGCTAATCAAATGTCAATACTATTCGATAGAGACGAAAAAACCATTAGAAAACATATTAACAATGTATTTGTTGAAAATGAGGTTGTTAGAGATAACAACACGCATTTTTTGCGTGTTGATGGCGTAAAGCAACTAGTAGCATTCTACACTCTTGATGTTATCATTTCTGTCGGCTATCGTGTAAAGAGTCAGCGAGGTGTCCAGTTCCGTCAATGGGCTAATCGCATACTTAAGCAGTTCCTTATAAAAGGTTATGCCGTAAACGAGCGCATTCGTCGCGAGCAGATAACAGAACTGAGGCAATTGGTGCAAGTTGTAGGACGAACTTTACAAAGCAAGGAAGTTGCCGACACTGTTGAAAGTCAGGATTTGCTCGATGTGGTGGTTGATTACACATACGCACTCGACACCCTCGACAACTACGACCACCAGCGATTGAATATAGAAAAGACAACAACCGACGAGCCGTTTCATGCTACATACGAAAATGCAATGAGAGAAATCAATCTGTTAAAGCAGAAATTTGGTCACTCGGCATTGTTCGGCAACGAAAAGGACGGTTCGTTCAAAAGTTCCATCGGACAAATATACCAAACTTTTGATGGCGCAGATTTATACCCCTCGGTTGAGGAAAAAGCGGCAATGCTGCTTTATTTGGTTACAAAAAACCATTCGTTTAGTGACGGCAACAAACGTATTGCTGCAACATTGTTCCTATGGTTTCTCAATGGCAACTACATACTTTATAATCCCGATGGAAGCAAGCGCATTGCGGATAACACCCTTGTCGCCCTTACGCTTATGATTGCCGAAAGCAAGATGGAAGAAAAGGACATTATGGTAAAAGTCGTTGTAAATCTCATTAACAAGAACAACTTGTAAATTAGCACATTATCATAATTATTCATTTTGAATAATGCAAATTGAATAATGATTTTTTTACATCCTTTTATATCTCCCCAGCGCCTGTTTCAGCGATTTTATATGGGCTTTTACGAGTGAGGATGGAGAAAGGATTGTTATGGCATCGGCGTACGAAAGGAGAATGTGCTTGAGTTCGTAGTTGATTTTGATATCTAGTTTTACATCCAATGTGTTTTCATCAATCCAGTGAGCATTCTGGCTTTCGTGAATTGGTTTGGTCTTTATGTAGTGCGCCGATTTGCCGTGCACAAGGAAATGCACTTTCTCTATGGGTTCATCAACAGGATTTGTTACACCTATTATATCCTCAAAATACTCATTCCAGTTAATGTCTGATTTGATATATGGCACTTTTGTTTCTTTTATTTTTTGTATGCGGTCAAGTGCAAGATTCCAAATCTGGTCTGTATGGCTTTGTTCCACACCGAAGATGTACCAGCGATTGTTATATTGCTTTAGAAATTGTGGATGATATATGTATTGGACTGCCTCACCGTCGAATGGTTTGTATTTGATTTTCAATACTGTCCCATACTGTATTGCATTGAACAATGGTGTAATATATGATTGGCCTTCAACATAATCGTTATGATCGAGCGAGAAACAAGGTTCCGCTTTTGTATTATAAATCATCATTCCCATTTTTGCCAGACTATCGCCAAGTCCCTCAAACTGCGGAAGACCATCGACAGTATTAATTACGTCAATAGCCGCTTGAATTTGCTTTGCCTGAGCTTCGCTTAACGGCATATTGTCAATCGAAAAGTTTTTGTCCTTATAGCGATAGTAACGCCTGTTTCCGTCCTTTTCAATTTCAATTTCTGCATTCCACCCATCATCACTTTTCATAAAATCAATGTCATAATATATGGTACGACGGCTAATGTGCATATTCAGTTCCTTCTCACAAGCATCTATTAAATCTTGAATCCCATAGCGTTTTGCCGAATTGCGAAAACACTTGTCAAGTATGCGACATCTGATAAATGAAAATTTTGTATTTGGCATAATCGTTTGATATTTAATTGCTTAAAATAAATTACGTGCAAATATATAACTTTTTTTAATATGTGCAAATAGTTTGCACATAGCTGCTATTGTTTTGCAGTCGAAAACCAAAGATTATGAAGATAAAAACCGACAGCAAGATGAAAAAAGGAGAAAAGTTAATAAACGAGGCAGTACGCAGGATGAACAAGGATGGATTCAAGTGCCACAAGGATGACAAGCATTTTATCATCGAATTTGGTGGCAAGCAATATAGTGTTCACGCGTGGAGCACATCGCACACCGATAAGCTCAGGGTGAACTTTTGCTTGGAGTTCGGTTTTGAAGGTATGGACAAGGTTCAGCCGCAGGGCCTTACATTGCTCACATCGGAGTGCAACAACCATCACGACCTCACTACTACACTCTTACACGAAGATCATTTTACCTGCCGTGTAGAAACTGTTATAGGTTCGGCAAAGGAGTTCTCGAAGGAATTCGTATTTGCCAAGCAGGAAATAGAAAACACTATCCGTGAACTAGCCGACAACTACGAGGTAGTAAAGGAAGAATTTAAGTTGCAGCCAGCACGACGTCCAATCGGTTTCCTTGCCGACAGATATGGCAACGAAGAAAAAAACGATGTGTGCAAATTGGTTGCACAGACGCATACTACTTTTGCAAGCGAAAACAAACAAAATAATTAACCAAAAAAAATGACGAAAATGAGCAATTTAGTTGAAAAAGAGTTTGGAAGCGTAAAGGTTATCGAAAACAGAAACTATCAGTGGTCTATAGTAGATTTGGAGGGGAATGTGATTGTTCCTTTCGGGAAGTACGATTGGATTGATGGCTTTGACCACGGTTTGGCACGAGTAAACAAGGTTGATGCTGGTAGCAAGAAGTGGGGCATCATAAACATGGATGGCGAAGAAGTTCTGCCAGTTGAGTACGATTCGGTATGGAACTTTTACGGCAAGAACCGGAATTCGACTACTATCGAGAAGGATGGTAACCAAACCACGGCATACTTCTGCGACTTGAATCCAGACCTATATGACGAAGACGCTGCATTTGACTGCGAAGAAGATGATTATAGATATGGTACACACTACGGCGATTTCGCAGGAAGCTATGCACAGGACGAGATGGGTTATAGTGATGATGTAATATACGATGCCTTTGAAGGTGACCCTGATATGTATTGGAATATTGACTAAAAAAAATACGCACTGCGCAAATAGGTTGCGCAGTGATGTTTTTACTTTGCAGCCGAAAAATAAAACAGAAAGAATATGAAAGAACAAAAAGAGAAAAACATGGAAACTAGAAAGAGCAACAACGAGCCAACCAACAAGATGAAGATATATGGTGTACACGAGATTGGAATCCCTGTAATAGTGGCAGAATTTAAAGGAAATAACCTGCTGTTTATATTGGACACTGGTTCCGATACTAATTTCCTTGACAAAAGTGTGTATGAGCACTTTAAGGATGATATTGAAACAACTGACGGCGATGGTTTCGTAATCGGAGTTGAGGGAACTGAAATCCCCCGAGGCAAATTGCTGACCATGCCTATGAAAATTGGCAACAAGGAGCTTTCTGAAAAGTTTTTTACACTACCAGAAGGAACTACGGGTTTCGAACTGATAGAAAAGCAATGCGGTGCTCGTATTCACGGTATATTGGGTACGCCTTTCATTCTCCACAACAAACTGATAATCGACCTTACAAATGGCGAGATGTCCTTTGGAGAGGAGAAAATAGCATCATAAAAATGTGAACAAAAAAGTCGTATTGTGCAAAAAGATTGCATATATATTTTGTAAATTTGCAGACGAAACCTTAAGAGATGATGCAAGGTACTCTATAAAAACTTTGCGAATGGTCTTTGAAACGATTGTCTATACTCATCTGAATTAGAATGCTTTTCCGGCAACGGGAAGTTGCCTGCTGTTATCGGCAGGTCTTTGCAGCACGCAAGTGTGTGCATTGCTAAAAATGTCTATCATTAATTTATATGTAGATTGATAATAGATATATGATATATGTGATAATGATATAGTTATCTGAAGTAATCTTTTGAGTGTGGCAATCGTTTTTTAGATAAATTTTTTAAGAAGATGGCAGCAGACAACACATTGGAAATAAACAATCAGCAGACAACGCAACAGATTGACAGCAAATCAGAAAATATTTCGTCTAAGCTATTAAATATGTGGCGAACCATAAACAACGAAAAAGATTTGCTGAATCTGATAAATATGGTGTCTGTAGAAGTATTCGGACAAACAGAAGAGAAGTCACAACTTTACTCACTAAAGCAATTACATTTTAACGCTTATTCAAAGGATAAAGAAAAGTTGTATATAACATTTAAAATTCCCAAAAAGAAACGCGGAGAATTTCGTACTATAGATGCTCCCAATCCGACATTAAAAGGAATACAGCAATGTCTAAACTATATTTTTCAACAAATATATGCTCCCAATAAGTCCGCAGTAGGATTTGTTCCTACTCGATCAATTGTTGATGGAGCAAAAGTTCATACATCACAGAAGTTTGTTTATAACATTGATTTGAAGGATTTCTTTCCTAGTATATCGTCAGGGCGATTGTATAAGCGGTTGCAGTCAAAACCATTTGGACTTAACCAAAAGATAGCAAGCCTTGTATCTGACTTGTGCTGTTACAAAAACGCAGAAAACAAATTAGTGTTGCCACAAGGTGCGCCAACATCTCCAACCATTACCAACTTCATTTGCGAGCGTCTTGACCGTAAATTATGCAAACTTGCACGCGCATACGGATTGAAATACACTCGTTATGCCGATGATATTACTTTCAGTGGAATGAAGAATATTTTTTCTGATAACGGGAAATTCTGCAAATCATTACGCAATATTATTGAGAACGAAGAACATTTTACAATAAATAAAAATAAAAGTCACTTATGCCATATAGGTATGCGACAAGAAGTTACTGGATTAACCGTAAACGAAAAGGTAAATGTATCGCGAAAGTATGTAAAGCAATTGCGAACTATGATACATAATTGGGAGACAAGTGGTTATGAAGTGGCACAATCAAAATTCCTTGAACATTACGAACCTACAAAGCATATAAATGGTTTCCACCATATAGAAAAGGTAATTGGCGGAAAATTAGACTTTTTAAAAATGGTGAAAGGAGAAAATAGTTCAATCTATAAGAATCTGAATGAAAGATTCAAAATTTTGTCGATTTGCAGGAAACTTGCGAATGAATCACAAAACACAAAAGAAACTGCTATTGACACACCAGAAATACAAGTTGCAGATAATCAAAATGATAAAAATCGCAATGCAAATACAACTAACGACGCTATTGGAGAAAAATTGAATCTATTATTTGAATCAAATTTTGATTTATCCATATTATAAACATCAAATTAAGCATGGAACAAAACAAAGAACAATTAAAAAAACTGTTGGAATTCCTTGATGAGATAGTAAAGGACAAAGACAATTATTGGTTTTTAGAGGAGTTGAGGAATAGATATGGAAAAAAGATTAATCTAAACTCAATCACACAAAACATAAACGATATTAGGGAAGCTTTGCAAATACGCGGAGCCAACAGCATAAAGTACGAGTATATTAAAAACGAGGCACTAAGGAATCAGTTACTTGTCGATAACTTAAGAATGGAGAACTATGCCTTGGAATTAAAGACTTTGGACGAAACGGAGCGCTTCTATAACTTTTGCGTTAATGCGTTTTATCAGATTGAGAACCTAATCAATTACTACTATTATACGGTTTATCCCAATATTAACGACTTACTGACTCAATTAGAAAACGCAACAGCACATTCAACATATCCCTTTCATCGTAATGAAAGGCAACATTCCGTTGCGGACATTGTAATTGAAAAAAAGGTAAACGCATTCTGTGCCGAATTTTTCCCATACAATCCAGCTGCCGACGAATACACAGCGATCCTTTTGTCTGACTTAAGGAAAGTTAGAAACGAAGGACTACACAGATGTGATGTAATAATAAAAGATAAAGAGGAGAAGTTGCATAACTTTTTCAAGTATCAAAACTTTAACTCCATAAGAATCTTGTTGAAGAAAGTATCAGCCAAGGTAAATGAAGAGCTAAATAAGCCAAAGACAACATCAACCAAAGTGGTTGATAAGAACCAAAGATAGCAAAAGATAACTGCATGGTTATTAGTGCACTTCCTGGAATAGCAACCTTGAAAAGTGATTTAGGAGAATCTATTATCATCGATGCGAAACATTAATTGTGGGATAAGGTTAAGGAGCTGACGAGTGGAAATAAAGTTATTATTACAAGGAATAACAAAACTAAAGAGAAAATGGATATTAAAGTTGTTGAAGATAGTTTATAAAATATTACTGTTACTATATTTGAAAAATAAAAAGAGCCGAAATGGAAGAGAATCAGAGAATAATAAACAGAGACTACATAGGTTTTATAATTGAGGAAAATGGAGAATACCAATACAAGGAAATAAATATTCCCTACCCTCACGACATTATTGATGCATTAACAGATATGAAGGATGACGATAATTTATCTATAATGGATGTTCAGGATCTATTTTATCAATATTACCCTAAAGATAAACAAGAATACAAATACATAAATTATCTTTTCCCGAACAACTATAATTCCTCTTTCAAAACAAGTGCTTCTTCGCCCATACTATATAATCATAAAGACTTCCCATACGACAAAATAGACATCGGTGGAATTTTCATCACATATTACATCGAAAAATATTTAGTATTCACTTCTGGTTTTTCCAACAGGGATGAATACTATTTGTCTTTAAAATGCAGAGAAAATGATTTTTTCAAAGAAAATCAGAGTATAGTTCTTCTTGATTTACTAGACAAATATAAACACGATTCCGAAATGAAGGCTGAACTTGAGAAGTTGAAAAAGAACAATTTTGTATATACCATTCAGCAGTACAACAATCTTTGGAACGAATTTGTTGATGCGGTGAAAAAGAAGACCGAACAAGATATTATGGATTTGAAAAAAAATCTACGCTTATATTTTGCCGATGGTTGTATTCGCTACATTCATGCATTGTATTTCGAAAACACAATAAAAGAACTCCCTAAATCTACGCTCATGTTTTCAACTGAAAAACTAGGATGGACCTCCTATAAACATCAAATATCACAAATTGAGCATATTGAAGTCCGCTCAAATTTCGGATATGGTTCAAAATCGTATTCTTATTGTAACCTATTTTACAAAGAAGTGCCTATTCTACCATATACAGATGCAGTAATCTACACATCAGTTTCATGGCAGCAAATCGTAAACTATACACGGTGTTTCGTTCCAGAAAGAAACTCTTGCTGGAAAAAAACATTTGATTTTGTAATATATGTATCCAACTTAATAAAAAATGATCCTCAAAAATTCGTAGATGATTTCATCGTTGAAGAAATACACCAAATGCTAGAATTGCTAAAAAAGATTTTGAAGGCCACGCCAGAAGAACTTAAAAATCAATACAGAAAACAAGAATTGAAAGACAGAAGAACTACATTTGTATGGAACACAGAACCAGACCAAAAGTCCTACAATATTTTTCCTGAGGAATTTGGAGATTCAATAAAAATAGAAAAAATCACGGGTTGTTTGGTCTTTTTAGACAATATGCGAAAACTGAATGAGTTCATACCTTCAATACACTTATTCATAGACGAATTAATAAATTTAAACAATCAAATACATCCATTGATAGATAAGAACATATCAAAATTGACCGAGGAGATTAAGCAAAACAAAGCCGAATTAGACGACCTTGAAAAAACAAGCAATGATATCAAGTTGCTTTTAAAACAATGTTTAGAAAAGCACGCTCCCGAATTGGAATATTTGATTAATCTCAATAATGATTACCGAAAAGAATATTTAGAAGAGAATCCTCAATTAGTTGAAGGATATGAAGATTATTTGGATATTAATGAAAATCTTAAAGAAAAAACTACCAAATTAGAAGAAAAAACTGAACACCTTCGTCTTAGAGAGAACTTTCTAAAACGATTCGAAGAATGCAAAGAGAGAATCACGAACTATATAGACAAGTAATTTGCAATCTAGTAAATATACTTGTACGACCAGTATGCATCAGAACAATTATTTGCCAAACTACATTGTAGAATCTGCTTTCCGCCTTAAGAATAGATGGTAAAATTATATTCAGAAATGGCACTTGGATTATAAACGACATTTAAACGAAGTAAATTATGTGCACTTTCGTCGTAATGGATTTGCCCTTCTAAACGCTTGAATTTCATCATTTGTAATACGATGATAGCAATAAAAATAATTTAATCATGAAATAGACATATCATAATGTGCTTTAATTCAAATTGAAATGAAAGAATAAGATTGGAAAAATTAGTAAAAAAATGTTTAATCAAATTTAGTGAATATTATGAGTAAAATTTTAATTGTTTTAATAGTGTATGCAGTCTTAATATGTAGCGGATTGCCTTTAATAATCAAGTATCATAGGAAAAATAAGAATATATTATTTGAGTTGTTGGCAATCATTTTTATGCCAATAGTTTTACTGGTCGGATTATTTGTATTAATCCGAAAGTGGTGGTATAAAGACAAAGCTCGTCCTATTCCTAAAAAACTAAGAAAGTTTCTCAAATCAGATTGCGTTGTCGTTAACGGAACAGTAATGTCTTTGGCGGAATACAATATTAAATACAACAAAGCACTTACACTAAAGGATGTCTATGGGGCAAAATATGCAGATAGTGTTGATGTGAATGATATCCGTTCCGAAGAACCTTTCCATAAATTAAATGTTTCAGATGATGTAAGCCCTTTTATAGACACGGAGTATTTAAAAAGCTTCGGTGAGGCATTTTTGAAAAGGGATTTTTCTAACATGGGAAATTTGATATCAGAAGATGCTACAATGGTCATATATGATAGAAAAACAATTGT
>Ga0310696_10001153_pt1 | contig 38874 bp, 30 predicted proteins | sample AusTroGonzalo_MG_4_FD_203885 | JGI IMG/M metagenome (GOLD analysis project Ga0310696, IMG submission 203885) | Bovine rumen microbial communities from tropical cattle in Woodstock, Queensland, Australia - Gonzalo_02 (v2) (version 2) | ecosystem: Host-associated > Mammals > Digestive system >... | reverse complement strand
GGATGGATACCTCCCCCTTGCCGTTCTTGTCAGGTTTCCGCGTCTCGAAACTGACCACATGCTCCTGCTGAAGCTGGAGTTCCCGCGCATCCTCGATGACCAGGACGCGTTCATTGTTGTCGATGAAACTGCTCAGCGCATTCAGGACGGAGGTCTTGCCGGAAGACGTCGCGCCGGAAACGATCACGTTCTTATGCAGCGCGACCAGGGCCTTGATCAGGAGATAGGCGTCGTCCGAAAGACTTCCATACGAAAGCATCTTTTCGATCGAAAGGGTATCCCGCTTGAATTTGCGGATCGCGATCACCGTGCCGCAATTCGTCAAGGGAGGGATGACCGCATGAACGCGGCTGCCATCCGGCAGACGGGCATCGAGTCGGGGATTGTCATTATCCAGCAGGCGGCCGACCGATTTTGCGACATTGGCCGCGGCGGCCTTCAATGCCGTTTCTGTGGGAAAAGAGGCCGTGGTCTTCTGCAGTTTGCCTTTTTTCTCGATGTAGATGTTGTTCGGCCCGTTGATCAGGATCTCGGAAACGTCGTCGTCCTCCAGATATTCCTTGACTGGTTCGAAGAAGAAAAACAAAAACGAGTTGTCTTGTTCCATGGTGTTATCTCCAAAATGTTAATGAATCATGCAATTCAAATGGTCGTCCGTCGTTCCAGGAGTCAATCCTCATGTTCCGATGTCAGCGATTTCATGGCGCCCCAGGATTCCTCCATATCCATTTCCATCTCCATGCGAACGGTTTTTCCCGAACTCGAGCTTTTCATATTGGTAAAGAAAAACTTCAGCGGACTATGAGGGAGCATCTCCTCGGATGCCCGGTTCACCTGAAGACTGAAATCCTGCGCTTTCTGCACATCCAGACATTCCGCGGTGGCGGACAGTTTCAACAGCTTTCCGTCCAGGCGGCCGGAGAGGAAGAGATTGGAGATGCCCCGCATGACGTTCTTCAGATCCAGGTCCTGCTCGGAGGACATCAGCCGTGCGATCGAATCGGGATGAATGTTCAGGACGAATAACTGCTCCTGAAGGTTCAGATTCGGCAATTTCGCCGGGTCCTTATACGGTTTGAAGGCGACAAAAGGCAGAGGGTTGTCGTAATTCAGATCAAGCCGGAAATGGATCGTATTCGAACTTGCGATGATGATCTTCAGGCCGATGCCTTCTTCGTCCTTGTACTCAAAAACCGTCTGCGAATCCGATTTCGCTTTCGTCAGCCTGCCGTTTTTCTTCCGAACGGCTTCCAAATCCGCCGTCGGATTGCCGGACAGTTCCACGACTCCCTCCAGTACGATTTCCTGTTTCTCCACGGACAAGACATACACATTGACGATCGCAGTGGCATCCCGGTCATGGAATGTATTCAGAAGAACGGCCAGAATATCGTCCGTATCTTCCTGATCCCCGTCGTTTTGAGCGGCGGCCTCCTTTTTGTCCTTTTCGATCCTGTTCCACAGACCCGGATCGACTTTCCTTTCCATGTTTCGATTCGTAAAATACAGATACGCGTCGGCATAGGGCGAGAAGAACTGCGCGAGAGATTCCGCGGAATATGCCGCGAAACAAATCCCCGCAAACAGCAGGCCGCAGACTGTCTTTTTGATCATGATTCGATACCTTTCATTCTATTCCGTCAGACTCGCTCGTTGACGAAAACTACGATCAGGGAAAAATTATCGTTTGCTCCCGCCTGCAATACCCTGTCTCCAAGCAAACGGACCGCATCGGACGGCTGCTCCGCCTCGAAAAGAATCTGCTGGATCGTGTCCTCCGACAGCATGGTGGTGACCCCGTCGGAACAAACCAGGAAACGGTCCCGCGGACGGACTTCCGTTTCAGCCCATTCCTGCTCGGGTTCCTTCTCCGCGCCGATGACCCGGGTAAGCATGTGCGAAATCCGGCTGACGCGATGGTCCGTCATCTGACCGGCATAATCGCCTTCCGTACCTGATTCGCTCAATTCCGCGCCGACGGTATGGTCTTTCGTGAGAGCCGTCAGCAAACCGTCCCGAAGACGGTAGATCCTGCTGTCTCCGATATGGCAGATCGCGGCGGAACGCTCATCCTGAGGATGAAAAAGCATCATCGCCAGCGTGGTTCCCATCTGACGATAGGACCTGCGTTCCGCGCAGATCCGTATTTTCCGGTTTGCATCGCGGATTGCATCCCGGATTTGTCTGATCCTCTGGTCAAACGATTCTCCATCCGATCCCTCGATCGCTTCCGTCAACTGGTTTTCCAACAGGCTGCTGGCGATCTCTCCGGCGGATCCGCCGCCCATGCCGTCCGCCACGAAGAAACAACCGCTTTCCGGCAGGAACCCGATCGCATCCTCATTGACCGGACGGACCAGACCGGGATGCGTCATGCAATCCGCCTGCAGACATTGTCCGAAATCAACAGGGTTCATTTGGATTTCCCCCAGGAGAAACCGGTTTCCCGATCCGTTTTTTTCCATATCATGAAGATCAGTTTGATATCGTTTTTCTTCCATGCGATCAGCAATTTGCTCTGATCGGACGTCAACGGGATCTCATGCATCAGCTCATACTGTTCCGCACGGAGGCTTTCGGACAGGTCTTTCCGCAGTTGCGCCACAGGCACGGGATAGACGCCACTCACGATCCACGTTTTCCCGGAATAATCCGTCGACGTCACGGTGGCGTTTTTCGGCATTTTCGACATGAGCTCCCGTGAAAAGTCCTTCAACGCCTGTTCGGCAGCCTTTTTGTTCTCCTTGGCCGATTTGCCCTCCTTGGCCGAATCGGCGGAGCCGGGCTTCTCCGTGGCGGTTTTCTCTGTCTTTTTCTCGGATTTGTCCTTTTCGCTCTTCGCCGCGGAGGACGCCGTCTGAGCGGAAACCGCCAGACAGAAACAGAAGGAGAAAAGGATGCCCGTTTTGACTGCTGATTTCAGGATCATAGGAAAAACACCTTTCATTGCGCCCACGCGGACAAGATGCGCTGATACTGGTCGTCCGAGGTCGAGCCGGAAGACGGATCGGAAGCCTGAAGCTGGATCCCCGATCCGCCGTTATTCCTGTCGATGTCCGGCCAATTCTCGCTGATCACGGAATACACGCTTTCCATGGAATTGCCGTTTCGATATGTTTCATCGCCCCGTCTGCGGAACAGATACGATTCCGGCTGAAAATCTATCCCGGACACATCGGAACTGCTCTCCGGCACTTTTGTCCGGGTCAGATCGAAAGATTTTGCGTAGAGCGGCGTCTGGCCGTCTTTTTCGGGCGAAAAGACATAGGAAACCGCGATCAGCCCCAAAAAAGCGGAGGAAACGCGCGACATGCGCAATCCCATATTCCCCGCCGCCAGCATTCCCCATTCGGTTTCGGGCAGGAAAACACCGTCCGCCGTTTGTTTCGAGGCGATACTCACGGCCCAGTAATCCGGCGAACCGGGGAATCTCCAATACTCCTCTGTGGAGCCCATTGCGCTTTCCCGCACGTTCCGATTCGCATAATACGCCGTGATTTTATTGACCAACCGGCTTTTTGCCTCATTCGTATCGACCGCGTGACGATCTCCCGCCACCCAGGCCAGGTTCCGGTTCGCCTCCTGAAGATGAAGTCTCCCCAGGAGGATTTCATACAGCAGCATCGTCCCGCCCAACAGCAGCAGATAGATCGGCAGCACCAGGAGAAACTCCAGGGCCACCTCTCCCCGGTCGGAGAAAAGCAGATGTTTGATTCGTTTAATTGCCGTTCTTTTTGTCATTGTTTCCGCTGTCCCATATAGACCGGATCGTCGTTCCGCCTTGTTCGACAGTTGTTTTTATCATGGACCCGGCCTGGCCTTTGCCCACATTCGCGACGATTTCCAGGCCGAACTTGACATAGTCCATGTATTTTTTCAGGAAATGGATTTTTTCCAGAACCGCGGTGATCTGCTTTTTCAGCTTGTCGATCAATTTGTCGGCCAGCTTCTTCAGGCACTTGCCGAGTTTTTGCAACGCCTTATCCAGCAGTTTGTTCAGCAACTGCTTGCCGATGTTCTTCCAATCCTCCATGCTCAAATTGCATATTATCTTGAACGCATCCTTGATCTTATCCACGGAGAGATCCTTGAAGAAATTCACGATATCCTCGCGGCTGATGCCGAAAGCGCCGTAGATCTCCTTCAGGAACGGGAATTTCTTCTCCCATTTTTCCAGCTGCTTGTTGATGGCATCGGCGATCTTCGAACTGAATATGGTCAGCGCATTGTTCGCAAGGGATTTGAGGTCCCCATCCCCCGTCGCGAAGGCGATGATGCTTTTCGCGGCCTGTTCCGCATGCTCACGGGAGACTCCGGCCTTGATCAGGACCGCTTCCAGGACTTCCGCGCCGGTTTCGCTCCACGGGACTTCGCCTTTCAGCGAGAGGACCGCGCTTCGTGCGGCTTCCTTCTCCTCCTCGCTCATATTCGAATTCTCGATGGCATCCAAAGCGTAGGAGGTGAACACCTTCGACCCGACATCTCCGTAATCGACGGCCTCCCCGTTTTTGCTTTTTCTGAGCGCTTCTTTCAGGGCATTCTTCGCTTCGTCGCCTTTGACATATTGATCGATGGCGGCCTCCAGCGCCGCTTCCGCGGCTCCGCCGGCGGTGCCGCCCTCGCTCATATATTTTTCAATGGCGCTGTTGATCACGGCCGCGCCTTCTTCCCCAACATACTTGGAAACGAGCGCCTGCGCCGCATCGGTCGCGGCGGCTTTCAGCGCGCCGGTATTGCCCGTATCCGCCAGATAATTCTGAATGTTCGCCGCGATTTTGTCTGCTTCTTCCTCGGGGATACCCTTCTTGATCAGTTTATTTCTGATATACTCCCCGGTGGCGTTGGAGAAGGCCCCTTCTTCCCCGGCGATTTCCGCGATGACCCCGCGCGCGAGCACCTTCTGGTTGGACGACAGGTCGGATCCGTCGATCAGCTTGTTCGCGCCGTCCTGCGCCAGCGCGGTCGCGGTCCCCTTGTAATCGATCGCCTTGCCCGCCTTCAGATCGGCGACCACGCCCTTCAGCGCCTCATTGGATTTCTCATCCCGGACATAGCGGTCGATCGCGGTATTCAGCGCGACCTCCGCGGCGCTTTTCGCGGAGCCTTCGGCGCTCATGTATTCCTGAATGGCAGCGTTGATCACATCCGCGCCTTTGCCCCCGACATACTGCGAGACCAGGACCTGCGCCGTATCGGATGCGGCATGCGTCAGCGCGGAGGTGTTGCGGGTGTCGTTCATGAACTGATAAAGGTTTTCCGCGATCTGACCGGATTGTTCTTCCGAGAAGCCCGCCTTGATCAGTTTTTTCTGAATATAGTCTCTCGAGGCATTGAGCATGGAGCCTTCTTCGCCGACGATTTCCGCGATGACTCCGTGAACGAGCTCCTTCTGGTTGGACGACAGGCCGGAACCGTCTACCAGCTTGTCCGCACCGTGTCTCGCAAGCGCGGTGCCGACTTTGGGATAATCGATGCTTTTCCCTTCCTTCAGATTTGCCAGGGATTCCTTCAAGGCGGCATTGGAAGCCGGATCCCGGACATATTGGTCGATCGCGGTGTTCAGCGCGGCCTCCACGGCGCCTTTCGCTGTGCCCTCGGCGCCCATATATTCCCGGATCGCCGCGTTGATCGTCGCCGCGCCCTTTTCATCGACACATTTTGTTACGAGTTCCTGGAGGGAATCGGAGGCGGCGGCCTTCAACGCGGGAAGATTGCCCGTATCGGCCAGATACTGCTGAATATTCCCCGAGATCTTCTGCGCCTGTTCCTCCGAAACGCCGGCCTTGACCAGTTTTGCCCGGATATGCTCCGCCGTAGCGTTGACAAGCGCGCCGTCCTCTCCGGCCATGTCCGCGATGGCGGCGTGGGCCAGCTTCTTTTCGTTTGCGCTCAGACCCGAATCGTCGATCAGCTTGTCCGCGCCGTGTTTCGCAAGCGCGGTCCCGACGGCCTGATAATCCGGGGTCTTGTCGTTTCGGATATCCTCGACGGCTTGTTTCAGGGCTGCATGGGAAGCGGGGTCCCGGACATATTCGTCGAGCGCCGCGTCCAAAGCTTTTTCGGCCGCGCTCTTTGCGGTGCCTTCGGCGCTCATGTATTCCTGGATGGCAGCGTTGATCGTCGCCGCGCCCTTGGATCCGACATGTTTTTGGACCAGCTCCTGCGCCAGTTCGGATGCGGCATCCCTCAGATCGGCGGTATTGTCCGTGTCATTCAGGAAACTGCGGACTTTTCCTGCAATGCTGTTCGCCTGTTCTTCGGGAATCCCCTCTTTGATCAGTTTCGTCTGAATGTATTCATAGGAGGCGCTGAGCATGGCGCCTTTTTCTCCGGCCATGTCCGCGATGGCGGCGTGGGCCAGCTTCTTTTCATTCGCGCTCAGATCGGAATCATCGATCAGCTTGTCCGCGCCGTGTTTCGCCAGCGCGGTCCCGACGGCCTGATAATTCGGGGTCTTGTCGTTACGGATGTCCTCGACGGCTTGTTTCAGCGCGGCATGCGATTCCGGATCCCGGACATATTGATCCAGGGCGGTATCCAAAGCCTTTTCGGCGGCCCCCTTCGCGGTGCCTTCGGCGCTCATGTATTCCTGAATGGCGGCGTTGATCGTCGCCGCGCCCTTGGACCCGACATGCTTTTCGACCAGTTCCTGCGTCAGCTCGGAAGCGGCGGACTTCAAATTGGCGGTGTTGCCCGTGTCGGCCAAGTATTCCCGGATATTCCCCGAAATGCTCTGCGCCTGGTCCTCCGAGATGCCGACCTTGACCAGTTTTGCCCGGATATGCTCCGCGGTAGCGTTGACAAGCGCGCCGTCCTCTCCCGCGATATCGGCGATGGCAGCGTGGGCGAGTTTCTTTTCGTTTGCGCTCAGACCGGAATCGTCGATCAGCTTGTCCGCGCCGTGTTTCGCCAGCGCGGTCCCGACGGCCTGATAATCCGGTGTCTTATCGTTTTTGATATCTTCGACAGCTTTTTTCAGAGCCGTGTGGGAAGCGGGATCCCGGACATATTCGTCGAGCGCCTTGTCCAAAGCCTTTTCGGCGGCACCCTTCGCGGTGCCTTCGGCGCTCATGTATTCCTGGATGGCCGCGTTGATCGTCGCAGCTCCCTTGGATCCGACATGTTTTTGGACCAGCTCCTGCGCCAGTTCGGAAGCGGCGGACTTCAAATCGGCGGTATTGTCCGTGTCATTCAGGTAACTGTGAACTTGTCCGGCTATTTTTTTCGCCTGATCCCCGGAAATACCCTCCTTGATGAGCTTTGCTTCGATATACTCGGTGGACGCGTTGAGCATGGCGCCCTTTTCTCCGGCGAGATCGGCGATGGCGGCGTGGGCCAGCTTCTTCTGATTCGCGCTCAGATTGGAATCGTCGATCAGCTTGTCCGCCTCGGATTTAGCCAGTACGGTGCCGATCTCCTTGAAATCGACGCTTTTGCCGGCATCCAGTTTTCGATATGCGTTTTTGAGCGCCGCGTTGGAATCGGCATCCCGCACATACTGGTCGATCGCGGCATCCAGCCCTTTTTCCGCGGCCGCCTTTGCCGTGCCGCTGCCCCAGAGATACTCCGTGACCGCGGCATTGATCGCTTCCGCGCCTTTTTTCCCGGCATGGGCGTCAACATAATCGGTCAGCGCATCCGCCCCGATCCTTTTCAACAGTTCTTTGCATTCGTTCAAGTTCTGTTTCGGAAGCGATTCATTCGTGCCCGGGATATAGGATGACGCCGGATCGTAACGCCGACTCTCCTCGAAAAGAACGACCGGACTGCTCAAGGAACCGTTTCCCAGATACTGGGAAATCATCTTGAATTCCACGTCGGCGTTCTGGTCCAGCTCCATGGTCACCGGATTACCGCCGAACAGCAGAACGCAACAGCAGAACGCTCCGGCAAACGCGGAAAAGAGGAGGCTGGTTCTGTTCATTTCCCGGCCTCCTTCTCTGCCATGTCAAAGACCTTAACCAGCTCATCGCTGCGATAGAAATCGTACCACTCTAGGGTGCTCTCGTCGCCGAGCCCCAGACTCGCGACCGCAAACAGACGCGGGAACGTCGTATTGATGAACACATAGATCCTGGCTTTCCCTCCATTCTTATCGGGATAATATCCGTACGGCTCGAAATCCGCGCGGATGTTCTTCGGAAGACGGCAGAAGGCACGGGACATCATCCGGCCGAACTCTGAGGGGAAAACGAGGTCGAGCGTGTCACGGGTCCCCGTACGCAGGATCTTCGCCATGGACCATGCGTCGTCATAACGCACCTTGTCGTTCAACAGCAGCTGCGTCATTTTCAGGCGGACTCCGGCACAAGCCACGATCTGTTTTTTTGACAGATCCTGATTCTTCGAATGGTCAAGCAGGATGGTGGTTTTGCGTTTTCCGTACAGGGCGTCGAATTGTTTTTGGGTCCGGGACATCAGATCCAAAACGATCTTCGAGGGAGAACCGCCGGGAGATGCCAGCTTCTTTGCGACATCCGTTTCCATTCCGTTTTCGCCGCGGAACACCGCTCCGCTCACGAATGCGAAGTCTCCGACCTTCCGGACCTTCCCGGATTCGCCCCCGGCGTCAACGGTCTTTTCGTAGCTTTCCGTGATCAGCATGGCATCCCACCAGACATTGTAGATCCCGGCGAGACTGCTGTTCTGATTCACCGGGCCGCGGAGGATGACAGCTCCGCAGAAGAAATCCCTGATCTGCTCCGTGGAAAAGTCCTCCGTGAATCTCTTCCATTTCTTTTTGGCATCCTCCTCGAACAGAGCTTCCACCGCGACCTCCGGCTCCGTTGCGCCGCGCTCCAGCAGTTCGCCTTCCGTCAGCGTCGCATTGATCTCATATTCCATTTCCCGCTCTGATTTCTCGTTGGATTCCGCGGCACCCATCCAGTATGCCAGGCCGAAAGCAAGCACCGTTACGCATATTTTGTAATAATTCATGGTTCCTCGACAGGTAAGAAAGTGTTTATTATAAGATTCGGTTTTGTTTCAGCAGGTACTGAAGATTCAGTTTGTGTTCGCCGTCCGGGAGCAGACTGTCAAGCTTGACGCTCTCGTCCACGGACGGGTCCAGCGGACTCCACCCGATGTTGTTCTGGGGATTCAGCGGATTGGCGTTGCCCGTGCTGTCTCCGGTGGATGTCGGCGACCACGTCCAGTTTCGGCCATTGCCGCAGTCATCCTTGAAACTCCGGCTGTTTCGCATGGAGTCGATGGCACTCAATCTGTCCTCATGGGACGCATCGGGAGCAAAAAGGTTCAGGGTCGCCCGGCTTCCGGCATACCGGAGGGGCAGAAGCGTGGCATCCCAGTCCTGTTCGCAGAGATTCCACGCATACTCGAACTGCTCCTGATTCTCCGGCGAACAGACGCATCCGCCGAGGACGCTGACATTTTGGGGATCATGAGCGGAATTTCCGGCATCGTACTTGACCCAGCCCCAGTTCCCATCGGAATCCTGCATGTAACGGTATGGCGTGGAGGCAAAATGCAGATTTTCGGGATCCGAGGTCGGGTCGTACACTACCTGATACATCCTTTCCTGGTCGAAATCGCCGTCCCGACGGGTGCGGCGGACCCCGGCGCGGGCGGCCGACATGGTCCAGATATAATTGCCGGCGGAAATGCGGCTTCCATTGTATTTCACACCCTTGTAGGACGGAGGATCGAACGCGGACAGGACGCTTTTTTCACTGATCCGGCCGTCGTCCTGCTGAAGCAGCGTCATCAGCTGAACGAACGGATTTTCATGTTTCATGGCCGCGCCGATCACGATCGTCCCGCCGCCGGAGAAGAATTTTTCATTCAACACCCACGGTTTGGCCTTTTCCGTCACATAGGTCTCGGGATCCCAGACGGATTTGTCGTCGCCGTAAATTCGGGCGTGGCCGTTGATCAGGCCGGATTCTCCGCCGGTGATGAAGTTGAACTTGTTGATCAGCATCCCGTCTATGAAGCAGACGCAGCTTTCGTACTCGTCCCGGATCGTGGAAGAATGCGATCCGCTGAAAGCCTCGAACGGTTTTTTGAATTTGCTGAATTCATACGTTTTATCCATATATCCGTGCTTGCTGCCCTTGATGTCGCCGTAGATGGGCGGCATCATGTCAAGAAGCCCGAACTGGACGATCATATTTTTCTTGGGGTTTCCGCTGAAACTCATAAACGCTTCCGCTTCAAAACGGGGTTTTTCTCCGCAGAACCACTTGGGAACGTGATAATGCCCCAGGCCCCTGTGTTTGACGTCCCATCTCTTGTGACGTTTCTTCGCGCCGAAATCGCAGATCACCTTATGGAATTTCCGGCAGACGACATATTCCGCATAAAGGGCGAAATATTTGGCTTTCGCGAGGCAAAGCCATTTTGCGGACGACCAGTCGTATTCCGAATTCAGACTGTTGTTCTCCGTTACTTTCGAACACATCGGGATGAATTGCTCATCGTTGCAGGCGTTGCCGCTGGATGCCGTAATGTCGCAGAATTCATCCGTGATCGCCTCGAAGAAAGACGACAGGATTGATGTCAGGGCATTCTTGATGAACTTGACGAACACATTGGAATCGTTCTCGCTGCCGGATGAATCCTGACTGTAGGATTGATCCGTGTTGTCGCTTTCCAATTTTATAATACCGGAGCCGCCCAGGAACAGATTTGCGATATGGTTGCCCCGGTCGACCCGCTTATTCATGATGCGGATGCCCTCGTTCGTTTCATTCAGGTTGCTGTCCTTATAGCCGCGCTGGATCCCGAGTTCCCCTTCCGTCCGATGCCGGATGCCGTCATCGCCATCGGTCTTGCCGCTTCGGACAAACCACTGATCCAGTCCCCATCCCACGCCGGCGTCGGTCGAGGCGTCCGCGACCGGGAAGAATTCGTAAAGCTTCTTGTTCCCGTCGCCTTTCCCGGACCCAAATTGCAGGAAAAGGCGTTCGCAAGCTTCCGTATTGTACAGCGGAGAGAAGAAGTTGGAGGCGACTCCGCCCGCGTCGGAATCCAGCAGGGCTTGCTCGTTGATGTCGTCATCCACCTCGGCGGAATAGGGGTCGAGCCCTTGCGGGATCGAAATATAGACCTGGTATTTCTTGAAGGCCTTGTCTTCCGGCAGACGGGGGTCGCGCAGCATGTTGGTCAGCACGAATTCGGCGACCGTCCGCATCGACGTCTGCATGGACAGATTGATCGCGGGAAGCGCATCGTTCAGCAATTGGATCGTCGCTTTGTCGCCGAGGATCGTCTCGCGCATATTGGACTCCCAGGTCCCGCCGCTGACCAGGCTGACGCCGGGAGACTGCGACGAACCGCCGTTCGAGGCAGCGCCGGAGCCGTTATCGTTGCGAATGCCGTTTGCCGCACAGTATTCGTCGATTTCCTGCTGACAGGCCGCTTCCAGCTCCTCCTGCTGCCGATACCATTGCCCGAGCTGGTCCTGATAATCCGGTGCGCTGGTATTGCCCGGTCTGGGGGACTCGGCTTTCTTCGCGTCGTACTTATCCCGAATCGCCTGGATTCCCGGGTCGACGGTATTGTCCTGATTCCGATCGACGCCGGCATAGGTACCCCTGTACTTCTCGTAGACGCCGTCCAAATCGGAATACAGACCATCCTTTTTCCGGTCCCGTTCCTTCTCCAGATCCGCGATGACGGCGGGGTCTGTTTCCTGCTCGATCCGATCCTGATACTCCTTGTCGACGGATGCCGAGATCTTCTGGCGCGAATCGCTGCGCCACCGGTCGAGCCCGCTTATCGAGTCGCCGGTACCGTAATCGCTGTCATCGGGATCCACATAAGCGTCGATCCCATAAGGATCGTGGTTGCCATCGTTCCCATTGGAGCCGCTGCCCGGATTCAGGATATCCCTCAAATCCTCGTTGACTTCGTCATCGTCTTCGTCATCGTCGTCTTCGTCCGGCTCATCGACGGGAGGAGACCACGGGGTGGAGAGTCCCCCGTTCATCTGGTTCAGGAAATTCGCGATTTCATTCCGGTTCAGGGTTTCCCCGAAGGGGTGTCCGTTCAGCTTGATTTTATCCCGCGCGTTTGCGGAAGGGCCTTGGCCGATCCACCAGCCCGGCCCCTCATTGGCATGTCCCCGGTTGCAGCGCAGTTGCCAGGATGACTTGTAGAAGCCGACGATCCTGTTGACCGCCAGATCTCCCGCCGCGGCGATCAGCCCCCAAATCCCCTGGTCGATATTGAAATTGACGACGAGATAGCTGTGATAGCCTTCCGCGTTGACTTTGTCCTCGTCGAACCGCTTGATGGTCAGAGCCAGCCAGCGGTATGTGATATAATCCATCTCGTGGTTGGTCATCTGGACGTAGCTCCACTCCAGCGCCTGATTGACCGTGGCCATCCGGCTCAGGCCGTCCGCCTGGACCACGGCCGCGGAGTATGCCGCCGCATCGCAGGCATTCTGCAGCCGGATCTTCTGATGGATCGTTTCTCCGACCGCATAGACGGATGCGCACAAAACGAAGAGCATGAGGAAAAGCGCAAGCGTCAGCATGACGACGAACCCGTCGTCATCGGATTTCAGAGACCGGATCCTCCGGATGCAATGTGCTGCGAATTCCTTCATCGCGTTCCTCTCAGGATATGCGCGTCATCGTCCGGGACCCTCGGAAATGTCGCGGTATTGTATGGTTTGCCCAAAGAGCAGGTTTCCTGAATATTCAAGTAGTTGTAGAACCATCCGCGTTCGTCTTCCGTTTCCGCCCCCTGCCGGATCACGTCGCCGAATTGCGAAACGGTATCTTTGGCGCGGCTGTCATTTTTCAGCGGGTTCCGCGCAAACCCGGCAATGATCCGACCTCCGACCGGGATGAGCAGGGGGCATCGGAAATTGACCGTCACGGTCACCATCGGAGCCTCGTTGGGCGACTCCCTATTCGCGGTCTTGTCCTCGGCGGGATCGGGGAGCGTCTCATCGATCGAAACCGTCACCTGGTTTCGGATATTTTCCGACCGCGGAATATCGTATTCGCCGTTGGTGACGGGGATCTTCAGCGGGGTGGAGCCTTCCACGGACTGGCTGATCCACGCCAGGGCGGAACAGGCCGCTTCCCCGACCACGCCGCCGCCTTCCCCCTCGTAATCCGCGGGATTGTAGACCATTGCGGCGCGCGCGCCGCAATAGGCCGCGTAATACGTCATCTCCTTCGCCAGAAGGACAAAGACCAGCTGGAGCAGATAAAAGATCAACATCAATAAGACTGGCAGGATCATGAGAGTCTCAAGCATGATCGCGCCGTGTTCGCCTCGTCTCTTCATATCCGCTCCAGATAAAATGCATACAGTAACGTCAGGACCGTCCCCGTGGCGATCGCCACGCCGAACGGGACGCGGGTCCGCTCGTCCGTTTTCTTCGGCAGGTTCTCCGCGCCTTTCTTCCGGTCGTACCGCCAGTCGAACACGATACGAAGACAATGCCGCAGACGCGCGGTCGTCACCAGCCCGAAACAGACCATGATCAGTCCGACCAGAAGTCCGATCAGGGAAACGAAGAGAAGCTCCGTAAAAGCAAAACGGAATCCGGTGATGACGCCGGCGGCGAAGAGCATCTTCACGTCTCCCCCGCCGGCGCTTTTCAGCATGTAAGGGATCATCAGGAACCCGCCGCAGACCAGTCCCCCAAGCAGACCGTCGCAGAAACCGGACAAACCGCCGGTCCAGACGCGGGCGGCCAGTCCGAGACCGGCCAGCCCGAGGGTCATCGTGTTCGACAGTTTCCGGTATTTACAGTCCTGCCAGCACAGATAAAGCATGCATGGCAGAACCGCGCATAAAGTCAGGATGTAGGGCATTTCAGCGGATGATCCCTGTGATACGTTACGACCAGAAAGAAACGATCATCATTTTGGTGTATTCTGGGTATTCGTGCCCGCGCCGTTGCTCTTGACCGCGCCGTTGAAGCCTTTTGCCGCGGCATCGGCTGCCGCCTGCTGCGCGCCGATCTCGGTCTTATTCGCCTGATAGTCGGTAGCGGCAGAGGAAGCCTGTTCGGGATTATCCGCTTCAAGGGCGCCGGAGATGGCTTTGCCCTTGTTCTGTAAATGGGCGCCGATGACCATGACAGTGCCGACGATGGCCGCTCCGACGAGCAGGACGATGATGATCCATTCCATCGCGAAGCCTCTCTGGCGTTTGCGGGCGGAGATGTTTTTTCTGAGGGCAAGGGCTCTCTGAGTCGTGTTTTGATGTTTCATGTTTGCTTCCTTTCTGTTGGGTTATGGGATAGTGTATGGAAAATTTGTTGTTCTCTGCTGATGCCGATATCCTCGCCGTTTCACGGGATCGGCAACGAGATGCCGGCCAGGATCCGCTGGAAGAACGCCACCAGACGCATGCCGGCATCGGTATAGCCCGTCTGGGCATTGAAGAAGCCAAGCCACATCACCCAGACGGGTATGGCGAGTCCGAGGACGACGATGTATTCCAGCGTAATGGACCCTTTGTCACTCTCGAATATCTTACGCATTTTCAGTCCGTTTCATCATTTCGGGGAAAGACGGTTCCACTGCTGGTTGAGAATCGAGTCTCCGGGGATCCCGATGGCAAGGATCTTTTCTTCATCCTTTTTCTGTTCCTCCAGGGTCCTTTCCCGGTTTCTGTTCTGCAGACGGAGAAGTTCCTGATGCAGTTCCCTGTGCGCCTTGTAGACTCTGAGGTTGAGGTCATCCGGGATGAAATCATCGGAACTGCCTTTCAGCCAGCAGATCATTCCGCCCAGGATGATACCTTTTCTCTCATCCCCGGTAAATTCACGCCGCAGCCCGGCATCCTCTTCCGCGAGTTCGGGATAGTAGTCCTCCATTCTTTCCAGCAGCTCTCCGATGTTCTGCTTGCGTTTGCTGCCCGCGAGCTCGTTCGCCCTGACCGTCAGATCGTTCAGCGGATTGTCGCCGGATGAAATGTCCCGGATGATCTTCATGTCGTTGAAATACCGGGAGTCCCTGTCGACCGGGTGACAGAAATCCACGAAGGATCTCAGCAGGTCGTAAACCTCCCTGGTCCGGAAAAGAACGGGACGGAACCTGTCATTGAAGACGGCAGTGTCGAACACGGCTCCTTCCTCCAGGGAATCGAGATACTCGTAGAAGACATAGACGCCGAGGATGGAATCATAATCGCCGACGGATTCCTTCTCCTCGAATCCGGGCAGTTTCTTTTTCAGACAGTCGCAATTCAGGACGTTTTCGAGCTTTTTTTCGTCAAAAAGATCGGCCAGGACCGGAGGGATCCGATCCTCGTCGAACTGGATCGCCTTCAGACGGTCCCCGTAATACCGCAGCTGCTGGACGATCTGGTTCTGTCGTTCGAGCGTCTGCTGCATCTCCGCGCATCGATCGGCGAGATTCTTGGCCACCATGAATTCCTGAGCCGTCGGCAGGGACAGATCGCCCGACACTCTGTCATACTTCATGTTTGCGATTTCCTGATAGTTTTTGTTCAGGACTTTTTCCGCCTTGCTCATTTTCTCCAGCGGGTTCAGGAAGTCGTCGCAATGCTCCATGACGGCAGACGACGCGGCCAGGCCTTTTTCCTTTCGCGCAGCAGTTCGCGCCGCGTTTCTGGACTTGATCTTTTTGATCGATTCGTAAACGTCCTGCGCCATGTCCGCCGAGGTGTAGGCGGTGATGGCATTCGACAGTTCCCTGTAGTCCTGCTGCGTCAGCTCCAGCTCATCCCTGATGTCGTTGGATTTCGCCAGCAGCGCCGGGAATTGCGTCTGGAAGCCCGCGAATGCCTCGGAACAGCGGGAGAGCTCCGTCCGAATCCGGTCCAGATAGGCGAAATCGTTGTTGGACGTGCGGAGGAAATCCTCCGCGGTCAGGATCGCGGAGATCAGCCCCTGGGCGCTCTGGGCTGTTTTCATTTCCTGGGGCGCCGTGGTCGAATTCCATCTCCAGTTCTCATTGTCGGATGAGATCAGGCTGGCAAACATGCCGTTGATCTCATTCCAGTCCTGCCCCGATTCCGCCTGCAGTTTCTTATTGATGATTTTCCACTGATCGAAAGTTTTTTCCCAGAGGTCCAGTTTGCGGAGAAACTCCCGCCTTTGAACCGAATCGTCCTCGGCGCCACGCGCATCGCTGCTCAGCTTGACGAGTTTCCTCGCCTCATCGAATCGTTCGTTCGCCGCGTATGCTTCCGCCTCGATCCTGTATTTCCTGGCTGACGGCAGCGTCGAAAGGACCATGAAATAACCTCCGAACACGATGGCGAGCGTCATCAGGACGATCGCCAGACGGAGGAAGAAATGCGAACGGACATGGACCGCGTTTTTGTCCCAGAATCGGAGATCGACATGCGCGATGGATATGATCTGACCGTCCTGAAGCTGTCGGCCGGGCACGCCGGTCTGCTTCGTCTGGACGATTTCCTGATTGACTTTCGTGCCGTTCCGGCTGGGGCGCCACACCTTTTTGTCCGGATCGAAATACCCGTCATAGATGAAGCAGCCTTCCTCGTTCACTTCGAGCGAAACATGCCTTCTGGAGATCCATTCCTCCTGGATCACGATGTCCGCCGTATCGTCCGAACCGATGACGATTTCCCCTTCATGGCCATTTCCGGCGCCCGCGTCATTGCCGGCAGCGGCTTTTTTCATGACCTGATAGATCTTCCCCTTGTTTTCACCGGTCAGCTGTTCCAGCCGGTGATGCCGTTCCTCCGTTTTTACGGTCGACTGGAGGATCTTTTCAACGGTCAGTTTGCAATTCCCACGGCCGATTCGGTAGATGACGCCGGGACGCACTTCGATGCGTCCTTTGACCCGGTCTCCCAGCAGATAGATCCCATTCTTCTCGTCTCTGCCGAGGTATTCGATGAAAAGCCCGGTTTTCCTCTTCTCAATGCGGGCGTGATGCGGATTGACCTGATCCGACTTGACCTGCCAAGTGTTGTCGGACGCGCTGCCGATCGTGATGATGTTCCACTCGTCATTTCGGTCGACGGAAAAGACCACCCGGTCATCCAGCTCCAGCCGGACGACATAAGAATACTTCCTGATGCTCATTTCCACTCCTTTCGGATCACGATCATATTGTAGCGGTAATCGGAGAACTGGAACTGCTCGAAGGAAAACACCCTTTCCCCTTCACGCTGAATGGCCCGTACGGCATTCTTGTCGTCACTGTTCTTCGCGCGGTCATAGTCGAGCTTTTTGTTGTGATACCAGTGTTCCTGGGCCTCGCGGAGTTTCACCAGGAGCTCCTTGGCTTTTTCCAGGCTCTCGCGATCATTTGCCTGATGGGATTTGATCAGCGCGCTCTGGATGAAATAGGCGGCCGGGGACCATTCCGATTCGTTATTTTTCTGCAGGGCCAGTTTCGCGTCATCCAGATCCTTCTTGATATCCGTCGTTTCCCGGTATTTCCGGCATCCCTCCCAGTGACAGGGGGTCACGTCGAACAGGACCAGGAACATGCTTGGCAGCAGCGCCTTCAGATTGGACATGGTTTTCATCTTCATGCTCAACGGGACTTCGTACATGCAGTAAAAATTCTGAATCTCATAGCGGAAGAAAACCAGATAGCCGAAATAGTCGTCGTCCCCCACACGACGGGTATAGGACGCGCTGTTGAGCGGAACGCCTGCGCTTCCTTTCACCCCGGCGATATTCACGAAAAACGGTTCTTTGTCGATTTGTTCAAAGACCAGGGACATGTCGCCCTGCTTCAATTGTTCCAGACACTGGTTGAACGCTTCCATCCGGTCTTTGTGCAGTCCGTCCGGATCATCCCATGCGGACGCCTGAATGTGAAGCGGGATGTCGCGTTTCCTGCCGAATGCCGAATGGACCTCCAGATTATCGCCGGAAACCTTGTAATTCAGCGTGGACGGGAAGACGATACCGACAATGGTGCGGAGGACCAGGCGGCTCTCGGCTTTGGGGTCATTCAACGGATCCGGCCAGTCCATTGAGCTTTCCGTGTCCTCGCGCAGCAGGAAGAACAGGACGCCGGAGACCACGAAGAACAGCAGGACCGCCGCCCCCAGGGAAATGGACTTCAGGAGACGTCTGAACTGGTATTTTTTCTTTTTGCTGTTGAGTTCCTCCGTGGAAACGTAGATCGTCTCGTAATTTTCCTTGGCTTTGGTGCGGTTGTCATCCAGCTTCGGCGCGGGGGCGCCGACCGGTGCGGGAGCGGCGTTGGAGCCGGGAGCGGCGTTGGAGCCGGGAGCGGCGTTCCGGGGCGGGGACGGCATCATGGACGTGGGCATATTCCCCTCGTCCTTGTTGGTCGGAGCGGATTGCGCCATGGATGTCGCCATATCGCTCTCGCGGGTCGGCGAGCCCGACGCCATGGACGTCGGCATATTCCCGTCGTCGCCCGGCTCGATCACGAAGGACGCCGTACCGCCTATTTCGACCTTCTGCCCGCATCGCAGGCTCACGCGGTCGCCGGAATGCAGCATCTGGCCGTCGAGGGTCGTTTTCTTGTCGCTGATGACCTCAAGTTCGACCGTCCCGTCGTCCAATGCACGGACGATGCAGTGTTTCGAGGAGACATCCATCTCCGCAAAGATGATCCGGTTGCCCGAGTGACGGGAACGCCCTATCGGAACGGCTTCCCCGGAGGAAACCGGAATGATATCTCCGGCACAGGACCCGCTGGTCACTTTAATTTGAAAAAGACTCATTACATCAGCCCTCCCAATCCGCTACTGAAGACCTGCATGACGATCGGCACCGCCATGATCAGGATCATCGCCGGCATGATGAAAACCGCAATGGGAAAGATCATGGACGATGCCGCCCTCGCGGCTTTTCTCTCGGCCAGATTGAAGCGCGCCCGGCGCATCTCTCCCGCCTGGACTTTCAGGGTATCCACGATCGAGGAACCGGCCTCGGTACTGTGGCTTACGGCGGCGGCGAATGCGGAAAATGCCTCGACCTGGATCCGCGAGGACATCTCCTCGATCGCCTCGATGCGGGTCCGTCCGAGCTGCATGGCGTGGAGCATCCTGCCGAACTCAACCGTCAACGGGGCATTGTTTCTCTCCGAACTGACATAATAGTTGACCGCCGCATTGAAGTCGATCCCGGCACGGACGGCGGAACTGATCATATCCAGGGCGAAAGGAAGCGCCCTCACGATCTGCTGCTGTCTTTTTTGCGCCAGATCCTGAACCGTGGTGAAAGGATAGGCGGCACCGAGCAGTCCCATGATGAGCGCCACGATGATCACGACGCCGATGTCGGTCGTGAAGCAGAGCGTGAAAACAACCGACGGGAAGATGAACGCGACCGACAGGAACACGGATGCGGCGACCAGCTGGTTCATATCCATCATGATGTCCGCGACGATCAGCAGGTTTTCCATTTTGTTCCTGAACCGAGGGGAAAGCATCTGAACGATGCCCCCCATCGGCTCGGCAAGATAAACCAGCGCTTTCCAGAGGAGCCGGAAGAGCGGAGGCAGATTGCGGCCCTCGGAACGGATCCTTTTCGCGGTCGGTTTCGCATTCAGGATGATCTGCAGAAAAATATACGGGACCAGTACGATGAAGAAAACGACAAGATAGGCGATGATATTTTTCGCAGGCATGGTCAGACCTCGATTGTGGTAATTTTCCGCAAAACGAAATAACCGGTCGTGATCAGCAGACAGACCACTCCGATCGTAAGCCATCCGTATCCCGTCGTGATCAGCGGTCTCATCAGGACGGGGTCGATGGTATACAGCAGAACGAATGCCGCCGCCGGGGCGCATGAGATCACGATTGCCTCGAAACGCCCTTGCGCCGTCATGTTCTTCAAGCGTTCCTGAAATTCCGTGCGTTCCCGGATCAACCCCACCATTTCCTCCAGGACTTCGGTCAGACTCCCGCCTGTTTTGGAGGACAGGGATACTGCGGTCGCAAGCAGATGCAGGTCCTCGCTCGGCATGCGTTCGCACATCCGTTCAAATGCCTCGGGAAGCGTTTTCCCCGTGCGGTATTCGCCCAGAAGAGTCGTCAATTCCTCCTGCATCGGTCCCGACGTGCGTTTCGCGATCAGCGCGATGCTCGCCCCCAGGTCGAGACCCGACCGCATACTGTTGGAAATTCCCATGGTCAGATCCAGGATCTTCGATTCGAAATCCTCTTTGCGTTTGATCAGTTTGTGGCGGTAGTACCAGAATACCGCGCAGAACGCGGCGAAACCGAATCCGCAGGAAACCGGAACAGCGATCTGCATTTTCTCCACGCCGAAAAACAGTTGTCCGATAAACAGCACGGATGCGGTGATCAGGGCGGCGAGGATCTGCCTGGAAAGGAGTTTTTTCGGCTCGATAAACCGTCTCAGCTCTTCATAACGCCGGGGTTTTTTATATTCCAGTTTTTCCTGAAGATAGTTCATGGTCATCAGGAGTACCAGAAGCGAAAAGAGAGAAGCGGCTACGAAGATCAGCCCATAATTGAAATAGACCATATCCGTCTCCTTTATTTTTCCACGAAGATGTTGATGAAACCGCGATCCAGCTTCCCGCAGTTCACGAGGTCCGTAATGAATTTCGGGATATTGCCTTCCGCCTTGAAGAAACCCGTCACTTCCTTTTTCTCCGGGTCAAAACCTGTCGTTTCGAACGTGAAGATATCCTGCATCGTGATCTTGTCTCCCTCGCATCCGGTGATCTCCGTAATGTTCTTGATTTTGCGGGAACCGTCGGACATGCGTTCCTGCTGCACGATCAAATGGATCGCCGAGGCGATTTGCTCCCGGATCGCTTTCAAGGGCAGTTCGAATCCGGCCATCATGACCATGTTTTCCAATCTGGCTAGAGCATCGCGGGGGCTGTTCGCATGGGCGGTCGTCATGGACCCGTCGTGTCCCGTGTTCATGGCCTGCAGCATATCCAGGGCTTCCGATCCGCGGCACTCGCCCACGATGATCCGATCGGGACGCATGCGCAGAGTGTTGATGACCAGATCGCGAATCGTGACACGCCCCTCCCCTTCGATGTTCGCGGGGCGCGCCTCAAGGCTGACCAGGTTTCGGTGGTACAGTTTCAGCTCCGCCGAGTCTTCCACTGTGATGACGCGTTCCTTGGCGGGGATGAAAAGTGAGAGGACGTTCAGGAGCGTTGTCTTGCCGGAACCTGTTCCCCCGGCCACGAGGATGTTCTTTTTGGCTTTTACGGCTTCCTCCAGGAACAGAGCCATCTCCCTGGTCAGCGAGTTGTATTGGATCAGATCCTCGATCGTGAGTTTGTGTTCCGGGAATTTGCGGATCGTCACGGACGGCCCCTGCAGCGCCAGCGGAGGGATGATCACGTTGACGCGGGATCCGTCCGGCAGTCTGGCATCCACCATGGGACTGGATTTATCCACGCGGCGTCCCAGCGGTTCCACGATCCTCTGAATGACCGAGATCAGCTGATGCTCATTGAAAAATCGTGCCGCGGTCTGAAAGCATTTCGCCTTGTTGCTTTTGACTTTATACTCCACGAAAATGCAGTCCGGGCCGTTGATCATGATCTCCGTGATGTCCGGGGATTTCAGAAGACGCGACAGCGGACCGTATCCGAAGATCTGGTCTATCATCGTCTGACGCAGCATGGCCTTGGATAAACTGCCCGGTATCTCGTGTCCGCGTTCATTCAGGACGACGTCCAGGATCTGTTCGACCTTGGCGCGTTCCTCCTGATTGTTCGCCATTTTGACGGAATCGGCGGTCCAGTTCATCTTCCGCAGGACGTCTTCGTGGATTTTTTCGATCAGTTTCATCGTCTTGTCGTTGTACAGGACGGAGAAGTCTCCGAATTCCCGCTTGAACTTCTCCTGCGCCTGTTCCAGTTCCGGATCATACTCGCTTTCCGGGCTTTGATCCGGGGCCGGGGCTTTGGGCGGATTGTCCTGCGCCTGACCGGCAAACGGCTCGGAAGCGGCGGATGCGGCATTCGCATCGCCCGCCACCGCCATGACAAAAGAACCGATCTGGATCCTGTCGCCGGGCCTGACAAAAGTCGGGACGCCCTTCTGAAGGGACGTTCCGTTGACCGCGGTGCCGCCGGAAGACCCCATGTCCTCAAGATATACGGCGGTTCCGTCGAAACAAATGCTGGCATGGTGTCTGGATACGCAGGTGTCGCCGGACAGACGGACGGCACAGTCGTCCTGCCGTCCGATCGTCATTTTCCGACGGTCGTCCGGGAGTTCCCTTGTCAGGACCGGGACATTGTTTTTTCCGTACACGATGAGCTGCATAGACGATTATCCCCCGATCATGATGGTTACTGAAGAATGCGGTCGATCCCCTTGGATATGGCATCGGGATCCTTGATCAGTTCATCCGTGGTCTTTTCCGCCTGGTCCAGCACTTCCCCGGACTTGATGTCAAGGACTTTCTTCGCGATCTTTTCCCTGCGTTCCGCGGAAACCAGGATCAGATCATGCACGACCTCCGTGGAATGTTCTTCCCCGCCGAATATCCAGCCGACCGCGGGGATGTCGCGAAGCACTGGGAGACCGTATTTGGAAGTCATCTGCGTTTCTTTCTTGTGATGGGCGATGATGTAGGTCTTGTCAAGGTCCAGCGGAAGGGTGCCGGGATTGATGGTCGCATGTTCCTGAACATAGTTTCCCTTCGCATCGGTTTTCACGTCTTCCCACGTCAGAACGAAATCGAACTGCGCTTCGTTCAATCCCGCCAATTCCCCTCTGGCGACATTGACGGTGCATCCGTAGGTGATATCCTTCAAATCCCCGTTGTCCGTTCCCGAAACCGGGACTTTGACGGTCCCGCCGAACGACCAGTTGCCGCTGCCGCCGTTCTGGATCGTGACCGTGCCCTGATCCTGGACCTTGGATACCAGGTTCGATTGAAGCATGCTGAGCGTCCCGTTCATATTGGAGCCGATCGCGATGGTCTTCTCCGTCGTGGCGCCGTCCAGCCAGCGCCGGAGGAAGCTCAGATCGAAAGTCGCCGTGGGAATGACGTTTCCCTGCTTGTTGAAATTATCCGAATCGGATAGGGAGATAAGCGCCACGTTGACTTCCAGAAGCGTCTGCACCAGCGAGATATCGATGATCTTCTTGACGAGATCGTCGCTCATATTCATGAGGGGTGCCGTCTTCAGGACCTGGTTCAGTTTCATGATATCCTCGTTGCTGAAGAGCTTTCCGGAGATCATGATGGTGTTCTGAATGCTGGAGAGGAACAGTTCCCCGTTTTCCTGTGTCTCCCTGCTCTCGGCGAACTTGAATCCGGCCTCCTGAAGGCGCTTCTGCAGCGCTTCCAGGTCATCGGTCGAGGGTGCGAACGTGGTGAAATTGACGCAGTCCTTGTACCGCGAGTTCTGAAGGACTCTCTGAAGATGCGCCCACTGGTCGGGATTGTTCACTTCCCCGCTGATGACGATCCGGTCTTCGTTCAGTTTGATGCTGATCCCGGATACACTGTCCAGATCGTGCTTGAGCATGCGGATGATGGACGCCAGATTCGACGTCACGCTCACGGTATAGACCTTTTTCTGGTTTTCCGCCATGCCGCTGACGATGAGGGTCGCTTCTCCGATGGAGTTCGAGATGACCCGCAGTTCCGATCCCATTTCCTCGACCTTGAACACATTGGTGCCGGACGGCTGGATGCGGTAGGTTTCCATTTTGAAATTCGGGGAGATGTCCCTGGATTCCCCCATGGGGATCGACATCTTCTCGACCTCGGATTTCTCATCGGCGAATGCGGAGAAGAGGGCGAGGAACAGGGCAAAGCAAAGCAGAAGTTGTATTTTTTTCACGGTCGTTCCTCCTTAGCGGCTGTCCGTATCGGAAAGCGGTATTGTGATGTTGTTGTTAAGGTCTTTCAGCATGTCGCTCAATGCGGAATCTTCGAATTTGCCCCCGTCTTTTCTGTTCAGCGCCTTTTCATCGTTCTTTTTCCTCAGCAGAGGATAAAGAGACGCTTTTCTCTGGATCGCAGTCAGCGCGATCGCCTGCTGGGGATTCATGGAGAGCAGTACGGTATTCCCGTTGATCTCCAGGATGCTGACCCGGGGATAGATCACCGCCGTCACATTTTTCGTGACCGTCTGGATCGGGGAGTCGGCATTCAGGCCTTCGCGTTTTTCCTCCTGATAGGAGAATGATCCGATGATCGCGATATCGTCACCGGGGCGGAGCATCTTCAGCAGGGATGTATCCGAAAAACTGACCGGGACACCCCACTGCCCGTCCCCGAGCATGTTGCTCTTGCTCTGGTCCAGTTCGATGTCCGTATACTGCAGATAATCGCCCTTGGCGATCTGACGCGTGGCGCGCTGATTGGCGGCGTAGGACAGACTGGTGGCGTCGATGCAGTTCTTGGGCGCCGCACTCTCGGGAACGCTTCTAGTCGCGATTTTGTTCTCCAAGATCAATTCCCCCGGATTGATGGCCGACGTGACGATCAGCACATTGCGCATGTTCTCCACGGGACGATCCTGTTGTTTCAACGTCCGGCTGACAGCAAAAACCGCCGCAACACCGAGCAGAACGGCCGTGATCAAGGGAATGATGTTTTTCATTGTCTTATCCTATCGTTTGTTTTGGACTTCGTGCGGGATCCCCGTTTCATCGGGGAGACATCCGCATGAAATGCCGTTGAATGTGTTGTATGATGAACTTCGCGCCGGAACACTGCAGCAGCCGCGCGAAGAGACTGATCGATCCAAAAATCATTTGAAAAACGTGTCGAAGAACGAGTCGAGCTCATCTTTGGATTTCATGATGTCCTCGACCTCTTCATCGATCGTTCTCTCCGGGACCTCCTCCGCGCTTTCGGGATCATCGGACCGCGTTTCGGGCTCGGAGGACGCGGAAGAATCGGATTCCTCCGCTTTCTCTTCCTGAGAAATATCTTTTCTGTCTTGCTCGTCCTCGGCAACGGCTTCTTTCTTCTCCTCGGACGCGGGCTTCTTCTCCTCAGCAACGGGCTTCTTCTCCTCGGCTACAGGCTTCTCCTCAGAAGCAGGCTTCTTCTCCTCAGCAACGGCTTCTTTCTTCTCTTCGGCTGCGGGCTTCTCCTCAGAAGCAGGCTTCTTCTCCTCGACCACGGCTTCTTTCTTCTCCTCGGCAACGGGCTTCTTCTCCTCCGCAACAGGCTTCTCCTCGGCGACGGGCTTCTCCTCGGCGACAGGCTCCGGTTCTTCTGTCTCCGTAATGGTGACATTCTCCACGGGAACGAAGAGGATAACGGTATAGACCTTGTCCTCCCGGAATCGGTAAAGGACGCCGCATTCGGACATCGTGACGGTTATATTCCGTTTTTTCCCGCGCAGTTCATGGTAAAAATAGTTTTTTGCCGCCAGCGTGGCTTCCTGATACAATTCGCTGTCAGTTTCGGCATTCTTTTTGGAAAAGAGCTGTTCCGCCTGACCGGCAAAAACATAGGATTCTTTTCCATCGATTTTCATTTTGTGAAGACTTCCGGGAATAAAGATCTCCGGATACTTTTCCCTTGCTTTGTCCAGAGAACCGAGATTCTCGAAAGCAAAAGCGCAGAAAGAAAGGATGCAGAAGAAGATGATTCCCGGAAGCTTCATGGCATTACCTCTTAGAAGTCGGTTTTCGCTTCGCGGACTTCAGCTTTGTTGTTGCTGCCGTCAACTTTTTTCCCGGAGCTCGAACTGGCGGAGCCGCCGGCAGGTTTCGACTTCGTGGTCCCCTGATCGGGCACTTTGTCGATTTCTTTCACCAGTTTCGTGACGGCTGCGAGAGTCTTGCTGCTGACGCCGACGGTCACCTGGATTTCGCCGGAATTCTTGCCCTTCTGGGGAACTTTTTCTTCCTTGAGGGTGATGACGCCCTTCAGGATCGCATCCGACTGGGTGATGATTTTTTCAGCGGTGACTTTTACCGTTTCCTTGTCGACCTTGACTTTTTCGGTTTCGCCGTCCGTGGAAAGTTTCTTGATCTTCTTGGAAACGTTCGCGATGCCTTCGTCCGTGGAAATATCTTCCTTCATGAACTTCGACAGATTCGCTTTCGCCTTCAGATTGGCCTCTTTGCGCGCATCGTTGAGCTCATCGACATCGTCGAAATCATACGTTCCGGTGCCGCGGGCGAAGATCTGGAACGTGCCGTCGTCGTTCAACCGGATGGCGACCCCGTCCGGTTCTCTCAGCTGTTCCTGAATATCCGAAGCGGCGGCGTTCTTTTTCAGACTTTCCGTTTCACCTTCCTGTGCAAAGAGGGCGACCCCTGCCAGAAGCATTCCGCAGGCCAGAACGAGTTTCGTTTTGTTCATTTCCAAATCCTTTCGTTTGTTGGAAAAGTTTTGAGAGGGTAAAGATGATTGGCATTACCTGCCCTTTATTTTGCGGGGACTGTTCCTTCGATGACGTCGGAGACTTTCTTCAGGAGAGCGTACAGAAGGTCCGATTCCTCGTCCTCTTCCAGAAGCGCTTTGATCTCCTCGTCGGTGAGCTGTACGGTGATCGGTTTTTCATCCAGCATGGATTGACCCGTCACGGCATCCGTCAGTTTGTATTTCAAACGGATCGACATTTTATACACGGGACCGAACTTTTTGGTCGTTTTATCCTGTGTGAGCGTCTTGGAATACTTGATCTCCTCGATTTCGGACGTCAGGATGTAATCCGCCGTAAGCAGCTGTCCCGTCTTGAGCAGTTCCTGACTGGGGGAAAGCCCTGCATCGACCAGGTCTTTCGTCAGATCCTGCTGCTTAACCACATTGCCGAGATCCGCTTCGTCCAGGACGATGAATTTGTCCGTGCCGGAAAACGCCTGTCCGAACAGTTTTCCGACCTCATCGACGAGCTCGTTGCCGGACAGCCGTTTTTTCGGGCCGAGCTCGTATTTCGACGTCATTTTGTCCGGCCTCATCTGAGGACGGCAGATCATGACGGCCATGACGCCGCCGGCACGGGGGTTCGTGATCCGCGCATATATCTTCGCCTCGAGACTCCCGCCGTCGAGATTTCTGACGTCCACGATACGGTATTCCTTCACGAACCCGGCGGTCAGCGTCAGCGTATTCTCTTCCATTTCCTTGGAGGAGACTTTCTCAACATCCGCATTGTGCCTGAACTTGTTCAGTTGCGATTTGTATTTCTCGTCCTGTTCCAGGGAAAGACCGTATACCTGCTGAATGCCTTCCACCAGCGCAGCCAGGACCGCGGCTTTCCGGTCGTTGCCGTTGCCGATGCAGACGATCCAGCCCTCCGGCACTCCTTCATCGCGCGAAGCGGCGGGCGCACCCGACTTCCCACCGCCGGGAACGGTCGTCGCCGGGGGCTGCTGCGCCGGGGGTGTTGAGCCGGACAGGGCGCCTGTTGCCGCCTTCGTCGCGGCAATCGTCTTCGAGCTTACGCCGACCTTGACGCGATAGGTGCCGGAAGACCCGCTGCCGGGGACCTTTTCGGACCCGAGGACAACGACGCCCTTGAGGAGCGCGGAAGACGAATTCTTGATCGACTCGAATGTACTTTTGACCGTGGTCTTATCCACGGAAGAAGTCGTTTCCCCATTTTCCGAGTTCAGCTTCTTGACCTTTGCGGACATTTCGTCGAAGCTTTCTTCCGAGGACAGGGATTCGTTCATGAACTTCGACAGATTCGCCTTCGCCTTCAGTTCCGCTTCCTTCCGGGCATCTAGAATGTCGTCCGGATCGTCGAAGTCATAGACGCCGGTCCCCATGGCAAAGATCTGGAACCCGCCGTCCGGCAGCAGCCGGATCGCGACTCCGTCCGGGGAACTGTCCAATTCCTCCGCGACCCCGGACGAACTGAGCGACTGGGTCAGCTCAGACCTCACATCCTGGGCGAAAGCGGAGGACAAGGCGAACAGGGAAATGATGATTGCAAGCGTTTTTTTCATAAACGTCTCCTTATTCGACGGCTTTCAGATGAAGCTTGAAATCGCCGCAATTCTTCTGAGGTGCAACGGACGTCAACGTCACATCGTCGCCGGCGACGATGGTCTTTCTTTCCCAGCCGTTTCTGTCCGGGTTGTCGACTTCCACGCCATGATCGTCATACCAGTCGAAACGGTAGACAAAGATGAACGTGGACGTCGTCTTATTTTTCAGGAAAACCTGAACGCGTTTGTATCCGTCATCGGTTTTGGATTCGCGGATCTCCGTCAGGACGAGGTTCTTGGCAAGCTTCGAATCCGTGTTCACACGCAGATCGTTGATCCTGGTAATCTCCGCCGTGACGCCCGCATTGGAAACGGTGTTGACGGAGTTGTTGTGGCAGCCGGACATGAACCCGGTCATGGTGAGCATGGCAATCGAGATGAAAAGAATTCTCATGAAAATGACTCCTCTTATTCAGGTTTGATCGACAGCGTGTTTCCGGAATACTTGACGCAATCATCCGAAAGCTCGACCCCCATTTCCTCCAAAATGGGAGTAATATGCTCGATGTACAGTTCATCGAGGTCTTTGACCTTCGAGTTGATCGTAGCCGTCAGATTGTTATCCGTCGACTTGATCGCGGATTCGGTCGTAAGTCCTTTCGCGACCAGTTCCTTTTTCAGCGTGTACAGGACTTTCTTCCGGATCTTGGAATCGAAGGTGCTTCCATTCACCTGCAGGACCAGGGCCTTCGGCTTGTCCGCCTGATTGACGAGGGTGATGATGATGTCGTTCAGTTTCTTCGTGCCTTCTTCCTTCATCAGAAGATTCATCGCCTGTTCGGCGCACTTGACCATGTCGTCGATCACGCCGTCGATTCCGGTGCTGTTCGATTTCACGCTGAACGATTTCGATCCGACGACTTTCGTAACGTTCGAACGCAGGTTCTTCACGCTGATTGCCACCGTAGTGGTGATCTTCCGGGTGGATTCCTCGAAGATCAGAGAGTCGATTCTGTAATAGAGCAGGAGCGTATCGGGATTGTTTTCCTTGATGGCGTTCATGAGCTCGGTGTCGATCTCGAAATCGTTCTTGTTGACATCGAAGAACACGCCGACCAGGGTCGCGTCCTTGCTTTTGAATTCTTCATACAAATCGTTGTCTTCAAGAAGCTTGACATCGTATCCGATGCTGTCGACCTTTTTGACGATCGCATCGCGGATACGGCGCTGGAACGTCGTATAGTTCTGCATGAAGAACTTTGCGCCGTCGAAATCGTTTCCGAATGCTTTGTCAAGCTTCATTTGACCCGCGGACGGACGTTCCTCCATGATGGTCAGTTCTACGCCCGCCTTAGTGGTGATGGCGTCGCCATGTTTTTCCAACCATTTATTGAGTTCGTCTTCCATGACCGACACTTCGAAAGAGCCCTTCAGCTGTCCGTTGTTCTTTCCCAGGGAGATCCATTCCGAGGAGAGTTGTTCCGTGTCATCCACAAACGACGTATACTCGTTCTGCGCCTTGATGATCGTGGACTCGCTTGTTTTCATGCTCTGCAGATATTTTTTGATCGCGGCCTTCTGGGCTTCGATCTTCAATTTTTCCTTCAAGGCAAAACTGTTGCTTTCCCCCTCGACCGAAACCGTTACGGCGATATCTTCCGCAAACACCTGGACGCAGATCAGGGCAAGGAAGACGAACAAAAGAGATAAGAAACGTTTTTTCATGTAATTTGACTCCTTGTATTTTGGGAACCTCTATCAATTCATTTTTGAGTGAGTGTTCGGTTTTTGACGGGTAAGAATCGCCGAATATGATTCTTCGTTACCATAAAATAAGCCTTTGTTATCGTTTTGTCAAGGCTTAAAGACGGGAATAATAGTTTTTTTGTGCGGCAATTAATAGAGATACCCTTTTGGTTGATCGGGAAGAGGCCGGGGGACGGCCTCTTCCGCGTTCGTTTATTCGAGATTTGCCTCTTTGCCAGCATTCTTGCGGGCCTTTTCGAGTTCCTGAACGCGCTCGTTCATGCCCAGCGCGAAGAGGCAGCGGGAAATGCCATTCGCATAATCCTTTTCCGGATCCAGATCGAAGATATAGCGGTAGGTGTCGAGCGCCTGTTCATAATTCCCCTGCGCCTCCTCGCAGATCGCGAGCGCATAGAGATAATCGATGTTTTTGTTCACCGCTTTCTTTACGAGCTTGTTGAATTTGTCGGGATCGGTCGTCTCCGGATCCTTCGCCGGGGTCAGATAAGGCGGGACCTTATAAGCCTGCAGCGGATCGATCTTATCCGCGATCGCGTTTCCGGCCTTTTTCCTGACGTAGTACACGATGTGGTCTTCCGCCGCATTGAACGCCTTGTCTTTCAAAAGATTGAAGAGCTTGTCGTCGCTGAACTTATTGACGACGTTCAGCTCGATCTTGGAGGGGGAGAACTTTTTGCTCAGTTCCTTGGAAAGCGTCTCCGCCAGCATGAGCTTGAACTGGAGATCCGTCGGGATGGCGGCGGTGTTCTTCACGATTTCGACTTTTTTCTGTCCGGCGCCGGCTTCCTTTTTGGTGCTCACGAGAGAATCGAAGAAAGATTCCTTTTCCTCGGATGCTTCCTTCATCCTGGCGACGCGATCGTTCTTGTCCGAAATGTCGTAGTCGAGGAATTGCGTCCCGAATTCGCCGTTGTCAACGATGAATCCCTGGCTTGCAATGATAAAGGTGTCGGCGACTTTCTCCAACAGCCCCTCGGTGTCGATGCGGTACAGGGAGAGAGACAGCATCAGGCTGGCTTTCTTCGCGCGGTAATACATCGTCGCGAGTTCATCTTTCTTCCTTGTCGTCAACTCCTTGTTTTCCGTGTACGATTCCCCTTTGGAGTTATAATCCGTATAAGAGACATTTCTCCAGGATTCCAGACTGAAAACCTGAGGATACGCCTGCAAGACCTCCGGCGACACCTGCCACCAGAGCCGACCGTACAGGATCGCGTCAAACCTGTTTTCCAGCTTGGCGTCGGGATTGTTTTCGACGGCGATCTTTTCTATGTCGAGATTGGCGATCTGGTACATCCGGCTTTGGGTGAACGCCGATGTGACCATGTTCTGCACAAGGGAAACGGTCGGGCGGTCCGCCGAGAACAAACCGGCCTTGGAATCGTCCTGAATCGTGTTGAAGTCCACAATGGCGATTTTGCTGACGCCCGAAATGTTGAAGTCTCCGGGAATCGTGATCTCGACCGGGATCGTGGAGGTGCGGCATCCTGTCATAACGAAAAGGAAGCAGAACGCAAGCAAAACAAAGCGGAAAGCCTCTTTGTTTTTATGAATGGAGCAGTTTGACATATTGAATCTCCTCATGATAAAACTGTTTACTTGTAGTCCGGCGACTTGAATTGCGTCTCAAGCTTCTTCGCACCTTTGCGCAATTGCTTCTTCTCTTCCAGAACAGCGGAAATGCGCTTTTTGCATTGGGCCGCGAAAACGGAAGCCGGATCCATTTCGGACGCCTTTTGGAACGCGTTTTGGGCGTCCAGGTATTCACCGATCGCTTCGTAGGCAACGCCCAGATTTTCATAGTCGGCGGAAGACTTGTCGTCTTTGAGTTCGTCCAGGGACCTGATCGCTTCCGTCAGAGCAAGCGAGCGGAGCAGGAGAACGGCTTTCTCGGAGCCTTTCGTATTGATCTGAAGGACGCGGTTCTCCTTATGAGGCGAAATGTCCTTTGTGATCTCCTCAATCGCCGGCAGGATCATCTTGGCGATGATCTCCGCATTGGTCGGCACGGAGCCGTGCGAGGTCTCGGATGTCTTGAAAGAATACGAAAGGTCCGGGAAATCCTTTTCGTAAACGATATTGCCGGAATCGTCCACCAGTTTCGCGGAAAGGGTCCCGGAACCGGAAACGTGGCGGGCCGCCGTCTTGAAGGAAACTTTTTTCGTGGTCGATTTGTCGGGGGTGCTGTAGGGGACCCGAACCGAAAGCGTACGTTTCTGATCTCCTTTTTTGATCACCCTTTCCTCATTGCGATATTCGATCTTGTAGGGAGTATCGGTCAGCTCTTTGATGATCTCATCCTGGACTTTGGTCGAATTCAGGGTCGCCGTCAGGGTCAGATCGAGTTTTGCCCGTTTATCCACGGAATCCGTCATGAACCTCGAATATCCGTGCATGCTGTCCTTCTTGTTAAACTGGTCGTCGATCTGCGCGACGCCGTCGATATTGCCCCAGATGGAATCCGTGGTACGGATATAGCCGTTCTGACCGAGCTTGGATGAGAGGCTCTGGCTCAACGCGATATTGACCAGCTGCTTTTCTGCGGTTGGATCCTGGATCGCGCTGCCGGAAAGAGTGACGTCCGGAACGATTTCCAACGTACTGATCGATTTGACATCCATGACCTCTCTGGGAGGGACGATATAATCCACTGTCACCGACTCTTCGGTTTTGCAGCCGGTCAAAAGAAGGATGCCTGCGAAGCCTGTTGCAACAAGTATTTTGTTCATCGGTATTGTTCCTTTCGATTAGTGGCTGGATTCTTGGGATTGTTTGAGCTTCCGTTCGATGCGGGCGAGGGAATCCGGACACGCAAGCATCAGATCGTCATCGTTCGTCAGGTTCAGGATGGCGAGATGCCGGTCATGAAGTCTCTTCAGGTTCGCGGGACTGTAATCGTCGATTTCTTCCGCGATCGCGATCACGTAATAATTGCAGAGCTTTTCTTCGACGAGAGCGTTGACGCTGCTGTACCACTTGTCTCCTTCCGCATATTTCCCGTCATTGATGTTCTGCACGAAGGCATCGAATTCAAGCGGCTGAATGTTTTTTGCCCGCTCGAGGGCATCCGCCGTCCTTCCCGCCTTCACCAGCCGTTTCAGTTCGCTGTCGCCGCGCTCGGGGAATACGGTGCTGGAGATTCTTTTCTGAATGCTGAACGCATCATTCAGTTTTTCGACGATCTGGCTGAAAAGCACTTCGTCATAGGCAGCGGCGTCCCGAACCCCCTCATGCTGCGGTTTGAGCTCGGAATCGTAGCCGGAAATATCGAAACTCGCAACCGGAGAAAGGTTCCTGATGGAATAGACCGCGACATGGATTACGCCCGAGGATGCGCTGGAGTCATAATCGCTGACGAGGATCTTTTCTTCCCTGCCGGAATCGTTCTTCTCTGCGATCTTTGTGACGACTTTATTATAGGTCTTTTCATTATCGGTGTCCTTGCGGTACTGGCTCTCCCCGCTAAGCACGATCAGATAGTCCGGCGACTTTTCAGAATCGGCGATGGTAAACTGGTCCGATTCCGCAAACAGATTTTTGACGGACTGCGCAATCGTGGAAGTCATCTCGTTCTTGTCCGCGCATACGATGTCAACGACAGGAGATTTTTTCAAAGGAACATCACTGGCTGGCGTCAGATAGCCGACATCCACCCATTCTATGCTCGAACAGCTGCAGCAGAGGAACATTGAAGTCGCCGAGACTGCCGCGAACACCCCGCCCTTCAGGCATTTCGTAATTCCTTTCCATTTCCCTTCGGTTGTTCGTTTTTTCAACGAACAGAGGGTCTGTCTGCGTGCTTGAGACTTTCTAGGGGATGATATCATTTTTCTTCTCCTTGGCTTTTTAGAGTTGGAAGATATGAAAGGAATGACAAGATGAAAACTCGATCGATTGACTCTTTGTGGGACGGCTCGCTTGTTGACGGTTGCGAATCGCCGGATGCGACTCTGTTTTACCATCAATTTATACCATTTTTTGGTTTTGTCAAGGATTCAAGACAAGAAAAATGATTGTTTTTTGCTTTTCCTGAAAGATACTTTCTCAAAAACGTAATTTGACTGGAAAAACACTCGCCGGAACTCGCGGAACGAACCCGAAAACCTTTTGTTGCAGCATGGTTCGGCGATTGCAAAAAAGCCGGTGACGGGCTTCTTTGGGGAGGAGCAAGGATACAAGGTATCAGTCTGATGAACAACTCTCCAACTGTATCGAAAAAAAGTCTGGTCAAAAAAGAAAACAAAAGCATTTCGGGCCTTGAACTGAATATCATTCTACATACGAGTCATCGCCCGAATGCAAAAAAGCCGGACGATTCCCCATACGCGTATATGAGGGGGCAGCCAGGGACCTGCTCCCGAGACGCACAAACGAAACGCCCGGCAAGCAAAAAAGTCACCATGGTCCATTGCTGGCATTTCATTCTCGAGAGCAAAAAGAGCTTATATGGAAACCTGGCCGGTTTCATATACTTCTGTTGAAATAACCGACTGGAAAGAGCTCGAAAACCGGACTTTCACCCTGGAACGCCCCGGCTCCAACTGTCAATATATCCTCAATCTCGTGAAAGTCAAGTATACAATTAGGAAAAATGAGTAAAAAAAACAATCACCTTATATATCTTTCGGCGAAAGAAAAATAGATACCGTCATGATACCGAGTTCCCCTGCATCGCGGCATCACCTCTCGCCACCTCACCTGCTCCTCATTGTCTCCTCACCCCCCCTATAATCCTTCTCGCCGCCCATAGGAACTTCCGCAGTTCGTTCCAGCCGTCGGCGGAGGGCGGAAAAGAACTGCAACACCTCGCAAACGCAATCAGCCCCCGGAGTCAATCACGGCTTCGGGGGCTGATGTTTAAAAATGAGTTTCCGATGTGTTATTGTACCGTGACGCGGTCGGTGACGAACTTCTCCAGTGCCGCCACGTTTCTGCGGATGGAGCCGCCGGAGAACGCCTGCGAGGGAAGCACCTTCGAGTTCGGAACGAGCTCGGCGAACTCCTTGCCGACGCGCTGCATCCTGCCTCCGCCGTTGGTCTGGAACACGCACACGGTCTTGCCTTCGAGCGCGGCGGCGTTCTGCGTGACCCAGGTCCGCACGGGCGGGGCCATCGTCCCCCACCAGTTCGGTGTGCCAACGAAGATCACGTCGTACTGTGCGGCATCGAGGCCGTCGATCGGCAGGATCGGGCGAAGCTGTTTCCCCGTGCATTCCGGTTTCGCCTCATCGCAGCAGGCGCCGTAGTCGCTGCTGTACGGCTTCTCCGCCTTGATCTCGAAAGTCTGTGCGCCGAGCTTGGCGGCGATGGTCTCCGCGGCAAAACGCGTGTTGCCGTCCGGGCTCCACGAGAAGTAGAATAAGTTGCTCATGTTGGTCTCACTTATACATCTCTAGAGTTATCCTTGCAAGATAATATATATTCATAGAAGCATAATTCAAGCGGACAAGGAAAAATCGGAAAAACGCACCGCTTTTTCGAAAAAATGGTAAAGATATATGGCAGCGACAACTGCGGTGCTGCCAAACCGCCTTTTTCACTGCGCTCTTTGAAAAAATGAGAAAAGAACTTTAATCCTTAATATTCAACCGAATGATTACGATGAAAAATGTGAGTATACTTATAGATTCATTTCTCGAGTCTGGCTATGTTTTCACAAAAGATCTTTGTTTTTTTGGAAAAAACAAGAAAACCACGGCGTTTTTTTCGACTTTTGGCAAAGATATATGGTAGCGAAAAAAGTGTTGCTTACAGTCTGCCGTTTTTCGCTGTGTTCTTTGAAAAAACGAGAAAAATGATTTAGAACCTGAAATTCAGGTAAATGTTTCTTTCGTCAACCTGAGTATACTTATTGTCTTTTGGGGAAACAACCCATGTCCCGAGAAAAGGGGTAGAGAACAAACAGCAATGAAAGGAACCGCACATTGACAAAAAACAGAAACATGAACGACAAAGTGTCGGGGGTCGCCGCCGCAAGACTGCGGATTCACCAAGGGCTTTTGGAAAGGAGGTAAACTCAAAAAAGTCCCGGCATATCGGTTTCATCAACGTGCGGTTCCATCAAATGGCGGAGCCGCACAAATCTTTAAAAGCAACAAACGAAAGGAAAGGTAATGACCGATCTTTCTACAGACATCAAAGAGAACACTGTCCCCAAGGCGGAGAATGAGTCTCAAAGCATCTTCGCACCCAAAGGGGTCGAAGCAAGACAGAAGCTGGAAGAGTGGATAGACAAGGATCTGGCAAAATCCGGGCTTACACGAGATGACATGGAAATCGTTCCATTCTATCATGCAGAGTACCAGAAACAGCAGGTCAATGGCTACCGCATCCCGTTCCGTTATCCCAATGGAGTCGCGATGCGCGACACCAAGAATCACGAATTTTATCGTATGCGTTTCATGCCCCCGTTGCCCGTCAACCGCGAAGGGAAAAACATGAAGTACGGCGTACCGTTTGGGGCTGGCAACCATTGCTATATCCCGGAGGCCGCACACCGCGCACTTACCGAGACCCCCGAGTCCACTCTGTACTTGACCGAAGGGGAGAAGAAAGCAGCCAAGGCGACAAAAAGCGGCCTGCCGACCATCGGTCTGCCGGGGATATGGAACTGGATGGCGAGTAAGATCGACCGTGGGACTGAGGAAATGGAACACAAAATCCATCCCGATTTGGATCCGTACCTTACTTCTGGACGCACGATCTGTCTTATTTATGACAGCGATGCCCGCGAAACGAAAGGCAAGGTTTCATCGTTCAACCGCTGTGCTGCGTATCTGGCCGAACAGCTTGATGCGTGTGGCTGCATTCTGTATCGTGTGGATGTCCCGCAGGACGCATTGGAAGACGGAAAATCCGGGCTTGATGATTACCTGTGCAACCACACAGCGGAGGAGTTCCTTCAGTACATCGAGAAGAACAAGGTTTTTGTTTCTCCGGACGAGGCTCTTCAGTATAAAGATCCGTTTCGGGTAATAACGGCGGAATACGGCACTCCCTTCGACATCAAATATACGGAGAGCGGGAATGTCTCGAAAATCCATTTCAACCAGTCCTGGAATGCTCATTTTCTTGCATTCAAGTACAAACTTCTCTTTGAACCGGACGAAAACAATTTCTACCGGTATAATCCTGAGCGCGGACTCTGGCAGCAGATAACCGAGGACAAGCTCAAAGCGATCCTGGCGGAAGACCTCAAAGACTACTGGAAGTCGTTTCATCGGGGAGACTGGAACACTCTGGTGTCCTATGCGAGCAATGGAATGCTCAAAGAAAGCATCCAGATGCTTCGTGGCGTGGTCGAGAAGCGTGGCGCGTTTGAACACAAAGGACCTCGTCGTCTGATTCACCTCAAGAGTGTAATGCTGGATTTGGATAAACATGTCACGAAGGAATTTGCTCCCGAGTATTATTCCAGAAATCAGATTCCGCTGGATTATGATTCGGAGGCTACCTGTCCGCGTTTCCTGAATGATCTTCTCGGAGCAGCCCTTGATAATGATGCCATAGAGGCATTCCAGAAATATGCGGGAATGTCGCTGCAGGGGGGAAATGATGCCCAGCAGTTCCTTCTGCTTGAGGGTACTGCAGGCGGTGGCAAAGGCACATTGGTCGAAATCGTCAAGATGATCGTCGGCGAGGAGAACATTGCAGAATTGAGGACGATGCATGCCAATGAAAGATTTGAGTTTTCCGGGTATATCGGAAAGACCTTGCTCATCGGCGCGGACGTTCCCGGCAATTTTCTCAGTCAGAAGGGGTCGGAGTGCCTCAAAAAACTGACCGGCGGCGACCTGCTCGACGTAGAATTCAAACATGCCAATGGCAGAGCCAAGGTTCGTGGCGAATTCTGCACCATCATTACTTCCAACAATTCGTTGACTGTGCGCATTGACGGAGACAATGATGCGTGGAAGCGTCGCATGATACTGCTCCGGTTCGTGAACAATCCTCCCGAAAAGCCTATTGCGCGCTTTGCGGAAAAACTGTTTGCCGAAGAAGGAGCTGGAATCCTGAACTGGATGGTGCAAGGCTCTTTGAAGTACCTGGCAGACCTGGAAAAGTACGGGAAGATTCAAATCAGCGAGAAGCTGCAGGCGGAAGTCGACGACTTGCTGTTCAAATCCGATCCGGTTCACAACTTTGTCGTTGACTGCATTGAGCCCAGCGAAGGGGATTATTTGGAGTCCAGAGACGCATTCAAATCATATATTTCCTATTGCAATTCCAACGGATTCATCGCCGGAAGCAAGAGCTCATTCTATCGGACATTTGCAAAGGAAATGGGAAGCCAGTTCCATGCGGTCCCGAGACATCAGGCGAACGAGTTTGGTGATGTTCGCGGATATAGGAATTATACGGTCGTTGGATGAAAAATGGACGTCAAGGACGGCAATTTTAAACTTATTGATCGCACGGAAAAAGAAAACATACACGAAAAAAGAATATATAATGTGTGGGGTTTAAAAATGTTTGAAAATGCCGTCCAATCCGTCCAGAAAGGAGGACAAAATGTCGGAAAAGCCTATAAAAGTTAACTGGAATCTGTTCGAGATCGTCAGGAAACGGCCAGCCGCAAAGGATGTGTTGGAGATTGCCGAGCCTGACCCGACACCTGTGCCGCAGGAATCGCCACAGATCGTATCGTTGCCATGGGTACAGGCGACCACGCCACCACCACCGAAAGTGCGCCGCATCCCGGTACCTGAAGAGCCGCTGGCATTCTGCGCCAAATGCGGGGACTGGACACCGATGCAGTGGCTGCCCAAAGAGGAACGCGGTCGTGCAGCCGAAACATGGTTCGAGTGCGAATACTGCGGATGTCGCGAACTGAAGCTGAGGTACATCACTAGGTCGTAAAGACCCCAAATTCGCGCGACGGACAAGCGCGGACATGAGTTCGGACAAAGCCATAAAGCACCTCAAATCGCCCCAAAACCCCGAAATTCGGCCTTTCTCGAAAAAAACACGGGGGCGAAAAAATGGCCCTCGAAAATATCGGAAGGTACTCCTTAGGGGGTCTATGCCCTATGGCGCGCGGAAGGACTCCCGGACTACAAGAGAGTTTCCGCAACTGTCCGAGCTTTTTGTTGCCGTTTAAATGCTTGCAAAGGCCGATTTGACGGGACTTGCGGGCAACTGCTGGTTCGGAGGGGGCGCAATCTTGATGGCACGAAATACTGCGCCAAAATGTCGCATAGGGGTAGTGGGACTAACCCCATCATATTTCACTTGCGATCAGACAACCGATCAGACAACCGATCAGACAACCGATCAAACAACCGATGTTCAATCCATAGTTTGAAGGCAGAGTTTCTTGACTTC
>Ga0310696_10001151_pt1 | contig 38995 bp, 48 predicted proteins | sample AusTroGonzalo_MG_4_FD_203885 | JGI IMG/M metagenome (GOLD analysis project Ga0310696, IMG submission 203885) | Bovine rumen microbial communities from tropical cattle in Woodstock, Queensland, Australia - Gonzalo_02 (v2) (version 2) | ecosystem: Host-associated > Mammals > Digestive system >... | reverse complement strand
TCAGATGTTGGAAAATGAACTTCAAAACTGTATGTACCCAGCTTATATGTGCCGTCATTTTGCCTGAGTGTTTTTGAGTTAGGAGTGCGAAGTGATACATCTTCAAAAAGTGCATCGATTGTATCATCGGAAAAGTTCGATTCCGTAAAATCGGTACTTGCACGGTCGGAACCGGAAGAAATCGGTAAATGCTTCAGTGATGTGCCGTTTTCAGCCCCAAAAACCATTCCGGAAGGAATCAGAGTGGTAAAAAGCGTCACAACAAGAAGAAAAGCGATAAGCTTCAACCCAACGGGTTTATAATTAGAAATCATTGAAATACCTCCAAGAAATGAATGAACTCACCATAGCTGAACAAGTTCAATTGCGGTTGAATTTTAGCATTTGCGATAGGCAAAATCAATCAGATTTAAACCAGTCTTCAAGATTTTCCCGCTTCTTTGCGCCCTCTCAGCCAAAACGGGAGGCGCCCCGAAGAGCGCCTCCCGAAATGCATTGCAGTGCTTTAAAAACCTGCTTCGTTCTATTCGATTTTAATGCTTCTTTCTCAGCACAAGCGCTGCCGCCGCAAGAGCTATAACGGCAGTGCCGCCGATGACTGCTCCGCCGCAGCCTCCCTTGCCTCCCGAAGAGCCGTTTCCGGAAGGTTTGTCATCCTTCGGCGCCTCGGTTTTTGTATCCTTTGGAGTCTCCTGAGGTGTTCCCGTTGGCGTCGCAGTCGGCGCTTCCGTAGCTTCCGGTGTTTCAGTCACAGCGGGAGTCTCGGTCGGCGCGGGCGTCGGTGTCTCGGAACCCGGTTCGGGCGTATCAAGAGTGATTCTTTCAACCTCAAGGTTGTTTACAGGCGACTGGAGCTTTGAAAGCGCTCCGGGGCCAAGCACGCAGTAAGGAACTCCTTCCTGGCCCATGTAGCTTCTGGCATCCGCCTCTTTTTCAAAGAAGGCGATCCATGCAATGTCTATCTGAGCGCCGACCTCGACCAGCGCGTCATATTCATCATCGAACTCCTCTGCGTCACGGCTCGATTCAAGCGGGTCAAACCTGATCTGGTTTCTTGTCGTATAGAACTCAGAATCCCATTTTGAGTCAAGTATTGTGTCCTCGCTGACCGTGGTCAGATCGATGATAGCCGTTTCCCATTGGCCCGTGAATTTGTACGTGATCGGAATATACGGCTCAACAAAAGGCATAATGTAGAGCTGACCCCTGTACTCGATGCCGTCGGCGTCGTACTGAGATCTGGTTCTGTACCTTATCGCAGCCCATCCGACCGTGTCCGGATCGATTTTTTTATTCTGACCCTTGCTTCCGAACTTAAAAACAGCGTACGGATCGTTACCCGTGGCGGTAAACGTGACGTAGTCGTAGTCCGTGAACGCAGATGCGGTGATTGTAAATCCTGCAAACATTCCGACAAAAATCGCAATGCAAACGGCCGCAGCCAATAATTTTTTCAATTCAAAACCCTCCCCTGAGAGAAATCTGAATACAATATACCATTTCCGCCCGTTTTCCTCAATATTCTTGTGAATTTCAGGAGCGCGCCGAAAACAAAAACGGAGAACATCAAAAGACATTCTCCGCCTTTTTCTAAGGACCGGCCTTATCGGTCACGGTTTCCCTCAGTGTTTTCTTTTAATAACCGCAACTGCCGCAAGTGCAATGAGTGCAAAGCCGCCGCCAATGACACCGCCGCATCCCTTCTTGCCGCTTTCTTCCTTCGGCTTCTCGGTTGTTTCTTCGGTTATAGGCTTGGCGGTACTCTCGCCGGGAGTCTCGGTCGGAGCCGCGTCGGGCGTATCGGTCGGATTCTGCGTTGCCGGAGGATCCGTGGGCTCAGGTGTTGCCGCGGGCTCGGGTGTTGCGTAATTCGGGTCCTCATCGCCAAGGTAAATCGTTATGTTCGGAGCGCCTTTCGAGCTGCTTCCGAGGAATCCGTAAACCTCGATGTCCTCAGGTTCAAGGTCTTCTCTCACCATGCCGGAACCGAGAACAAAATGCTGGCCTTCGCCGTCAGGGTAAGCTGGGTTCTCCGCACAAATAAATCTGATTGTATAGTATCCCGCAGGGAACGACTTGCCGCCAAAAGAAACCTCCTGGAGCGCGTTGCTGAAACAGATCTGACGGCCCGTCCAGACAACGTTGTCGTCGTTGTCAACGACCTCTATATCAAGATAAACCTCGTTTTCGGAGCAGAAAGCGAAGAAAGAGAATCCTACCATCCAGCCCTCGGGGAGTTCGAAATAAACCTCGAGCGCATCGTCGATATTGTAGGGATGCATCCAGTAGCCCGTATCGGTGGCCTGTTTGGTGTCAAACAGCGGATACGTTCCCGAATGGATAACCGCAGGTTCAGGTGTCGCAGCAGCCACACCGTTTGTGATTCTCTCAGCGGAAATGTGGTAGCCGCCCGTAAACTTTGCAAGGGACGCAGCATCAAGAATGCAGTAAGGAGTGTCCTGAGCGCCGGTGTACGCCTTGGCGTCTTCTTCTTTTTCGAAGAAAGCAATCCATGCAACATCGATCTGGTCTCCGTCCGAAACAACCGCCTCATCTTCAAGAAGCTCAGCTTCCGCATCGCGGTCGGACTCAAGCGGGTCAAACCTTATCGTTGACGTGGTTTTGTAGCTTTCGGAATCCCAGATGGAATCAAGCGTCGTGCTCTCAGCAACAGCCGAGCAGTCTATGATAGCGGTCTCCCAGTTCTTGCTGAAGTTGTAAGTGACCGGCACAAACGGCTCAGCAGCCGGGCTGACGTAAAGCTGTCCCTTAAAAGGAACGCCCGTATTGTCAACTTCGCTGATCGTTCTGTATCTGATAGCCGCCCACTTCACGGTGTCGGGATCGATGTTCGCGTGCTTTCCTTCGGAACTGAACTTAAACGTGGCATAAGGGTCGTTTCCCGTTGCCGTAAATCTGACGTAATCAGCCTCGTCCTCCTCGGCATACGCAAAAGTCATTCCCGAAACGAGAAGACCCGCCAATAAGGTCAAACTGATCAAAACAGCCAAAAACTTTTTCACAATAACTCCCTCCTCCTGAAACGGATGTTTTAAAATGTTTGCTGTCCGTATTTTACCATTTACAGAGCCGCCAACGCAAGAACTTTGCACCGCCAATGCCCCTCTCCCCCAAAAAATTATTCTTGACAACCCGCCAATGCAGATGTAGAATACTACGGCAAATTAACAAGGGCCACTAGCTCAGTTGGTTAGAGCAACCGGCTCATAACCGGTCGGTCCGGGGTTCGAGTCCCTGATGGCCCACCAACGACAAACGGGATGACCACACGGTCATCCCGTTTGTCGTTTAGCTAAGCGCCGGAAGGGACTCGAACCCGAGAGGGATTTTCCGTCGGAAATGATTCAGTGAATCATTTCCAGGAAAAAACCCGCAGAGCTATGCTCGAGGGGCTAGCGCGCGGCAGATGGCTATTACACGCCGCGAGCGGCGAGTCCCTGATGGCATATAGCCATGACTCGAACCCAGGGGCCCCGCAAAGTCGCAAGACTTTGTGGGGGAAGGAGCCGCAGCGGAACGTGCGATGTTTTCCCGATTTTTGGCCCTTCAGCATCGGGAAAACAAGCAAGTGCAGCTCGCGGCGACGCAGTCCCTGATGGCCCACTTCCCGCCAATAAAAAAGGGACTCGAACCCAGGGGCCCCGCAAAGTCGCAAGACTTTGTGGGGGAAGGAGCCGCAGCGGAACGTGCGAAGTCTTTCAAAAATCTGTTTTCAGTATTTTGGAAGACGAGCAAGTGCAGCTTGCGGCGACGAAGTCCCTGATGGCCCACAGAAACGGTCGCAAAGTCGTCAGACTATAGCCTTGGTCGTTATCCTGCCAAGGAAAAAGAACACGGTGAAATAACCGGCTGAGAATAAAAATGAAGCAACTTTAGAGAGAAAGCGGGGAGCTGTCGTTTCCCGCTTTTGCAGTTTAAACAGGCACGGATGATGATACACAGACGGATAATTCTTGAAAAACAATTTCTTTTTTTGTATAACATCCTTATTAGTTTTTGAGATTGAGGAAGCCGTGAGTGAGGCTTGTGACATTGGCGGGAGGCGAACCATATGGAGAGACTGGAGACTGAAGACAGGCTGGATTACAAAAAGCTCTTTACGGCCCTTGTTGACACAAGCAAGCTGATATGCGAGCACGTCGGCCTCTTCGACGGTGACTACATGCTCGACAGGGATATAACAATTAACAACAGCAGCGGCTACGGCACAAGGAACGAGTACTACCTGCTGACCCCGGATGAGTACATTGGCTATGTGAAGCTGGCAAGGAAAAACAGGCAGATCGGTTTTTTTGAGGCAAGGAAGCTTATGAAGATTGAACCTGACGCCAATGAAACCCGCCCGCTTCAGGCCGGAAAAGTCATGTCTTTTGAAGTTGTGACACTGAGAGAGACAGGTATGCGAGGGGCTCAAGAGACCGAGATTGTTATGAAAGACGGCCGGGCGGAGGTTTCGCGTTACGGAATCCGCTATCACGAAGGCAATGACGAACGCGTGCTTGACGAGCGTGCGGTCTGCAGCGAAAAGGCAATGCTTGACATTCTCAACCGCTGCAAGGTCTTATCATGGAACGGATTTCACGGCAAGCATCCGAAGGGAGTTCTTGACGGCATCATGTTCCGGTTTAATGCGACCGTAAACGGCGGTGAAAAAATCTATGCAAACGGCTCGCAGAATTTCCCGAAAAAATACTATGAATTCAGGGACGCTCTCTACAGCGTTCTACACCCTGACAAAGGAGATTGATTATGACTAAACGTTTAACCGCATTTATTACATTGGCGATTGCTTTTATGCTCGCTGTCTGCGCCCTTCCGGGCTGCAAAAGTTCAAAGAAGAATAATTCGGGAAAACCCGACGGTTCGAGCACGGCCGCGCCCGAAAAGGAACCCGTAAAGATGATGGACGTGTACGGCATTGGCGGCAATAAGATTGCTTCAATTCCGCAGGACTCCGAGGCCACCGTTTTTGAAAGCGGCATCTTTTACAGCGTAGCCAAGGACGAGGACGAGGAGACCTCAACGTATACGGCGGAATACCATATGCTCAGTGAGGACGGTACGGACGTGCAGCTCGGTTCACTTGCGTTCGTCGGTTACGAGACGTCTTATGCGAGGACAGAGCTCGGAGGCTGCATTTATTCGACCTACACAGAGGGCAGCCTTGCCGACTTTTCCAAGGACAACCTCTATCTGCTCAGGTTTGACCTTGCCGCCAAGAAAATCGAGCGGTACCTCATCTCCGAAGCAGGCTACCCCTACACGTCGGTCACTGTCGCCAACGGAAAAATACTCGTCATGAATTACGAGCAGGACGACTCTTCCGCAAACACTGTTTACGAATTTGACCCTATGTTCAACAAAGTCAGGAAAGTTCTCACATACACGGCAACGCCGGGCGGTACAGGCGGTATGCGCGGCATATGCGGAACGACCGACGGTTTCATTTTGCTCAGGCTTGACCTCAGCGGCAGCAACAAGCTCTATGCCGAGCGCTACGACAAAGGCTACAACAAAGTTTCTGAAACGCTGATAAGCGATTGCATCGTTGAAGCTGCCGGCAAGTTTCTGACTCCCGAGGACGCTGCTCAGGAGCCCGCTCACCTGGTTTTCGGTCTGCGTGTTTCAGACGACAGATATCTTTTCTACCGAAACGCAAGCACGACATGCGCCGTGATCGATCTTGAAACCGCCAATCTTCTCTTTGAGGGCGACTCAAACTGCGAAATGAGTACCGGTGACGGCACGCCTGTAGTATTCAAACCCCAATACGCCAAGGAAGAATCCGGCAAGAGCTTCAGCATAACAGGCATCAAAGGCGGAGAGACCGCGGCAATAACGGTTGCCCCCGCAGACTCTTCGCAGCGGCTTTTCAGCATATCCGCTGCGAAGAACGGCAGGGTCCTGATGCGCCTCGTCGGAACCGACAGCACCCACAGCTATCTGCTTTATGACTTAAAGTGAGGCGCAGTCAGGCGCTGCCGCCCTGCCGCCATTAAACAGACTTCAGCGGCGGCAGTCTGCGGGCAAGAAAGCTTTGACAGCGCACGCAGTCTTTTGTATTATTGGTAAGCCGGCTTTTTGACTGGGGTTGAGAAGCCGGCTTGAGTTTTATTATCCGGAGGAAGAGGCATTGGCGACAGTTGTGGAAGTCAGGAACCTGTCGTGCGAATTCGGCGCCGTAAAGGTTCTTGAAGACGTGAATATGACTGTGTTTACGGGCGACCGCATTGGCGTCATCGGCGACAACGGTTCCGGTAAGACCACCCTCCTGAACATCATCTCAGGCAGGACGGACGAGCTTTCGTACCGCGGACACGTTGCGGTAAATGCGGCAAGGGTCGGCATGCTCTCGCAGCGAACGGGCGAGGACAACCGCGAAATTTCGGTCTACGACGACTATATTTCGGTTTTTTCGGACCTCATTGCGCTTGAAAACGAGATTGCAGACCTTGAAAAGGCACTTTCGGAAGGCGGCGACGCGGCTGCTCTCTCTGAAAAAATCGCCAAAAACTATGAGACGTTTGTCGCAAAAGGCGGCCTAACCTACAAGTCAAGGGTTTCAGGCATGCTTATCGGCCTCGGATTTGAAGGCATTTCGCACCTCCCCGTGAAAAGTCTCAGCGGCGGTCAGAAGCTGCGCCTGGCGCTCGGAAAACTGCTTCTCGAGTCACCGGAACTTCTGCTCCTTGACGAGCCCACGAACCACCTTGACACCGAATCAATCGAGTTTCTCGAAGAGAGCCTCAAAAGCTACAAGGGCACCGTGCTTGCGGTCTCGCACGACAGGTATTTTCTTGACACAGTCACCACAAAAACCCTTCTCATCGAAGACGGCAACGGCACTCTCTACAACGCCCCCTACACCAAATACATCCCCCTGCGCGAGCAGGACATTGAATACAAAAAGCGTCTCTACGCAAAGCAGCAGAAGGAGATTGCCCACATAAACGACGTCATCGCGACCCAGCGGCGCTGGAACCAGGAGCACAACTACGTGACCGCGGAAAACTGGCAAAAAAAGCTCGACCGCATGGACGTTCTTGAGGACCCTGCGACATACGCCAATGACATCACAATAAACTTCGAGACGCTCGAAAGAGGCGGCGATGAAGTCCTTGGCGTCAAGGGGCTCGCTTTCGGCTACGGCAGTCCGCTCTTCAGAAACCTCAGTTTTGACGTGAGGCGCGGCGACAGGCTTGTCATCACGGGCAGGAACGGCGGCGGCAAATCGACGCTTCTCAAGCTCATCTACGGCCTTCTGACGCCTGACGAAGGCACAATAAAACTCGGTGCGGGCATCACGATCTCATACTACTCGCAGGACTTTGCCGAGCTCAATCTTGCCGCCAATCCGTTTGAGGAGACTTTTGAGGCCGCAAACTATGACTACTATAACGGCGGAGGCCTCCCCAAGTTTCGGGGCATAACCGCCTGCAGGAACGCCCTTGCCGCGTTCGGATTCACAGGCGACGACGTATTTAAATCAAACGACCTGCTCTCCGGAGGTGAAAAGGCAAGGCTTGCGCTTTTGAAACTTACCTATAAAAAGGGAAATCTGCTGCTCCTTGACGAGCCCACGAACCACCTTGACATAAGGACGTGCGAGATACTTGAGAGCGCGATTTCAAACTTCAAAGGCACTGTGATATGCGTCTCCCACGACAGGTATTTTGTCGAAAAGATCAAGGCAAAAACGCTTAATCTTGACGGGTACACCGTGTCGGGCAGCGGTATGAGCGAGTTTGTTTCAGGCAGAGACACGCTCCTTTCGGCGGGCATTTCCGGAAACCGCTCGCAAAAAGAAAAGTCGGCGGAGTCCAGGGAGGCATTTCTTAAAGCCAAGGAGGACAGAGCCGCGGCGAAGAAGCTTCAGAAAAGGATCGCCGCGCTTGAAGCCGAAATTAAAACCGTCGAGGAAGAGCTTTCAGAGTGCAGCAGGATACTCTCCGACCCGGCTCTGGCTTCGGATTTTGAGCTCATCTCCGAAAACTACGCAAAGCACGACGAGCTGAAGAAAAGGCTTGACGATCTTGAGCTTGAATATCTTGAAGCCATCGAAATTTCAGATAATCAGGACATTTAAAAAGGGGCCGCAAAGACCCCTTCTCTTTTATTGTTTAACAGTAAGACTGCTCTTTACGCGCGCATAACTCTCAGCGAGTTCAGTATTGCGAGTATCAGAACTCCGACATCCGCAAAGACCGCGACCCACATCACACCGAAACCGAACGCCGCAGCCAGCAGCACCAGCAGTTTAACGCTTATCGCGAACACAACGTTCTGGCGCGCGACCTTCACCGTTTTCTTCGATATCTGAGAAGCCCTCACAAGCTTTCCGAGGTCATCGTTCATTATAATGCAGTCCGCAGCTTCAACAGCCGCATCCTGTCCGACGCCGCCCATCGCGATACCGACGTCGGCAAGAGCCAGCACAGGCGCGTCATTTATACCGTCACCGACGTAGACCGTGGACTTTTTGGCGTCTTGGATAACCGAGCCGAGAGCCCTTATCTTGCCCTCAGGGAGAAGCTCCGACCGGTACTCGTCAAAGCCGCACTCATTCGCAACCTCTCTGCACGCACCGTCGCGGTCGCCCGAAAGCATCATTATCCTCTTCGCGCCGCACTTTTTTCTAAGCGCGTCAAACGTTTCCTTCACACCGTCCTTGACCCTGTCGCCAAGTTCAAACACGCCAAGGTATCTATCGTCTTCAAACACGAACACCTCAGTTGCCTTGCCGTCAGACGAAAAACCGTCGCCGGCAATCTTTTTGGCGTATCTCTGGTTGCCCGCTCTGTAAAGCGTATCGCCCGCCGTGACCGAGACTCCGAGACCCGGAATTTCCCTGTAATCATCAGGCTTCTGTGAGACCTTCGCGCCCTCCGAAACGCAATACCTTACAATTGCCTCCGCGATCGGATGGTTCGAGCCGCTCTCAATGAGCATCGCAGCGTCAATGAGCCGCTTCCTGTCAATGCCCTCCGCCGGAACGACCGCGCGCACCGTAAACGAGCCCGAAGTCACGGTGCCCGTCTTGTCAAAAACGTAATTTTCAACCTCCGAGAGCCTCTCGAGATACTCCGCGCCCTTCACAAGGACGCCCTCTTTTGAAGCCCTTCCGACACCCGCAAAAAACGCCAAGGGAATTGACACCACAAGCGCACACGGACACGAAACTACGAGGAACATTATCGCCGTCCTGATCCAGCGCTCAGGCGCACGGAATATTATTGACGGTATGACTGCAAGAAGAATCGCGAAAATTACGACTACAGGCGTGTAGACCCTCGCAAACTTTGTGATAAACCTCTCCGTGACGGATTTGTTCATCGAAGCCTCTTCAACGAGCGATATAATCCTCTCCTGGCTGGAGTTCTCAGCGGTCGTCACAGTTCTGATTTTAAGTAGCCCGTCCGTCGAAACAGTTCCGCCGAATACGTTCTCGCCGGGGCCGACGCTCACAGGCGCAGATTCTCCCGTTATACTCGACGTATCGATGCCCGAAAGCCCTTCCGTTACAACGCCGTCAATCGGTATCCTCTCGCCCGGACGCACCTCGATAATGCTTCCGACAGCCACCTCTCCGGGTTTTTTGTCAACGATTCCGCTGTCCGTCACAAGGTGGCACGTGTCAACGCGAAGCCCCGCCGCAGCCGAGATCATGTTTCTGCTCCTTCCGACCGCAATGTCCTGGAAAAGCTCGCCGATGCTGTAGAAAATGATCACTGCGATGCCTTCAATGTACTCGCCAATGAAAAACGCCGCGACCGACGCAATCGTCATCAGGAACCTCTCGTCAAGGAAATCGCCCGAAAACACGTTCTTCACCGCGCCGACCATGATGTCAAATCCGAGTATCATATAGATCGCCGCGTAGACGACTATTCTCATGACGAAGAAGCCCGTATTGCCGAAGTCAATCGGTATGAGCGCAAACGACACGGCCGCCGCAATCAGCAGCACCGTGGCAACTATTATTTTCAACAGTTCCCTTTTATGTTTTCTTTTCATCTTTTTATGCATTACGCCGCATTGGCGTCAGAGGCTCACTGAGCACTCCGGTTCGATTCTATTGGCGATTTCCTCGATATTTGCGAATAACTCGTCGAAATTTTTGCTCTCGTCGTATTCAAGAAGCATCTTTTCAGCCATAAAATTCACCGTGCACTTGCTGACGCCGTCAAGCTTTGACACGGCTTTCTCGATTTTGGCGGCACAGTTTGCGCAGCAAAGATCTTCAATTTTGATATACTTTTTCATTTTCTCAATTTCCTTTCTTCAGTTTTCCTCACCCGCGCCGAAGCCGTTCTCAGGCTCCTCCGACAGGTGCTCAACCGCACAGTTGATAATGTCTTTCACATGGTCATCGGCAAGCTGATAGATGAACGACTTGCCCTCTCTCCTCGCGCTGATAAGCCTCGCCTGCCTCAGAACCTTCAGCTGGTGCGAAACCGCAGAAACTGTCATCTCAAGCGTACAGGCAATGTCATTCACGCACATCTCGCTCTCAAAAAGCACATAAAGTATCTTAATTCTCGTGCTGTCGCCGAATATTTTGAAAAAATCCGCCAATGAGAAAAGGCTCTCCTCACGCGGCAGCATGCCTTTTACGCGCTCCGTAAGTTCCTCATTTTCCGCGTTTATTGCCTCGAGTTTTACGTCATCGTTATTCACAACGGCTGCCTCCCTGATTTTGTATGTTAAACCGCCTTGCAGGCAATTTTATTTGAACATTTGAATAACTGTTCAAGTGTTCAACGACATAATAGTACTTTGTGAAAGTGTTGTCAACAGGTTTTTTTCATGTTGGCCGGCTCTTATAAAACAAGCTGAAAGGAATTGGCGATTTCGGCGCGAAAAGCTTTGTTTTCTTGAAGTAAGAACGTTTATCGTGTACAATTAACGCGGATTCAAGCTCTGTGAAAGGATCGTCCGATGAAATACGTTTACGTTTCCCCCGCTCTCCCCGAAGATGTATTCGGCAAGGTGCTGGGATACGGAAAAGGGTCTCCCGGTCAGCAGGCCCAGAAATACAACAAACTTCTCGCCAATGGTATCGCCCAAAACAATCGCGATATTCTTATGCTGTCGGCTCCGCCTGTGCCCCCGGGAAGCAGGTTCTTTAAGACAACAAAGATTGAGCCGTGCGAGGACAGCGGTATTTCTTACAAATTCCTTAAAGTGCTTGACGTGCCTGTCATAAAGAACGTTTATACGTTTCTTCAGGCAAAAAAAGAAATAAAACGTATCGCCAAGGCCGCGCCGCGGGACGTCTGCGTTGTATGCGACCTTCTCACGCTCTCGGCGTCCCTCGGCGCGCTTAAGGCGGCCGAAAAGCTTGGCGTCAGGTCGTGCGGCATTGTCACCGACCTGCCCGAATACCTTGCCGGCAAGCCTTCCGGCAAACGGTACGCAAGGCTTTACAAAAAGGCCGTCAGCCTCTGCGGAAGCTTTGTGCTTCTGACGGAGCAGATGGCAGACGCCCTGCCCGTTGGCGGCAGGCCCTATACCGTTATCGAGGGCATCTCGACGCCTGCCGCCGCTGAACCGCTTAAGCAGGCCGCCCGCACAGGGTCAAACCGCTACGTCTTTTACGCGGGCGGCATTGAAAAAGCCTACGGTGTGGAAAAGCTCGTCAGAGCATTCCTCGCTGCCGGTATAAGCGGATGCGAGCTTTTGCTGTGCGGCAGCGGCAGCTACGCTGACGAGCTTTCGGACATTGCGGCGAAAAACGGGTCGGTGAAGTACATTGGCGTTTTACCGAATGAAAAAGTGATGGAGCTTGAGGCGGGCGCCGCCCTTCTTGTGAACCCGAGGACTTCCGAGGGGGCTTTTACGGCCTACTCGTTTCCTTCAAAAAACATTGAGTACCTTTCGACAGGAAGGCCTGTTCTTGCATACATGCTTCCGGGCATTCCCGAGGACTACGGGAGCTATTTTATAACACCCTCCGACGAGAGTGTCGAATCGCTTGCACTGAAGCTGAAAGAGACGCTCGCAGCATCACCCGATGAGCTCGAAGCTTTCGGAAAGAGAGCCGCGGAATTCGCCAAGGTCAAAAAATCGCCCTCTTCACAGGCGGCGCGTCTTATTGAAATCATCGAAAATTTAGGAGAAAAATCTTGAAAAAGCTGCTGTTTGTCGGCCACTGCGGAAAAATCGGCGGTGCCGGAATAAGTCTTCTTCGGACTGCGCGCGTTGCGGCTGATGCAGGTTTTGAGGTCAGGGTCTGCCTTCCCAAGGGCTCCCCGATGGAGAATCTCGCGTCTTCTCAGGGCTTTGACGTTAAGGCATATGACGCCGAGCCGGGTTCGATCGAGTACTACAGCGGCGGTCCTCCCCTCTACAGAAGGACCTACTTCAGGAAAGCTCTCCGCAGGCGCCCTTTTGCCTCAGAGATCATATCTGCCGCCAATGCCTTCCGCCCCGACGCGGTCATTCTGAATTCAATAACCACAAGCTACATGATCCCGCAGCTTAAAAAGCAGGGTCACAGGGTCGGCATATTCGTGCGCGAAACTTTTCCGAAAAACGGGTCAAGGCGCATGCTCGGGCTTTACCGAAAGCTTCTCGGTGAAGCCGCAGGCGTATATTTCATTTCCGACTACGACAAAAACTTTTTCGGGCTGACAGGCACGAGGGCCGTCACCGTCCGCAACAGCGTCCCTGACGAATTCTTCAATCCCGTTTCGAGGGAGAAGGCATGCGAAAGCCTTGGCGTCAGTGCATCGGATAAGTTCAGGGTTCTTTACGTCGGCGGCTGCGACCCGATCAAAGGCGCCGGTGTGATTTCAAAAGCCTCGGAGCTTCTGCCCGCAGACGTTGAGATTGTTGCGTGCGGCGACGAAAAAGCCAATATGGAAAAGCTTTTTTCGGCTGCGTCGTGCGGCGTCAGTTACATTGGCGTGTGCAGGGACATGAGAAGCGCGTATGCGGTATGCGACGCGGTGGTCCTGCCCATCACAAAGCCGCACCAGCAAAGGCCCCTTTTTGAGGCGGGCGCAGCGTCCGTTCCGGTCATCATTTCGGATTTTCCGGAGGTCTCCGAGTACATCAAAGACGGGGTGAACGGTATAAAAGTCGCTCCCGAAGACGCCAATGCCCTTGCCGTTGCCGTCACAGCGCTCCAGAAGGACAAAGAGGCGCGTTTGAGGCTTGCCGAGGCAAATTATACGTTTGCATACGAAAACCACCGTAACGAGGCCGTAAGCGGCCTGATTTCGAAAGAGCTTTCAAGGCTCACAGGGCCGGGCGTGCTTTACGTCACCAACATTCCGAGCCCCTACAGGGTCGAGTTCTTCTCCGAGATGAACAAATCGGTAAACGTCACAGCCGTTTTCGAGCGCAAAACTTCCAAAGGAAGGGACAGAAGCTGGTTCAAATCTGAAAGGCTTGATTTCCCGCATATTTTCCCAAAAGGCATAAGCGTCGGCTCCGACAAGGCCCTGAACCCTTCAATCAAAAAGATTGTTTCCGACGCGCGCTACACGGACGTCATCATAAACGGCTACAGCTCTCCTTCTGAGATGCTCGCGATAAAAAAGCTGCGCAGCCTTAAAAAGCCCTACACCATGTGGATTGACGGCGGCTTCAGGCGCGAAAACGAGCCTTCCATTATCGCCAAGGCCAAAAGGAAATACCTTGGCGGTGCCTCGTGCTACCTCTCACCTTCCGATGTCGCGGACGATTATCTCACGTTCTACGGCGCCGAAAAGGAAAGAATCGTCAGGTACCCTTTCACATCGCTCTCCGAAAGCGACGTTTTTGAAAAACCCGCGTCAGAGTCCGAAAAGGAATCGGCAAGGCAGCGCTTCGGTCTCCCCGGTACCGGAAGAATTGCCGTCGGCGTAGGAAACTTCATTAACCGCAAGGGCTTTTACGAGCTCATCTCCGCAGCTGCCGCCTGCCCTGATCTCACGGTCATAATCTGTGGGGGCACACCTCCGAAAGAATACGTTGACCTCATCATCTCAAAAGGCATCCACAACGTAAGGTTCGAAAGCTTTATCGGCAAGGACCTCCTCAAAACTCTCTACAGGGCCTGCGACTTTTTCGTGCTTCCGACCCGCGAGGACATCTGGGGGCTTGTCGTCAACGAAGCCATGGCGTGCGGCCTTCCCGTCATCACCACCGACAGGTGCGGCGCAGGTCTTGCAATGGTAAAAGACGGCTTCAACGGCAAAATAATCGCCTCAGGCATCCGCGAAGGCGCAGAAGAGCCCGGCGTGCTCGAAAAGAACACCGCCGCAGCCCTTACCGAATATGCATCAATGCCTTCCGGCATGCTTTATAAACAGGGTCTTAACGCCTGCGAAACCGCCAAGGCATACACTTACGAAAAATGCGCCGAAAACCACTTAAAGTGCGTCAAGTAATCTAAAAAAAGAGTGAAGAACGTTTTTTTCGGCTCTTCACTCTCTTTTTTTATCTGTTTCCTATGCTCAGCTTTGTCCCGAGCGACTTTTCCATCGCCGCAAACTTTCTGAGGCCCTCCTCGCTGACGCCGCGCTTTTTGACCGCGCGCATCATGAGGTTCTTTGGCGTGTCAAGCGGCGAGATGTACTCGACAATCGAAACGTCGTACCCCACGGCTTCAAGGTATTCGGCGCGCAGAGCGTCCGTGAGACAGTCCGCGATTCTCGCCTTCAGAATACCGTACTTCATGACCGGTTCAAACCCCGGCAGCGAATAATTCGAATTCATCTCCCTGTGGCAGCACGGCACGCACACGATGTGCGGGATGTTTTGGCGTATTGCGAAGTTGAGCGCAAGATCCGTCGCGGTGTCGCACGCGTGGAGCGTCAGAAGCAGGTCGAACTTTTCCTCCGGCTCGTACACGCCAATGTCAGTCTGCACAAAAGTCATGTTCTTATAACCAAGTTCTTCCGCCATGCGCTTCGACGCCTCAATGACTACGGGGTTATAGTCGAGGCCCGTGAAGTAGCACTTCCTGCCGAGCACCTCTTTGATGTAGTAGTTGAGCACGAACGAAAGGTAGGACTTGCCGCACGCGCAGTCGATGATCCTCACGGGTTTGTTGCCCTCGCAGAGTGAATCGAGCAGCGGAGCGATGAGCTCGACGAAGTGGTCAATCTGGTTGTACTTCCTGATGCGGTCGTTGCGCACCTTGCCGTTTTTGCCTAAAATTCCGATAACTTCAAGAAGTTTCGAGGCCGGTCCCGCCTTTATGATGTACTCTCTGTTGCCGAGTTTTGCGCCGCTGCCGCCAAGGAGATCTCCCTCGCTGTCAACGTCCGGCGCCGGAACGTCTCCTGAGCTCGCAAAGACTGACGGCGCCTTTTTCCTTACCTCACCCTTTGCGGTCTCGGTGCTTCTCAGCTTTGCGTCCCTGTTGTCGCAGCTTAACGTTATAGCCCTTCCGCGCTCGCGGTAGACAAGCTCCATCTCGTCAAAATCGCGCATTTTTCCGGCAATAAAATCGCAGAAGCCGTTTATGTCAAGGCAGGCCGATTCGCCCGCGAAGATGAAGCAGAGGGTCTTGCCGGCTGAGACATTGGCGGTAAGTGAAAAATCCTTCATGCCCGCCTTAAACCTGACGTCAATGCCCTCGAAGAACTCCTCGCCGTCCTCAAGCCTTCCGACCGTCGCAATCAGCAGAAAATATGCTTTGTCGATAATCTGTTTTTTCATTTGGTGTTCCGCCTATCGTTTCAAATCGGCAAGTTCCCCGTCCGTGAGCGGTCTGTACGCGCCCGGTGCGAGCCCTTCGTCGAGCCTCAACCCGCCGATGGAAAGTCTTTTCAGATACGTAACGGTCTTCCCGCAGGCCTTGACCATGCGTTTGACCTGGTGATATTTGCCCTCGCTTATCGTAACGAGCGCCTCCGAGACACCGCCAATGCTTTTCAGCACCTCCAGCTTCGCGCTCTTTGCGGTAAACTCATCGTCGACCCTGACGCCTTCCCTGAACCTCTCAACGTCGCTCCCGGAGAGCTCGCCCTCGGTCCTTATGAAGTAGACCTTGCCGTTTTTCTTGTTCGGTGAGATGATGTTGTGGATGAAGTCGCCGTCGTTTGTGAGGATCAGAAGCCCCTCCGAGTCAACGTCAAGCCTTCCCGCGGGCGATAAATCGTAGAAGTTGTAGTCGTCTCCGACAAGATCCGCCGCGACTTTCACGCCGGGCGCCCCGTCTCCGCACGAGAGCACGCCCGCCGGCTTGTTCATCATAAGATAAACAAACTGCCTGTATTTCACGGGCTCTCCGCCGCAGGTTACCTCGTCGCTTTCCGTATTGACCTCAAGCCCCGCGTCTTTTACGGTCCTGCCGTTCACCTTGACGGCACCCGACGTTATGAGCTTTTTTACGTCGCGCCTTGAGCCGATGCCCATATTGGCGAGAAGCCTGTCAAGTCTCATGTGAAACGCCTCCAGCCCTTCGGGTAAAGATTTTTTATAGTGCCTGACGCGATTGCACCGAGCCCCAGCACGAAGCTCCTGCCGTGCGAATTGACGGCAACGCAGCACGGCTCCGAAACGCGCTCCTCAACAAGCGCTTCTTTTCTCACGTACTCGCCAAAGACTTTCACCTTTACGCCTTCGCCGCTTAGAACTATCGTCTCGCCCTTCAGGTACCTTTCTATCTCGGGGCAGCCCGCCTCGAGTTCAACCCTGTAAGCGAAATCTTTCGGTTTCATGGTGAGCGCGAGCCTGTGGGACATCTTGAAGTCGCCGTTTTTGATTTCACCTGTGTATACGCCCGCCATCGCGACCTTGAGCCCGTCAATGTCCGGAGGCGTCACGGGGAGGTAGTAGAGGTTCTCGCCCATGTAAAAATAGCTGCCCTCGGGGACTTCCCTCGTCATGTACGAGTCATAGTAGTCGTCAATCTCAAGCGGCCTGCTCTCGTACCTTCTGAAGCTCCTGAAGCGCTCCTTTTTCTTGCGGCGCTCGGTTTTTGCCTTGGCGGCTTCGTCGTTTTCGCCCCGGGCCTCCTCAGCGGGTTCCTCGCCCTTTTTGAGGAAAGCCGTGAAATGACCTTCGCCGTTTACCTTGTGCGGCCAGAGCCTTGCGCAGAGCGAATAATCACGCGTCGTGCGGTCGTTCGGCCTGATGCCGCCCTCAACACCGCCAACCTTAGGCGTCTCTATAAGATAATACTCGGGGTGCCTGTCCATGAAGGAGTCAATTGCACCCTCGTTCTCTTCAATTTCAAAAGTGCAGGTGGAGTATGAAATGATTCCTCCCTGCTTCAGCATGCTGTCGGCGGCTTCCAGAATACCGTCCTGCATCTGTCTGCACCTGGCGCTTCCGAAGCTGTCCCAGTGTTTGATGGCCTCCTCGTCCTTTCTGAACATGCCCTCGCCGGAGCAAGGCGCATCGACAACGATCGTGTCAAAGTATTCGGGAAACTTTCCGGCAAGGTTATTCGGCGTCTCGTTGGTCACAAGCGCGTTCGAAACGCCCGCCATCTGGAGGTTCTTGACAAGCGCTTTCGTGCGCTCCTCGTTTATGTCGTTCGAAACAAGCAGGCCTTTTCCGTTCATCCTTGCGGCAAGCTGGGTCGATTTTCCGCCCGGCGCTGCGCAGAGGTCAAGCACATTACCGCCTTCTTTTAGAGGGACATTGGCGGCAGGATACATTGCGCTCGGCTCCTGGATGTAGTAAACACCCGCATGGTAAAGCGCGTTTCTGCCCGGCTGCCCGTTCGTGTAGTAGTAACCGGTCTCGCACCACGGAATCTTATCGCCTATGTCGACGAAATCCCCGGCAAGCTCGGGAAACTTCTCGGGTGAAAGCCTCAGCGGGTTGACCCTGATGCCCGAAAAACGCTCTCCCTGCTCAAAACTCTTCACGAAATCGCCAAGTTCATCGCCGAGGAGCGGCCTCATATTGTTCAAAAAAGCTTCCGGAAGCTGCATGCGACAACCGTTCCTTTCTAAAATCCAAAGTCGCCTTCACATAAAGAAGACGTTTTTTACAAAAATCTCAATTCCGACGCCTATCAGCACGGCACCGCCAAGGACAGACGCCTTCCACTTCAGCTTCTCGCCGGTCTTCTTGCCGATAACGATGCCGGCAATGCAAATCGCAAACGTGACAACGCCAATGATTCCCGCCGACAAAGCCGCCTCCGGCAGCTTTTTGTCCGAAATCGTGAGTCCCACCGAGAGCGCGTCGATTGACGTCGCAATCCCCTGAAGGAGAAGTATGCCCGCTGTCATCTTGGCGGCAGGTTTCTCACCGGCCTCATTGTCTCCCCGGTTTTTCTCCTTGAAGCCCTCGATTATCATTTTGATACCGATAAAGAGGAGCAGTCCGAGCGCGACGTACGGGATGAACTTCTGCACCACCGAAAAGGCCGACCGCAGCTTGCTCACGAAGAGCCAGCCTATAAGGGGCATCGCAAGCTGGAATACCGCATAGACACCGGCAACGACCGTCATCCGCCTCTTTGACATTTTTGGCTCATGAAGCCCGTCGGCAAGCGAAACCGAAAAGGCATCCATCGCAAGCCCCACGCCAAGCATTATGCTGTTCAGGATAAAAATAAAATCAATCACTATTTTTTAAAGCGCCTCCCGCAGGGGGCTTCCGCTCAGCGAAAAAAGCGCGACGCCGAAATCCGGTATCACGCTTTTTCTGCTTTTTCTTTTCAAAAATCAGTTTTGATTCAGCGCTCCCGGATTCGGAACGTCATTGATCAAGCTGAAATTCTCAGATGAGCTCAAGGATTGCCATGGGGGCACCGTCACCGCGGCGAGCGCCGAGTTTAACGATTCTTGTGTAGCCGCCCTTCTTCTCCTTGTACTTGGGAGCGATCTCGTCGAAGAGTTTGTTAACAACTTTAACGTTGTTTCCGTCAGCATCCTTTACGGCATAGATGTAAGCGATAGCTCTTCTTCTCGCAGCAAGTCTCGAAGGCTTGTCTACTCTGCGGAGCTCGGTAACTGTCTCGCGCTCTCTTACAGTGTAGTCATTTCCGTTCTTGGACTTCTTGTTGATTGTGATATATTTGCCTCTGGCATTCACCTTAGCTCTGCTGAAAGTAACCTGCTTCGACTCGAAGTTGTCGGCTTCCTTCACAGCGGATGTGATAAGGCTCTCAGCAATGCTCTGAACTTCCTTGGCTCTTGTCTCGGTTGTAACGATTTTACCGTTCTGCAGAAGAGCTGTGACAAGGCCTCTGAGCATAGCCTTTCTTTGATCGCCGGTGCGACCTAACTTTCTATAACTCATTTTTTATATCCTCCAATGGTAGAATCAGTTTTCGATGGTCTCTCCGTACTTGACTCCGAGCTTGCTAAGCTTGCCCCTGATGTCCTCGATCGACTTGGCGCCAACGTTATGAAGCTTCTTTACTTCTTCGGGCGACATATGAACGAGCTCGCCGACTGTGTTAACGCCGGCTCTCTTCAGAGCATTGAGCGGTCTCTGGTTGAGTTCAAGTTCTTCAATCGGTGTTGCAAGTACGTCGCTTGCGATTTCATTGTCCTGCGGAAGTTTAAGCACGTCGTCTTCTTCAAAAAGCTCGCCGCCTGTTACGAACAGGTTGAACTGGTTGATGAGAATCTGAGCAGCCTCTTTGAGAGCTTCATCAGGAGTAATTGCACCGTTTGTAGAGATTTCAATTGTCAGTTTCTCGTAGTCAGTAGCGTTGCCGACAAGTGTATTGTCGATCTTAACGTTGACTTTCTCGATAGGTGAGAAGATTGAATCTACGAAGATAACGCCAAGTGGCATACCGGCTTCCTTGTTCTTGTCAGCCTGCCTCCAGTTTCTACCCTTCTTGACTGTGATAACCATGTTCAGCTTTGCATCTTCGTTAAGAGTGCAAATGTACTGATCAGGATTCAGAATCTCAACATCGGAGTTAAGTTCGATATCTCCGGCGGTGATGACGCCTGCGCCCTCTTTGTGGAGAACGATCTCAGTGGAATCGGTATAGAGTTTGAAGTTGACGCACTTAATATTGAGAACTATCTCGGTCACATCGTCAACAACACCCGGAATCGTTGAGAACTCATGTCTCACGCCGTCAATCTGAATTGACGTAGCGGCAGCTCCTTCAAGCTGCGAGAGCATGATTCTTCTGAGCGAAGTTCCGATAGTGATGCCAAGACCTCTTGCGAGAGGCTCTACGACGAAAGTGCCCTGGCGGCCGTCTTCGGAAAGGTAAACATTCTCGAGTCTCGGTTTTTCAATATCAGCCATAATAAACCTCCTCTGAGCAAACTATTATTTGCTGTACAACTCGACAATCAAATGCTCCTTGATCTCAAAGTCTATGTCTTCACGCTTCGGAGCGGATACCACCTTTGCAGAATAATTGTCCCTGTCGTACTCAATCCACTGAGGAACGAGACGTCCCGATGTGGTGGAAACTATGTCTTCGAGACACTTGATCTCGCGGCTGTTCTGAGCAATCGCGACAACGTCACCCTCTGAAACTCTGTAGGAAGGGATGTCCACTTTCTTACCGTTAACAGTGAAATGACCGTGTCTGACAAGCTGTCTTGCTTCCGCTCTTGACTGGCCGAGGCCTATGCGGTAAACAACGTTGTCAAGTCTTGATTCGAGAAGAACGAGCAGGTTTTCACCCGTAACACCCTTCTTCTTGCTTGCGAGCTCAAAGTAATTTCTGAACTGCTTCTCAAGAACGCCGTAGTATCTCTTAACTTTCTGCTTTTCTCTGATCTGCACACCGTATTCAGAGGATTTCTTTCTGGCCTGAGCCGCACCGTGCTGGCCGGGTGCCTGATTTCTCTTCTCAAACGGGCAGTGTGCGGAAAAACATTTTTCGCCTTTGAGGAAAAGCTTGCAGCCTTCTCTCCTGCAAAGACGGCATGATGCATCTGTATATCTTGCCATTTTCTTACACCTCCATATTATACACGTCTTCTCTTGGGCGGTCTGCAGCCGTTGTGAGGAACGGGCGTCTCATCCTTGATAAGGATAATTGACAGTCCTGCGGTGGAGAGTGCTCTGATGGCAGCTTCGCGGCCTTGTCCGGGTCCTCTTACGTAGACTTCTACGTCCTTGAGACCGTGATCCATAGCAGCCTTGGCGGCCTGCTCTGAAGCGGACTGTGCAGCAAAAGGAGTGCTCTTCTTGGAGCCGCGGAATCCGAGTCCGCCTGCGCTTGCCCAAGAAATTGCATTTCCTGCCAAATCTGTGATTGTTACGATAGTATTGTTGAAGCTGGAACGGATATGAGCCTGACCGTGTTCGATATTCTTACGTTCTTTACGCTTACCTCTAACTACTTTTTTAGTCTTAGCAGCCATTAGTCAAACCCTCCCCGTTATTTCTTCTTGCCGGCAACAGTCTTGCTGGGGCCTTTTCTTGTTCTGGCGTTTGTCTTGGTTCTCTGGCCGCGAACAGGAAGCTTGGCTTTGTGCCTTCTGCCTCTGTATGAGCCGTTTTCCATTAAACGCTTGATATTGAGACTGACTTCTCTTCTGACGTCACCCTCAACAACATAGTCACGATCGATTACGTCTCTGATGGCGTTAACCTCGTCATCCGTAAGATCTTTTACTCTTGTATCCGGATTGATACCGGTCTTGGCAATAATCTCTTTCGCCTTTGTATTGCCAATGCCGTAAATGTACGTAAGTCCGATTTCAACACGCTTTTCTCTCGGTAAGTCTACACCCGCTATACGTGCCATTAGCTAAAACACCTCCATTTTTGGGTCAATGCATTTCTGCAACTTCGCAATTAATTATAAAGGAAGTCAGCCCTGTTTCTGCTTATGCTTCGGATAAGCATCACAGATAACCATAACTTTCCCGTGTCTCTTAATGATCTTGCATTTGTCGCAGATCGGTTTAACCGACGGTCTAACCTTCATAATAATCCTCCTCATAAGCAGGCAGTTACGTGCCTGCCTGAAATTTCAAATGTTTACTTTCGCCAAGTGATTCTGCCGCGATCGAGATCGTAGGGTGAAAGCTGAACTTTTACCTTGTCTCCGGCAATAATCTTAATATAGTTTGTTCTGAGTTTTCCGGAAATGTGAGCAGTCACAACATGTCCGTTTTCCAGGGTTACTTTGAAAACGCAGTTGGGCATGACGTCTGTGACAACGCCCTCAAGTTCGATAAAATCCTGTTTTGCCAAACCTCAATTCCTCCTATATTATATCAGCGTAGTAATTACGGGTTCTCCGTCCGTAACGATGATCGTATTCTCGTAGTGAGCTGAGAGTTTGCCGTCGGCAGTCCTTACAGTCCACTTGTTCTTATCGATCTTCGTTGCGTAGCTTCCGGCGCAAATCATCGGTTCCACAGCAATCGCGATACCGGGAATGAACATGATTCCCTTGTATTTCGTCCTGTAATTCGGAACCTCAGGATCTTCGTGGAGTTCTCTTCCTATTCCGTGACCGGTGAATTCACGGACGACAGAGTAACCATTCGACTCTGCATGGTCTTGTACGGCTCCGGAGATGTCAATCACACGTTTTCCGGGGACGGCGTTCTTGATACCTTCAAAAAAGCATTCCCTGGTAACGCGGACCAGCCGCGACGTCTCTTCGCTGCACTCGCCCACTGCATAAGTTCTGGCCGCATCTCCCTGGTAACCCTTGTAGGAACATCCGACATCGATTGTTACGATATCGCCGTCTTTTAAAACGCGTTTATCCGGTATACCATGGATAATCTCGTCATTCACCGACGCACACACACTTGCTGGGAATGGCGGAGCACCATAAATACCGGGTTGTCCCTTGAAGGACGGGAGCGCACCATTTTTCATTATAACACCCTCACAATATTTGTCAAGCTCTTTTGTGGTTATTCCGGGCTTAACAATATCGTTGAGAGCCTCGAGAAGTTCCGCCAGAATTCTTCCGGCGGACTTCATCAATTCGATTTCATATTTCGACTTGGTATAGAGCATTTTTGAATCAACCTCTATGATTTTTCCGTCGTTTGAATCTCTCAGATTTTCCTGTTGATCAGTGCCCTGATCGTGTTGTTGAGAGACTGTTCAATGCCGTTCACGCCCTGGCTCTCAATGAGATTGCCCTTGGCTTTGTAATACTCGATGAGCGGCTCTGTCGACTCATGGTATTCTTTGAACCTTTTCTGGATGACGTCCGGCTGATCGTCGTCGCGGAGGATGACTTCCGTTCCGCAAACGTCGCAGTTGACTCCGTTCTTCGGAGGTCTGTGGCCAAGGTGATAAGTCGCCTTGCACTCCGGGCAGTAGCGTCTCTGGGAAAGTCTCTCGACGATCTCGTCCTCGTCAATCACGATGTTTACGACGATGTCGAGTTTTTTGCCCTCACTCGCGAGGAACCTGTCAAGCATCTCTGCCTGAGGAATCGTTCTCGGGAATCCGTCAAGGATTGCACCGTTTGCGCAGTCAGGCTTCTTAAGTCTGTCTTCAACTATCGAGAACGTTACTTCGTCCGGAACAAGTTTTCCGTTGTTTATATATGACGCGGCAAGCTTGCCGAGTTCTGTGCCTTCTTTAATGTTTGATCTGAAGATATCTCCCGTCGAAATGTGGGGAATCTCAAGGATGGATGCAAGCTTGACTGCCTGCGTACCTTTGCCGGCGCCGGGAGCGCCGAGAAGCATGATTATCATTTATAACCCTCCGGTTGTATTTTGCGCCTCTTTAACCGCGGCGCCTCAATGGCTCAAACATGGCGTCGACCCGGATTTCTGCATTTCGGCCCTTTCGGAGCCTTCAGCGCAGTTTATTTCGGGACGGCGCCATATTATTGCTTTTAGGGGTTTTCCCTTGGCGTTATCAGCCGAGGAAGCCGCCCTTTCCGGCTTTGTAGTGTCTCATCATGAGCTGCGTCTCAAGAGTCTTTACAGTCTCGAGGGCAACGCCGACCATAATGAGGATCGATGTACCGCCAAGCCAGAGGTTGAGCGATTCCGTGTTCTGAAGACCCGGTATTGCCTCGCAGATGGCTCCGAGAATGTTCGGGAGAATTGCGAGGATCGCGAGGAAGATTGAACCGAACCATGTGAGTTTGCGCTGAATCTTGGCGATGTACTGCGCGGTAACTTTTCTGTTTCCGGATCTGACCTCTGTGAGCTGGCCGCCGTTTTGAATGATGTTGTTCGCGTACTCCTTAGGATCAAAGTAGACCATGTTGTAGAAGAACGTGAATCCGATGATGAGCGCTGCGTAGAGCACGATGTACCACCACTGCTTTGTGAAGTAGGTAGTGAACCAGCTTGCCGCACTGCTGTTGATGAGCGCTGCGATCGTTCCGGGGAACTGGAGCAGCGACATTGCGAAGATGATCGGCAGAACGCCTGCGGAGTTGACTTTAAGCGGGATGTAGCTCTTCTGTCCGCCCATGACCTTGCGGCCGACAACTCTCTGAGCATAGACAACGCCAAGTCTTCTTTCGCCCGACTCCATCCATACAACCGCTACGATAACGACGAGGAATACGAGCAGGACTGAAAGTGCGAGAGGTACGTGTCTGTACCAGCCGTTGGCGACAACTGTGCCGTTTGTGAAGGAGCTCTTGCCTGTGATTGCGATTGCAACCAGTGTTCCGATCCACGACGGGGCTCTTGCGATGATACCCGCGAAGATGAGCATTGAGATACCGTTTCCGATTCCGACTTCGGTAATCTTGTCACCGAGCCATGTGAGGAACGAGGTACCGGCAACGAGAGAGAGGACTACGAGCAGGAATACGAATACCTGGCCGGCCTGTCCGCCGAATTTTCCGGTAAGAAGGGTTCCGCCCTGGTTCTGCTTCATGTTTACGTAAAGCATGATAGCCTGGAAGATTGCGAGACCTGCAGCCGTGTACTTGGTGATACGGGAGAGTTTCTTTCTTCCTTCGGGTCCTTCTTTTGACCACTTCTCGAATGCGGGGATGGCAACTGTAAGCAGCTGGATGATAATCGAAGCGTTAATGTACGGTGAGATACCCATCGCGAACAATGACGTGTTCGACATAGCGCCGCCTGTCAAAAGATCCCAGAACTGAGCAAGACCTGTGTCGGTGAGGTTCCAGACAACGTTTGCATTGATACCCGGTACCGGGATCCAGCAGCCGATTCTGAAGATCAGGATGAGCAGAAGCGTCATGAAAATCTTTTTCCGGATTGTAGGTTCCTTGAAAGATTTAACGATAATAGACCAAAGTCCCATCAGACCACCTCAGCCTTTCCTCCCAAGCCTTCAATCTTTTCTGCAGCCGACTTAGAAAATCTTGCGGCTTTGACAGTTAACTTCTTCTCGAGCTTTCCACTGCCAAGCACGCTGAGTCCATCGTATACATTCTTAATGATGCCGGCCTCGACAAGAGCCGCTGCATCTACTACGGATCCGTTTTCAAAGCAGTTCAGACTGCCGATATTGATTTCCGCATAGTGGTTAGCAAATATTTTGTTGTTGAATCCCCTCTTAGGCATTCTTCTGTAGAGCGGAGTCTGGCCGCCTTCGAAGCCGGGTCTGATGTTGCCGCCGGAGCGTGCTTTCTGGCCCTTGTGTCCGCGTCCTGCGGTCTTACCGTTTCCGCTTCCGTGGCCCTGGCCTTTTCTGAAGGGGTCTCTCTTTGCACCATCTGCTGGTCTTAAATCATTAAGTTTCATTTTCCTGTCCTCCTTAATTCTCTTCGACCTTTACGAGGTGACTCACAACTCTGATCATTCCGCGAATCTGCTCGTTATCGGGTTTTTCTACGCTGTGGCCGATCTTTCTGAGACCGAGCGCTTTGAGTGTGGCACGCTGATTTTCAACTATGCCGTACACACTTCTGGTGAGAGTAATTTTAAGCATTTCATTTCCTCCCGTCAAATCTCGTCAACGTTCTTACCGCGAACGTTTGCAACAGACTCAGCTGTTACCAGGTTGCGGAGAGCGTCCATTGTTGCCATGACAACATTGCAAGCGTTGTTGGATCTCAGTGACTTTGTTCTGATATCCTTGAGGCCTGCGAGCTCAACAACTGCACGGACGGCGCCGCCGGCGATAACACCGGTACCTTTTCCGGCCGGCTTGAGAAGGACTTCTCCTGCTCCGTATGTGCCGATAATCTCGTGGGGAATCGTGGTGCCTACCATCGGAACCGCGATCATGTTCTTTTTGGCGGCCGCAACTGCTTTCTTTACCGCATCCGGTACTTCGGCAGCCTTGCCCATGCCTGCGCCTACGTGGCCGTTCTCGTCACCGACAACTACCAGCGCATTCCATCTCATGTTTTTACCGCCCTTCACGACCTTGGTTACTTTGCCGAGATGGACAAGCTTCTCTGTATACTCACTTTTATTAGCTTGATTGTTACGTTCCATGTCACTTTCTCCTTCGGTATCAGAAATCAAGACCTGCTTCACGGGCGGCGTCTGCAAGTGCCTTTACGCGTCCGTGGTAGGGGTAACCGCCGCGGTCAAATACGACCTCTTTGATTCCCTTTTCAGCTGCTCTTTCGCCAATGAGTTTGCCGACTGCCTTAGCTGCCTCAACGTTTCCGCCGTAAGCGAATTCAGCTTTGATAGCCTTGTCGAGTGATGAAGCTGAAGCAAGAGTGTGGCCGACTGAATCGTCAATGATCTGCACTGAGATGTTAGCAATGCTCCTGTAAACACAGAGTCTCGGGCGCTCGCTTGTTCCAATGACTTTTTTCCTTACGCGGAGATGCCTTCTTTTGCGATCCGCATTTTTATCGATTTTCTTAATCATTTAAGCTGCACTCCCTTCTTTACTTCTTAGCGCCGGTCTTGCCTTCTTTGCGCCTTACAACTTCATAGTCGTACTTAATACCCTTGCCCTTGTAAGGTTCAGGCTTACGTGTAGCGCGAATCTTGGCCGCGAAAGCTCCGACAGCTTGCTTGTCAGCACCTTTGACAGTGATTTTGTTCTGTGCGGGTACTTCTACTGTGATTCCATCAGGCTCTTCGAGCTCTACCGGGTGGGAGAAACCTACGTGGAGAGTGAGAACCTTGCCGGCTTTGGCTGCTCTGTAACCGACGCCGTTGATTTCGAGATTCTTCTCGAAGCCCTTCGTAACGCCGTCAACCATGTTCTGGATGAGACTGCGGGTGAGTCCGTGAAGGCTTCTGTCGAACTTGTCGTCAGAGCTTCTCTCAACTACAACTGCAGCACCCTCTTTTTTGATGGTGATTCTTGAGTTGAATGTCTCTGTGAGCTGACCGTTGGGGCCCTTGACGGTAACAACGTTTCCGTCGGCAATGTCAACTGTCACACCAGCCGGGATTGCAATCGGTTTTTTTCCGATTCTTGACATAAATGTATCCTCCGATCTTAAGATTCCGAACCGCCTTTCGTTTGCGGTCCATTTCAGATTTTCACGCCTCTCTGCGCTTGTAAAAAGCCCAGGAGACAGTTTATTTGAAGCGGCGCTTATTTGAGGCAGTGCTTAACTAAGCGCCGCGTTCAAGTTTTACCATACGAAAGCCATTACTTCTCCGCCGAGGCCCTCGGTTCTGGCCTTTTTATCGGTCATGATGCCGCGGGAGGTGGAAACGATAGCGATTCCGAGTCCGTTGAGAACTTTCGGGAGCTCGTCCTTGGATGCGTAAACGCGGAGACCGGGCTTGGAAATTCTCTTGATGCCGGAGATGGCGAATCTCTTGCCGGAGACGTACTTGAGAGTGATTCTGATGACACCCTGTTTGCCGTCGTCGATCTTCTCAACGCCTTTAACGTATCCTTCTTCGAGCAGGATCTGTGCTATCGCGTTCTTAACATTCGAAGCAGGAATGTCAACGGAAGTATGCCTTGCGGATCCCGCGTTTCTGATGCGGGTAAGCATATCAGCTACAACGTCTGTGATTTGCATTTTTCATTCCTCCTTCTTTAATTACCAACTGGCTTTTTTAACGCCGGGGATTTGGCCCTTGTAAGCAAGCTCTCTGAAGCAGATACGGCAGATACCGTATTTTCTCAGATATGAGTGCGGGCGGCCGCAAATCTGGCATCTTGTGTAGGCCCTTGTGCTGAACTTAGGCTCTCTCTGCTGCTTAATTTTCATTGAAGTCTTTGCCATGATTCTCTAGCCTCCTTTTTATTTCTCAAAGGGCATTCCCATGAGTCTGAGAAGTTCTTTAGCTTCTTCGTCGGTATTGGCGGTAGTTACGAAAATAACGTCCATACCTCTGACGCGGTCGACTTTATCGTACTCGATCTCAGGGAAAATGAGCTGCTCGCGGATGCCGAGAGCGTAGTTGCCGCGGCCGTCAAACGAATTGGCGTTAACACCGTGGAAGTCTCTGATTCTCGGGAGAGCGATGTTCATGAGCTTGTCGGCGAAAGCGTACATTCTGTCTTCTCTAAGTGTAACTTTGAGACCGATGTTCATGCCTTCTCTGAGCTTGAAAGCAGCGACCGACTTTTTAGCCTTGGTGATGATCGGAGCCTGACCGGTGATTGTTTTGATGTCTGCCGTAGCGGACTCAATCGCCTTCGGGTTCTCTTTAACTTCGCCGAGACCCATGTTGATAACGATCTTAACGAGCTTCGGAACCTGCATGACGTTCTTGTAACCGAACTTCTCCTGCATTGCCGGAATTATTTCATTAATGTATTTTTCTTTAAGTCTTAACATTATCTATACCTCCGTGCAGAATTATTTCGTATCGTCAGCGGTCTTGATCTCAGCACCGCACTTCTTGCAGATGCGGACCTTCTTGTCTTTTGTGTCGACAAGTTTGATGCCTGTTCTGACCGGTTTGCCGCACTTGGGGCATACTACCATGACGTTGGATGCATTGATTGCAGCTTCACGTTCAACGATGCCGCCTGTGTCCTTCTGGTTGCGGGGCTTCTGGTGCTTTGTTACCTTGTTCCTGCCTTCAACAACGATTTTGTTTTCCTCAGGAAGTACTTTCAGCACTTTGCCTTTCTTTCCGGCTTCCTCGCCGGTGATGATCATTACGGTGTCACCTTTTTTAATGTTCATGTTAGCCATTTTCACACCTCCACATCAAAGAACCTCGGGGGCAAGAGAGACGATCTTCATGAAGTCTTTGTCTCTGAGCTCTCTTGCAACAGGCCCAAAAATACGTGTTCCGCGAGGCGTGAGGTCTTCCTTAATGAGGACTGCCGCATTCTCGTCAAATCTGATGTATGTGCCGTCGTTTCTTCTGACGCCCCTCTTGGTACGTACGACAACGCATTTCACAACGTCGCCTTTTTTAACCATTCCGCCCGGAGCAGCGTTCTTTACGGAGCAGACAATGATATCGCCAATGTTAGCGTATCTTCTTCTGCTGCCGCCGATAACTTTGATGCACATAAGTTCCTTAGCGCCGGTGTTGTCAGCAACCTTAAGTCTTGTTTGTACCTGTATCATTACGAACCCTCCTTAAAATTACTTCGCCTTCTCGATTATGTTAACGAGTCTCCAGCGCTTGTCTTTGCTGAGAGGACGGGTCTCCATAACCAAAACGGTATCACCGATTCCGGCTTCATTGTTTTCGTCATGAGCTTTAAGCTTGTAGGTTGTCTTCACAATCTTCTTGTAAAGGGGGTGCTTAACGCTGTCAACTACCGCAACTACGATGGTCTTGTCCATTTTATCGCTGACCACTTTGCCTACGCGTGTCTTTCTTAAATTTCTTTCTGACAATGTAATCAACCTCCTTCTTAAGCTTCTTTGCTCTTCCTGTTAATGACCGTTTTAACTCTTGCGATATCACGCTTGAGAAGTCTGAGCTGAACCGGGTTTTCCATGTATGTTGTTACTTGCTGGAAGCGAAGTCTCAAGAGCTGAGTCTTAAGATCATCGATCTCTTCATTGAGCTCTTCGAGAGTCATCTTTTCGAGCTTTTCGTTGTAATCCTTAGGCTTCATTGGCTTCTACCTCACTTTCAGCAGCTTCTGTCTCTTTTGCAATGATCTTGCACTTGATAGGAAGCTTGTATGACGCAAGTCTGAGTGCCTCACGTGCGATTGACTCGTCAACACCGGCGATCTCGAAGAGAACTCTGTCCGGCTTAACAACGGCAACCCAGTACTCGGGGGAACCCTTACCGGAACCCATTCGGGTCTCAGCCGGCTTCTTTGTTACCGGTTTGTCGGGGAAGATCTTGATCCAGACCTTACCGCCTCTCTTAACGTAACGGTTGATTGCAATACGGGCAGCTTCAATCTGGTTGCCTGTGATCCAGCCGCACTCTGTCGCCTGGAGACCGTACTCACCGTAGGAAACCTTGTTTCCGCGGTATGCTCTGCCGGTCATTCTGCCTCTTTGCTGTTTTCTATGTTTAACTCTCTTTGGAAGTAACATTAATTAGCACCTCCCTCTGTCTTTTTGGGTGCGGGGAGAACCTCGCCTTTGTAGATCCAAACTTTGACGCCGATTCTGCCGTAGGTTGTTTTAGCCTCAGCGAAACCGTAGTCGATGTCTGCTCTCAGAGTCTGGAGCGGGATTGTTCCCTCATGGTAATGCTCGGTACGTGCGATTTCGGCACCGCCAAGACGACCGCCGCAGGCTGTTTTGATACCGCGGGCACCTGCCTTCATGGCGCGGAGCATGACCTGCTTCATAGCTCTTCTGAAAGCGATACGCTTTTCAAGCTGGCCTGCAATGTCCTCTGCGCAAAGCTGAGCGCTGAGGTCTCTCTGCTTAACTTCGAAGATGTTTACTATAACGTCACGGTTTGTGAGGGCTTTGAGCTCGCTTACGAGAATCTCTTTGTTAGCGCCCTTCTGGCCGATGAGCATACCCGGTTTTGCAACGTCGATGTTGACTGTGAGCTTGTTGTTCTGTCTCTCAAGTCTGATCTTGGCGATTCCGGCGTCATAGTACTTGTTCTTGATGAAGTTTCTGACTTTGTTGTCTTCTACGAGGAAAACGGAATATTCTTTCTTTCCGGCATACCATTTGGAATCCCAATCCTTAATAATGCCGACTCTCAGTCCGTGAGGATTTACTTTCTGTCCCATGGTTTACGCCTCCTCTTCGATCTTCTCTTTTACCACGATGGTAATGTGACTCGTTCTCTTGTTGATCCTGTTGCCTCTTCCGCGGGAAACCGGCTGCATTCTCTTAAGAATAGCTCCGGAGTTTGCGTATGCTTCCGCGATGTAGAGCTTGTCGGGGTTGAGACCGAAGTTGTTAACGGCATTTGCTTCAGCTGATCTGATAAGTTTGAAGATCATCTCGGAAGCAGCCTTGGGTGTGTAGCGTACGATTGCGTATGCTTCGTCGAGGGGCTTGCCTTTGATGAGGTCGAGCACGATTTTAGCTTTTCTCGGAGCTACGCCGGCATGTCTCAGAATGGCCTTGCCCTGGTCTCTGCCGATGCCGAGGAGCTTGCGCTCTCTCTTTGTGAGAACTGCGGGCTTTTTGCTCTTGGGAGACTGTGCATTGTAAGCAGCGATCAGCTCATCACGCTTAGCGAGGAGTTCCTCTTCAGTGAATTTCTTTCTTCCCATGAAAAATTCCTCCCTTCATCACTTCTTGCCGCTGGACTTTTCGCTCTTGGCGTGTCCGCGGAAAGTTCTGGTGATCGCAAACTCACCGAGTTTGTGGCCAACCATCTCTTCGTTGATGTAAACCGGCACATGCTTCCTTCCGTCATGAACGGCGATTGTGTGACCCACCATCTGGGGGAAAATCGTGGAAGCTCTGGACCAAGTCTTGATAACGACTTTCTCGTTCTTTTCGTTCATAGCTTCGATTCTGGCAAGCAGTTTCTGGTCAACGAACGGTCCTTTTTTCAATGATCTGCTCATGATTAGTCCTCCATCGCTTATTTAGCGTTTCTTCTTCTCACAATGTACTTGTCGGAAGCCTTGTTCTTCTTTCTCGTCTTGTAGCCGAGAGCAGGCTTACCCCAAGGTGTAACAGGGCTGGGCATACCTACAGGTGACTTACCTTCACCACCACCGTGCGGGTGATCGTTCGGGTTCATTACGACACCGCGGACTGTCGGTCTGACGCCCATCCATCTCTTACGACCGGCCTTGCCGAGTTTGATGTTCTCGTGCTCGGAGTTGCCGACTGTACCGATGGTTGCTCTGCAGTTGAGAGGAATCATTCTAACTTCGCCGGAGCCCAGTCTGAGCTGTGCGAATCCGTTTTCTTTTGCCATCAGCTGTGCGGAGGAGCCTGCGGATCTTGCGAGCTGGCCGCCCTTGCCCGGCTTCATTTCCACGTTGTGAACGAGAGTACCGAGGGGGATGTTCTCGAGCGGAAGCGTGTTTCCGGGTTTGATATCAGCTGTTGCTCCCGAAACGACTGTGTCGCCGACCTTAAGTCCTTCGGGATGGATGATGTAGGATTTTGTACCGTCTACATAGCAGACAAGTGCGATGTTGGCGCTTCTGTTAGGATCGTACTCGATTGCGACAACCTTTGCGGGCATATCCGTCTTGTTGCGCTTGAAATCAATGATCCTGTATTTTCTCTTGGCGCCGCCGCCGTGATGTCTCACTGTGATCTTTCCGTAGGAGTTGCGTCCCGCGGTTTTCTTGACAGGAGCCAACAGCGTCTTAACGCTGCTCTTTCCGGTGATTTCGGAGAAATCGGAAACCGTCATGCCTCTTCTGCCCGGAGTTGTTGGATTGTATTTTTTAATACCCATTATCTTCTACCTCCTGCCTCAAGCATCATAATTCTCAATGGTGTCTTTGTATTTCCTTCCGGACTTAACGGTCTTGCCGCCCTTTCCGATGTAGGAAACCTCTGCCGGGGTCTTGTCAATCTTAACGATTGCTTTCTTGTAGCTTGCGGTTCTGCCCTCTACAACGCCCGAGTTCTGACGACGAGTCTTTTTCTTTCCGTCGTAGCGGATGGTGTTTACTGAGAGTACCTTAACGCCAAAGAGACTTTCAACGGCTTTCTTAATGTCAATTTTCGTAGCTTCTTCGGCAACGATAAATACATATTTGCCTTCAGCCTGCTCTGCATTTGACTTTTCTGTCTTCTGCGGGCGAATGATTATATCGAAATCTTTCATGCGTACACCTCCGACAATTTGGACAGGGCATCCTTCGTTACCAGGAGTGTATCGTGGCGAAGAATGTCATAGACGTTGATGGAGCCGACAAACGTTGTGTCTACGCCGGGGATGTTGTCCGAGGACTTAACAACTTTCTTATCGGGTTCAGCCGTTACGATGAGCGAGCTGGTCTCAAGCTTGAGAGCTTTGAGCATTTCAACGATCTTCTTTGTCTTGATCTCGTCAAGTTCAAGCTTGTCGAGCACTACAACTGCGTCAGACTGAGCTCTGGAAGAGAGTGCGGAAAGCATCGCAAGACGTCTTACCTTATTGTTAACTTTGAATCTGTAGCTTCTCGGCTTCGGTGCGAAGATGATACCGCCGTGGATCCACTGTGCCGAACGGATTGAACCCTGACGGGCGCGTCCTGTGCCCTTCTGTCTGTAGGGCTTCTTTCCGCCGCCGCTGACTTCGCTCTTGGTCTTTGCAGACTGGGTGCCTTGGCGTCTGTTGGCAAGTGTGTTCACAACAACGGTGTGCACAGCTGTAGCATTGGGCTCGATTCCGAAAACTTTATCGTCGAGTGCGATTTCCTCGAGGAATTCGCCTTTCATGTTATATACTTTTGCAGTAGCCATGTTTCTTCCTCCTTTTAAGCCTTAACGGAATCCGTTATTTCAAGAAGAGTGCCCTTAGGTCCGGGAACAGCTCCCTTGATGAGAAGAAGATTTCTCTCAGCGTCAACTTTAACGATTGTGAGGTTCTGCACAGTAACTCTCTCGCTGCCCATGTGTCCCGGCATTTTCTTTCCGGGAAGAACACGACCGGGGTCTGTGTTAGGTCCCATTGAACCTACGCCTCTGTGGTACTTTGAACCGTGGCTCTTCGGACCGATCTTCTGACCGTGACGCTTGATGGCGCCTGCGAAGCCCTTACCTTTTGAAGTACCGCTTACGTCAACTGCATCTCCGTCTGAGAAAACGCTGACGTTGATATCGCTGCCTACGTCGTAAGCATCGGTGCTGTCAGGCTTAAACTCGCAAAGATATTTGAAGCCGTAATCAAGACTGATCTTCTTGTAAACGCCTGCTTCGGGCTTATTGAGCTTCTCAAGTTTAACCTGCTCAAAGCCGATTTTAACAGCGTTGTAACCGTCGGATTCAACTGTCTTTTTCTGAATGACCTTGCAGGGTCCCGCCAACACAACGGTTACGGGTGTGCATGTGCCGTCTTCAGAGAAAATCTGAGTCATGCCGACTTTTGTTCCCAAAACAAATTTCTCCATTTTTTACCTCCTTGGTTATTGGTTCGGACTTCCGAACTTGACCTTGCCGTCCCTTTGGGGAGCGGCAGTTTTGCGAATCAACCGGAAATTTTGGGCTTTCCGGACATCGCCAATGCATTAAGCACTGATGTATTTAATATAAATCAGTGTTTAACACTCATTTCTATCTCAACGCCGGCCGGAATGTCGAGCTTCATAAGCGCGTCAACCGTAGCCTTGGAAGGCATAACGACGTCAATAAGCCTTTTGTGAGTTCTGAGCTCAAACTGCTCTCTGGAATCCTTGTACTTGTGAACAGCGCGAAGAATGGTGACAACTTCTTTCTCTGTCGGAAGCGGAATGGGTCCCGAAACGAGGGAGCCGGTCCTTCTTGCAGTGTCAACGATCTTCTGAGCTGATTGATCAAGCAGCTGGTAATCGTAGGATTTCAATTTGATTCTCAATTTCTGTTTAGCCATGTTTTTATCTCCTTTATAGATGACATTCTTTGGCAACCTTGTACACGCTACCGGGTGTTGAATCTTGTGAGCATAAAAAAATCAAATTGAATTATCAACCTTATACGGATGATTTCAACCTGGTTTACTGCACAAAGAAAAAACGCTTTTCGCTATACAGTGACACGCCGCCCGGTTTCTCTGAACCGGACATTCTCCGTCTGAGTTACCTGCAATCACCACTCTTTTCACCCCGAAACGCCTCTGTTGATCGGACTTGCGGCGCCCCCTGATTCCAAGAATATCTGCTGCAGCAATCTCAAACTTCCTCGTCTGTCAGGCCACACGAAGCGCATTGTATCATATCGAAAAACATATTGCAACTACTTTTTTGCTGAATTTTGCGCTGATTTTTAAGCTGATTTAAAGCCGGTTTCGGGGGAAAAAGGGGCGGCCCCGGGAGCCTGAGGCTGACGGGGCCGCGCATTGGCGTGTTCGGTATGAGACGCCTTATAAGGTCAGTTTTGCTTCATTTTGCGGCTGAAGGCAAGGATCGCGACGGCGAAGATGAGAGCCGCGTAGGCGATGACGATGAGAAGCGGGAGGAAAAAGTCGGTCCATGCATTGGTGATACCGGTGACGGGGTTCTGGATGAGCACTGCCGTGTTCTTGAAAGGGAGGATATCCATCACTTTTACCATGACGGGGTTTAAGCCCTCCTTCGGGAACCACATGCCCGAGAGGAGCGACTGGCCGGAGATGACCACCGAAGCGACGCCGCCGATTGCCTTTTCATTGCAGACAGAGCCGAGAAGGATTCCGAATGCTATGAAGAAGAGCGCCGAGACGAGGCTGAGCGGAATTGCCGCCAACATGCCTGCGCAGAAGATCGACGTGTCGATTATGCCGCCGACAACGAAGAAAAGCACCGCCTGCACCAGCGAGATCGGAAGCACCGCGAGCGCGTAGGAGAATATGAATTCGAACGACCTTGTCTCTGAGACGTAAAGTCTTGTCAGGAACGAGGTGCTCCTGTCGACTGAGATCAGTATGCCCGTGAAGAGAGCGATGAAGCTCTGCGCGAACGCCACGATGCCCGGGGCAAGGTATTTCATGTCGAACTGGTCGGTCTTGCCGCGGAACAGAAAGTAGAAGAGTATCTCCATGAAAAGCGGCAGGAGTATCGTAAAGACGAGCGACAGAGGGTCGCGCACTATCTCTTTCAGGTTTCTTTTGGTCAGTATGAGGATTCTTCTTAACGATTTAGCCATTGTTTGCACCTCCCGAAACCATCTCGATGAAGGCGTCCTCGATATTGGCGGTACCGGTTTTCGCGTAAAGCTCTTCCTTGGTGCCCGCAAAAAGCAGGTCTCCGTCCTTCATGACGCCAATGCGGTCCGAGAGCGCCTCCGCCTCCTCCATGTAGTGCGTGGTGAGTATGATCGTCATGTCGGACTTCAGCGCGCGGATAATGTTCCAGAGCTCGCGCCTCGAGATGACGTCAAGGCCGAGCGTCGGCTCGTCAAGGAAAAGGATTTTCGGCTTTGTAACGAGCGCGAGCGCTATTGACAGTTTCCTCTGCCAGCCGCCCGAGAGCTTCGACGCCCTCTTCCCGGCGACTTTGTCGAGCTCAAACGCCTTGAAAATGTATTTCTTGGTTTCTTCGATTTCCTCTTTGGTCTGCCCTGAGAGGCCCGCATAGAACTCGATGTTCTCCTCGACGTTGAGCTTTCTTGCGACTGCAGTCTCCTGCATCGAGATGTCGATGAGCTTCTTGATTTTGACCGCGTCCTTCCTGATCGAGTGGCCGAATATGAAAGCGTCGCCGCTCGTGGGCTGCGTCAGGGTCGCAAGCATTTTAATTGTCGTGGTCTTTCCCGCACCGTTGACGCCAAGGAGAGAGAAGAGCTCGCCCTCGTTGATTTCAAGGTTCAGGTCTCTCACCGCGACGGTGTCCTTGTATTCTTTTATGAGGTTCTCAGTCCTGATTGCCGGCATCTTTAACCTCGCCTCCCATCAGATTGTAAAAAAGGTCGTCCTTGAGAAGCGCAATGCCTCTCTTTTTGTCGCCCATCACCATGAGAGTGTCGCCCTCTTTGATGTCAAACATAGTTCTCGCCTGAGCGGGTATCGTGATCTGGCCCTTCGGACCGACCTTGACGCTCACTATAAAACGGTCTTCATTTATGACTTTCATAGCCGCACCTTTCTTCCGGTTTCGTTTATTGTTTGAAGTAAGATTTTTCTTACTTTTCTTACTTCTCTTACATTGTAGTTCTTTCGGGATAACCTGTCAACACTTTTCCGCTATTTTTCATAAAGAAAGACCGGCCCCGGCGAATACCGCCAATGAGTCCGGCCTGTCACTTCTGTTTGGTTTCAGCTTACGGTTTGGGTTTAATTCTCGCTTTCCCTGCGTTTTCTGCTGCGCTTTGCAAGCAGTCCCGCGGCTGCGGCGGCTGAAGCTGCAACGCATGCTGCCGCAGCGCCTTTTGCCGAAACCGTTGAGCCGCAGCCGCTTCCGCCGGCTGGCTCGATCTTTGAGCCTTTATTGTTAACGGTTTGCTCGCTGCCGGCGTCCGTTTCAGTTTTATCCCCTGCCGTTTCGGTTGCCTTCACGGCCTGCTCAATGGCGGCGACGCTTTCCGTGTCTGAAAACAGCGCGTTTCCGAGCGCGCCCCAGTCGCCGCTGATGCCGTCGCCGCCGTCGTCCATCTCGATTCTGAACGTTTTGCAGCCCGTGACGTCAACCGTGATTAAGGTCGGGGATTGCCTTGGCGTCAGGACGGATGTCTTTTCGATCACTTTGCCGTCAGCTTTGAACTTGAACCTGACGCTCGCCATTGTCACGTTGAAGAGTTCGCTCTCGGCAGTGCCCGCGTACGCGTAAAACGTTTTGTAGCCTTTGCCTTCGATGTCGACCTCAATGTAAGCGTTTTCGCCGGGCATGGCGTGCAGGCAGACGCCCTTCTCAAAATATACGTCGTAAAGCCAGAGTTCCTCGCCGGCAACGTTTTCGTCGCGCGACGGCAGGGCGTCGTTGTAGATCTTGGACGCCGTCCACTCCATATCGCTGAGGTAGGTTATCATTCCGCTCCCCTCTTCGCCGAAAGGCATTGGCGATGTCAAAAGCATCACCGAACACGCCAATGCGGCAAATATTGCAAATAGCTTCTTTTTCTTCATTCCGGTTTCACTTTTTAGTTATGAAAATCAGCGCGGAGGTTCCGGGCTCGCCAAGGGTTACGCGAAGACCCTTTTCCGCAAGGTCCCTGCCGCTGATGACGCAGTCGATGAGACCGTCGCAGTCTTTCACGTTATAGTTATAGTTTTTGTCGGCGTGGGGTTTGATGACGAGGGCTTCGTCATCGGCGTTGTCGGGTCTGAAGACCATCACAGCGCCCTCGTCCGCTTCTTCGTCGTAGTATTCATACGCGCGCCACGACTCGCTTGAGCTGCTGTAAGGCGTCAGCGGGTAAAAATCTTTGTAGAAGAGGTTTGAGAGGCGCTTCCACTCGCCGACGGATTTCTGTACAACGTCCCACGGGGTCGATTTGCTCATTGTAGGCACGTTGAGGTTGATCCACGGGGCCATGCACGAGCGGAGGTTGTAGGAGCTGACCTCGTCGCTGTTTCCGATTTGGAGTTTGAAATACGGGAGCCACTGCGAAAGTGAGAGCAGAACCGCCTGGCGCTCGTCATACCTGCCCGACTGGCCGTCCCAGTAGTCGCTTATATGGAGAGGCACCGCCCTGCGCATTGTCTCAATGTCGTTTCTGCCGCCGCCCGACGCGCACGAGTCAATCGTCATATCCGGGTACCTTTCAAGGAGCCTGTCCCAGAGCTCGAGGTAGCCCATTACGTATTTGTTCTCGGTTATGCCTTTTCTGTCGTAGTCGTCGCACCAGCCCCACGCCTGCGCAGGGTCAACGTTGAAGTCCTGGCGGTACATGTCGATGCCGCCCTCGTCCATAACCGTTGTAATCTTATTGAAAAGCCAGTCGCGAAGCCCGCTGTCGCCAAGGTCAAGAAGCTGCCCTTCAAGCCAGCTCCCTATTGCGGCCGTCTCGAGGAACCACTCCTCCTTAAAGTCCGGGTTTGCCTTGAGGAACTTCTTCGGGTCGCACCTCACGACTTCGGATTCAAACCAAAGGAGCGTCTTTCCGCCGTAGCTGTGGACAAGGTCCGAGACGTCCTTATACTTGTCGGGGAACTTCGACGTGTCGACAACCCACATTCCCGTTTCAGGCCAGCTGCATGATGAGCCGCTCGCGTTTACGTACCAGCCGGCGTCAAGCCAGAAATAATCAAGCTCAATGCCGTGCCTTAAGAACGAGTTGACGGTCCTTGTGAGCGCGTGGGTCGTGTAGCCTTCGACGACCGTGCCC
>Ga0310696_10001150_pt1 | contig 39023 bp, 56 predicted proteins | sample AusTroGonzalo_MG_4_FD_203885 | JGI IMG/M metagenome (GOLD analysis project Ga0310696, IMG submission 203885) | Bovine rumen microbial communities from tropical cattle in Woodstock, Queensland, Australia - Gonzalo_02 (v2) (version 2) | ecosystem: Host-associated > Mammals > Digestive system >... | reverse complement strand
CTTTGAAAGGATTTCCTCGCCGACGCTCAACGCCTACACGAAAAAAACCACCATTGATACCACTGAATATTCCCTCCGGAATTATTCGATCAAGACAAACGGGACCTATGGCACGAGCAGCACGTACAAGCACTGCCTCGTCCCCGTCGTCCCCGGCGCGGCTGTTGAGGTCAAGGCGAGCTCCGGATACATGACAAGATTTTGTTTTGTAAAAAGCACGACCTCGCCTGCCTCCGGCGCCGCGATCGACTTGTGCGTTGGATCGTCCTGCGTGGAGTTGTCGGCAGGTACGAACAAATCTTTCATAGCTCCGGCGGACGCGGTTGCCTTCCTATTTTATCGTGGTGAATCGCCCTACGCAAACACCCCGGAGAGCATCGCAACCTACGAGGCGATCGTACCAATTGACAACCTTCTCACCCCCTCCGCGTCGGCGCCTCTCTCCGCCAACCAGGGCGTGGTGATAGGGGAAAAGATCGACGACACCAACCTCCGCCTCGATATGAAGGGGCTGACCGCAGGGACGCCGCGCGACCTCTCCGTGCTTGAGCTTCTCAATCTTTATATCAACCGGACGACCCTCAAGTGGAACACCAACAACTCTTACAAGCATAAGATACTGCCCACGTCCGCCGGCGAAAAGTACCTGATAACGGCCAACAACAGCGCCGCGGCTTCAATCGCTTTCCTCACCTCCAATTCTGCGACCGCAGGCGCAGACGCTCCGATCGTCTCCGGGACGTCCGTCATAGCGATCCCGGCCGGAAAGAGCATTGTGGTTGAAATCCCGTCCGGGTGCGCGTATCTCTATTACTACTGCGGCCTGGTTGACGGAGAAACGGAGCCGAACACGCCCGCAAGCATCGCGATTATGCGGGAAGATGCCGACGCCTTCGCTACCAAGACCGAAACGCAGTACCAGACTGCTGTTGACGTTTCCTCCGCGGAGTTGCTCTATTATTATGTGACGGCTGCCGGCAAGTGGTCAGCGAACGGCTACCACCGGCACATAGTAATCCCGGTGAACGCAGGGGACACCTACGTGATTGTCGGGACGAAAGACTACACCACCTATTTGAGTTATCTTACATCAAAAGGCAGTGTTGTATCCGGCGGCGACGTTCCGCTTGTTGCTGACACCGAAGCAAGGTATTGGATCAATGCAGGAGCAACAAAGAAAATCGTTGTGCCGACCGGGTGCAAATACTTGTGTTTTGCGGCGACTATGTCGCAGGCCGAATACAACGTGTCGCACCGGCTCCGCTCCCCCTTCTCCGTCACAAAGATCGAGGAGGTGAAGGACGTCGTTTCAGCCATCGTCGGGCAGTCTGGCAGCATCCTCTCTCTCAATCCGGAAAGCGAATGGAAGCCAAAGATGATGGCCGCGCAGAAGCGTTACTACACCTCTTCCGACACGACCGAGGCAACCCCGCTCGTCATTGTCCATTTATCCGATATTCACGGGAATTGGAACAATGTTGCAAGGTTTACGGAGTTCTGCGAAAAATACAGCTCGTTTATCAATATGCGCCTGAACACCGGCGACACGGTGGCGGACGATTACGACGACGGGATCGACGGCTACGCCTCCCTCCCGAACGTCGGTAAGATCATAAATATCATCGGCAACCATGATTCGTCCAAGTACGAGAACAGCGTTAGGGATTGGAACTATTACTGCGGCCTTCCTTGCTACGAGCGATTCATCGCGCCTTTCATTGAAGGGTGGGGTGTTACGCAGCCGGAGGACGCGGAGGCCAACGGCTACTGCTATTTCTACAAGGACTATGCTGACAAGAAAATCCGCGTGGTTTTCGTTGATATTATGGCATACGACGACACGGAGGACGCCTGGCTCGCCGACGTCCTCGCGGACGCCATCGAAAACGAGTACCATGTCGTAATAGCAACCCACTACGCGGGTGTGCGAAAGAGCTCCGAATCCTCCGAGAAGGTATTTGACAAGATGCCGTGCAACTACACCACCTTATATCCTCTGGGGAGCAACTCCGCCAACCTCACCCCCTACAACTACAGCGCATACAAGATGATGATTGCGGTGGACGAGTTCATGCAGGGCGGCGGGAAATTCGTTGGCTATCTCCAGGGCCACTACCACGCGGATTTCATCGCCAAGTGCGCGGAGTTCCCTGCCCAGCTCATCTTTGCGATCGGCGCGTCGAAAGCGGGCGAGTTCCGCGATTACAAGCACACGGAGGGGACCCGCTTCCAGGACGAGTTCCAGGTGGTATCTATTGACACCAAGAACACTATCGTCAAGATTTTCAAAGTGGGCGCGAACATCGACCGATACGGAAGGACGAAAGGGAGCGTGTGTATCAATTATTCCACCGGGGAAATCCTGGGCGAGGGTATGTTTTAGGCAATAATCCGGGGCCCTCCGGGGCCCCATAAAAACCACAACCAATGGACATCGAAACTATCATCACGGCCGTAGGAGCCGCCCTGGGAGGGGGCGGCATCGGCAGCGTCATTGGATGGCGCGCAAAGAAACGCCAGGAGACCGCGGACGCGGCGAAGGCGGAGGCAGAGGCGAAGGGCGACCAGATCGAGAACATCGAGAAGATGGTCGAGAGGGCCTACAAGCCCATCATCGAGGACCTCACCGAGCGCATCCAGAAACTCCAGGACAAGGTGGACCGGCTCGAAGGGGAGAAGGACGACCTGGGGATGAGGATCGACGAGCTGGAGGACGAGAACAGAACGCTGCGCAACGCCCTCCGCGAGCTGGCGCCGGAGAGCATACCGAGCCGCCGCGGGCTGAACGCCAAGAAGCAGGCCCGGAACGCCAACGGGACCTTTGCCAAGAAGGCCGTCGGTAACTACCAGCGTGACGAGGGCACCTATGGCAAATAAGACGCTCATACTGATTGACAACGGCCACGGGGCGGAGACGCCCGGCAAGCGGAGCCCGGACGGATCGCTGCGCGAATACGCCTGGGCCCGCGAAGTGGCGCGTATGGCCTGCGATCTCCTCCAGGCGGAGGGCTACAACGCCCGCCTCCTGGTCCCGGAGGATCGGGACGTCTCCCTGGCGGAGCGCTGCCGCCGGGCGAACAAGTACGACAAGCGCGATACGATCCTGATCTCGATCCACAACAACGCGGCCGGCGACGGGAGCAAGTGGATGAAGGCCCGCGGCTGGGCGATCTACACCACCCGCGGGATCACCGAGGCGGACCGGCTCGCGGAGGCGATCTACCAGCGGGCCGTCAGGGAGTTCCGGGCCCCGCTGTCCGTCCGGACGTATTCCAACCAGCCGCTGGGACACGATTGGGAAGCGGATTTCTATATCCTGATCCACAGCTTCATGCCGGCCGTCCTGATTGAGAATTTCTTTCAGGACAACCGGGATGACGTCGCCTTCCTCAAGACGGACGCCGGGAAGGTTGCGTGTGCGGAGGTCGTGGTCGATGGCGTCAAGGACTATTTCAAGAGCAAGCGATGAAAGAGGCAATCAAATTTCTCTTGTACCTCTGGCAGCTCCCGCAGAACATCGTGGGGCTGCTCCTGATCCTGATCCTCCGGCCGGAGCAGGCATACGATTTCGGAGACGAGGAGCCGAGGGTCCGGCTGTACTATGCGTCCCGTATGCGGGGCGGGATTTCCCTGGGCCGGTATATCATCATCAGGGACACTTACAAGGACTACAAGGGCGGCACGGAACAGCATGAGCTGGGCCACAGCCGTCAGTCATTGTTCCTGGGTCCCCTCTACCTGGTTGTGATCGGGCTCCCGTCGATCCTCTGGGCGGCGTGGTGGAACGAGGACCGGGGCATGAGTTACTATTCGTTTTACACCGAGGCGTGGGCCGATCATCTTGGAGGGGTAAACCGATGCTGACGCGATCTCACCACCGACGCAGCCGGGGGCCGGGCACTATCGTATTCTCCGTGGCTTTTCTTTTCCTGCTTCCCGGCTGCGGCCTCCTCCGTCCACGCGAGAGGATTGTCACGGTCACGGAGACGGTGACGCAGTACCGCGACAGCACGGCCTGGCGGGACACAACAATCTACGTCCCGATCCCCCTGGAGGCGGACCAGGCCATCGTCCACGTCGGCGACACCTCGCACCGGGAGACCTCCGTGGCGACGTCCGACGCCTGGGTTGGCGCGGACGGCTTCCTGCATCACGACCTCCGGAACAAGCCCGGCCGGATCGCCCACGGCGTGAAGCTCCCGGAGCATTTCCTTGTAAGCAACGTCAAGAACACGAAAGAACGTGCCGAAATCATAACGAAAGAGGTCAAGGTGGAGCGACCCTTGAATTTCTGGCAACGCTTCAAAATCGGGGCTTTCTGGTGGCTTCTCGCCCTGGCCGCCGTAGGGTGGAGAAAGCCGCTGCTGGCTATATTCAAGAGAATAGCATCTGCCGTCACGGGCCATTGACAGGAGCCCCCGGAGGCGGCAACAAACGAGGACGGCCGACCCTTCCGAAAAGGCCGGCCGCCTTGCTCCTCCGGACAACATAATCTCTCCCCAGAGAAAGACGCAAAAAGGCGCACGTCCAAAGGATTTTTCCTTTGCTACGTGCGTCTGCTTTTTTTCGCGGCCCGCTGCAAAGGTACATGGATTTGAGAACGTACCAAATAGCAACAATCTACTATGGAAAAACTTGAAACGACGATGCGGGACGCCCTGGCGGATTTCCTGGGCATGCTTTCACACAAGGCCCGGACGGGCGAGCTCAACGCGGACGACGCGGCGACGATCTACCGGGCGATCTGCGACGCCGGAGGAATACACGCCACGGTCAGGGACCTGGCGGGCTACTACGGGCAGAGCGAGAACAACGTCCGGCACGTCATCAACCGGAACCTCCTGCCCGCCCCGGAGCGGAGGGTGTACCACGATTTCGCCGCCTTCAGGAAGCGCGTGCCCGCCGGGTGGACAAAGCGCGGCTGTAAATCAGGCCGTTAGCAGAGAATTGGCACACATTTCCGGGGCGGTCCGGCAGTTCCGATCTTTGCCGAACAACCATTAAACAAATCTTACTATGGCAGATGTAACCTACATCCCTGACGGCATGGGTCAGGGCAACAATCTCCTCCCGTGGCTCCTCGCCGGCAACAACGGCTTCGGGGGCCTGGGCGGTTTCAACAGCATCATCGACATCTTCGGCCTCGCCATCGTGGCTCAGATGTTCGGTTGGAACGGCAACGGCTTCGGCGGTTTCGGCGGCAACGGCGCCGGCATGGCCGGCTTCATCTCGAATCAGCTGAACAACGACAGCGGCCGCGAGCTGCTGATGAACGCCATCACCTCCCAGGGCGAGGCGTCCCGCGCCGCGGTCCAGAGCCTGTCCACCATGATCGGCCAGGACTTCAACCTCGTCAACGCCGCGGTCCAGTCCCTGCAGAACGGCCTTTCCAGCCTCGCCCTCCAGCAGGCGGTCAGCGTCCCGCAGCTCATCAACGCGATCCAGGCCGGCGACAACGGCCTCATGGCGAAGCTGTGCGAGTGCTGCTGCGAGAATCGCCTGCTCACCACCCAGCAGGGCTACGAGAATCGCATCCAGACGATCGAGCAGACCAACCAGCTCGGCAGCCAGGCGGACCGCAACACGGCGGCTATCACCGGATCGATCGCGGACCTCAAGACCGCGATGGTGAAGGAGTTCTGCGACGCGAGGGAGCGCGACATGCAGGCCAAGATCGACACCCAGGCCGACCTCATCACCCAGCTGCGCAGCAAGGCGGACAACGCCGAGCAGACGCAGAAATTCATGAGCGCCTTCGCCGTCCTGGACCAGAAGATCACCGAGCTGGCCGCGAAGCAGCCGAACACCGTCCCCGTCACCTGGCCCAACCTCGCCGCGGTGAACACCACCCCCTACGTGAGCGGCGGCTACTACCAGGGCGGCTTCAACGGCTTCTACGGCCCCGGCGCGAACGGCTTCAACTTCTAACGGGAGGACCGCGCTATGTTCGGATGTAATGTAAACGTAACGACGAATATCAACGGCGTACCTTACCTGTCCACGAACGGGATCACGGTGGGTGATGCGTCCGTCGATTTCTCGCTCGGCTTCCGCCGCATCCCCAAGGTGGGCTCGGTGGTCATCCGCATCGCGGCCGCGATCCCGGACGGGACGACCGGCACCCTGCCGGTCCGCTTCACCCTGAACGGGAACACCCGCAACCTCACATTCTTCGGAGGGACCAACGTCACCGCCGCCGATCTGGTCGGTGCCGGCGTGATTGAGGTCTGGTACGACTGGTTCAACGGAATCTTTCAGCTGGTCTCGCCCCTGGCTCCGGCAACGCCTTAATTCAACAACCAAAATCAAGAAACAATGTTCACAGGACAACCGCAGGGAGCATCCCAGATTGCGCAAGGTGCGACCCTATACGTGTTCAACCGCAAGGATTTCTCCGTGACGATGGCGAGCGTGCTCAACGTGTCACAGCCCCACGTCTCGAAGGCAGCGCAAACAAATCCCGCCCTGGGCATGCAGGGCTTCGTCGTGGACCTCACCCTCTCAATGGGGAGTGATACCACGTCGGTGGAATACCCCGTCAATAGTCCGGGGGCCAACTACCCGGAAAAGGGCTGGTACATCAGTCCGGACCGGATCGCGGTCACCCGCGAGATCGAGGCGGCGAGCAACAGCTCAAAGCAATTCCTGGCCCAGCGCCCGTTCCACGAGATGGTGGTGCAGAAAGCCCCGGCGCTCCTCCTGCAGCTCAACCCGGAGCGGCAGATGGAGGCGCAGCAGGCGGAAAAGATCGCAAGCCTGGAGAGACAACTTGCGGACATCAGCGGAAAGTTCGACCAAATGGTCGGGATGCTCTCCGCGGCGGTCCAGCCAAAGAACGACAAACCAAAGGAGGAAAAATAATGGCACTTATCATTACCGAACGGAACGAGGCCGACCGCTTCAAGGAGGCCATGCGCAAGATTGAGGAAGGGTACAAGGAAATTGAGCACCTCTCCGACAAGATGCGCCTGCAGTACGGCGAGCGGGGGACCCGCGGAGACCGGGACGGCGACGGCCGCTACAACGAGCGCTACGGCGAGCGTTATGACGACTACAAGGGCTACGGCGAGCGCGACGGCTACGGACACCGCGAAGGCGGCTGGGACGAGCGGCGCGACAGCATGGGCCGCTATCGTTAATCAACAGGGGGGGGGCCGGCGCCTCCCCTTCACCATGATTCAAGGATATGGCAAGACTTGATTTATACGACATCAGGCCGGCTGGCCTGGACGCATACTTGAGCTATTACGGCTACCACTTCTCACCGGCTATGGCTCGCTGGGCCGTGGATCACATGGTGCCGCGAGGCGGAGGCCGGATGAAGATGATGGACAAGGAGGCCGCCGAGAAGCTGCTGCTTGACCGCGAGATCGATTTCACGGCGGCGAAGGGCCATGACCTGGTGTATATCGCCAACATGGTCGTCGCCGACCGCTGGGGGAGTTCCGTCAAGACGGAGGATCAGCTTGCCCTCGCCGTCAAGGATGAACTTGACGACCCGGACGGCTACGACGGCATGGCCTTCTCCCGTTTCCTGGCCGACTGCAACGCAAAGGGCATCCCGATCGTCTGGGAGGACATGATATGATACACCGGGCGCTCCGGGTCCGCGGCTGGACAGTTGATTTCCTTTTCGCCCACCGGCGCAACGATCCGGAGGGGGTGCTTGCGGTCATGCGCAGCTTCGGGGCTCCGGAATCGCTCCTGGCGCAGGCGGAGGACCTCATGGGCGCGGGGCCCAACTGCGGCTTTACCTTCTCCAACTCCGACCGGCGGCTGTGCCTTTCCTGGATCGGCCCGCAGACGGAGGGGCGGGAGTGGGTGAACACGATCGTACACGAAATCGTCCACGTTGCAATCGCCGTCGCCGTCGAGGATGGGATCGACCCGCGCACGGAGACCTTCGCCTACCTTGTCGGCGAAATCACCGAACAGGTGTCCGACCTGATATGCCTACTTTCCTGCGACCATTGTCGGGAAAGAAAAAATGATTAACTTTGTAGCCGGAAACATGCAACGTTTCCATTTGCGTGTGAGCCCTTCCGGGATGGTTTCCTGGGGGGCTTTTTCCGTAGGTTTCAATCAGATTGACAGCCGGTTGACAAATCGAGAGGAGACGAAAACGCCAACCCGCTGAAATACTGCGGATTGGCGAAATAATTGCGTGGCCCCTGGGGGGCCCTACCACCCTGCAAGGCCCCCTTCCGGCACAATCGCCCCGGCGCCCGTTTCCCCGCCTCCGCGCAATCCTCGGGGGCATTCCGGCGCACCTCCGGGGATTGCGGAGAATTGCGGGACCTTGCGACAGATTGCACATGCGTTGACGGGCTGTTGACAATTTTACGTATCTTTGCATACGAACACGCATTCACGGCCCATGCCTAAGATCACCGCCTCCCTCTCCCGCCGCGTGGACGCGCGCGGCAAGTCTGAGATCCTGCTCCGCTTCGTCGGAGGCCGGGACCACATCTACCGCCTGCACAGCCGGCTCTCCGTGCCGCCTTCCAGATGGAAGGACGGCTCCGTCGTCATCCCGCGCCTGGGGACGGACGAGCAGCGGGAGCTGAAGGCCCTGAAGGACCGGCTCGACGCCCTGGTCCGCCACCTGCTCGACGCCTTCCAGGACGCTGACCCCGACGCCGTGGACCGTGAGGCGATGCAGGAGGCCGTCGAGCGCTTCCACCATCCCGACCGCGGTGCGAGGGACTTCTTCGACATGTACGCGGAGTTCTGCGCCACCCAGGACGTCAGCCGCGACCGCCTGAAGCGCTACGCCGTGGTGCGCGGTCTCCTGGAGGGGTTCCAGGTTGAGCTGGGGCGCAAGCTCACCGCCGAGGGGACGGACGCCCGCACCCTGGACGCGCTCCGCTCATACATGGCGAAGGGGCGCAGGGGCAAGAACATCGTCATCGACTACATGAAGGTCGTGAGGGCCTTCTTCAACTGGATGCGCCGGCGCGGTCTCTGCAAGGCCGACCCCTTCGACGGCTACCAGATCGGGACGGCCGTGTACGGCACGCCCTACTACCTCACCCTGGAGGAAAGGGACCGGCTCTACCGCACCAACCTGGGGCGCCATCCGTCGCTCGCCGTCCAGAGGGACGTCTTCGTCTTCCAGTGCCTTGTGGGGTGCCGGGTTGGCGACCTGATCAAGCTCCGCAAGGGCGACATCGTGGACGGTGTGCTCACCTACATCCCCCGCAAGACCGTGGACGAGCGCCCGGTGGTGGTGCGCGTCCCCCTGAACCACACCGCCCGGGAGATCGTGGCAAGGTACGCCGGCCTCCCCGGCGACCGGCTCCTCCCGTTCATCAGCATGCAGAAGTACAACGACGCGATAAAGCGCTGCTTCCTCGCCGCGAGGCTCACCCGCCCGGTGGCGGTCCTGGACCCCGTGACGCGGAAGGAGGTGAAGCACCCCCTGAACGAAGTCGCCTCGTCCCACCTGGCGCGCCGCACCTTCATCGGCAACCTGTACAAGCAGGTCCCCGACCCGAACCTCATCGGCGCGATGTCCGGGCACAGCGAGGGGAGCCGGGCCTTCGCCCGCTACCGCGACATCGACGACGAGATGAAGGCCAGCCTCGTGGAGATGCTGGAGGCAAAAAAGGAGTAACTAAATTTGCTTTTCTGGTAAAATTGGTTACCTTTGTAGAAGAGGATCAAGTTAAGCGGATGATTCCATAAGAATGCAACAGAAGCTCCCCGGCCGAGAGGTCCGGGGGCTTTCGCGTCTATGCGCCCCAGGGCCATCCGCGCCCCGTGAGGAGCCAGTCCGCGGAGCATCCGTAGTTCAGCACCAGGTGCGTCAGCCACTCCGGGCGCAGGATGCGCCGCGCGTGGTCCTTCTCCTGCTGGGCGAAGTTCCTCCTGTCCACGCCGAGCTCCCTGCAGATCCTCCGCTGCGACACCCGCCCGGTCAGGCGCAGGTCGTCGTAGGCCTGGAACCAGCGGTCCGTTATCGTCTGCGCGTCCATCTTATTCCCTCCATCGGTTCCTCCCCTCCGCTGGCGCACAGCACGGCGTTCAGGTCCTCATTCAGATACAGACACCATGCGGTCTCGACCGGGTCGCCGGTCCTGTTCAGATGTCGGAACGACTGACGGAAGACACGGACGACGACGCTGTCCCCGGACGGCCCATCGAGATCCGGTCTGTAGAAGTCCAGGTCCACCTCGCCCTCGCCCAGGTAATCAAGGCGTACGGGCTTGTATGTCTCCGGGGAGCTTATTCTCCCGGAAAGGTATCGGTCAACGACCGGCTGCGCTTCCTTCCCGGGGTTCGTGCATGCAAGCGCAAGGAGGCCTGCGACGGCTAATAGATACAGTTTCATTTCATTCGGAGTGTTATGTATTCCGTCAAGTCAATCACATGGCCTCCTTCGAATCTGGGACCTTCCTCGAGACGAGGACCTTGATGGTCTCCTGCTGCGACCTGATGGTCTCCGACATATCCGTGAACATCTTGACGAGCTCCAGGGGAAGATAGACGCCGGACGGGCGCTCCATCTTCACGGGCTCCGTGCCGGCCGTCTTGGCGGCGCCGCTCCTGAGCATCTTTTGGGACGTGCCCGCGAGAAAGTCGGGGTCGATCTCCGCGTCCAGGGACGCCAGCCTCTCCCCGAACCTGGTCGGGAAGGCCTTCAGCCCGTTCAGGACGGCCGAGAAGGCCGACCTGTTGGAGTACCCCATCATTTTCCCTATTTCAGCCTGCGTGACACCCTTTTTCTGGGAGAGGTAGCCGACAACGAGTTTCGCCCTTTCAGGCAGCGTCAAATCCATAAAAAGCAACAAAAACAAAAAATAATGCAAAAATGTTTTCTTTTTTAGGAAACAATTTTTACCTTTGTCCCAAGAAAGAAATATTTTACAACCGCAAAGTTAATGAAAGACAACAAAACTACCAAATAGACAACCTTAAAACACGCACGCAAATGAAAACCAAGACTTACATCCTCCGCCCGGTTACCGACACCCGCGACATCGTTCTCTACTACGAATTCGTCCGCAAGGAAGACGACGCGATCCTTCGCTCCTCCAAAGACTACGACTTTCTTCTCGCCTACGGTGAAGGCTACACCTCCGCAATGAACTGCACCTTCATCGTGTTGTAAGATACCGGGGAGGGCAACCCCCTCCCAATTAAAGACCAGGCCTTATGGAAACCATTGTCAAGTACATCTTCCGTTGCGGATTTGACGAGATTGAGAAGGGCGAGAACACCTTCCGCTACCTCCGCATCCGTGGGCGCGAACTCGCCCAGCAGATGGGAAAACCAGTACAGCTATCCGCATACAATGAACTCGTCCCTCGTTGGGAACACCTCGGAACCGACTACCCCGACGGGACTTGTATCAACTCCTTCGGGGACATTATGGTCCTGGACGACGATGGCAGGAACTACCGCATCATCGGAAAGGACGGAAAACAAACCTCCCAAGCAGAACGGAGGCTATAAACACAAGTTTTTGGGAAGCCCGGACGGGCGCGAGTTCCTCCGGGTTTATTAACAGACAACAACCAATATAACACGCAAATACCATGAAAAAGAAAACCGTTTCCAATCTTCTCGGAATCATCTGCGTCGGCCTCGTCTTCGCCGGCTGCGCCGAGTACACCGACGGAGGCCCCGGCCTCTGGAACTACGTCTGCCTCGGCCTCTCCGCCCTCTGCGGATGGGGCTCCAAGAAGCTCGAAATCAAAAAATCAAACTAACCATGCAAACCACACCCAACACAGCCAACCCCGCGCGGGCCTTCAAGAAGGGCCTCTCCGAACTGCGGGTCAAGGACGTCCCGGAGGTGCGCTCCAGGCTGACACGCATCCTGGAGATCACCACGAACGCGTCCTTCAACAACTACGCCTCCGGGCGCGTGAAGACCCTGGACGTGGAGAAGGCCAAGCAGATCGAGGCCGTCTTCGCCTACTACGGCGTCAAGGAGCCCTGGGGACTATGATCACAATGTACAACCGATAAATACACGCAAAATGGAAATCAAGATCAAGAGACTGCGCCTGCGCAACTTCAAGGGTGTGCGCGACGGCGACTACCTTTTCAACGGACGGAACGCCACCATCGAGGGCCCCAACGGCTCCGGCAAGTCCACCGTCTTCGACGGCTTTACCTGGCTGTTGTTCGGCAAGGACCACCGCGACCAGACCTCCAACACCTTCGAGGTCAAGACCATCGACCCCGCCACCGGGAAGCCCTACCCCCGCGAGGACCACTGGGTAGAGGCGGAGCTCGTCGTGGACGGCCAGGACCACGTCCTCCGGCGCTCGTGGATCGAGAACTGGGTCAAGCCAACCGGCGAGACCGAGGAGGTCATGCGCGGACACTCCAGCGCCTTCTACGTGGACGGCGTGGACGTAGGCACGAAGACCGCCTTCGACGCCGTGGTCTCCGGCTGGCTCCGCGAGGACAGCTTCAAGCTCCTCACCAACCCGCACTACTTCATCGACGACGCCTTCACCGACTGGAAGGAGCGCCGGAAGGCCCTGCTCGACATGGTGAAGGACGACCCCGGCCGGGCAAAGGTCCGCGCCGAGTTCGCCGACGTGGTGGACAAGCTATCCGGCAGGTCAATCGAGGACTACCGCAAGCGCATCGCCCTGGAGAAGAAGGCAAACAAGCACGACCTGGAGCAGGTGCGCTCCCGCATCGACGGGATGCGCGAGGCCCTTCCGCAGGAGCAGGACACCGCCGCCGTCACCATGCGCCTCGAAGAACTGAAGGCCCGGCGCGACAAGACCGTCGCCGAGCTCAAGGCGAAGTCCGAGGCCCTGGACAAGTCCATCGCCAGCGCCGACGCGGTTGACGCCGCCCGCAAGGAGGAGAACGCCGCCGTCTGGGCCGAGATCACGAAGGTCCAGATCGCCATGGCCGACATCGTCGCGAAGGCCGGACAGGACGCCATCGAATCACACGCCCAGCAGGACCGCAAGATCCAGGTAGCGAAGCAGGCGCTCTCCAGCATCCGGCAGAGGAAGTCCATCATCGCCGAGCATGAGGACGGGGCGCGAGAGGGCATCGAGAGGGCCGAGAAGGAGCGCGGACGCCTCTCCGCCAGGCTGAACGACCTCGGCGAAAAGTACAAGGCCGAGAAGGCCCAGGCCTTCGAGTACACGGCCACGGACGTCTGCCCCTGCTGCGGACAGCCCATCCCCGCCGCCACCATCATGCGCGACAAGCAGAAGGCCCAGGAGGAGTTCCTCAAGATGAAGAAGGCCGTCCTCGACAAGCTCGTCGCCGAGGCGAAGGAGATCAAGGAAACCATCGCCGATCTCGACCGTGACATGAAGGGGCTCAATGAGACCCGCCAGGCCGCGAACACCGAGCTCGCGGCGGTGGAGCAGGAGCTCCAGAAGAAGACCGCCGAGGTCGAGGCCCTGGAGGCAGGGTACAAGCCCGTAACACGGTCGGAAATTGAGGCGACCGCCACGGGGACCGACGAATACAAGGCCCTCGCACGCAAGGAGCAGGAACTCCGCGTCCAGGCCCTCAAGACCGCCAGTCGCCCCGCCGACCTGGACGAGCTCGTCCACGAGCGCAAGCAGGTGGAGCAGCAGATCCGCGACGAGGAGGCCCGCTACGCCCGCGCCGAGCTCGACGCGAAGGAGGCCCTTTCCGTCGGCAAGGTCCGCGCCGAGCAGGAGGAGCTCATCCGCCGGAAGGAGCGGGAGGCGAAGGGCTTCGCCGACGCCATCGCCCAGGAGGAGAGGGACGAGGCCCGCGCGGCCGAGTTCGTCAAGGCCGACATCGACAGCGTGGAGAAGGCCATCGCCTCCCTCTTCCGCTTCGCCAGGTGGAAGATGTTCGACCGCACGATGGACGGCGCGATCGTGGAGACGTGCGAGGTGACCACCCCGGAGGGCGTGCCCTACCGCTCCATGAACGACGCCGCGAAGATCCTCTGCGGCATCGACGTGATCCGCGTCTTCTCGGAGCACTTCGGGAGCACCGCCCCCATCTTCATCGACAATGCCGAGGGCGTCCTGAAGGACAGCTTCGACACCGCATCCCAGGTCATCCGCCTGGTGGTGAAGGACACCGACGGGCTCACCCTCATAACCGACTAAACCATGGACCTGGAGCTCATCGCGAGGACGTACCCGGACGTGTGCATCACCGTCCGCCTGGGAGACCTCCTGGAGGCCAACGAAACCCTGGCCCGCAAGGTCAGGGAGGAGGCCGAGAGGGAGGCGGAACGGCGGTTCCAGATCCACTCCGACTTCCTCGTCGCCAAGGAGGAGGCACGGGCGCGCCTCGGGCGCCCCGACCCCTCCACCCTCTGGCGGTGGGAGAAGGCCGGATACCTGATACCCGTCAGGATCGGGACGAGGGTGTTCTACCGGCAGAGCGACCTCGACAGGCTCATCCAGAACAAGTACAAGACGACAACCCTATAAAACACGCAAAAAATGGAAAACGAAAAGAAAAATGCATCTGTCGGCCAGTCCCTCCTGGGGGCGAACGACAAGGGCCGCGTCACCTACCAGGTGAACGGCCAAGACGTCAACCTCTCCTTCCAGATCGTCCGCAGCTTCCTGACGCGCGGCAGCGCCGCCGTCACGGACGCAGAGGTCGTCCAGTTCATCAGCCTGTGCCGGGCGAACCTCCTGAACCCCTTCATCGGGGACGCCTACATGGTCAAGTACGGGAGCGAGCCCGCCAGCATGATCATCAGCAAGGCGGCCTTCATGAAGCGCGGAGAGAACAGCAACGAGTACGCAGGCTATCAGGCCGGGGTGATCGTCCTCCGCGACGGGAAGGTCCTGGAGGAGGAGGGCTCCTTCTTCCTCCCCGGCGACCAGCTCGTCGGCGGCTGGGCGAAGGTGTACCGCAAGGACCGGGAGCACCCTACCATCCAGCGGGTGCGCCTTGCCGAATACAACACCGGCAAGAGCACCTGGGCCGCCAAGCCCGGCACGATGATACGCAAGGTCGCCATGGCCCAGGCCTTCCGCGAGGCCTTCCCGATGGCCGTCGAGGGCATGTACATCCCGGAGGAGGGGCCGGACGAGCAGGGCCAGGAGCCCGCACCAGCCGCGAACAACATCAAGCCCGTCTTCACGGAGGAGGACGCGCCCGCCACGCAGGAGGCCCGGGAGGCCGCCAAAGAAGCCGCACAGGAGGCTCCGGCACCAGCGCCCGACCCCGAACCCGTCCCGGCGGCCGAAGCTCCCACAGGGCCCGAAAACGGGCCGCAGGAGGAGAAGCTCCCCTGGGAGAACGGACAGGAAGACACCAACCTCGACCTCTTCAAATCATGAAACTGACCGTATTAGCATCCGGCAGCTCCGGCAACGGCTACCTGCTCGAGGCCCGGCACTCCGCGCTCCTCCTGGAGTGCGGGGTGAAGCCGGAGGCCATGATGCGCCGGATCTCCATGCCCATATCAAGGATAGCCGGCGCCCTGATCACCCACGAGCACGGCGACCACGCCGGATACGCGCAGCGCTACGCATCGCTCGGCATCCCCGTCTTCGCGAGCGAGGGCACCCTGAAGGCCATCCGTCTGTCCGGCACCACGCGCCCCCTCCGGGCGATGCAGGTGACCTACCTGGACGAGTGGAAGGTGATGCCCTTCGACGTGAGGCACGACGCCGCCGAGCCCCTGGGCTTCATCATCGAGCACCCGGAGGCCGGGCGAATCCTTTTCCTGACAGACACGCAGAACTGCCCGTACGACTTCCGCGCGATCGGCATCGACCACATGATGATAGAGGCGAACTACGACGACGCGATCCTGGACGGGAACGTGGCAGGCGGCAGGATCGACGCCGCCAGGGCCGCCCGAACCAGGGGAAAGCACATGTCCATCCGCGGCGCCTGCGAGCTCATCAGGGCCGACCAGACCGAGGAGCTGAAGACCGTCGTGCTGATCCACCTATCCATGAACAACGCCAACGCGCGGGACTTCGCCCGCAAGGCCTCGGACACGGCCATCTTCGCCCGCGTCCACGTCGCAAGGGCCGGGCTGTCCATTGAACTCAACAAGAACGAGATATGAAGGACCTGCCATACATAACCCACGATTTCGGCGCGAGGAACGACCCGAAGCTCATGGACCTGCAGATGGACATGGGAGGCCAGGGGCTCGGCATCTACTGGTGCCTGGTGGAAATGCTCTGGGAGAACGGGGGCTCGATCCCCGCGAACTACAAGAGCATCGCCTTCGCCCTCCGCTGGTGCAAGCCTGCCGAGGTGGAGAAGGTCGTGACCGGGTACCGGCTTTTCGAGGTCAAGGACGGCTGCCTGTACAGCCAGTCCGCGACCGCCAGGATCAACGAGATGCGCAGCCGGTTCGGAGCCAGGAGCGAATCCAGCCGAAAAGCGAACGCAGCCCGATGGGGAAAGCAGACGCAATCCGAACGGAATGCGGACGCAGTCCGAACGCAATCCGAACGGAATGCGGACGGAATCCCTCTAACTAACATACTAACTAACAAACAAACAAACAGTATTAATAATACGCCGCTTACGGCGGCTGACTTTTTTGAAATCTTCTATTTTGATAACGTCAAGGACCCTGGCGCCGAGGCGCACCGCTTCGTGAACTACTACCAGGAGAGGGGCTGGACGTACCTGGACGGCACGCCCGTGTCCGATCCATCCCAGGCCGCCGCGGACTGGAAGCCCAAGATCGCCGGGAAACGGTGGGACGAGGAGGCGCTGCGCTGGTACCGGGCCGTATGGAACGCCGCCGCGAACCGCACCAAGGACTTCGACGACACCCTCGACACCTTCCTCTGCCAGCTCACTAACATGCGCCGGAAGGATAACCGGCTCGCCCTCGTCTTCAGGACGGAGGGCGCCGCCAGGAAGGTGTCCTCCTTCATCCATGACAACGACCTCGCGGGGGACTACACCCTTGACTTCCGCGTTGAAAACTGACGAAGGCCATGGAAACCGGGGCAACACTCACCGCACGGGAGGCGCGCAACATAGTCCGGCGCCTGAACACCATCGCACGGCTCACCGACGACCGCCGCATCAAGGAGCAGGTCCGCCTGGTCACCGTCGACGTCAACAAGGCCACCCGCCGCGTCTCCCGGAAGAAGCAGGAACTGAAACTATTTTAACCACCGCACGAAATGAACACCGACAACTACAACCCCAACGAGAAATCCTCCCTCTCCCAGGCGAAGCGCATCCTCGCCTACATGCAGGAGGGCCACCGCATCACCCCCCTGGAGGCGCTCGACCTTTTCAAATGCTTCCGCCTCGGCGCCCGGATCGCCGACCTTAAGGCCGCCGGCCACGCCATCAAGAGCGCGTTCGTCTGGACGCACACCGGCAAGCACGTCAAGCAGTACTGGCTGGAGACGGAGGCGGCCCAGGCATGAACGTCCGCGAGCTCATCGAATACCTCCGGCAGTTCGACCCGGACCGCGAGATCTGGGTGACCTACGACAGCATCGCCGCCTTCGAGCCGGAGTTCAAGCCGGCAGACGACCGCCAGGTCATGATGTACCACAGCGATGGCGTCCACCCCGGCGACCTGATCATGGAGGTCGGATAAGTCAAACACCAAAAACCAAACGCAAATGGCAACACTATTAATGGCAACCGGCGGGACGAAGGAAGTCACGCCAAAGAACGGGAAGAAGTTCACCCTGGAGGAGCTCCAGAAGCACGTGGGCGGCTACATCGAGCTCATGAGCTTCAGCAACGGCCACACCCTCGTCATGGACGAGGAGGGACGGCTGAAGGGGCTCCCCCTGAACCGCGAGGCCACGAAGATCGCCCGCCGCCTCGGCTACGACTACATCGTCGGCGACGTCCTCAACTGCAGGAGGGGCGAGATATGAACAAGGAATGGACCTACATGGACGTGGAGAAGCTCCGCACCCTGTACCCGCACCGCACCTGCGAGGAGATCGCCGGGGAGCTGGGGCGCACCGTCCGCGCGACCTACGTCATGGCGCAGCGCCTCGGCCTCAAGAAGCACCACTACGGGACCGAATGGACGCCCAGGATGCTGAAGCTCCTGAACGACTACTTCCCGATCATGTTCAACAAGCCCCTCGCCGCGTGGATCGGCGTGTCGAACCGCACCCTGATCCGCAAGGCCCGCGAGCTCGGCCTCCAGAAGCGCCCCGGCTTCCTGGACGACCGCCGCCACGACATCGCGAAGCTCGCCTCCGAAGGCCTCAAGCGGTGCCACGACGTCCCGTCCAGGTTCAAGAAGGGCGTCCGCTCCAACCCCGCCGGGGAGTTCAAGCCCGGCCACGTGGAGAGCCCGGAGACGAAGGCCAAGCGGTCCGAGGCCATGCGCCGCTACTGGCGCTACCGCAAGCAGAGGGAGGAGATCCGAAAACACGGCATAAACGTATGAACAAGCGCGACCTCATCAACACGTACCTGAACAGCGTCGGCAGGACCAGGGTGCAGGGGGACAGCACGGAGCCCCTGCTCCCCTTCCTGCTGGGCGACGCCATCTACACGATCTATAACCGCGACATAGCCCCCCTGGACCTCCGCCGCGAGGAGAAGAAGCTCCGCAACGACTGGGCCGAGAACTACACCCGGTTCAACCGCCCCTTCTTCGCCGCGATCGGATTTGACGCCTCCGACCAGGTGACCGACCTCATGGACGACTTCGAGGACTTCATCGCCAATAACGTGATGATCCTCCGCTCGGAGCTCATGCTCCTGCTCGGTGACGTCCCCTTCGACGAGCGCAAGCCAATCGTCTCCGCCCTCCTTTGCCACGTCCTCGCCCAGGCCGCCCAGTGCGCCTGGGGAAACGTGTACCGCGTGGGGAAGGTCCTCGGCCGGGGAAGGGGAGGGAGGCCCATGACCGTCCACCGCCCGGAGAAGAACATGCAGCTCGACGCCATCAACCGCGACGCCTTCGCCCTCGCCAACCGATGGCACAGCCGCATCTGCGAGGCCCTGGTGGACCCCAACAAGACAAAGGGCATCCCGCCCGCCATCAACGCGCTCTGCCGCCGGATCTACCTCTGGCTCCAGGACAACTGAAACGATAGGCTCGGAAACGCCGGGAGCGATCTCCGCAAGGTAAGGCCAGTATTCATAATCCTTCATTCATAAGCATAGAGTTATAGCCACCGCCGAGCCTTTTTTATTAGAACTAACACGAAACCAGGGCGCGGAAAAGCGCTGGCGAGACACTACCGCAGGGGATAGTTTTAGGAAGTCTTTCATATCGTCAAGTGTTTTAAGTGGTTGCCCCGCCGCGCCCTTTATTAACAAAGAAAAAACAATGAATAACACAATCGAAACCATCCGAGCCGAGATTGAAAGGCGAAAGAACTACTTGAAACCACAAGGAGGGCAAGGACTTATCCTTTGCGAAGAAATGCGGAAACAACTTGATTCGCTCCTTTCCTTCCTTGACACCCTCCAAGAGCAACCCGAAAATGACGATGCAAGTCAAGAGGAAATCATCGGTCTTTCCATAATGGCTTACCTTGAAACACACATTAAGAAAGACAAGGGACTTGTTCTTCGTGGTGTTACTCTCAAAGATGCAAGGGAGTGGATTAGAAGGCAGATTGCCAAGTTACCTTCCTCAAACGATGAATTATGCTCACAATATCATCCGCATTGGAAATCATTTCAAGAACAGAATGATATCATTATCAAGATAAAGACCGCTATTGCATCGTGTAACGGATTCAATCGTGAACACCGAGTCGAAGTTTTCAAACTTCTTGACTCGCTCAAGTTTCAACCCGTCTGCGAGGAGTTGGAGGAAGAAATGGAGAGATTTATGTCAAACCTCACCGAGAAGAAAGGTGTTTTTCCTCCGCTGACAAGGCTCGGATTTAGAGCCATTGTCCGTCACTTCGCCCAATGGCAGAAGGAGCAGATGATGAAGGAGGCGGTGGAAGGTGTCGTGATTTCTATTTCCGACAATGGTTGGGAATCCATACGAATATCTAAAAAGATTCACGAGTGTGGTGACAAGGTTAAACTCATCTTCATCAAGGAGGAAGGAAAATGAAAGCATTGCTCTTGATTATAGCACTTGAGTTGTTCTACGGACTCCATGTGCTTGAGAGAATTCACAACAAGATAAAGGAGGACAAGAAATGAGCAAGGACAACCGAGGCGGTGCGGAGACCGAGAAAGTGGTGGGCGTTTCCGAATTCGTCCGCAAGGAAGCACTCCTGGAGTTCCTAAATGGGATTTACACCAATAGCCGCTATGAGCAATTTGTCATTGACTGCATGATCGAAAAAATAAATACGCTATGAGACACCCGGAAATGAAAGCAGAGAAGCGGAACGAGGCCTTCCAGCTCGCCATCACAGTCATCGTGATCCTCGCCGCCGTCGTCGCCGTCGGTACGTTCTACATCAGGTACTGACGCCATGGCAAAGCCAAGCAACACCCTACCGCTGGACGCATACCAGCGCCTCCTGGAAAAGCAGGAGAAGGACGCCAGGCGAGCAAGGCCGCGACACGTGGAGAGCGACCTCCAGAAGGTCTGCGTCGCATGGTTCCGCGCCCAGTACCCATCACACGCCCTCATGCTGTTCGCCGTCCCGAACGGCGGCGCCAGGTCCAGGACCGAGGCCGCGATCATGAAGGGCGAGGGCGTGACCGCCGGCGTGGCGGACCTCATCCTCCTGGAGCCTCGCGGGGGCTACGGCGCCCTCTGCATCGAAATGAAGACCCGCGACAAGTCCAGCGGCCAGCGCCCAAGCCAGAAGGCGTGGCAGGAGGCCGCCGAGAAGGCAGGGAATAAGTACGTCCTCTGCCGGGGGCTGAAGGAGTTCCAGGAAGCCGTGCGCTCCTACATGTCCCGCCAGCCATCCTACGTCGTCTCCATCACGGAGGACGACCTCAAGCCCGGCATCAGCTTCCACAGCGAGAAGCGGACGCCGTTTTAACCCCCTTTTTTACGCGGAAGCGGTGTATTTTATACGCCGTTTCCGATTTTTTCCTACCTTTGCCAAGGACCAACACGCAAAGCCACATGACTAACGAGAAATTCAAGGAGCACATCGAGTACAGGCTCGAATCCCTTCGCAAGCTCAAGAACGGGCCCGACCGCCCGGAGAACTACGACGAGCAGGAGAAGCTGCTCACGTCAGCCCTGAAGATCATGACCTACGGGACCGGCCCTGCCCGCCGGCGCTTCCGCAGGGACTACGAGAGGAGGCTCGGGTTATGAGCGCCGAGGTCCGCATCCCGGAGACGGAGTACGCCGCCGACCTCGCCCAGGGGCTCGACGAGCTGTCCGGGTCCATCAAGGCCTCCGGGCTCTCCATCGCGGAGATCGCACGGGGCACGCGGTGCCACTGGGAGACCGTCTACCACGCCGCGAACAACATCCCCGTGCGCTTCGATTCCGCCCGCCGCATCGCCTACTATCTCAAAACCATAAGCCATGAATAAAGAACGAGACATACTGAAGCTGTCCCAGCTGGAGGCGAACAAGGGCCAGCTCAAATGGCTTCCCAAAAACCCGCGACAATGGACGAAGGAGGACGTCGAGCGGACCGCAGCCTCCATCCAGGAGGACACCGACTTCCTGGAGGACCGCCCGCTCCTCGTCTGTCCCAGCACCGCGCCGGGCAAGTACGTGGTCTTCTGCGGAAACCTCCGCCTGACGGCAGCGCGGTCGCTCGACCTGAAGGAGATCCCCGTCATGGTGTACCACCTCGACGAGGGCGGCCCGGAGGAGGACGAGATCCACGCCACGATCAAGCGCAGGGCCATGAAGGACAACGGCTCCTTCGGATCATGGGACTACGACGCCCTGGCGAACGAGTGGGACGACCTCCCGCTGACGGACTGGGGAATCCCGGCATGGGACACCGGCGAGGAGGACCAGGACGCGGACGCGACGCCGGTGAAGGAGGACAACTTCGACGAGGAGAAGGAGGAGATCCACGTCCGCTGCAAGCCCGGCGATGTGTGGGAGCTCGGCGAGCATCGGCTGATGTGTGGGGATAGCATTGATTTAGAACAAGTTAAACTACTGACGGGGGGGGGTGCTCATTGACATGGTGTTCACCGATCCGCCATACGGAGTGAGCTATGTCGGCACGAACAACCCGAACGGAAAGGAGTGGGACATGATTGAGAACGACGACCTACGAGGCGACGCGCTGCAGGGATTCCTCTCTGCCGCCTTCTCCTGCATCGCCCAGACGATGAAGGAGGACGGGGCCTTCTACGTGTGGTTCGCGTCGGTCAATCACATCCAGTTCGAGAGGGCGCTCGCGAAGGCCGGCCTCCGCATCAAGCAGGAGCTCATCTGGGACAAGGGGATGGTCCTCGGACACTCGGACTACCACTGGGCCTACGAGCCCTGCCTCTATGGCACGCATCAGGGGAACAACTGCAAATGGTACGGCGATCGGAAGCAGAAGACCTTCCTCGCCCTCAACCGCTCCAAGATCCGGGAGCTCAAGAAGGAGCAGATGGAAGACATCCTCCTGAACCTGCACGCAGGGAGGACTTGCTGGCGGATCGACCGCGACAACGTGATGGACTACGTGCACCCGACGCAGAAGCCGGTGGAGCTCGCCGCCAGGGCGATGCGTAACTCCAGCGCGGCAGGCCAGGCGGTCCTGGACCTGTTCGGCGGATCGGGGACCACGATGATCGCGGCCGAGCAGCTGAACCGCAAGTGCTTCATGATGGAACTGGACCCGCACTACTGCGACGTGATAATCGCCCGCTGGGAGAAGTTCACGGGCAGGACGGCGGAACTTATCGAACACCACGAGAAAGTGGCGTAGAACGCAAAGAAAATGGCGCTATGCGCAAATTAAAACACGCAAGACTATGGCAAACGAACAGAACCTGATACACCTGGACGAGCGCCCGCCGGAGGAGCGGAAGCGCATCGCCGCCGCAGGGGGCAGGGCCTCCGGGCGCGCGAAGCTCCGCAGGAAGGCGGGGCGCGAGCTCGTCCGCGCCATCCTCTCGATGAAGGACCTGGACGAGAAGATCAAGGCCGAGCTCCGCAAGGAGGGCATCGTGGACGCCGACATGACGAAGGAGGTGGCGATGCACATCCGCCAGATCCAGAAGGCGATCCGCACGGCCGACACCAGGGCCTACCACGAGATCATGAAGGCCGCCGGCTACACCGAGGACGAGGGGGTGAACATCAACATCGCATCCGACGAGGCGCCGGTGATCGTGTTCGGCGACACCTCCCAGGAGAAGACCGACGGGGAGGCGGGGAACCCATGAACAAGAGAGCAGCGCTAATTGCCACCGCCATCGTCGTCGGGCTCGCGTCGTTCTGCGGCCTGCTGTACCTCGCCTTCGAGGGGTGCAAATGGGCCATGATCGTCCTCGCCGTCCTGGGCGTCGCCGTAATCTGGGGCGGCTTCTACTGGTCGTTCAAAGACTGAAGACATGGACGCCGACAAGCACTACCGCTTCATCAAGCGCCAGTTCGTCATGGGATGGGAGGGCCAGGAGGACGGCCTTCTCCTGATCTACGCCGACGGCTCCCGCGAGGTTATCCCCATGAGCGAGAGGGAGGCCCTGGAGAACAGCCTCCACCTCGCCAGGGAGCTCGACGACGCCATCGGCCTAACCTGGGAGGACTGACATGGCGGCGCGGCAGCTCATATTCCACCCGAAATACGAGCCCCTTTTCCGTCCAGGGAAAGCGGACGACCCGCGCTACACCATCCTCACATCCGGCCGCGCCGGCGGAAAGTCCACCGCCGTCTCCACCGCCACCGTCTGCGACACCTACACCGACGACAAGGCCATCCTCTACGCCCGCTACACGATGGCCGCCGCCGAGATCTCCGTGATACCCGAATACACCGAGAAGATCAAGATCCTGGGGAAGGAGCGCCACTTCGGCGTAACGAAGGACACCATCGTCAACCGCGCCAGCAAGGGCGTCGTCTACTTCCGGGGCATCCAGACGTCCTCCGGCAACCAGACCGCGAAGCTCAAGTCCATCCCCAACCTCCGCAAGTTCTTCCTGGACGAGGCCCAGGAGCTCGTGAACCCGGTGGACTTCGACACCATCGACCTCTCCATCCGCGACATCGACGCCGTGAACAGCGTCCTGATGGCCATGAACCCGACGGACATCCACCATTGGATCTACAAGCGGTTCTTCAAGAAGCCGGGCGTCCCGTTCGACTTCAACGGCGTGGTGGACGACGTTCGCTACATCCACACGGACTGGCGCGACGTCCGCGCCTACCTCTCGCCATCCTTCATCCAGATGGCCGAGAAATGCGAGAGGGAGAACCCGGAGAAGTACCGCAACATCTACCTGGGCGACTGGGCGGTCCGCCGCTCCGGGCTCATCTACACGCGCTGGGAGCCGTGCGACCGCGCGGAGATCCCTCCGGGCCTGGAGTGGTGGTACGGCAACGACTGGGGCTACAGCAACGACCCGGACGCCCTGCTCCGCATGGCCTTCGACCCGCTCACCCGCACCCTCTACGTGGTCCAGGTCATGTACGCGACGGGGAAGCTCCCCAGGGACGTGGCCGCCGCGATCCGCAGGGACTGCGAGGCCAACGGCCTGGACTGCGACCGCACCCTCGTCTACTGCGACCCCGCCCGCCCGGACAGCATCCAGGAGCTCCGCATGCAGTACGGCATCAACGCCGTCCCCGGCATCAACCGCGACAAGGTGGGGCGCATCGGCTACCTCCAGGGCTTCAAGGTCCGCTACGTCGGCGGCGCGATCCGCGACGAGGTGGAGACGTACTCCTGGGAGCCCGACAAGAACGACCCGGAGGTCTACACGGACGTCCCGCAGGACGGGCAGGATCACTGCTTCGTCGGCTCAACTCTCATAACGACCACCAACGGCCAGAAGCGCATCGACGAAATAGTGCCAGGTGACGAAGTACTAACGTCTTGCGGTTTTCGGAAAGTGACCAAAGTTTTTAACAATGGATACAAGAAAATACGCAAGTATTCGATAAAATTCCGTACCTTTGAGGTGGAGCTCGAAGCAACTCCAGATCATCGAATTAAAACCTCAAAAGGATGGAAACAATTACGGGATTTATGCGAGACGGACGTCCTGTTCCTACGCAAGTCTTCAACGGAAAGGAGTACCACCTCTATCCAGGGGAGCGCTACTTCAGCAGACACAACAAACGCCTGCACCGCGTCGTGTGGGAGTTCTATAACGGACCGATCCCGGAAGGGTATCACGTCCACCATCGGGACGGAAACGCCTGGAACAACGACATCGGAAACCTCGAACTCGTCCAACGGAGCAAGCACGCGAGCGACCACACCAGAAAACGCGTCGAGCGAGACCCGGAGCCCTTCCGCACCAACATGCACAAGGCAATGGAAGCAGCAAAGGAGTGGCACAGATCCGAGGAGGGAAGACAATGGCACCGAGAGCACGCAAGAGCCCAGGGCCTCGGAGCGAGAGAGAAGGTCGAGTATACCTGCGACTTCTGCGGCACCAAGTTCCTCCAGCAACGAGCAAACGTCGCCCACCATTTCTGCTCGAACAAATGCTCGGCGACATGGAGACGCCGGGAAGGCGTCGATGATGTCGTCCGCGTCTGCGAATGGTGCGGGAAGGAGTTCAAGACAAACCGATTCAAGAAGCAGCGCTTCTGCTCATCTGCTTGTTCAGGAGCCCATCGTCGCGGTCCTCGAAAGTAAGGATCGCGTAGAACTTGTATTCGACCTTTGCGTCGAAGGGATGCACGAGTACCTCGCCAACGGGGTGCTCGTGCATAATTGTATGGACGCCGCGTCCTACGCGACCACGCACCTGCGCCGGCTCGCCATTCCCAACGACGACGGGGACCTCCCCGGGCGCGCATAACGAAAAGACCGAGAGCCGGGGCGGTCCAAAATTCCCCGCGTTTGCTATTTTGGGGGCGAATAAAGCGATTTACTATGTTTGGACTTAAGACTGTACGGGCGAAGGACCTGGACGCCCAGAACGCGAAAATAGAGGCCCTGGAGACGGAGCTCAAGGGCTACTACGAGAACCGGGAGGCGGGGAACCAGTACTTCGCCGCTATCGCGGCCCTCCTGAAGGGGATGGACCTGGACAACGTGACCGCCGTCATCAAGCGGTCCGAGCTCAAGGCCGCCTACGAATCCAACGGCCCCGCCTGGGGCATCGTCAACAAGATCTCCAAGGCCGTCGGCGAGATGTTCACCTTCCTGGAGCTCCAGCGGTGGAACGGGAAGGAGTGGGAGGACGTGGAGCAGCACTGGCTCCTGGACCTGCTCCGCAAACCGAACGACCGCTTCAACTGCAAGCGCTTCGGCGAGGGCTGGGCCATCAACCGCCTCGTCTACGGCGACGCCACCGTGTACTCTCCGAAACTCGTCGGCGCACGCAGGGGCGAGGGCAAGGAGATGTACCTCATCCCCGGCCACCGCGTCGGCGTCGAGAAGGGCGGCTACCGCGCGCCAATGAAGGGCATCAGGGTCACCGGCGGCGGCAAGGAGGAGCTGATCTCCCCGAAGGACTTCTTCATGAGCTTCGGCTACAACCTGGACGACACCAGCTTCTACGGGACGAGCCCGCTGGTGGTAGCAGCGGTCTACCTCTCCGTCATCGACAAGGGCATGGCCCGGCAGGACGTGGCCCTCCAGAACGGAGGCCCGACCGCCATCGTCACGCCGAAGGCCGACAACCTGGGCGTGATGCCGGCCACGGCGAACCAGGTGACCGAGGACCTGAACGGGAAGGAGGTCAAGGGCCAGATCAAGGCGCTGCGCGCCGCCATCGAGCTCCACCAGCTGGGGATATCGCCGGTGGACCTCGGCATCCTCGCCTCGCACAAGGAGGCCATCACCGCCCTCTGCTTCGTGTACGACATCCCCGTGGACCTCTACTACGGCCAGAGCAAGTACGAGAACGCGAAGGAGGCGAAGAAGGCCCTCTACGAGGCGAACGCCATCCCCCTGGCGAACGAGTTCGCCGCTGACCTGCTCTCCCACTTCGGGCTGGACGGCGAGTTCCGCCTCACCGTGAACACCGACAGGATCAGCGTCCTCCAAGACGACCCGGCCGACGTGCTGGACAACCTGACGAAGATGGGCGCCACGCTGAACGAGAAGCGCGAGGCCTACGGCTACGAGCCGAGGCCGGAGCCGTGGGCCGACCTTCCGATGGTACCCATGTCCACCATGTTCGGAGGCGAGGGCGTGAACGACATCAACGAGGAGTAAATGCCAGACAAGAAGCGCATCACCCCGGCCGAGCGCCGGCGGCAGGACTACCTCCGGCGCAAGACGCTGAAGGTGGCCTCCGTCTATGAGACCCGCCTGGAGAAGGACCGCCGGGCCGAGCTCCGCAGGGTGCTGGCCATGGCGAAGGACTACTCCGACCCGTCCGCGCTCATCCCCCTCATCCAGGGCCAGATAGACGAGACCCCCTACCTCGGCAAGTGGTGGAACGGCCTGATCGTGGACGCCGGGCTCCCGATAGCGAAGGCGACCGCCCGGGACCTCCGGGCGGCGAAGGCCGCCGGGGAGGAGGACGTCTGGCTGGCGTCCCTGCGCAACTACGCGACCGCCCGCGCCGGCAGCGAGATCGTCGTCGTGTCCGGCACCTGGAAGGACAACCTCGTCAGGCTCCTGCGCCAGATCCTCGCGGAGGAGGCGGCCAGGGGCATCGAGAAGGTTACGAAGGAGCTCTACCACCGCTATCTCGCCACCTTGGAGAAATGGATGTGCCGGAGGATCGCCCAGACGGAGGCGATGATCGGCATGGCCGAGGCGGCGAACGACGCGGCGAAGACGCTGTCCATCCCCTTCACGAAGGAGTGGTGCATCTCGGGGCTCGGGAACACCCGCGCCAGCCACGAGCTCATGGACGGGGTGACGGTGGACCAGGACGAGCCGTTCGTCCTTCCGGGGGGCATGCTCATGTACCCCCACGACACCTCCCTGGGGGCCGACGCCGGGGAGATCATCAACTGCGCCTGCGCCTGCATCCGCAGGCCGAAAAGGTAGCCCGTATCAAAAAGACCGAGAGGGCGGTGTATTGAATACGCCGCCAAAAATGATATTTTTGTGCGAAACCAACCCGGAACGCACGAAAAATGAAGCGCATCCCCATCCAATTCAAGGCAGGCCCCGGAGAGGGCCTGGAGACCAAGCAGGGCGACGCCCGCCTGGAGGTGAAAGCCGAGGGCGAGGGCGGCATCCTGCACATCAAGGCCTACGCCCTGGCCTTCGGCAACATCGACAGCTGGGGCGACATCATCATGCCGGGAGCCCTCGACGCCTTCCTCGCAAGCGACGAGGCCGACCGCATGGCGCTGTGCTACCAGCACGAGCGCCGGACGGTCATCGGCAAGATCACCGGCAAGGGCGTGGACGAGTACGGCATGTGGATCGAGGCGGACATCCTCCCGACCACGGCCGGCAACGACGCCGCCATCCTCCTGAAGTCCGGGGCCGTCAAGGAGTTCTCCATCGGCTACCGGGCGGACCGCTACCACTACGAGAAGCGCGAGGGCTACGAGTACGACATCCGCGTCCTGGACGCCATCACCGTGTACGAGGTGTCCCCCGTGACGACCGCGGCCAACCCCAAGGCCATCATCGTGAGCGCCAAGGCAGACCCGAACCATCACAACAATCCCAAACCCAATCAAACTATGACCCCTGAAGAGATCAAAGCGATGCGTGAGAGCATCGAGAAGGCGGCGACCGAGAAGGTGGCCGCCGAGCTGAAGGCCAAGATCGAGGAGATCCAGGCCAAGCAGAGCGAGATCGATGCCCAGGCCAAGAGCATCGAGAATCTCGACCAGACCGTCAACGACCAGCAGCAGACGATCGACGAGCTGAAGAAGCGCCTCCAGGCCGAGGAGGTCAAGACCTTCTTCAACGCGTTCAAGGCCGCCGTCGAGGAGCACAAGGAGGACATCGAGACCCTCATCAAGTCCGGCAACCAGAACGGCTCGATGAAGTTCGAGTTCGACTTCGAGCGCAAGACCGACTACGACGTGACCGTCGCCGGCGACATCACCCGCGTCGCATGGGGCGGCGCCCTGGACGACCGGATCTCCGGCCCGCGCGCCCTGGCCAACCCCTTCTACGAGGTGTTCAACAAGCAGAACGTGAACGCGCTGTTCATCCACTGGATCGAGGGCACGTACACCGACCAGACCGCCTACGTGGACGAGCTCGCGGCCCTGCCCGACGCCAACGCCGCCGCGGTGGAATCCACCCGCAAGATGGCGAAGTTCGGCGCCCACATCCTCCTGTCCAGCGAGGTCACCGACTTCTTCACCGCGCTCTATGACTGGGCCCGCAACAAGGCGCAGGAGAAGATGCGCGAGTTCGCGAACGCCGAGATCTACGGCGGCGCCGGCGCCGACACCAACAGCACCACCCAGAAGAAGATCTACGGCCTGAAGTCCCAGGCCACGGCCTTCTCCGGCGTGGGTACCTATCAGGACGCAACCATCGCCGACCTCGTGAAGGACGCGAAGATCCAGGCCGCCAAGTACGGCTACAACCTGAACGTCGCCTTCCTGAGCTGGGCCGACTACGCCACCCTGAACGGACTGAAGGACGCCAACGGCCGCTCCATCTGGGACGACCGCGAGGAGGTCACCATCCAGGGCGTGCGCATCATCCCGTCCGGCGTCGTCAGCTCCGGCGACATGCTCCTGGCCGACACCTCCGCCGTCAGCATCAAGGAGCGCCCGACCTACGAGCTCGAGATCGTCCGCAACGCCAAGCTCGACGGCTGGGACGTCTACCTCCGCAAGGGCCTCCAGGTCCTCGTGAAGACCGCCGACAAGAAGGGCCTCATCTTCATCGACGCGATCTCCACCGAGCTCGCGGCCATCACCGCTCCGGGCGCCCTCACCGGAATCGCGGAAGGCGTTGACAAGCTCGCCGGCGCTGTGAACGACAGCGACCAGCTCGAGACCCATCCGAACACCTGATAGGCTGAACGATGGCTCGTCTCGAAGTCATACATGTAGAGGACGGCTTCTGCCGGGGAATGCTGGAGGACTTGAAACAGTACGCCAGCATCCCCGACGACAGCCGTGACGCCATGCTCCAGCGCATCCTCCGCAACGCCGCCCTACGCGTCCAGGAATACGCCGACCGGCCCTTCCTGGAGACGCAGTGCCGCGTGACAGCGGATGTACCCATGGCGGGCGGCATCGTGCAGCTCTACATGGGCGGCGGCGACATCGACGAATGCGTGGACGCGGACGGCGAGTTCATGCGCTTCGACCCCCTCCCCGGCGGGAAGGTGCAGTGTTTCAGGCGGGGCGTCCCCGTCAGCATCACCTACACCACCAGGCCCACCGACGGAGACCGCGAGGCCCTGTACCACACCGTCCTGCGCTACGCGACCGCCGACTACGACGGCGCGGAGACCAAGGAGCTCAACCAGATCTTGACGGAGGCAAGGCAATGACTATGCGTTCACCCAGGGGCGCGAGGCGCTACAACGACCTCGTACAGCTCACCATGACGAAGGCCGTGCATGACGAGTTCGCGCACGCCTCGTTCGGCGAAACCGAGGTCGTCCTGGAGGTGTACGCGGAGGTCCGGCAGATGTCCTCCACCAAGACGATGCTCACCTTCCAGCAGGCCGACGTGGTGGGCGTGGACGTGGAGTTCCGCGTCCCGTCCGTCCAGTTCAACGGCATCCGCTGGAGGGGGCGCGAGATCCACTTCCCGACCCCGGAGATACTCGACAACCGGGGCCGGGTGGTGCGCGTCTCCGGCTGGTACCAGGTGGACGACCCCATCCAGGAGGACCCTCCGGCTCCCGTCACCGCGGAGGCCGGGGAATGAGCCAGGGGGGCTCCATAGAGCTCGAAGGGCTCGACAAGTTCCTGAAGGCCCTGGAGAAGGCGGACCGCAAGGTCGTGGACGCGGCCCTCGAAGGGCTGGAGGCGGGTGGCATGGAGATCATCGCGGACGCGCAGACGAACCTGCGGGACAACGAATCGGTAGTGACGGGCCTCCTGCGCCAGAGCGGAAAGGTGACGAGGAAGGGCGACGACATCACCGTCGGCTTCTTCGACACGACGAACAAGACCGGCTACGCGGAGTTCGTGGAATACGGGAGAAGATCGGGCAAGTTCCCACCTCTGGACGAGATGGCCGCCTGGGCCTACAAGAAGTTCCAGCTGAATGACTGGAAGATCGCGAGGAGCGCCGGCTTCCTCATAGCGAGGAAGATCGCCGAGAAAGGCTCCGAGCCTCACGCCTTCTTCAACCCTGCGGTGAAGAAGAACCACAGCAAGATTTTGAACGCCGTGCGGGACGCCGTGCGGAAAGCGACCAAGTAAAACGATGTCATTGTTCAGCAGACTGTTCGCCAGGACCCCTGCGAAGCACGAGAGCGCCTACCACCCCGTCTACGCGGCGGTGGTCGCCCGCCTCGAGCGCGAGGGCGTCCGCGTGGGTAAGGGCGCGGGCTATCCGCGCATCGAGGTCCACACCATCACCGAGGGCGAGCGCCTGGACAAGGAGGGCATGCTCCGGCAGTTCTCCCTGACCGTGGAGAGCATCGGAAACGCCTCCCTCTCGGCGACGGCCGACATGAACGAGAGGAACGTGGAGCTCCTGACCTCGGAGCTCACCATGCCGGAGGGCTGGAGGTGCGTGGGCGTGCTGCCCGACCAGCTCAAGGACCTCACGGAGAGCGCCGACAGCGCGAAGATCATCTACCGCCTGCTCCAGGGCTTCACAATCTACGTGGAGCGCGTGAAGGGCGACGCGTCCGCGCAGGAGCAGGAGGACGCACCCGGCACCGAATAACGAAAAACACAGCATGACATGGCAAGACTGGGAAACATAACGAAGTTCTACATCCGCACCGTGTACACGGATTCCCCGACGGAGCCGACCGTGACCGCGTACCACTACGGCTGGCTCGGCTGCGAGACGGCCAACAGCCTGAACCGCACCCAGGAGGCCGTGGAGTGCAGCGACAAGTCCGACACCTGGGCCCGTTTCATCCCGGGCAAGCTGGGCGGCACAGTCGAGGCGACGGCCTACGCCGACAACAGCGACGGCCGCCAGGCGGCGCTGCTGGACGGCCTGCACACGGGCCAGAAGGTATGGGTCCTCACGGGCGTCCGCGAGGCCTCCGCCGCCGTGGACGAGAGCGACGAGATCCAGGAGGGCGACCTCATGCAGGGCGTCATCACGGCGATCTCCGACACCAATGACTTCGGGGCCGTGGCGTCCCGCACCTTCTCCATGACCGTGGACGGGGAGATCGAGCACACCGACCCCGAGGACGAGGAGGAGGAAGAAGAATAAAGACAACCATTTAACCAACGACATATCATGGCACAACTCGGAAACGTAAACAAGTTCTACATCAAGATCAGCTCGTCCTGGACCTGGCTGACCGGGGAGCAGAACAACTCATTCAACCGCACCGCGGAGGCCATCGAGGTCTCCGACAAGAGCACCAAGTGGGCGCAGTTCATCGCCGGGAAGCTCGGCGCCACGGCGGAGGTCACCGTCTTCGCCGACAACAGCGACACCGCCCAGAAGAACGTCCTCTCCGCCTTCGCATCCGGCGACGAGGTGGACATCTTCATCGGCGAGCTCTCCACGAACAGCCCGTCCTCCGGCGACGTGGCGAAGGCCATCATCACCGCCGTCAGCGACACGAACGACTTCGGCGCCGTGTCCTCCAGGAGCATCAGCCTGACCGTCTCCGGGGCCGTGACGCACTACCCCGCAAGTTAGCCGCGCCATGATCCAGGTGCGCAAGACAGTGGAGATCGGCGAGGGGGTGAAGGTGGAGCTGCTTTTCACCCCCCGTCTGTCCATGTACCAGAAGACCGTCGCCCCCCTTCCCGAGCTGAAGGAGGACGCCGGGATGATGGCCGTATGGGAGCGCTACGCCGACCTCATGTACTTCGCGGCGCTCAACGCCTGGGAGCTGGACGGCCACGGCACCGCCGAGGAGTTCCCGCACACGCGTGGCGACTTCCACGGCTGGATGCAGGCCGACCCGAAGGGCTTCATGAAAGGCGTCGAATTCGCCGCCAGCGCGCTCACGGGGAAGACGGTGAAGGAGTTGGCAGACGAGGCGGCGAAACGCCGCGAAAACGGCCAGGAAACGCCGAATACGGGGAAAGGGGAGGCCGTAAAAAAAAAGAGCAGCTGGATCTCCCGGATTATGGGCCGATCGAGGCGTTCCTCGTAGGCCGGTGCGGCAAGACCGAGCGCGAGGCGGGGCTCACCTCCTTCCGTGAATACCAGCTTCTGGCGAAGGGGAAGGAGGACGAATGGAGGGAGAGGATGGAGGTCGCGCGGTGGGTCTGCTTCCACATCTACGCGCAGAACCCCTACATCAGGCCGCCCAGGGCGCAGACCCTGACCTCGTACTGCCGCTTCCCCTGGGAGCAGGTCACGAAGGAGGAGGCCGAGGAGGCCGCGAGGCGCTGCACCGTCACGGAGGAGGAGGCCGCGAAACTGAACGAGATATTTGCAAGCATTAACAACCGAGGAAGATGAAGATAGGCGATCTGTGGGTCAAGCTCGGACTGAAGAAGGACGAGTTCGACAAAGGGATGAAGGAGGCCGGGGAGCAGGTCTCCGGCGAGGGCGGCCTTCTCGGCAAGATAAAGGGCCTGAAGGTCGGCGCGCTCGCGGCGTGGGCCGCCATCGGCGCGGCCGCCGTCAAGATGGCCGACAGCTTCGCCCATACGTCCCAGCGCATCGGGGACGTATGGGACACCACGATGGCTGGCATGAAGGGCGCCTGGGGCACCTTCATCGCCGCCGTCAACTCCGCCGACTTCTCCAACCTGGGGAAGCGCATGGCCGACAGCTTCCGCGAGGCGAAGCTCCTGGCGAACATGAAGGACGCGGAGTTCGAGGTCATGAACTCCATCGAGCTCCAGAAGTCCGCGATGAAGGACGAGCTCGCCGTTCTCCAGATCAGGATGCGGAACCAGAAGCTATCCCAGAAGGATAGGGAGGCCGCCGCAAAGGAGTACCTGGAGAAGGTGAAGGGCATCTATGAGCAGGAGGAGCAGTACCGCAAGCGTTACAGCATCCAGGCGCAGAACACCTACCTGACCAGCGCCGGGGTCCGCGAGACCGGGCGCAACCGCGAGGCCCTGCAGACCTTCCTCACCTCCGTCGCCCCCAACCAGGAGCTCGTCAAGGCCCTGGACGACTACAACAAGAACAACAACCGCTACGCCAACGAATCCCAGCGCACACTCCTTGAGGGCCTGAAGGAGCAGACGGGGCTCAACCTCGCCACCCTCGGCAAGATAGCGAACTACTACCAGAGCACCAACGACGAGACCGCGAAAGAACTCGTGGACGCGATCGTGGCGGAGCGCGCCGCCGCCGGCGCCTTCAACGAGGAGACCCGCCGCATCCAGAACCTTGGCGACAACGTCACGGTGAAGGGGGGCGGAAAGGTCAGGGAGACCCTTGAGCAGACGATGGCGAAGGCCCAGGCCGCGATGGACAAGGTGATCGACGACGCGATGGACCACATCGACGACGCGCTGAAGGACATGAAGCCGGTCGAGTTCGAGCCCCTGGAGATCGTGCCGCCGGACCTCACGGAGTGGGACGCTTTCTACGACAAATACAGCGGGGACTTGCAGAGGATGCAGGACCTCCTCATCGCATTCCGCGACGCCGCCATCCAGGGCTTCAGCGACGCGGTGCAGGAGCTCGCGGACCAGTTCGCCGGCCTCTCCGAGATCAATCCCGGCGCTATCCTGCAGGCGCTTCTCACCCCCCTGGCCGACCTGGCCATCAAGGAGGGCGAGATACTCATAGCCCAGGGCATCGGCGTCGAGGCATGCAAGAAGGCGCTCGAATCGCTGAACGGCTATGCGGCCATGGCCGCGGGCGCCGCTCTCGTCGCTATTGGCGCCGCGGCGAAATCCGGCCTTGCGGCCCTTGCGAAATCCGGCGCGGGGACGACGGCGACGACCTCCTATGCGAGCTCCGGATCGTCCGCCGGCCAGCAGACGATCCAAACTGAAATGACGATCCGGGTTGAGGGTGTCCTTCGCGGATCGGACATATACCTGGCGGGCCAGAAGGCCGTAAACAATTGGAGCAGATAATATGGCGTATGCGCTGAAATATTACGCGGAGTTCCGCAACGAGGCCGGCCACGACTACCGGCTCGAAATCTTGCAGCGGGACTACAGCGGTACCTCGAAGAAAATCGCCTTTTTAGCGGGCTGCGTCCTTGAAATCCAGGGGGCGCAGGACGACATAACGGCGCCGATCGTGAAAACCCAGCTGCGCTTCACGGTGATCGACGCCTCCGACATGACCGATACGGCGTATGTTAAATACGGCGATTTTTCGGAATTCTTCACCCCGGACGAGACGCTATACAAGGTGAGCATAGCCAGGGTCGTTTCGGACGTTGCGACGATCTTCTGGACGGGCTACATCACCCCGGACAGCTGGCAGGAAGGGCTCGACTACCGGGCCCCGCTCACGTTCACGGCCCGCGACAATTTGGGCCACCTCCAGGATTTCACATTTGACATGACCCCGGACGCCCAGGGCCTTGTCTGCATCCGGGACCTCATAACCGCCGCAAAAAACAAGGTAGCCTTCCCTATGACGCTGTCCTTCAACGACGGCGGGACCAACGACGCAAACCATTACGAATACGACGAGATTTCGCCCCTTGACGCCCATATAAACGCCTCGCTTTTCGAGGGTGAAGATTGGTATTCAGTCCTGGAGGAGACGCTTGAGGGGATCGGCTACACGCTGCGCTATATCGACGACAACACCTTCTGCGTGGCCCCGCTCCGCAACATGCCCTATTTCGGCGGCGACGAGCCGACGACCCCGGCCGCGCTTGAGTTCTACGGCGGTACGCGCGAATACGACCCTGCTGTGAAAAGCATCCAGGAGGAGGTGGACTACGATTTCAGCGAGGTGTCCAGGCCAGGCGTCAAGAAAGGGCTCCTATTCAACGGTGATTATCAAAACTACACGTATCAATATGGTTCCGGCACCGGCACCGGCAGGAGCGACCGAATTGTGAACGCCGGCCCTGGCTGGCAGACCGGGTATGGATTCTTGAACGCGGAGGGCTACTATTTGACCGCGAAGCTGCGGAATCAGGAAGGAACTGATGCCGGGACGAAGTACCCGATGCTAATTGCGAACCAGCAGACGCCGACTACGGTGCAGCAGTACAAAACGGCGGTCTATTCCGCCGGCCTTTCCCTGCACCTGGTGTTCGCCGGCCCGCTTGAACGGAAGGCGGCGCTGGAGCTGGGCATTTCCAAGAGCTACCTTGCAAGCCTCAAATTGAGGGTCATTTATCAATACGGGACAACGCTGGAGTATTGGAACGGCGATGATTGGACGCCAACGCTGCACACATTGGAGCTCACGCCGGCCTCCGAAATCAAGGCCCAGTACGAGGTGGATATACCGCTCGGCGAAAGCGACCTCGGCGTAGGTGGTTTCCTTGTCGTCCAATTCGTTGACATACATTTTTCCGGGGCGGATGCTCCCGAAATGGGCATCTATGCGCGGGTGAGCGACATATCGTTCACATTGAATTCGTCCATGCTCAAGAGCAACCGGCTCACGACGATAAATAACGACGATTATAACGTGGCAGTCACCAGGAAGCCTCGCTTTTCCGCATTGAGCATAGACGTCCCGATTGTTAGCACGCAGTCCTATAAGAACGCCCTCTATTACTACGATTCCGGCGGCCAATATCATCCGTATGGATACCTCGGCCATTGGTACGGGGCCTCCGCCCAGGTCCCCTTCCCGGCGATGATCCACCAGCAAATCCTGGCGTATCGGTACGGTGCCGCCCAGGTGTTGAGCGGAAACTGCGGCCTTGCCGACCACGGGGCCCTTGGCTTCCAGACCGCCTTCTCGTACAAGGGCCACAAGTTCCTCATGAAGGGCGGCACGTTCGACATGTTCACGGGACGCCTTGCCAGCGCCGTGTTCCATGAATTCCTCTATTTCGACGAGCTGTGGAGCGACGAGACGGCGCCCGCGACGACCGGGACGACGGCATACAATGACGGCGGCTACGGCTCGTCAGGATCGAGCGCCAGCGGATCGGGCGGCGGAGGCGGTGGCGGCGCTGTGGTCGCCTGGGGATCGGAAAGCAATAACACCGTGCCGCTGTCGGTGAACGGAGTTTCAAAGGAGCTCCTCAAGAGCGGCTGGTCCGAGCTCCCCGCGGTGACCGGGGGCGACAACGGGAAGGTCCTCAAGGTCGTCTCCGGGGTATGGGCGAAAGGCGACGACGACGGCTATGTGAAGCCCAGCGGCGGCATACCTTCATCGGACATGGCGGCTGCCGTCCAGACCTCCCTGGGGAAGGCGGACAGCGCACTGCAGTCCGTACCGAGCGACTACAAGAAGGTCGTCCTCTGCGCAAGCGAGGCGGCATACCAGGCAATAGCGAACAAGGACAGCGACACGCTCTATCTCATACCGGAAACGTAGCAGGCTATGTCGTATATCGGGACAACGAAAATCGGGGGCATGTACCTCGGCAGCACCGGGATCGCCAAGGCGTATCTCGGCGCCGATCTCGTGTTCCAGAAGGGGCAGCAGCCCGCCCCGCAACCCCAGCAGTACGCCGTCGCCCTGCATCCGACATCCTACGATACAACCGACTACAGCTACTACTCAATCTCAAATTCGAGCAACGCATATGAGGATTCGGACAGCACAAACTATTGCTCTGTTCGTGCGAAGAACGGAAATTATGCGGAGACCTGGGTGTATTTCAAGTTCGACACCTCGTCCATCCCTTCTGGCGCGACAATCCTTGAAGTGACTTGTAAAGTCAAGGCGTCGTATTCTGCGAATAACACCATAATACCGACACATACGATCCAGATGTACTCCGGCACGACGGCGAAGGGGAGCGCGACTACACTTGGAACAAGTGCAAGCGAAAAAACCCTCGATGTGGGGACCTGGACACGGGCGGAGCTGGAGGATGCGAGAATCAAGTTGTACTTGCAGAGAAGCACAACACAACCTTCAACGGCTTATTACGGGCGCTTCTACGGAGCGACTTTGACCATAACTTACACGGCTTAAAAAACAATGGGAACAATTACACTAAAGAATTTCCGCACCAACGCGGACGTAAAGATCAACGCCGGCCTGAAAGACGGCGGCGTGCTGATCGATTGGGCGGAGCTCACCGACATCAAGGCGTGGCTCTGGTCCGACGCGCAGAAGGCCCTGGCCGGGCGCTGCGACGTAAGGGTGGACGCTGACGACAGCACGAAACTCATCTGCGAATACGCGGCGACCAAGCCGCAGTACCCCGGCGTTAATCGCCTGATCGTCCAGGCGACCAGCCAGGGAGTTACCAAGACCTACGACAAACCGGCGTTCAACTTTGTTCGCTGGACGGACGACCAGGAAGGGACACAGATCACCATTGACGATCCGGAGGTGGACGTGGAGATCGAGGTGCAGGACGTTTCCAGCACGATCCTTGACGCAGTAATAGCAGCCGCGATCGCGGCGACAGCGGACGCGGAACATGCTGCGCACCTGATCCCCAACCAGGTCCTCCTCGACTGCGAGCAGGCGACGATCGACGCCAACGCAGCGGCAGCCGCTGCCGCTGCCGCTGCCGGCCGCGCTCCTTATATCGACGAGGACACCGGAAATTGGTTTGTTTGGGACGCGTCCGCAGGTCAGTACGTGGACAGCGGTAAGCATGCCCAGGGAGAAACGGGCCCTACTCCGCAGATCACCGTTGGCGATACGGAGACCGGCGATGCGGGCACCGAGGCAGAGGTCATCATCGGCGGGACAGCCGCCGCTCCGGTCCTCCGCTTCAAAATCCCGAAGGGAGACCCCGGCGTGGTTGAGGCAAGCTACAAGCATGTTGAAACGCTGCCGACCGCATCGGCGGCGACTATGAACAATATATACCTGGTTGATACCGAGACGGAGGACGTATATGGAGTGTTTTACACCTCGTATGACGGCAGCGCCTATTCCTGGGTCCAGCTGGGGACAACCTCGATCAATCTATCCGACTACGCGGAGAAAAACGCGGTGGATCAGCTTGCCCTCGACCAGGTCAACTTTGA